>OGXH01000635.1_pt1 | contig 25395 bp, 24 predicted proteins | sample 1576241 | NCBI WGS metagenome assembly OGXH01 (sample SAMEA3541529, study PRJEB24748) | human gut metagenome | biome: human gut; feature: human-associated habitat; material: faeces | place: China | collected 2012
GTTTGAATGAATTTCTTTGAAATTCATAATAAACACTTCGTTCCTTTCTCCTTTTACCCACCAAATTTTCAATTTGTCGGGGGCCTCGAATGGAATTTCGTTTTATAGCACGGCGTGGTTTAGCCACTTTATCGACGATCTAAAAGAGATTGCTATTTGGGCAATCTCTTTTTCTCTAACAATTTTACTGTAATCGTGGCGATTACTGCTCCCAGTGATATTCCAAGCCCTGTTAGGATTGTAGATTTTGCGTAGTGCATAAATTTTACATTGTCCGACGTTATTGCATACATCATTGTATAATATATTGAACTTCCGGGAAGCAGGGGAATTGTTGACGGCATTAATATAACGGTTGACGGCAACTTTTTAACTCTTGATATTAATTCGCAAAAGAACACAAGGCAAATCATTGCAATGCAGCAGGCAATCAGCTCGCCGTAGTAATCGCTTAACATTCTTTCAATACTTGCCGTGATGAGTGAGCCTATAAACACAAGATAAATGCAATTTTTCGGCACCTTCATACCGACACCGAAAAAGGTTGAACCTATTGTGCAAAAAATAATTTGTTTAATCATATTTTACCAAACAACCACAGCGCTCCTGCAACGGCAAAAGCGATTGACAATGCCGACATCACAGCGTCGAAAAGTTCACCCATTCCTGCCAAAAGGTCAGAATTCATCATATCCCTTATTGCGTTTACAACCGTAAGCCCCGGCACAAGGAGCATTATTGTTCCGATTATAATTTTGTCCTGATGAACGCTTATTTTCAATAAGCTTGGTACAAATGACAGAATTGTTGCAAAAAATGTACTGACAAGATTTTTAGAAAATGTATTAAATTCGATTTTGTTAAATTTTCCGATGCTTATTGCAATTGAAATAAGACCTGCAAATAATGCGTCAATTAAATTTCCGCCAAAGAAAAGTGAAAAAGATGCGGTTGCAAAAAAGTTACTTATAAGCTCAATTATAGGACTTTCATATTCTGTATAATTTTGTATTGCATTGCTTTCGTTTGCAAGCGCACGTGAAACGCTGTTAATTCTTGCAAGTTCGCTTAAATTAACATTTCCTTTATAGATTCTTCTGACCTGAGTGTCTTTTCCTTTTTGTGCCACTATCAGATTGGTTGTGGCAAATACATTGCAGTTGCAGTCGTTAATTCTTCTAATTGTTTCTTCCGCTCGGCTTACTTCTCCGCCACACTCAATAGTTTGCACCGCCAAGTCAACAGATAGCTTGAATTTATCCTCGTTTTCCATTCTACCACCGTTAATATTTTTAGAAAGGATTAAAAAAATATTCAAATAAACCGCTTGAGTTAATTTTTTATTTGTTATTTAGTATTTTAATAATTTTTTGTTTTGAGAGCTGATATAAAACATGGTCACAATATCGTGAAATATAAAAAGGGAGAAATCCCAAAAATTTACTATTCCGCCTTGACTTGCTTTGAGACTTTAAGTTATACTTATGATGATAAAGGCAGAATTTTAAAAGAAGTAAACAGTTACGGCTCGTCTGTATCTTACGAATATGATGCTTTAAGTAAATGTGTTTCAACAGTAACAACTCACGATAATGATATTGAAATAAAATTAGCAAATATCAATCCTATTTAATTTTACAGGATATTTAAAATATTTTTTTAAAGCATATGGAGGTGTAGTATTTGGATAGAAGTAATAGTGAAATACACGAATTAAAACAGATTTCTAAAGCTACGAAAGAAGCTTACGCAAATAAGTTTTTTGAAAAATCGCAATTATTAAAAATCAAAGTCAAAAGAGAAACAAAAGGAAGTCATCCTAATATAATCAATGTTTATAATGAGATAAGTATATCAAGTGATGCTTCTAAGAAGTCTAAACGATACAAAATCCTTATGATTAAATATGAAAACTCCAAAAAAGAGAAAATAAAAAAGTTTGATTATGCTTTGCTAAATGAATTTTTGGAGTTGATTTTGTATAAAAATCAATTTTTTATAATTTTATTCTTCTTAAAGCATTTTAAGCGGTTTAAAATAATTCATGATAAGGATTATTCTTTTTGCCTTTTTATTGTTCTTTTTGTTTTAGTAATGATTTTCCTTTTGATAGGAGCAATACCTATGGGAATACAAAAAGATCGCTATTTTCATAGATTTTGAATTGAAATCGTTTGTCAAGGAAATTTTCCTTGACAAACGATAATAAGTATTCATACGGCACCGATACTATTTATTTTCAGTATGACAGTAACGGCACACCGCTCGGCTTTGTTTGGAATGGTACTCTATATTTGTATTTAACAAACCAAATGGGCGACGTTATTTATAGTAATGTGAAAAATTATTTAAGTGCTCAAAGGAAAAATATCAAAAATGCAATTGATTAAGAAGATTTTTTATTATACAAATAAACTTTTTTATTACATTATGATACTATTATATGTTTCAATTACAATAAGTATAGTGTATTTTGATATTGTTGATGTTGAAGGTGATTTTCGAGAAATTATTTGTTTTCCCATTATTATTACGTTTGTAGTATTATACATATTGACTGTTGAATTGCCTGCGGCAGTATTTAAAGTGCAGGTAGAACGATATGATATGTTCTCAAAAAAATACGACAGAACAATAATGTCGATTTTATTAGATATAATTATTGTTCTATTTATAATTGAGACAATTGTAATTGCTGTTATAACGAAACAAATAATGTATTATGATGTTTTCACTGTGTTGGCATTATTATTTTTCAGAGTGGCAATCAGAATGTCAACAATAGTGTTTAATTTAATAAAAATTAAATTATAATAATCTGCTAAGGAAACGAATGTTTCAGTTGAAAATGATAAAACAAAAACAACCGTTACCACATATACGTATGACGATATGGGTAATCTCCTCACTACTCAAAGCGAGGGCGACTCTGCGACATATGTTTATGATAAGGCAGGCAGAACGCTCCGTGTAACGCAAAACGGTGAAACTATCGGTGCATTTAATACCCCTGCACATGTAAGTAGACTTGTTTCCTACATAAAAAGTGACAACAAATTATAAGAAAAGATGATGATATGAAAAAAAATGTACTTTTAATAATTGTTTTCGTGATTACCTGTATTGTCGGTATCGCCATTTATTTAACCAGTAGCAATAATCCAATAATCGAAAGTGGAACTTTGTATTATCGAAATGACCTTGATATTTGCTCTTATGATTTTTCAAAAAAGGAAGAAGCAAAAATCAAGGTCATTTCGATAATACTAATGAATATATGCCTTATAAAGATGGCTACATTTCAGTCAGCTTTTCCGATAATTCAAACACTTCTATTATTTCAAATAATATAGACGGATGTATTAATGACATTTCTTTTGAGGGATTGCCTCATTTGATAGGCGTATATCAAAATCGTTTATACGTTTTATCAACGGGCGAAATATCAAATGTTTATTTAATTGATTTAAAAAGTGGTAAAACTGATTTGCTTTTAGAAAATGTATCAGCTTGTGCTTTAGCAGAAAATTCACTTTTCTATATCAAGGATAATATTTTGTATTTAAGTGCATTAGATACTGCAAATGAGCAAAAAATCTGCGATAACGCTCTAGACATTAAGTCGTCAGATGCGGTTTTGTTTGTAAAAAAAGATGACGGAATTTTCATATATAATAATGAAGTCGGTAATTTAGATTTGTTCACTTCAAAAGGCAAATATGATATTCTCGCTGTTGTTGACAATCAAAATATAATAGTGAAAAAGCAGGATAACAATGACGAGATAAGCTATCCGCTTGTTCGCTTTAAAACGCATTACTATTTATTAAATATTTCCGGCAAAAAATGTAAGTTGAAGGAATTTGACGGAAAATACATTTCAAATCTTCATTATTATAGTTGACATCAAAGATAATTTTGAAAACGCTGAAATTCTAATTGAAAATGATTTAATGGATTATAAAAACAGATATTTTTTTGAATCAGTTAAAATTATTGCTTCAAATATAAATATTTCACATAAAAAAAATAACAGATACCAAATGGTATCTGTTATTTTTTGGTGCGAGAGACGGGACTTGAACCCGTACGAGTCGCCCCACACGCCCCTCAAACGTGCGCGTCTGCCGATTCCGCCACTCTCGCGTCAACAGTTAGCATTATAGCAGAACGATATTTATTTGTCAACACTTTTTTTCAATTTAAAAAAGTTTAGATATGTATTTAGGCTCGTCAATTATTGCCGACGGTGACTGAGCCAGTAGTGATTCAAAACTTCTGTAGCCCCACGAGCAGGCAATGGCTTCAATGCCTGCATTTTTTGCGGTTTTTACGTCAACGTCGCTGTCACCGAAAAAGATGGCTTCATTTGCTTTGCAATTAAGTGCTTTAAGCGTTGCTTTAGTTGTTGTCGGGTCAGGCTTTCGTGGCATGTCGTCCTTAGCGCCTGTAATTAAATCAAAATAACCTTTGCCGAAAAGTGTCTCAATCATTTTTATTGCACTTAAGTGAGGTTTGTTAGTCACAACGGCAATTTTAACACCTTTTTGCTTTAATATATCAAGCTGTTCTTTTATTCCGTCATAAATATGAGCGTTGTCAAGAAGTATTTCTTGATATTTTATCTTGAACATTTCATAAGCATTTTCAAGTTCATCAGGGGAAAGGGTATGCTCAAATGCTCTTTCTATAAGCTTTTTGGCACCGTTTCCGACGAACATTCTGTAATCGGATATCGTCCATTTTTTATCTTTGCCATACTTTTCAAGAACATAGTCTGTCGCATTGCCCAAATCGTCAATTGTGTTTACCAATGTTCCGTCTAAATCAAAAATTGCACATTTAATCATATAAATCACTCAAATCCTGCTCTTTCTTCTTTTTTGAATTATTTATAATTTTTATTGTAATTACAATAATTACCGCAGCGCCTAAAACAGCGCATTGCGCATATATTTTTCTGTCCTGCTTCTTACTGTCGGTTGAAAGCTGCCCGCTTTTGACTTCTGTCCACAGCCTGTTTTCAAGCTCATTTGTGCTTTGCGGTAAATTTTTAAAATATTGTACGTTTTTTGCATTAGAATATACAGCCGGATTACCGTAAAGAGAACTTTCTTTGTTTTGTTCTACCGTGTAATTTGCACTTCTGTAGTAAATAAATTCGCTGTTTGCAAGTGCGACCTCAGGCTCCTGCATAAAGTTTATGAATGCTTCTCCTCCTGCTTTATTTTTAGAACATTTCGGAATGCAAAATGCATCATAAAAAGCATTTACTCCTTCTTCCGGAATACAATATCCCAAATCACTGTTGTTTTCATTCATTAATACGTAGTCTCCGGCATAATATGTCGCAAGTGCGTATTCGCCGCTTTCCATAAGGTTGAAAACTTCGTCCATAACATAAACCGGATTAACCTTGTCCTTTTGCTCGGCTAAAAGTTCTGCCGCTTTTACCCAATCCTGCTCGTTAGTTGAATTAAAATCAATACCAAGCCTTGTCTGCGCAATTGCAAATGCATCACGTGGGTTATTAAACATTAGAATTTTGCCCTTGTATTGTTCATCCCATAGGACGTCCCAGCTCTTAGGAGGTTCTTTAACAAGCTTTTTGTTATAAATCAAAATCGTTGTTCCGACATTATAGCAAACGCTGTATTTTTGGTCGGGGTCATAAAAAAGCTTTTGAAACTTTTTATCAACGTATTTCATATTAGGAATGTTTTTATAGTCAAGCTCAAGGAGCATATCCTCGTCTATGAGCTTGTCAATCATATAGTCGCTCGGAACGATAACGTCATACGAAACTCCGCCGCCGATAAGTTTTGAATACATATTTTCGTTTGACTCATAGTTTGTATAATTAACCTTACAACCTGTCAGCTTTTCAAATTCCTTAACAACATTCATTGAATCTTCGCTTCCGTCAGAAATATATTCACCCCAATTGTATACGTTTACCGTGGTGCCCTGAAGCCCTAAGCCTTTGTAGTATTCAATTGTTTTCTTGTCAAAGTAATTATCATCTGCAAATGCCGAAATGGGAAATGCACAAAAAACTAAAATAAGCGATAAAATAATTGTAACTGTCTTTTTCATTTTGCCTCACGCTTACCCTTTTTCTCTGCCTTGCTTTGTGCTATATTCATTAAAACAAGTAGCACAAGAATCGATATAAACATAAGAGTGGAAAGTGCATACATATCAGGTTTAACTCTTTTTTTAGTCATTGAAAAGATATAAATAGGCAGAGTTTGAAAGCTTGGACCGTTGGTAAAGTAGCTGATAATGAAATCATCAAGGGAAAGAGTAAAACTCATAACACAGCCTGTAATAATTCCGCTTAAAATTTCCGGCATAACTACTTTGAAAAATGCTTTTATCGGTTTACATCCAAGGTCAAGAGCCGCTTCATAAACATGCATATCAAATTGTTTTAACTTAGGTATAACATTTAAAATTACATAAGGAAGCGCAAATGTTACATGAGCAATTAAAAGCGTCCAAAAACCTAAAATATCGCTTTTGTTTACAAGAGAACCTGCAAAAACAAATAAAAGCATCATTGCAATACCGGTTACTATTTCGGGATTCATCATAGGAATATTTGTTGTTGTCATCATGGCACTTTTATAAAGCTTTGATTTTGAATTGAACAATCCGACTGCCGCAAGCACGCCCAAAACAGTAGATACAAGCGCTGTGCATACGGCAAGTAAAACCGTATTTTTTAATGCCTGAACAGCGACCGTGTCTTTAAACATCTCGTTGTACCAATGTGTTGAAAAGCCGGAAAAAATATATGTGCTTGATGTTGAATTTAATGAAAAAAGCATCATAACTAAGATTGGTGCATACAAAAATACAAAAATAAGCGCAACATAAAGTTTTGATATAAAAGGTGTTTTCTTTTTCATATAATTACACCTCCGTCGCCATTTTCATCAGCACCAAAGTAATTCATAACGCCAAGGCAAATGAAAATTAATATCATCAATACAAACGAAAGTGCCGCACCTAAATTGTAGTTATTTGCGCTTTGAAATTGAGTTTCAATAACGTCACCTATAAGAACAACTTGCCCGCCGCCAAGCTTTTGAGTGATATAAAATGTTGAAACGCAAGGCACGAATACCATAGTTATTCCGCTTAAAATGCCGGGTTTTGAAAGGGGTATTATTACGTTTTTAATAACTTCAAATTTGTTTGAGCCTAAGTCTTGAGCTGCTTCAACGAGCGAATTGTCAAGCTTTGTTAATACGGAAAAAATAGGCAAAATCATATATGGCAAAAAGTTATAAACCATTCCGAGTATAACTGCCGCACCGTTATTAATGAGCTTTAATTGCTTTAAGCCGAGCACATTTAAAATTGTGTTGATTACACCTGAATCGCCCAATATTGTCATCCAACTGTAAGTTCTGATAAGAAAATTCATCCACATAGGAAGCATAACAAGAAGAACAACAAGATTTTTATATTTTTGCGGAGCTTTTGAAAAAATATATGCAAACGGAAATCCTAAAACCAAACATATAGCAGTTGCCGCAACACCGTATAAAACAGAAAGCAAAATTGTAGTGATATATGTCGGAATTTGTTCTACACTCACAAGTGAAAAGGCGCCGCTTTTATCGGTAAGCGCATAATATGCAACCATAAGTAATGGAGCAATTATAAATAATATTGACCAAACAAGATACGGCTTGTCTGCAAGAGAGGAAAGCTTATTCTTCTTCATTTTCTTCCTCCCAATTGTATGATGCATCGCTGATATGGTCCATTTCGTCCGAAAAATATGAATAATCGCCAAATTCGCCGCTATATTCACTTCTGTTCATAATGTGAATGGCATCAGGCTCAATATACATTCCGATTTCCTCGCCGACTTTGTGATGCTCAATAGTTTGTATCATCCAAATGAAACCGCCCACGTCAACAAGTATTTCAAAATGGACACCTTTGAATGTGACACTTGTGATTTTACCCGGGAGTGAAGCTTTGCTGCCTTTTTTTACAATCTTAATATCTTCAGGCCTTACTACCGCTTCAACAAATGCATTTTCACCAAAACCGCTGTCAAGACATTCAAACGTTACGCCGCCAAAAGATACAAGATAATCCTTTATCATTATTGCGTCAACAATGTTTGACTCTCCTATAAAATCTGCAACAAATGCATTTACAGGTTCGTTATAAATATCTTCAGGTGTTCCTATTTGTTGAATTTTGCCCTTGTCCATAACAACAACCGTGTCAGACATAGAAAGAGCTTCCTCTTGGTCATGAGTTACGTAAATGAAAGTAATTCCAAGTCTTTTTTGAATTGCCTTAAGTTCAGTTTGCATATCTTTTCTCAGCTTCAAGTCAAGCGCACCGAGCGGCTCGTCAAGTAAAAGCACGTGTGGTGAATTAGCGAGCGCTCTTGCTATTGCAACCCTTTGTTGCTGTCCGCCTGAAAGTGAGTCAATGCTTCTCTTTTCAAAGCCTTTAAGGTTTACAAGTTCGAGCATTTCGGCAACGGTTTTTCTTATTTCACTTTTTGGTTTTTTTTGAAGCTTTAAGCCAAAGGCGATGTTCTCATATACATTTAAATGAGAAAAAAGAGCATAACGTTGAAAAATGGTGTTCACCTTTCTTTTGTGAGGCGGAACATCATTAATTCTTTTTCCTTCAAAAATAATATCGCCGCCGTCAGGCTCAATGAAACCTGCAATGCAACGAAGAGTGGTTGTTTTTCCGCAACCCGAAGGACCAAGCAACGTTATAAACTCTTTTTTGTTTATATAGAGATTTAACTTATCCAATACTACATTTTCACCGTATTTTACAGTGATATCTTTAAGGTCTATTATCTTTTCCAATATGCACATCCTCATTTGCTAACCCGATTTAGCGCTTTTCAAAAACGCCATACGACTAATATATATAATTGGTATAAAAAAGTCAATATATTTTTTTTATTATTTCTTCACCTTTTTGTGCTTTTTCGATTGCTTGGCAAACCTTATCAAAATCGCAAACCATACTCTTAGGTTTTTTTTCATAATTGTCCATTCCAAACGGCACAAAATAATAATTTTTATAGTTTAAAAGTGCGCCTATATTTTTTGCCGCTGCGCCGAGTGCATCGTTGGTTGAAACACCGATTACAACGGGATTGTTGTTTCTTAAATGACTTTTTACAGCCATAGTAACAGTTGTATCTACTATACCGTTTGCAAGCTTCGCAAGAGTGTTTGATGTGCAGGGAACAACTGCAAGAACGTCAAACATTTTTTTAGGTCCTATCGGTTCTGCTTTTTCTATAGTGTGAATAATGCTGTTCCCCGTAATTTCAATAAGCTTGTTTTGTATATCAATTGCCTTTGCAAAGCGTGTATCTGTATTATATGCATTTTCGCTCATAATAGGAGTAACTTCGTGTCCTTTATTTACGAGTTCTTCAATAACCCTTATTGCTTTGTCAAATGTACAAAATGAGCCTGTTAGGCAATATCCGATTTTCAATTCTTTCCCTCCTTAATCATTTTGTCTATTGTTTCACCGATTAAATATCCGGCGCTGATTTTACTGTATCTTGACGGAAGCTTTGAGCCATCAATTATATCAATGCTTTTGATTTTCGCATAGTGCTTATCAATTCCACCGGGGAATGACGCAAGTTCTATATATTTAATATCGTTTTTAAATGTATCTATTTCTTTTTTCGTGAAATATATTGCAGGAACTGTATTGAAAATTATATCGTAGTTTTGACATTGTAAAGCTTTAAAATCTATCACATTGTCGGCAATTGTATTTGCTTTTGCTTTGTCAATATCACTTCTTGCACAAATTGTTAACTTACTGCCCATTGCCTTTAATACATTGCAAAGCGATTTTCCTATTTTGCCGAAGCCGGTAATTAAGATATTTGAGCCGTAAATAGCTTTGTTGCTGTTTTCTTTATAAAGCGCTATTGCGCCTTCACTTGTCAAAATTGCATTTTTGTATTTAAAATCATCTCTTTTATTGTAATCGTAACAGTTTTTATATTTTTTATCATAATCACCAACACCGTAAAATACGTGCATGTTTTCATACCCTTTAAACATTTCTTTGTCGCAGGCTGGCGCAAACACGGCAAAATTTGCTTTGCTTTTGTCAAAGACTTCATTATATCCTGCTTTTTTTAGATACTTTTGCGTATATTTCAGCCTTTCGTCACAATAATAAGGAATAATAAAATTCATATTTTCAACTCCAAAAGTTCTTTTTACATACTATGACATAAAAAAATATTAGTTAATGGCTTTGAGGTATTTATTTTTTTGATTAAATGTTGTATAATAAATAACTAATAAATATTTAGAGGTGACTCATTTATGGATATAACAAATATGCATATTGACGATATATTAAAAAAGGTTAAAAGAATACACTTTATAGGAATAGGCGGCGCAGGTATGTGCCCGCTTGCGGAAATACTTATTCAGCTGGGTTATAATGTTTCGGGCTCTGATAATAACGATACCGAAACCTTCAGAAGAATTGAAAAAGAGGGAGCAAAAGTATATCTCGGTCAGGTTAAGGAAAATATTACAGATGACGTTGAACTCGTTATTTATACCAACGCTATTTTAAAGGGTAACGAGGAACTTGAGTATGCAAAGGCTAATTTTCCTTGCTTTGAAAGGGCAGAGCTTTTGGGCGCAATGAGCCGTATTTTCTCTAATTGTATCGGCGTTTGCGGCACTCACGGTAAAACCACAACTTCTTCAATGCTTACCCAAATTCTTCTTGATGCCGGTCTTGACCCAAGTGCTGTTATCGGCGGTAAGCTTCCTGTTATTAATGCTTACGGCAGATTCGGCCACAGCCAAAATTTTGTTTGCGAATCGTGCGAGTTCAATAATACATTTCTTCATATGAATCCCGATATTGCTGTTATTCTAAATATTGATGAGGACCATTTGGATTTCTTTAAAAATCTTGATAATATTAAAAAGTCTTTTCGCCAATTTGCCGAAAAAACTACTAAAACAATTGTATATAACGGCGATGACGAAAACACGGTTGATACGTTAAAGGGCATTACAGGCAAAAAGCTTGTGTCTGTCGGTAAAAACGATAATAACGAGTGGGTGGCTAAGAATATTGACGTTCCGGGTGGCTTTCATTCAAAATATGACGTTTACCATAACGGCGAGTTCGTTGCAACTGTTCATCTTTCTGTTCCGGGTGAACACAACGTTCTTAATTCTTTGTGTGCTTTTGCTGCCGCTTATGAAAGCGGGGCAGATGTTAAGAGTATTTGCGAAGGTCTTAATGCATTTAAGGGTGCAGGCAGGCGCTTTGAACTTGTCGGTAAATATAACGGCATTACCTTTGCAGATGATTATGCTCACCATCCAAAGGAACTTAAGGTTACACTTGAAGCAGCGATGAAAATGGGCTTTAATCGTGTTTGGGCAGTTCATCAACCGTTTACTTATACAAGAACTTCGCTTCTTCTTGATGATTTCGCAAAGGTACTTCAAATTCCCGATAAATGCGTTGTTTCCGCAATTATGGGCAGCAGGGAAGTAAACACTATCGGAATTAAAGCTAAGGATTTGGCAGACAAAGTTCCCGGCAGTGTCCAGCTTGATACGTTTGAGGAAATTACGGATTACGTTCTTGAAAATGCAAAGCCGGGCGACCTTGTAATTACTCTCGGCTGCGGTGATGTATATAAAGTTTCACGAATGATGATTAAGAAGCTTAAAGAACAAGGCTATGAGGCGGAATAAACTAAATTATATGTAAAGAAAAAGGCAGTAACGATTACGCTACTGCCTCAGACTGTCGATAAAGTGGCTAAACCGTGCCGTGTTATAAAACGAAATTCCATTCGACGTATCGTAGGGCAAGGGCTTGCTCTTGCCGAAATAAAATTAAAAATACATTTATAGAAAAGTGGCTTGAACGTAGAGTTCAAGCCACTTTTGGCACTTTCCGTCTTTTGCTCGGGGGCAGTACCAACGTACAGCTCCCGCTCGCAAAATACGAAATTTATCTCACTTTCTCGAAGTCTGACAGCGTGTAGAAATTTGTAATTTGACTTTTTCTACACGCTAAGGCAGTAACGATTATCGCTACTGCCTTTCGTTATGCGTATTTATTTGTAAACTCTCGGAACATTTGGATTTACCATAAGCGGAGATATTTCTACGCTTGCAACATCTCCGATTTTAACATCACTGTCAGTGATATCAATTGCGGTGTGCGAAAGCCCGATTTCGCCTATAACATTATATTTTTTACCGTTTACATTGACTGTAAGCTGTTCTTTTTGCAAATAGTGCTTAAGCTGAGAAAGCACCGAATGAAAATCGGCTGTCTCTTTACCTTTCTGCAAGCCGAAGCCGTCAAAATGGCCGATAGGAACAATTGCAATTTTGGTTTCTCTTTTTGTTTTATATTGACCGTTGTAGCCAATTGAATAGCCTTTAGGTACAGTTTTTGTTTCGATAACCTCTGCCTGAAGTTCACCGAGCTTGTTAAGCGGATTTTTGCCCCTTGTAATTACTCTTCCCGTAAAGGCTGAGCCTATTCTGACTGCGTCAAGCGTTACACCGTCAACATTTAATAAGGCAGGGGAATTGGCAGCATGAAGAATACCTACATTTTTGCCTGCTTTTTTTATTTGCTCAATTGTGTCTTTGAACATTTCAAGCTGTACTTTTGTAAGCTCTGCATTGTGAAACGCAGAGGAAAAATGAGTATATGCGCCGCAAAAATCAAGATTTTCAAAATCGTAGCATTTTATTGCTTTTTCAACTTCACTCGGTAAAAAACCGTATCTGCCCATACCTGTATCGATTTTTAAATGGCATTTCGTTTTTTTATTAAGCTTTTTTGATACCTTGTCCATAACCTCAGCGGCGGAAAGAGAGCCGATAGTTGCAATACAGTCATTTTCTGCAATAATCTTTGCTTCCTCTTCAATAGAGGTTGAGCGCATAACAAGAATATCTCTGTCGATAACCGTTTCTCTTAAAAGAGGGACGTCATAAACCTCGGTTACGGCAAAGGTGTTAATTTCGTTTTGCATTAAAATTTCGGCAAGAGAGCACATCCCAAAGCCGTAGCCGTTGCCTTTAACAACGCCGATAACCTCAACTCCTGCTTTATTCTTAATTATATTTATGTTTTCGATTAATTTGCTTTTGTCAATTATATATCTGCTCATTTTATCTTATCTTTTCAAGTATTTTTGTTGCAACGTTGTAAAGTTTATAAACAGGCTTGTTGATTACATAGTCAAACTCGCCGACAAATTCTTTCATATATCCGCCAAAGCCATGTTTAAATCTCCAAAGACCGTAGTGCGGATTGTCCGGATTTTGGCAATCTCCCGAAATGCCTCCGAAGTCATATACTTTACAGCCGCATTCCATACCCCATTTCATCATTGCCCATTGAAGTGCATAGTTTGGATACACGTTTCTGTGTGCGTTTGATGATGCACCGTATTGATATTTCATTACATTTTGACCCCATTTTATGGCAATAGTTCCGGCAATGGCTTTGCCTTCGTAATATGCCATATAAAGCCTTGCATCATCAGTCATACAGTCAAGTATTTTTTCAAAATATTCCTTCGGTCTTGTTGAAAAGCCGTCACGCTCTCCCGTTTCGTGCATAATTCTAACAAAATCGTCGAGCGCCTCTTTGCCGCAAATTTTGACCTCAACACCTTTTTTAGGCGCTTTTCTTATTCTGTTTCTGTAATCAGGCTTAAAGGTGAGCATAAGCTCGTCCTCATTCATACCGTTATAATCAAAGCAATAAACAAATCTTGGCTGAACATTTTCAAAATCCATACAGCCCGGATTAAGCTCAATAAATCCGCTTTCAATTAAATGTTTCTTATAAGCCTCGTTTTGAATTACAATTTCAGGGTCAATTTTAATGCAATATGCTTTATATTCCTTGCCAAGCTCAATAAGACCGTTAAAAAGTTTGTCGAATGTGTCAAAATCATTTTCATCGCAAACAAAACCACGGCAACAATACATTAGCGAATTCTTAATTATAGGTATTGAACGAATGAGAACAGCAGCCGAGCCTTTGATTTCGCCGCTGTCATTTTTAAGCATTATTGCTTCAAATTTCCAAGCGCTTTTAACCTTTGCCCATTTTGATGAGTGCTGAAAAAGACCTTTAGGATGCTTTTTTATAAACTCCTCGTATTCGTCTAAATTATCTTTATTTACTCTTACTAATGTCATTTCTGTTAGCTCCGTTTTATTTAATATAGTTAATTATAACAAAGATTTTACCTTTTGTCTATATCATACCTCTTTTTTATCACTATATAAACATTTATTTTTTTGATTGACTTTTTTAACATATTAAGGTAATATGTTAAATAAGATTGTTGCGCATTGCAATAAAAATTAAGGGGTATGTTATATGGAAAAATTTAATTGGGAGAATCCTGAGATTTTCAAAATTAACAAAGAGGACGGTCACGCTATTATGATGCCGTTTGACAGTGAAAAGGATGCACTCTCTGCAAAAGAAAGCGATTATAAGCAATCGCTTAACGGTAAATGGAAATTTTATTGGCAAAGAGGTCTTAAAAATCAACCTGAAAATTTCCAACTTACGTCATTTGACGATTCTCATTGGGATGAAATTAACGTTCCGTCTGTTTGGCAAACACAGGGATATTCAGTTCCTTACTATTATGCAAGTACATTTCCTAAGGCTTTCAGTCGTTCAAAAGGAAAAATTCCGTCAATTGACCACGATATGCAGGAAATCGGTTTTTACAGAAAATCGTTTACTCTTAACGAAAATTTCAATGGCAGAGAAATATTTCTTCATTTTGGCGCCGCTAAGAGCGCACTTGAGGTTTATGTAAACGGTGAATTTGTAGGCTATTCCCAAGGCTCAATGACACCGCACGAATTTAACGTTACCAAAGTGCTCAAACCGGGCGAAAATGTTATTACTGCTAAGCTTTATCGTTATTCTGACGGCTCATATCTTGAGGACCAGGATATGTGGTGGCTTTGTGGCATTTACAGAGAAGTTTACTTATTTGCAGAACCTAAGCTTTGCCTTAGAGATTTTTATTTTAAAACTGATTTTGACGATTCATATACAGATTCAAATGTTACTCTTAATATGTATATAAATAATTATAATAACATTAGGGGTAAAATGACAGCATCTGCTAAGCTTATTGATTCAAACAATGGTGAAATATTACTTGGCACAAAAGAAACAGAACTTTCAGGCGGCAATGAAGCAGTTACTTTTACAGAAACTGTTAAAGCGCCTGAAAAGTGGTCTGCCGAAACGCCTAATCTTTACACATTAGTTATGACAATTGAGCTTGACGGCAAGATTATTTGTGTTAAGACATATAAAGTTGGATTTAAAAAGGTAGAAATTAAAGGCGAGAAAATTTACTACAACGGTATGCCTTTAATGATTAAGGGTGTAAATCGCCACGATTTTGACTGTGATAACGGCTGGGCGGTTCCGAGAGAAATATATACTCAGGACCTTGATATTATGAAGCAAAATAATATTAACTCTATCCGTACTTCTCATTATCCGGACGACCCTTATTTTTATGATATGTGTAACAAATACGGCTTTTATGTTATGGATGAATGTGAAGTCGAAACCCACGGTGTAAGACGTAAGGGCGTTCCGGGTTCTAACCCGGTTTGGACCGGTGCTGTTGTTGACCGTATGCAAAGAATGGTGTTGAGAGACAGAAACAATCCTTGTGTATTTATGTGGTCACTCGGCAACGAAGCAGGCGACGGCAGTAATTTTATGGAAATGAAAAAAGCTGCATTGGCGCTTGATAATTCACGCCAATTCCATTATGAAGGCGATTTTGATTTAACTAAGAGTGATGTTATTTCACGTATGTATCCGACTAAGGATATTATGGAAAAACTCGGTAATAAACAACCTATAACTATCTCTCTTTATGATAATATTGCCAATCAGCTTGCAGCAGACAGTAAGCCGATTAAGGCTGAAATGTATGAAGGTAAGCCCGTTGTCCTTTGTGAATATGCACACAGTATGGAAAATTCCCTCGGAAATTTCCAGGAATATATTGACGATTTTGAAAAGTACGACAATATGTGCGGCGGTTTTATTTGGGATTTTGTTGACCAGGCACTCCACGTTAAGGATGAAAACGGTAACGATAATTATCTTTACGGTACCGATTTTCAAGGTCAGGAGCCTCATAAGCTTATTGATATTCCAAACACAACCGCTATGACGGGAAGTAATGTTTATTTCTGCGCAAACGGAATTATCGGTGCCGACAGAAAACCGCATCCTCAAATTGTTGAGGTTAAGCACGGCTACCAAAACATCGGTATTACTGCAGTTGACGCTTCAAACGGTGAATTTAAGCTTAAAAATAAATACCTTTTCACAAATCTTTCGGATTTCAATTGCAAATGGGTAATTAAAGCGGAGGGTGAAGAAATTTTGTCAGGCAAACTCGGCAAAATTGAGTGTGCCCCTCTCGAAGAATGTGAGATTAAAATAGATTTTGATTCTTCAAAGCTTCCAAAGGATAAAGAGGTTATTTTAACTGTTTCTTTTGAAACGACTAAAGAGTCATTAGGCATTGAAAAGGATTATGAAATTGCGTTTGAACAGTTCATTATTAATGCGATGCCGCAGCCAAAAGACGATAATGCTGACGGTAACCTTGATTTTGATATTAACGGTAAAAGGGTAACTGTTAAGGGCGATAATCTTGAGGTTATTGTTGATGACGGCAAGATAGTAAGCTATAAGATTGAAGGTAAAGAACTTCTTAAAGCACCTCTTATGCCTAACTATTTCAGAGCGCTTACCGATAATGATATCGACTTTTTGAACTTCACTCCTCAGTGGGCTAAGTTCCATCCATTCTATGCTTGGCAGCGTGCAACACACCGTACAAGTGCAGATAAAACAGAAGTGGTTAAAAATGAAAATGCTGTTGAAATTCATATTGCATTTTCAACCGCAGGACTTAAAAAGTCAGTTGCAACCTATAGGGTTTATCCTGACGGCAGATTATACGTATTCCACAGTGCAGTTCCTACAAAGGGTATGCTTCGTTTTGGCTATCAAATGACTATGGATAAGTCGATGGAATATATTACATGGTACGGCAGAGGTCCAAAGCCAACCTATATTGACAGAAAACTCGGCTCTAAGATTGACCTTTATAAATCAAGTGTGACTGATTTTGAATATCGCTATATGCGCCCGCAGGAATCATCTAACAGATGCGACGTAAGATATTTCACTCTTACGGATAAAAACGGCTTTGGAATCAAGGTTGACGCTTATTATGATAACCCTATCAATTTCTCGGCTTATCACTACACAACCGACGGACTTGAAAAGGCAACTCATATTAATGATATTCCTTATGAAAATATAACCACCGTTAATATCGACCACAGACAGCTTGGTGTAGGCGGTGATCTTCCGGGTCAAGCATTTGTAAGAGAACCTTACACTATGCCTAAGGGACAGAAACAGGAATATTCGTTTGTAATTACTCCTATCGGCAGAAAGGATTAATAATATGAAAAGGCCCCTCGCTTTCGTGGGATTTTCAATGGCAACAGCACTGCTGCTGATAAATATTATCGGCGGCATGTTCTATAAAATATTATTTGTCTTGGCAGCGGTACTGTTTGCGGTATCGCTGCTTGTCACAAAGCTTAGACAGGCAAGAGTCGCACTGTGTGTTTTCGGTGCGGCACTGTTAGCCTGTCTTATTTTTATGGCAAACTATTCTAATGTTGAGGGGCAAATGCTGCTTGACAATCAAGAAGTTAAAACAGTATTTCATATTGTTGACAATGTGCAAGTTAATGACGGCAAGTATATTTATACGGTTAAAACAAAATCTATAGATTATCCGGGTGCACCTCAAAATATCAAGCTTAAGCTTTACAGCGAATACGAAATTGACGCAGATTATTACGACGATTTGCTGTCTGTAATTAAATATTCAAAATCATACAGCGACGCTTTCAGTTCCTACGGTGCTTTTGCCGACGGCAGATATATTTCCGCCTCGCTTGATACCGTACCGATACCGCTAAACAATAATGACAAGCCGATTAATTATTATATTCTCAAGGCACGTGACTATATTAAAAATACGATTACACTTCATTTGAAAAATGATACCGGCGCATTGTCGCTTGCTCTGTTAACAGGGGATAAAAGTTTACTTTCCGACGAAGCTTATTCATATTTTACAGATTGCGGTACTTCTCATATTATGGCGGTTTCGGGTCTACATACTTCTGTTATATGTATGGGATTTTATGTCCTTTTGAAAAACTTGGGCGTCAAGCGAAATTTAAGAACGATTTTGTCTGTTCTTGTTTTACTTTTTTATGTTGCAATGACCGACTTTTCTGTATCGGTTATTCGTTGCGCAATTATGATTTGTGTTCTTCTCTTTGCAAGGCTTAAAAATAAAAAGGCGGATACGCTTAATTCACTCGGTCTTGCGGTAACCGTGCTTTGTTTTAATCCTTACGCAGTTACCGACCCAAGTGCAGTGTTAAGTGTTTTATCTGTTTTGGGAATGCTTGTTGTTAAGCCTAAAATTGATGAAAATATTAAACCCGAAAAGCTAAATAAATTTGGTTGCTACATATATGACGGACTGACTATTACATTGAGCGTTATGGTAACAACCTTTCCGGCAATATGGCTTTTCTTCTCTAATACTACTTTTATATCATATTTAGCTAATCTTTTATTGATTCCGCTTGCACAGCTTACTATGATAGGAACGTTAGGCATTGCACTTTTTGGATTTTTAAAATATTTTGGCATGGCTTTGTCATTTTTGACATATATTCCGGCTAAAACTATGCTTTTAATTACTGAATTTCTTTCTAAACGATTATATTTTTTAACTTTTGATATAAGCCATAAAGTTTTTATTGTTTCTTATGCAGTTTTTCTTATATTTATCGGTGTAAGCCTTTTGATAAAAAACAATGTTAAATTTAAACCAACCTGCGCACTTGTATTTTCTTTGATTGTTATATCAAGCGCAGTATCGGTTTATGAAAGTAGTGTTAATACCTATCTTGATATTTCGTCAACAAATGCAGTAGTGATTTATAATAACAGTGCCGCAATCGTAGTTGATGCCGATAATATTAGCGATTATTACAAAGTTAAGCAGTGTCTTTCTCGCTCGAAAAGTGAAAGTGTTTTATTTGTTAATTGTAATTATGATAATGAAAAATTATCGTCACTTGCAAAAAACGACAAAGAATTTTTAAATAATTATGATTTTGATATTGATTTATGCGAGCAGGTTAATGTAAAATATCAGTCGGGCGTTATTTTTGCAAACGTAAATAACGCTCAAATTGAGATTAATAAAAAATATGTTGTCATTAACAAAAATCTTTGCTATCAAAGAAAAACAAAATATATTTATGATAACAATGATGATACAATTATCAGCATAAGGAAGTGATGTTTTGCCTAAAATTAATGAAAGTGAACTTAAAAAGGAAATTAAATCAGGCGATTTTAAAAACGCTTATCTTCTTTACGGCGAGGAAAGTTATTTAAAGGAATATTATGCAAGTGAACTTAAAAATAAAATAGTTGATAAAACTTTTGAAGCATTTAATTTCCATTATTTTGACGGCAAGGATACCGAACTTGACGATATATTAAAGGATGCTCAAATGCTTCCTATGATGAGTGAATATAATTTTGTAATGGTTAAGGATTATCCTATTGAAAAATCGGCGAATGATATTAAACTTCTTGAGGAATATTTAAAAGACGCTCCCGATACTACCGTTTTTGTGTTTTGGTTTGATGCAATAGAGCCGGACGTTAAAAGCGCTAAATTTAAAAAGGTTATTAAAGCATTTGAAAAGGCAGGCGACTGTGTTGAACTTCAAAAAAGGAGTGAAAACGATGTTGCCAAACTTCTTGTAAGCGGTGCGAAAAAACGAGGCGCTGTTTTGTCAAACGATACGGCAAAATATCTTATATCTATTTCAGGCAATGATATGAAAATTCTGCTCAACGAGCTTGATAAACTTTCTTATTACGCCAAGGGTGGGGAAATAACAAAGGAAATTATTGACAATATGGCAACAAAATGCCTGCAAGCTCGTATTTACGATTTGTCAAAGTACGTTGTTGCAGGAAAGTCGGGCATGGCTTACGATGTTTTAAATGTTCTTTTTGAAATGAAGGAGGAGCCTATAATCATTCTTTCTGCAATTAGTGGTGTCTATGTTGATATGTATAGAGTGAAGTGCGCAAAAAGTGCAGGATTCGGATTTGACGATGTTGCCAAATACTATAATTACAGAGGCAGGGAATTTGCACTTAGAAACGCTACCCGTGACTGCGCCAATCTTTCACTTGAGCAGCTTCGCACATCTCTTGACGAAATTTCAAAAACAGACGTGAAATTGAAAAGCACGGCGGTTGATAAAAAACTACTTTTAGAGGAACTTATAATCAAGCTTATTCTGACTGCAAGGGGAGTTAAGTATGCTTAAGGTTAAAGAGGCCGTTATTGTTGAGGGAAAATATGATAAAATCAAGCTTTCAAATTTGCTTGATGCCCTGATTATCGAAACGAACGGCTTTTCGGTTTATAAAGATAAGAAAAAGCTTGCCTTTATTAAAAAGCTTGCAAACGAGCGTGGTTTAATTGTTATTACCGATTCCGACCACAGCGGCTTTCAAATAAGAAACTATCTTTCTTCCGTTATCCCTAAAGGAAAAATTAAACATATATATATTCCGGATATATACGGTAAGGAAAAACGCAAAAAAGAACCGTCTAAGGAGGGCAAAATAGGTGTAGAGGGAATTAACGATGACATTCTTCTTGAACTTTTTAAAAAGGCAAATATCAGCTCTCAGTCGATTGTGATTAATAACCCTTTAACAAGTGTTGATATGTTTACTCTTGAACTCAGTGGCACGCCTAATGCTAAACAAAATAAAAAGAAACTCCTCAAATCTCTTGATTTACCGGAGTTTCTCTCTACTTCTTCTTTAATTTCGTATATTAATTCTTCAATGACTAAAGATGAGTTTTATAAATATTGTGATAATCTTTTTACTAATCTTTAATTATTATTTTGCTCCTCTGCTCTGTACCGCAGGGCAGGGGATTTTTATATCCTAAATTATATAAGTCCGTACATCTGCATTCAAGTTCAAAAAGCTTTTTGCCATTATTGTCAAGCCTTTGAATATCGCTGTATTTGCTTATAATCGGCAATTTTGCGCTTTTTTTTAAATTTGGTAATAATTCCTTGCCTCTTGAATTAAAGCCTAAAATGCGAATGTATGGCACGTCAAAGGAATATTCTTTTGTTATTCCTAAATATGCTTTTAAAATGATACGCCTGATTCGTGAAAGGGTGTATCTTTTTGTTTTTATAAGCTTGTATATGTCTTCAACACTTGTGCTTTGCCTTACTGCGTTATAAATTCTGTTTTCAAGCCCCTCATTTACGTCCTCAATTTGAGCAAAATCTTCGGTACTCATTGCCCTAAGCCTTGCCAAAATTGCTTTTTCGCAGTTTTTTATTGTGCATATTTCGCCTTGATTGAGCTTTTCTCTTATTGCCGAGGCACTGTATAATTCGTCGTTTGTATCGTGCCCTTTGCCAATACGTCGAACGGCTTTTGCAGGCAGAGAAGTATGCCTTAAATATTCAATTGCTAAAATGTTATTAGGCGTGTCAAGCAAGTCATCGCCGATAACATTTTTTCTTGCAACAGGGTACGACAAACCCTTTTTCATTTCAGCCTTTATAAGTTCGTGACTTTCGTCAATCTTATTAGCTGTTTTTTTTAATTTATTTATATCGTCACATTCCGTACCGAATGCAATTTCGTCAACTATCCCTGTCTTTTCAAGCAATGTAACTCCTGCATTTGCAAATCCTTCGGCAGACATCAGGGAATATACGCAGGGAAGCTCAATTACAATATCTGCTCCATTTTCAAGAGCCTTGTCGCATCTTTTAAACTTATCATAAATCGCAAATTCACCCCTTTGAACAAAATTTCCGCTCATAACACAAATGACAGCACCATCACTTTTAATGCTGTCGATAAGATATTTGTGCCCTGAATGAAAGGGATTAAATTCGCAAATTATGCCTGTATTCATAAAATTTCACCAAATTATTAAAAAATAATTATTTTGTCCTTGACAATAATATATAATCTATATTATTATAATACTAAATTATTATTTTAAATTCAATATGTGGAGGCAATATTTTGAAAATTCTTGTTATTAACTGCGGCAGCTCCTCACTTAAATATCAGCTTCTTGATATGAAAGATGAGTCTGTTCTTTGTAAAGGTTCAATTGAGAGAATAGGTCTTAAAATCAACGGCGGAGAGGAAAATGTTATCGTTAAAGTCGGCGATGATAAGTTCACTTATGATAAAGAACTTAAAGACCATGTAGCTGCATTTAATGAGGTTAAGTATATTCTTTCAGAGAGTGAACATAAGGTTATTGATTCATTTGACGAAATCGACGCTATAGGTCACAGAATAGTACAGGGCGGCGATAGATATACTAAGAGTGTTCTCGTTACAGAAAAGGTTGTTAAGGATGTTGAAGAACTTGCTCCGCTTGCTCCTCTTCACAATCCGGCTCATCTTATGGGCTACAGGGCTTGCCTTGAAGTTGTAGGTCCTGATGTTCCTCAGGTATTTGTTTTTGATACATCGTTCCACAGCACTATGCCGCCAAAGGCATATATGTATGCTGTTCCTTACGAATATTATGAAAAATATGCTGTTCGCCGCTACGGTTTCCACGGCACGTCTCATAAGTTCGTTTCTCACAGAGTAGCTGAAAAGATGGGCAAAAATATTAAGGACCTTAAGATTATTACATGTCACCTTGGCAATGGCTCATCTGTTGCTGCTGTTGACCACGGTAAGGTTGTTGATACATCAATGGGATTTACTCCTCTTGACGGATTTATGATGGGCACACGTTCGGGCGGAGTTGACCCGTCTGTTGTTACCTTCATCATGAAAAAGCTTAACCTTACACCTGATGAAATGGATAACATTCTTAATAAGCAGTCCGGTGTAAATGCTATTTCAGGTATTTCATCTGATGACAGAGATATTTGTGCGGCTCAAAATGCAGGCAATGAAAGGGCTATTCTTGCTCATGAAATGCAAGCTTATGAAATTGCTAAATATATCGGTTCTTATATTGCAGCAATGAACGGTGTTGACGCTATTGTATTTACCGGCGGTATCGGCGAAAACGGTTTTTGGCTTCGTTCAAAGATTTGTTCATACTTCGGTTATATGGGCGTACATATTAATGAAGCTCTCAACCAAGCAACAGTTAAGGGTGCGGAGGCTGAACTTACAGAACCTGACGATAAAGTAAGAGTATTTATTCTTGCTACGGACGAAGAACTTACAATTGCCCGTGATACTCAGGAAATTGTTAAAAATCTTAAATAATTAAGTAAATTATATATTGATATAAAATAAAAAAGGAGGAAATAAAATGCCTGAAATTAAGTATGAAATCACTGAGCATCTCGGTGTCATTTCAGAAACAGCACGTGGTTGGACAAGAGAAGTTAATATGATTTCTTGGAACGGACGTGAGCCTAAGATTGATGTTCGTGATTGGTCACCTGACCATTCAAAAATGAGCAAGGGTCTTACTTTCACTGTTGATGAAATTAAAGAGCTTACAAAGCTCGTTGAAAATCTCTAAGATTAAATATTTAGGGGCAACAAGAAAGTTTGTTGCCCTTGAAATTTTGTTAAGAGAGTTTTGTTTTTTGTGTAATTAACAGATTTATTTATTAAATTTGATATGATAGATATATTAAAATTGAGGTAATTATAATTATGGAATGGACTTCATTAAACGATTTGAGAGAAAAATATCTCTCATTTTTTGAAAGCAAGGGTCATTTAAGGCTTCCGAGCTTCTCACTTATTCCGAATAATGATAACAGTTTGCTTCTTATCAATTCGGGTATGGCACCTATGAAAAAGTATTTCACAGGTGAAATTACGCCGCCTCGTAATCGTGTTACAACCTGCCAAAAATGTATTCGTACTCCCGATATTGAAGAGGTTGGTAAGACTGATCGTCACGGAACATTTTTTGAAATGCTCGGTAATTTCTCTTTCGGTGACTATTTTAAAAAGGAAGCTACTGCATGGGCTTGGGAATTTTGTACCAAGGTTCTTGAAATGCCTGTTGATAAGCTCTATGTAACCATTTACGAAAATGATGATGAGGCTTTTGATATTTGGACTAAGCAAAACGGTGTTGATGCATCGCATATTGTCCGTTTAGGCAAGGCTGACAACTTTTGGGAGCACGGCTCAGGTCCTTGCGGTCCTTGCTCGGAAATTTATTTTGACCGTGGCGAAAAGTACGGCTGCGGTTCTCCTGATTGCGGCCCGGGCTGTGAGTGTGACAGATATGTTGAATTTTGGAACAACGTATTCAGTCAGTTTAACAATGACGGTAATGGTAATTATACAGAACTTGTTCAAAAAAATATTGATACAGGTATGGGTCTTGAAAGACTTGCTTGCATTATGCAGGGTGTAGATAATATTTTTGAGGTTGATACAGTTCAAAATATTATGAAAAAAATCAGCGAAATATCAGGCGCTAAGTATCATGAAGATGCTAAAAAAGACGTTTCGCTTCGTATTATTACAGACCACGTTCGTTCTGCAACGTTTATGATTGGTGACGGTGTTATCCCGTCAAATAACGGCAGAGGCTATGTTCTTCGCCGCCTTATCAGACGTGCTTGCCGTCACGGCAGACTTTTAGGTGTAAATGAGCCTTTCCTTTATAAGGTATGCGACACCGTTATTCATGAGAATCACGTAGCTTACCCTGAGCTTGCAGATAAAGCAGAACTTATTACCAAGGTTATCCGTGCTGAGGAAGATTCATTTGGTAAAACTATTGATGCTGGTCTTGCTATGCTTGATGAATATATTAATAAGCTTGATGGCAATGTATTCTCAGGTGAGGACGCATTTAAACTTAACGATACTTACGGTTTCCCTCTTGATTTAACTAAGGATATTCTTGAAGAAAAGGGCATTACTGTTGATGAGGACAAGTTTAATGCACTTCTTGCCGCTCAAAAGGCAACTGCACGTGCCGCTCGTAAAGATGCAGGCGCAGATGCTTGGAAGGGTAATTCGGTTAAAATTGATGCCGATAAGACTGAATTTGTCGGATATACCGATTTTGATTGCGATGCTAAGATTTTAGCTATTGTTAATGCCGACGGCGAGCTTGTTGATATGCTTGGCGCA
>OGXH01000643.1_pt1 | contig 25248 bp, 29 predicted proteins | sample 1576241 | NCBI WGS metagenome assembly OGXH01 (sample SAMEA3541529, study PRJEB24748) | human gut metagenome | biome: human gut; feature: human-associated habitat; material: faeces | place: China | collected 2012
GACAGTTCCTACCTTATAAAAGAAAAGATACTGCGCTTGAACATTTCCGAGGATATTTTCCAGTTAATTCAGCAATGACTCTATCTGGGAATTGTAATCTTTTTGCTTGTTTTAATAAATCAACTGTTAATTCTTCTGTTTTAATTCTTTCTTCCATTTCTACTAAATGTTTTATTTTATCAATGAACCAAACATCAATTTTAGTAATTTCATGGATTTCTTGTTCAGTAATTCCTTTTCTTAATGATTCAGCAACTGCAAAGATACGTTGATCATCAACATCTTTTAATTTTTGTTTTAATTCATCATGTGTTAATTTTGTAAAGGCATCTAAGCGTAAGTAGAAAACATTTTGTTCAAGAGAACGTAAAGCTTTCATTAAAGCTCCTTCAAAGTTATTACAGATTGACATAACTTCTCCAGTTGCTTTCATTTGTGTTCCTAATTTTCTTGAAGCATCAACGAATTTATCAAATGGCCATTTAGGAATTTTACATACCACATAGTCTAATGTTGGTTCATAAGAAGCATATGTTTTACCTGTAACGGCATTTTTGATTTCATCTAAAGTATATCCTAAAGCAATTTTAGCTGCTAATTTAGCGATTGGATAACCTGTTGCTTTAGAAGCTAAAGCTGATGAACGAGAAACACGAGGGTTTACTTCGATAACACAGTATTCAAAACTATTTGGATTTAAAGCGTATTGTACGTTACATCCACCTTCAATATTTAAAGCTGTAATAATATTTAAAGCTGATGAACGTAACATTTGATATTCTTTATCTGATAAAGTTTGGCTTGGTGCCACAACAATACTATCTCCTGTATGAACACCAACAGGATCTAAGTTTTCCATGTTACATACAGTAATGCAGTTTCCTGCACTATCTCTCATTACTTCATATTCGATTTCTTTCCATCCAGCAATACATCTTTCAATTAAACATTGACTTACTCTTGATAGACGTAAACCATTTGAACAAATATCATGAAGTTCTTTTTCATTATTTGCGATACCTCCACCAGTACCACCTAATGTATAAGCAGGTCTTACAACAACTGGATAACCAATTTTTTCTGCAAATTCTAAAGCATCATTAACATGGTTAACAACGATGGATGCAGCACATGGTTCGTTAATTCTTTCCATTAAGTTTTTAAATTCTAAACGATCTTCTGCAAGTTTGATTGTATCTGTATTTGTCCCAATTGTACGAACATTGTGTTCTTCTAAGAATCCTTCATCCGCTAAAGCCATAGCGATGTTTAATGCATTTTGTCCACCTAATGTTGGTAAAATGCTATCTGGTTTTTCTTCCATGATTAATTTTTTAACAACAGGAACTGTTAATGGTTCGATATAAACTTTATCTGCGATATCACCATCTGTCATGATTGTTGCTGGGTTGGAGTTAATTAAAACAACTTCTACCCCTTCTTCTCTTAAAGCTCTACAAGCTTGAGTTCCAGCATAATCAAATTCTGCTGCTTGACCAATGATGATAGGCCCTGAACCGATAACTAATACTTTTTTTATACTTAAATCTCTTGCCATCTTATTTTACCTCCATCATTTTTTCAAATTCATCAAATAAAGCATCTGTATCTAATGGACCAGCACATGCTTCTGGGTGAAATTGAACTGTTTTAATATTTTTACCCATATATTCAACACCTTCGATTGTTTGGTCATTTACATTAATAAACCAAGGTTTTGCAATATTACGATCAATAGAATCATCACAAATTACATAGTTATGATTTTGTGTAGAAATATAAACACGACCTGTATTTAAATCTTTAACAGGATGATTTGCACCATGGTGTCCATATTTTAATTTTTCAGTTTTAAATCCATGAGCTAAAGCCATCAATTGATGTCCTAAACAGATTGCAAAGATTGGCAAACCACTTTCAGATAGTTTTTTAACTTCTTTAATGATTTCAACATTTTCGCTTGGATCTCCAGGACCATTTGATAACATCACTCCATCATAGTTTCCTTCAATGATTGTACTTGCAGGAGTAGATGCTGGATAAACTGTGACTTCTATATTTCTATTTGCTAATGATTTAGCAATATTTTTCTTAGCACCAAAGTCTAATAAAGCAACTTTTCGATCTCCTGTTCCTACTTTATATGGTTTGTCACATGTTGTTTTTTCAACGACACCAGTTACTTTAAAGTTATGTATTTTTTCCATCACTTCACTTAAATCATCATATTTTGTTGTTGTAATCATTCCGTTCATACAACCTTTATTTCTAATGATTTTAGTTAAATGTCTTGTATCGATTCCTTGAATACAAGGAATGTCATGTTCAATTAAATAATCTTTTAAATCAATATTTTTTCTAAAATTACTTCCAAGTCTAGCAAGTTCATTCACTACAAATCCTTCAACATAAGGTTTTGTAGATTCTTGATCTTCTAAACATACTCCATAGTTTCCAATTAATGGATATGTCATAACAACTGATTGTCCTGCATAGGAAGGATCCGTTAATACTTCTACATATCCTGTCATTGAAGTATTAAATACAAATTCACTGACAACTTCTTTGTTAGCCCCTACGCTTTCACCTTCAAATACATTTCCATCTTCTAAGATTAAATAGGCTTTCATATATTTTCCTCCTTTTTTTGTTATAAAAAAACATATCAATTAAAAATGATATGTTAGAAACAATGAGAATATAAAAATGAGGTACTCGTATTCAATTGTAAGCAATCATATTTGACACTTTGTTGTAACATAGCCCTCATCTCCTTTTGTTCTTGAATAGTATAGTAGATTTGATAACATTTTTCAACACTAATTTATAATTTTTTATTATTCTGTAATTTTATTTTATTAACAATTTTTTAGTATAAGAAAAAAGAAATTTTACTCTCTTTCTATGATTGAAAATACTTTTCAATATCCTTTCTTTCATCCTCTGATAATATTAAAATATCCCTCGCTCTTTGATATGAACAATTTAATTCATTTATAACACTTCTAACATGTTCAATATTTTTTTTACGTTCCATTTGTTTACCCTGTTTGATTCCTTGAGTAATTCCTTCATTCCTTGCTTCTAATGCAATACTTTCACCTAAATCACACATATCTTTAACCTCACTTTCTATTTTCTTTGTATCAAATCCATACTCTTCTATAATTCCTGTTTTCCCTTATAATCTAATACATTATTTAAAAAGACCATTAATGGTGTCAATAATGCATCACATTCTTCATACTTTTTATTTAAGTCATGTTCTTTGTTTAAGTATACCACAAGAATAACTACTTCTCTAAAATTCTTCCAATCCTTTATAAATAAAAGGCAGATCTTATTGACCTGCCTATAATAAAATTTCACTTTACTTGTTATTTCTCTTTATGACCCACAACAATATAATTCCTACTAATAAACTAATTGCGAATCCAATTGCCATCAATTGATAATTAAAATATGAATATGTTGATTGATCAATAATCTTTGTAACAGGATTCATACTTGCTATTAGCCAACTGAATACACATCCTATGAGTACAACAAATACTGGAACTTTTTTCATAGTAATCACCCCTCACTTGTTTTTAACATATTTCCTTCATTGTTTATTTTCATTAAAATGATAAATGTAACACATGGTACAAAAAGAATAATTAAATTCACAATCATCAAAACACTAAACGCTCTTTCTATAATTATACTTGCCAATGTATGGTATTGTAAGTAGAAAATACCCATTACTGAAACTTGCGCTAAAACAATAGATAGTAAACAATAGTTAATCCTTTCTTTTAAAATAAGTTTTAAACATTGTTTTTTATTGAACCCATTGACAAGCAACAATGCGTATTGATAACGCCTTGTGACAACATCAAATATTCCTATAATAAAACATGAAAGTACAAAGAGTATAAATATGATCTTTGAAAAATTGTAAATCATTTCAAAGCCAAATGATGTTGTTTGATTTAGAATCGTAGAAGATACTGGATTATAAACTTTAATTTGTTGATCGTGTTTTTTTATAAAATCTGTGACTGCCTGTATATTCTTATAAGAATTTATTTTTAAGATATAGACATTTGATTGATACGTGGCATCAGGTATACATTGATTGATGATTTTTTGATAGAGATTTTGTGAAATATAAATGATATTTTCAGTTGATTTCGTATAGCGATTACCAATATCCTTATCAGCAGTATCTGCATTTGAAAGTTCAAAAGGAATTTCAACAAATTCAAATTCATTGTTTTTTAGCACCTGCATTGTTCCAGTCAAATGAATATGACCTTTTATTTTTTGATAAAGTGAATAAGAAATATAAATCTTGTCTGTATTTATTTTTTGTTTATCAATTGAAAATACATGGTTGCTGTTTTTTTTGACTGTTTTCATTTTCTTATAATAGGGTTGTATGACCACTGTTTCTTTAAAAGATGAATCATTGACCGTCATATGAGCCACATTCCATTCAAAAAAGGGAGAAATATTTTGAATCATATGATTTTGTGATAAATCTTGTACAAGTGTTCTAGAAACTGGCGTTCCAGCCATATCATAAGCATTTCCACCATCCTTATAAGAAATCCTTAATTCATTATCGATTGCTTTATTTATCATTCTTTCTGTTTCTTTTTGATAATAGGCTTGAAAACACATCATATAGGCCATAATGATCATCAAAAAGGAAATGATGATATTTCTTTTATAATGGATTTTATTTGATTTTTGTGCATGTAAATAATAATTAAGTGGAAATGTTTGAATTGTTTTTCTTGCAATTAAATTCTTATTTTCTTTGATGATATTTTTCTTTAATAGAATTTGTTGATTTTCAATATGATAGTGTTTATCTGCAATCTCTAACATCTCTAAATCATGAGAAGCAATAACAACTGTCTTATGATATTTATAGCATAAATCATAAATGATTTTTCTCATACGTCTTCTGTTTTCATCATCTAAATACGCTGTTGGTTCATCCAAAAAAATGATTTCAGGTTCTTTCATCATACAGCATAAAATCAAAAGCCTTTGTTTTTGCCCTCCTGATAAAACTTTTACTTCTCCATTTAAATCAATATTTAAATCAAGTTCATCTAACAAATTCATCATTTTATCTTTCTTAAATTCAACCTGACCAAGTTGACTAAAGAATTCAATATTTTGAATGACTGATAGATCATTAAAAAGTCGACAGTCTTGAAAAACAAATGCGATTTTTCTTCTAAATGATTCCTCATCTAAATCAGACATTTTTTCATTTTCATAAATATATTCCTTATTTGCATAATCTGTAAGTCGTGCAAGTTCAAATAATAGAGTCGATTTACCCGAACCACTCTCTCCTGTAATCAATGTAATTTTCCCTGAATCAATTTTAATTTCTTGATCAGTAAATAAATCTTTATCCCTAAAGGATAAATTAATATGTTTCATTTCAATCATTGTTTCACCTTCTTAACAAAATACTTACTGTAGAATAAATACAAGATGTAAATAATGATAGAAACAGCTATTTGAATACTAAAGAAAAGTAATAAACTGATGATTAAACTTTGATCATTGACTGCAAAAAACCCCATCTTTCTTGCGATAAAAAAGCCCGGTATACCTAATGCAAGTGACAATAATAATTGAACAAAGCCATTTTCATTAATCAATGAATGAACATTCTTATCATTTAGTCCATAAAGTTTTAATAGTTTTACTTCATTTTTACGATCATCAAGTGCATTGATTTGTACCATTGCATAAAGTACAATGGCGACAAGAACCACCATAACCATGTAGATATATCTTCCTTTTCTTTCTTCTTTATAGATATCTGTCATATCAATAACTGAATTATATTGATCATAGGTTGCAAGATTTTTAGAAATCTTTGTTATTTCTTTCTCTACTATTTTTAAATTATTTATACGATCTACTTCTATAACATAATTCTTACTATGATAAGGTGTAATTGTTGCATTTAATTCTTTAGCGTCTAATAAACTATCTGGTGTCTGATTATTGTATTGATTCAATAAACTATAAAATGATTTTTCTGGCATTAAAATAGTATATCCTGCACTCAAAAATTCATTATAGTAATCATCGACAGAAATGATATGATCTACTTCTAAATCAAGTTTTACTTTTTTAGTAAGGACTTGCGACATCTCTGCCTTTAGCCCTGATTCATTCATTTCTCCTTGATAACTGTATTGTTGGACAGGTATATAGACCTCTACAGAAATCTTAAAATTCTTTTCATCCTTATCTATTCCTAGCTTATTAGCCAATGACTGACTGATAGCGTTTCCTTTAAGCTTTTTACCATTTGTTTTGATATTTTGAAAAGAATAATAAGGCGCCACAAGTGGACTGCCATCTTGTAAATAATCAAAATTTACCTTGTTTCCTTGAAAGTAAACACTCGTCGTTGATACATTTTGTATCTGATTGATCGTATCAAAAACATCAAAAGGATAAACACCTTTAACATGCTTGATTGCTTTCATTTGTGCGAGTTCATCATCACTAATATCAAGATTATTTATCTGATCCCCTATAAAATAACCATCATTTCCAAAAAAAGCATCATTCATTTTTCCTGTATAGACTTCTGCTTTATTAGCTCTTTCTATACCGTTTGCAAGCTGATTTTCCTGTAAAATACTGTCACTTATATTGGTAGAAATAGAAACTGTCATAATAAATCCCAGTAACATTACCAATATGAATTGAAACCATTGTCTTTGATTTTTATAGAAAAAATATTTTTTGATTCTTTGATGTTTTGTATTTTCTATTTTTAAATTCTTCTGAACTTCTTTTATTCCCTGATGACAGTAAAGTTGCTTATTTTCTATTTCATAAACGATATCTAAATGTTCTATAAGGAAATCATCATGTGTCGTAATAATAATATATTTATTGTCTTTCTTTAGTTTTTGTAACAGGTTTAAAATAATTTCTTTATTTTCTTGATCTAAAGATGCAGTTGGTTCATCAATGATAATGATTGATGCATCTTTATACATCGCCAATGCTATTAAAAATCTTTTTCTTTGTCCTATGGATAAAGAAGAAGGAAAGTAGGATAGATCTATATTATCTAATCTTACTAAATGAAGCATTTCTAACATTTTATCTTGGTCAAACCCTTGATTCTTTAATTGACTTATAAATTCAAAATGTTCACGTATTTTCATATTTTCAAAGAATGTACCAAATTGATCAATATAGCTGACATAATTCAATAAATAATCTTCTTTGTTTTTATCAGTAATTACTTGTTCATCAATAGAAAGTGTTTGATTACTGTATTGATAGATTAACGCTTTTAAGAATGTTGTTTTTCCACATCCACTTTTTCCTATGATACCTGTTATTTTCCCTGGACATGTTTTAAAGTTGGCATTCTTAAATATTATTTGGTTATCAAATTTGATGTCTAAATGCTTCATTTCAATCATAGTATTTCGCCTCTTTCTTTATATTATTTAAAATTTAATTGTTGAATATTTTGTTTGTTCTGCATTTCCAAGTCTTCCAATAACTTTTATTTGTGCGGTTTTTCCAGAATCTAAATTTTTTATACTTTGCGTTCCACCTGTCACTAAATATTTAGTCGAAACGGTACTTTTTGCTTTAGAATTTGTACAAGTTGCTTTATGCTCATTTATACAAATAATTAACCCTGATGTGTCTTTAGTTGTATAAACAACAACATTTCTTGTTTGTGTCGCTGCACTTACGCATCCTAAAGAAAACATAAAAACAAATGCTAAACTTAAAATTGATGTAATGACTTTTTTGTTTTTCATAATAACTTTCCTCCGTTCTACTATGATTATTTCCTTCTGATTACATTGTAACAAGCTTTAAAAAAATGATAATGCTTTTAGGACGTTTGACCATTTTATGAGGATAATTGACATAAAAAATACCTGTTATCTGCTAACAGGTATTAATAGTGAAATGTTTATATTTTGATTTTCATGAATAATTTTTATACTTCCCTGATATTTTTTTAGAATTAATTTTAATGTATCGTATTTCATACGATCAATATTTTCAATTCCCTGACTAATAAATATTGCAATTTCAAATACACATTCATCTTGAATAGCTTTTATTTCTAACTCATTATTTTGAATACAATTCATTGCTATATCAAAAAGATAACTAATGATAATATTTAAATGTTCATCATTAATAAAAGAAATATCTTGAATTGAAATAATCATTGTTGGCGTAATATGTTCTAGTTTTAATTGTTCTAATTTCATGTTTACAAATGCATCAAATAATTTATTTCCTGAAGTAATTATCATTTCTTCTTGATCAAGAGATGCTACCTTTTGATCAATCATTTGATTTACTGTTTCAAATTCTTTCCTTTTAACATATTCTTTCATTTGTAAATATTCATATTTTAAATCATGTTTTAATTTATTTAATTCATTATTTTTCTTTTCAATAAATGCATAATTTTGTTGATCGTTCTTAAAATAATTTACAGCTTGATTGAGTAACTGTTGTTCATGATAAAGTTTTGTATATCTAAAAAATAGATAATAAGAAAAAATGATTGTTAGTACTAAAGTTATTAGAATAATTAGATTTCGATTTACGCCCAACACATCTAAAAAATCATAATAAAGGATGTGATATACACATAACGTGCTTATCGAAATAAGCATTAATAATCCCCAATACATATTTTGATTATCTATAGGATAAAAATGTTTTATATATATCATCAAAGCAATAATAATCATGAAAACAATAAATGAAATAGCTTCATAAAATGGTAATAAAAGCACTATATCTTTTATAACCAATGAAAATGAAAGATAAAATAAAATTTCCGTTATATTCCTATCTAGGAAATAAAAAAGAAAAAAACATATAACTTCTAAAAACAAAACATCTTGTAACAATAAGGTTGATGCAATAGCGTTTATTAAACTATTTGATAACAGACAAACAATTAAATATTTCTTAAAAAATTCTTTTGGAACATCCAAAAGATAAATCAGCGCAATTTCAATACAACAAAAATATAAAAAAGTAATCATTGTAAGTATCTCCTATATGCATGATATTTTTCTACAATATCTTTTGATTGTCTAGAAACATTGAATGTTTGTTTATTAGAAAGTGTCACACTTTGACTATTGATTTTCGTTACATATTTAAAATTAATAATTGTATAAGAATTTATTTTATAAAAAGCAATATTCTTACATAATGTTTCTGCACATCTTTTTAAAGTTATATACTGTTGGTACTCATGATCTATTGTAAAAAAAGTACAAATATTTCTATGAGATTGAATATAACAAATATCTACATAACGGATATATTGATTATTTTTTTCATCCACCAAATATTGTTTATTACTTTCTGCTTCATCTTTTTCTATTTTAGTAAGTAATCTTTTAAAATCATCTTCATAAAATGCTTTCCTTATAAAAAAATAAAGATGCATATCAAAGCAATCATAAACAAGTGCTTCATTATTAGAAATAAATATAATTTTTGTTGTTTTATTGTTTACTTTTTTTGCTAAAGAAATTCCATCATCTTGCGCTAAAATAATATCAATAAATAAAAAATCATAATTTTCTATATCAATTGTTTGAAAATCATCATTATAAATATCTATATCATTTTCACAAAAATAATTACTATTTTCTATTTGTTTTTTTAATATATTACTAAATACAAGATCATCATCAATAATTCCTATTTTCATAAATACTTACTCCTTTTTTTAATTATATAAAAATGTATACGTGATTAATAGTAAATATTTCGTTTATAAAAAAATTGTTAGGAAATCAGATAATTTCCTAACAATCATGTATCTTAGTCTTTAATAGCTTTATGATATTCTTGAAGCGATTTTACTTCATGTGTTCCATGAATTTCAGCTTCTAAGATACCTTCTACAGCTGCATTTGCAGCAGCAATATTTGTCATATATGGAATTTTCATTTTAATAGCTGTTTTTCTAATATAACTATCATCATGTGCAGATTCTTTACCATGTGGCGTATTGATCACTATATCAAGTTCACCATTTGTAAGAGCATCTGCAATATTTGGACGACCTTCTTTGATCTTTTTAATTTTGATAGCTGGAATATTATTGCTATTGATTAATTCAAATGTTTTACCTGTAGCCACAATTTCAAATCCTGCATCATAATATTTTCTAGCAAGAGCAACAACATCTTTTTTATCTCTATCAGAGACAGAAATTAAAACACGACCAGATGTTGGTAATTTTGTTTGAGTAGCTTCTTCAGCTTTAAAGATAGCAGCTCCATAAGAATTAGCTAAACCTAATACTTCTCCTGTTGATCTCATTTCAGGCCCTAGAATTGGATCAACTTCAGGGAACATATTGAATGGGAAAACAGCTTGTTTTACACCAATATGAGGAATCTTTCTATCTTTTAAATCTTTAACAGGTGATGGTCTACCTGTAAGTTCACGCGTAACGATATCTGTTGCAAGTTTTACCATGTTGATGTTACATACCTTAGATACTAAAGGTACTGTTCTTGAAGCACGTGGATTTGCTTCTAAAACATAAACTTTATCATCAGCAATGGCATATTGCATATTCATTAAACCACGTACATTCATTTCTCTAGCAATTTTCTTAGTATATTCTTTTATTGTTTGTACATGTCTTACTGGAATATGTTTAGATGGTAAAATACATGCTGAGTCCCCTGAGTGAATACCAGCAAGTTCAATATGTTCCATAACAGCAGGCACAAAAACATTTTCTCCATCAGAAATAGCATCTGCTTCACATTCCATCGCATCATTTAAGAAACGGTCAATTAAGATGGGACGATCAGGTGTTACCCCAACAGCAGCAGCCATGTATTGTTTTAATGATTCATCATCATAAACAACTTCCATTCCTCTACCACCTAATACATAAGATGGTCTTACCATTAATGGATAACCAATTCTTTGAGCAATTTCTAAAGCATCATCAACTGTAACTGCCATTCCTGATTCTGGCATTGGAATTTCTAGTTTTTCCATCATTTCATTAAATAAATCTCGATCTTCAGCCATATCAATAGTTTCAGGTGTTGTTCCTAAAATATTTACACCATTTTCTTTTAATTGACTTGCAAGATTTAATGGTGTTTGTCCACCAAATTGAGCAATAACTCCTAGTGGTTTTTCTTTTTCATGAATACTTAAAACATCTTCTAATGTTAATGGTTCAAAATAAAGTTTATCAGATGTATCATAATCTGTTGAAACTGTTTCTGGGTTACAGTTTACAATAATTGTTTCAAATCCTAATTTCTTTAAGGCAAGAGAAGCATGAACACAGCAATAATCAAATTCAATACCTTGACCAATTCTGTTAGGTCCTCCACCTAAGATCATGATTTTCTTATTATTTGAAACTTCATCTTGATCTTTTCCATTATATGTAGAGTAATAATAAGAACTATCTTTTGTACTTGATACATGAACAGGTTCCCATACTTGATGCATACCCATTGCAAGTCTTTGATTTCTAATTTCTTTTTCTTCAACATCTAATAACTTAGAAATATATTTATCAGCAAATCCATCTTTCTTTGCTTGTTTTAAAACGTCATCTGGTAATTGATTTCCTTTATAAGAAGCAATTTTTTCTTCTTCTTCAACGAGTTCTTTCATTTGTTCAATGAAATAATGTTTAATTTTTGTAAGTTCAAATAATTCATCAACAGTAGCTCCTTTTCTTAAAGCTTCATACATAATGAATTGTCTTTCACTTGTTGGATTCACTAATAATTTTAATAATTCTTCTTTACTTAAATCATTAAAGTTTTTAGCATAACCTAAACCATAACGTCCAATTTCTAAAGAACGAATTGCTTTTTGGAAAGCTTCTTTATAAGTTTTACCAATACTCATAACTTCCCCAACAGCTTTCATTTGTGTACCAAGTTTATCTTCTGCTCCTTTGAATTTTTCAAAAGCCCAACGTGCAAACTTAATAACAACATAATCCCCATCAGGATAATATTTATCTAACGTTCCATATTTACCACATGGAATTTCATCTAATGTAAGTCCAGCAGCTAACATTGCTGAAACTAAGGCAATAGGGAAACCTGTCGCTTTAGAAGCTAAAGCAGATGAACGTGATGTTCTTGGATTGATTTCAATAACAACAATACGATCTGTTACTGGATCATGAGCAAATTGAACATTTGTACCGCCAATAACTCCAATTGATTCAACAATACGATAAGCTTGTTCTTGTAAACGATCTTGTACTTCTTTAGAAATAGTAAGCATTGGTGCACTACAGAAAGAATCTCCAGTATGTACTCCTAATGGATCAATATTTTCAATAAAACAAATTGTAATCATGTTATTTTTAGCATCTCTTACAACTTCTAATTCTAATTCTTCCCATCCTAAAATAGATTCTTCAATTAAGCATTGGTGTACTAAACTTGCTTGCAAACCTCTATTTACAACTATTTTTAATTCATCAACATTGTAAACAAGTCCTCCACCTGCTCCACCCATTGTATAGGCAGGTCTTACAACTACTGGATATCCTAATTTATCAGCAATAGCTAAAGCTTCATCAACCGTATTTGCAATTTCACTTCTTGCCATTTCAATACCAAGTTCATTCATGGCTTTTTTGAATTCTAAACGGTCTTCTCCACGTTCAATAGCATCTACTTTTACCCCTAATACTTGAACGTCATATTTGTCTAAAACTCCGGCATTACTTAATTCAGAACATAGATTTAAAGCTGATTGTCCACCTAAGTTAGGAAGTAAAGCATCTGGTCTTTCTTTTTCAATGATTTGTGTTAATCTTTCTACATTCAATGGTTCAATATATGTCACATCTGCAGTTTCTGGATCTGTCATAATTGTAGCTGGGTTAGAATTGACTAAAACAATTTTATACCCTAATCCTCTTAATGCTTTACAAGCTTGTGTACCTGAATAATCAAATTCACATGCTTGACCAATAATAATTGGTCCTGAACCAATGACTAATACTGTGTTAATATCTTCTCTTTTTGGCATCTTTAATCCTCCTTTTGATTGTAAAAAAAACATATCTTAGAAAAGATATGTTTCAAATTAAAAAATAAAAAGCGAAAAAGGGCCCATGTCTTTATATTGAATTGTCATAAGTAGATCTTTTTTCATAATGGCCTCCTATAAGCAATTTCGCTCTATCCATAGAAAGATTATATAAGATAATGATTGGGAATTAAATAAATTAAAATATAATTATCATACTAATTTTTTATTTCCATGCCAAATAATATCCTTGCCAATTCTTTTTAAGTTGAGCTGTTACTTCTTGTTTCTTTTTTATTCCCATTTCATTTGTATACGTATATTCAACCATCACAGTATCTTCTTTTTTTATATTTTTACATGTATATGCTTTCTCAAATTCAATATATCTTTATCACTATTAATACAAATTGTTCCTTTCACATCATGATATTCTGTATTTCTTTTAAAATTATATTCTTTATCCCACAAATAGATTTCATCTTTCTTTGTCTTATTTCCACTAAATGAAAGAGTAAAATCACCTTTGTTCTTTTTTTCATTATAACTTTCTAACATAATTCCACCACTAGCATCTTCATCTAAATAGTTTTTAAAGTTGATATCTGCATCTAACATTCCAAAATTTGTTTCACCATTTGTTTGGGAAATAAGTTGTGCAAATTGAACTGTTTGAATATGTAGATTTATTATTCCTTTAAAAGGACCTTCTTTATTTAAAGAAAGTGTATATGTATCTTTATCCGTTTTAAAAATAACTTGTGCTGTTGTATTATCTTGATAATTTTTTAAAATCAAATCAATATTTATATTATAACTATCCTTTTTAATATCACTGATATAACCACTAAAATAAGTACAAATAGAATTTGTATTTAGTGAAATTGGTTGATCACCATAAAAGTCATTGATTTGTTGTTGCAACAAAGAATTTGCTTCTTCCAATGCATCCATTTTCTCACTCATCTTAACTGCTACATAACTTTCCATAATAAATGCTAGAAAAACAACAATTCCAAAGATAATAATTATATTTCGATGATTATTACTTTGATCCGTTTTTATTTTTTGTTTTCATCTAAAAGTTCCTCTAAAGAGATACCAAAAACATCAGCCATAGCCTTACAACTTTGTATATCAGGTGATGATTGATTACTTTCCCATTTTGATATTGTTTGTCTTGTATATGTAGTAATTTACCTAATTCTTCTAGCGATAATCCCTTCATTTTCCGATATTTTTAAATACGTTCTCCAAGTGTCATATAATCTTTCCTCCTTTTATTCATCATAATATGAAATAAGAAGAAGATATGCTCTAAGGATTAACATTTTGTCTATAAATCTTTACTTTAATAAAAATCAAATATTTCGTACAATTATCTAAAGGAATTCTATGAAATCTAAAATACTCTTTATTTATTGTTTTATTTTATTATTATGTGGTTGTTCAAAAAAGGAAGACACTAAAACCGAAGAACTTCTTACAAATAATGATATTGGTTTTACAATTATCGTTGAAGATGGTCGTGGAATTACAAAGGATTCTAGGATAAATCATATAAATGATTATATTGGTGATCAGTATATAGAATCAAAAAAGAATAATGATACAGTTTATTATAATGATTCTATTCAAATTACTTTAAATAAAAAGAATAAAGTTAAAAAAGTAGAACTATTTACAGATCATTACAAAGTTGAAGGTAATTTCTACGTTGGTTTAGAAAAAAATAATTTAGATTACGAAAATCACAAAGAAGCGAACAATCAATATATTGCCTATAGTGAGAATAAAACAGTTAAAATGACCTACACGCTTTCAAACAATACAATTACAAAAATCACATTAGCCTAAAAATAGTTATCAATCAGATAACTATTTTTCTTTTAATTTCTTCATTTTTTCTTCTTTTGCAATCGTTTTAAAAATAATACTTTTACTTGTAGGACTATATGATTCAAAATCTATCTCATGTGCATGCTCATCATATATTGGTGCATCATCCACAATAATCGTTACATTCATACGTAAAATATCATAAATTCTTTTTACTAATTTATTATTGGGATTTAAATTAGGATTTGTTTCAATTCTATAAATAGTACTCTCACTTACTCCTAAGCCCTCTGCAAGCTCTTTTCTAGAAACGCCTCTTTCTATTCTTTTATTCATAATTAGCTCATTAACATTCATTATCCGTCACCCTTTTAATTCATGTTAACAATTAAATCGTGCATTTTACGCATTATAAAAGATACCTTCAGGAACGATAACTATTCTTTCATGCGCGTTCTATTGACTTTATATTCGTGTCAAATATAAAGTACACTTAAGGAGGTAATTATGATAAACTATTTAATTGAAAAATACTTTACATTGTTAAGCGGGGTAGCTTACTTAGGTGCCTCATCAGAATCAATATTAAATTTATATGAATTCGAAAAACCTGAACAATTAAAGAATTTAAACAAATAAGGAAGGTGGCATCATTATGAATATTTTGATATTAGAGGATACAAATACTTTTGTAGAGGAGTTTGTTGATATACTCAAAAATAACAATCTATTCGCTGATGCCCATTTCTTTTGTCTAGGGGATCACTTTGAAGAGATTGATAACACAAAAGACTACCAAATTATTTTTATAGATGTTCATTTAAGTAAATCAATAAATGGTATCGATTTTTCTATAAAACTTAAAAAGAGGTTTCCCAAAGCACTTATTGTTTTTGTGACCATGAACAATAACTTTGTTCATAAATCCATGGAACTTCAACCATTTTATTTCATTAGAAAAGATCATTTAAATGAAGACATGTCTATCTTCTTTAAAATGTTTAAAGAACATTTAGAAAACACAAGTTTTATAGTCATTAACGCTAGAGAAAAACACGTACGTATTAATACCAGTGATATTATCTACATAGAAGCTGATGGTCATTACTTAAAAATTGTCACATTAGATGGTGAATACAAATTCAAAGAAAAGATAAAAGAATTTAAAACTCAACTCAATAATAACAATATCATTCAAGTACATAGATCCTATCTTATTAATTTAGATTTTGTCTATGATGTAAATTCCAAGTTCATCATCTTAAGAAACAAGAAAGAAATCAATATAGGTAAAACATATAAAAAGAAATTTAAACTAACTTATCAGGATTATTTACTCAATGGTAGCTTATAGTATATTTCTTAATTTTGTAGAAATTTTAACTCTTACAACATTTGTTTACCTTTATTATTCACTTTCAAGTAGAAAACAATTTTGTCTTCTACTTACTTCTTTATTCTTAATATGTGAATTATGTGATATTTTAGAGAAAATGGTTTCATGATACTAATTGGATACTTTATCGCATGTTATTCATTTGTCTTGTACGAAAAAAGAAGAATACACTTTGGAGATATATTTATATTAGCCGGTTATTTATTTTCAATGTTCATATATCCTTATATATCTTATTGTCTATATAATAAAATATTAGATACTGGATATGAAACTGTATACTACATTTGTGCAGGTATAACTTCTAAATTATTTTTAATACTTGTAACCTGTTGGTTACTTAGCCATTTAAAGTTCACATTTCCTGTTCCTAACAAACAATACTCATTAGTAATTATCACAGAAGTTGTTATTTTAAGTATTTTTGGAATGATTAGCTATGATAATGTAGAAGTAACTGCATCTTATAGTCCTGTTATTATTTGTATTTTATTATTGATTACTTTCATTCTTATTATAATTAATGGTATTTACCTAAATCGAATATACGCAGAAAAGATGCAGTATGAAAAACAATTACAAAAAGAAAAATATATAAAACAAAGCTTACGTCTCATACAAAACATTAGTTATGATATTGATGATAAGAAACATCGTATTCATTGGATATTAGAACACATTAAACACTTAAACAACGATACAAACACTGAAATATCCAAAGCTATTGAACAATATCAATCTAAAAACACTTACCAAAAATTAGTTGCATCTAAAAATCCGGTATTTGATATTTTGATTTCTGTAAAAATCAATAGGTTACAAGATGATAATATAAGTATTAAACCTTTCTTTGAAATTAGCCAAAATGAAAAATATGATGATTTAGATTTTATTGATGTTATTTCTGAAATATTAGATTATGTTAAAAGACATAATGAAATAACTTTGCATATCAAAGGTCAAGGTATTTATACGTTAGTTGAACTTTATTCAGAAAATGATTTTTATGATTATGATAGATGTAAAATTGAATCTGATTTAATTGTTAAGAAAAAGAACATTTATAAAGATGGTATTTATTACATGAAATTTTTATTAAAAGGAACAAATGATGATGTTAGAGAAAATTTATGATAAATATGATTTTGATCAAGATTATGAAGTATATAAGTATGGTCAACAAGTTTTAATATTTAATTCAATCGTTAATATATTTATGTTTATTCTAGGATTATGTTTACATGAAGGACTTATGACACTAGTTTGGATGCTTGCATTTTCCGGATTAAGAGTGAATTTAGGTGGATATCATTGTGATAGTCCTGTTAAATGTTTTGTATCTTCCAATTTAATATTTTTTCTATCTATGCTTTCTTATAAATATTTAAGTTCGTATTTCTTATTATTATTTATTCCACTTGGAATACTATTTATGTTATTTTTTAAATATATTCCATTTATAAATAAAAAAGCAAAAATTACAATATGTATAGAACTTATTTGTTTATTTATTCCAAAAATAAATATGATTGTTATTCTAGCTTTATGCGAAAATATCATTTTATATTTAATGACAGCCAAAGAAAAAGTCAATTCGTAATGTGAATTGACTTCTTAAATACTATTTATTTTGTAGATATTCATCCATTGCCTTAGCTGCTTTTTTACCAGCACCCATAGCTAAGATAACTGTTGCTGCACCAGTAACAACATCTCCACCTGCATAAACACCATCTTTAGATGTTTTCATTGAATCTTCATCAACGATAATTCCACCCCAAGATTGGCAATCTAAACCAGGAGTTGTATGTCTAATTAATGGGTTTGGACTTTGTCCAATAGCAACAATAACTGTTCCTGTTTCAATTGTGAAGTTAGATCCTTCTTTAGCGATTGGTCTTCTTCTTCCAGATGCATCAGGTTCACCTAATTCCATTTCAACACATTCCATAGATTTAACCCATCCATCTTCACCTTCAATTTTAACTGGATTAGTTAATAGTTTGAAGATAATTCCTTCTTCTTTAGCGTGATGCACTTCTTCAGCACGAGCAGGAACTTCTTCAGGTCCACGACGATAAACGATATATACGTTTTTAGCTCCTAAACGTTTTGCAGTTCTTGCAGCATCCATAGCAACGTTACCAGCACCGATAACACATACTGTATCTGTTACTTTAACTGGAGTAGGATGATCTGGGAATTGATATCCTTTCATTAAGTTAACACGAGTTAAGAATTCGTTTGCTGCATAAACACCGTTTAAGTTTTCCCCAGGAATTCCTTGGAAACGTGGTAAACCAGCACCACTACCTATAAAAATCCCTTGATATCCTTGTTCTTGTAATTCATCAATTGTAATTGAACGTCCTACAACAACATTTGTTTCGAAATCTACACCTAAAGCAGCAACACCATCTACTTCGCTTTGCACTAATTTTTTAGGTAATCTGAATTCTGGAATACCATAAGATAATACCCCACCTGTTTTATGTAATGCTTCAAAAACAGTCACATCATAACCTTTTTTAGCTAATTCACCAGCACATGTAATACCAGCAGGTCCTGATCCAATAACAGCAACTTTTTTACCATTTTTTTCAATTTTTAATTCTGCAGGTTTTCCATGTTCTCTATGATAATCAGCAACGAATCTTTCTAATCGTCCGATTCCTACTGATTCAGTTTTAATTCCTCTAACACATTTACCTTCACATTGATTTTCTTGAGGACAAACACGTCCACAAATTGCAGGTAATGCATTTTCTCTTGTAATTGTTTGATAAGCTTCTTCAAATTCACCTTCTGCAACATGATGAATGAATTCAGGAATTGGTACTCCTACTGGACATCCATCCATACAGAATGGTTTTTTACAATTTAAGCAACGAGTTGCTTCTTCCATAGCTTGTTCTTTTGTATATCCTAAAGAAACTTCTTCAAAGTTTTTATTTCTTACATTAGGATCTTGTTCAGGCATTTTAACCTTATTTGGTGACATATTAGGCATTATTTTGCACCTCCCATTAAATTACAAATACGATCTGCATTCGCATCTACTTGATGTTCTTCTTCTTTAAACATTCTTTGACGAGCCATTAATTCATCAAAGTCTACTGATAAACCATCAAAGTCTGGTCCATCAACACATGCGAATTTAATTTTACCATCAACAGTAACACGGCAGCATCCACACATACCTGTCCCATCAATCATAATAGGGTTTAATGAAACCATTGTTTTTAAATTATGAGGTTTTGTTACCCCAACAACAGCTTTCATCATAGGTACTGGTCCAATAGCGATAACTTCATCAATTGGATCACCATTATCAATTAATTCTTGTAATTTAACAGTTCCAAATCCTTTTTCTCCTAAAGATCCATCATCTGTCATCACATATACATTTTTACAGAAAGCTTTGAACTTATCTGCCCATAATACATATTGTGCTTCACGTCCACCAATGATAACATCCACATCTACACCCATTTCAGCTAATTTTTTAAGTTGTGGATATAATGGTGCACTACCAACCCCACCGGCAATACCAACAACATGATTTGATTTATGTAAATCAGTTGGTACACCTAAAGGTCCAACGAAGTCAGTGATTTCATCACCTTCGTTTAATTTTGCTAATTGACGAGTTGAAAAACCTACAATTTGATAAATAATTGTAATTGTTTCAGCTTCTCGATCATAATCAGCAATTGTTAAAGGAATTCTTTCTCCATCTTCACCAACTCTTAAAATAATGAATTGACCTGGTTCGCACTTTCTAGCAACCATTGGAGCATGAACTTCCATTAATTCAACAACATCATTTAGTCTTTCTTTTTTGACTATTTTGTACATTTCTGGTTTCCCCCAATTCTTTTAGACTACCTCTATTATACGCTTATGTGAATAAAAAAACAACGTTCCTTCTAGTAAGATTTACTAAAAGAAAATCGTTGTTTTAATTTTTTAAAAATTCTATATTTTGAATATTTTTTGCTCTTTCAAGCTTTTCAATTAAGTTAATATTATAGTTATTTTTAAACAATAAAGAGAATATAATATCCATTATATAATCTGCATTTTTTCTTAAATAGCTATCATTAATAGAAGTAACAGCAATCACTGTACCTTCTTTTTGTTTAATATAATTCACAATTCTTTTAATCTATTGTTCCTCTCCAGAATACGAAATCACAATAGCAACACTATCTTTATTAGAAAGCATTGCTTGTCTATTTTGATCAGATGATATATGTTTTAGATTTATAATCACCTATTACTGAAGAGGCAAAATGTATTCTAAAGTCGTTATAGTTTTTTCACCTAATTTTTTACAAAATCTTGAAATTGTTGATGGTGATGTATATGTAATTTCAGCTAAATCTGTTATTTTCAAATCAACAATATAATCTTTATGATCAAGAATATAATTGGCTATACCTTTTTCTAAATCTGTAAAGTTATCTTGATATTCTAACTTATAAAGTAAGCTCATAGTATCACCTCAATATAAAAATAAAATATTCTTACAACAATAAATAGTGTTATAGAATACTTTATAATTTATTTTCAAATATCTTAAAAAAATCACTTTTTATTTTGAAAAATTTTTATTCTTTTTTTCCAATATAAACAGAAACCTTTTGACTTAAATCTTCATATACTTTTGTTGAGATGCGATGATCCGTAATAATACCATCGATTTCTTCCCAAGAACAAACTGTATATAATCCTTTTTCTTGAAACTTACTACTATCAGCAACCACAAAAACATAATCACTTTTTTCAATCATTTTCTTTTTAACTCCTAATTCTTGATAGGAATGACATGTTGGTCCATCACTATTTAATAATCCAGAAGTTCCTAAAACACAGACATCTACTTGAACTTTATCTAGATATTCTTCACTCCAATGTCCAACTATTGATTGATTTTTTTCTCTTTTTTTACCAGGAGTTAAAAACACATTATGTAAATTTCCATCTAATTGTTCAAATGCACCTATAGAAACCGTAAAAATATCTTTTGAAGGCATTAAATTAATATATGAACAACAACTTTGACAAGTACTTCCTGAATCAATGATCATACTATTATGTGCCATTAATATTGAAGAAATACAACGTGCAATTTCTTTTTTTTCATCATATTTTTGTTTTTCTCTAAATTCGATATTTTTTTCTGTTCCTAACGTTGCAAGTGTTGCTCCACCATATTCTTTTTTAACAACTCCTTTTTCTTCTAAAAAAGTTAAATCTTTACGAATTGTTTCCATACTTACTTGATATTTTTGGGAAAGTTCTTTTGCTTTGACATATCCTTTTTGATCTAATAAATCAACAATTTCTTGTAATCTTTTTGTTGCAGTAATAGCCATATTTCATCACTCCTTGAAGAGATTATAGCTACCTATATACAAAAACGCAACTTGCGATTAGTTGCGTTTTAAACATACTTTTTATTTATTATAAAAAAAACTTAGGATTTCTCCAAGCTCTATTAAGCTTCTACAGCTTGTTTGTTTTGATATTTTTCGTAAGAAATTAAGAATGATGTGTAAATAACTACAGAAATTGCAATTAAAATTGCTTGAGTTACTGCACCCATAATATTTGCACCTGTTGCCAAGAATCCAAAGATCAATGATGGACATGTCCAAGGTACTGTTAAACATGCAACTGGACAGAATCCAATAATTGTTAATACATAACCTACGATTTCAAGAACGATTGATGTTAATACAAATGGAATACCAAATGTAACTGTTTCGTTGATTTCGAATAATCCTGGAATTAATGATAATGAAGCGATTGCTTTGTTATCTTCACGTTTAGAGAAAATAAAGATAGCAATAACTAAACCTAATGTACATCCAGAACCACCAATTTCACCCCACATTTGAATAGCATACATATTAATAATGTTTGTTGTTTTTTCACCTCTGTTGAATTTTTCAAGTGCTAATGGAGTAAAGATTGATTCTTTAACAGCTGATACCATATTATTACCATGAATACCTACTAACCAGAATAACATGATTACTAAATATAAAATAATAAAACCAGGAACAGTTGCATCTAAGCTTCCTAAAGGATCTTGGATACTGTTTTTAATAATATCATTTAAATATAAACCTGTTATGTTATAATACGCTGATCCAATACAAGCAGTAATGATCAATGTTAAAATAGCTGGTACTAAAACTTCGAATGCACGAGATACAACTGGTGGAACTTGATCAGGCATTTTAATGCATCTTGTTTTCCAAAGAACGAAAAAAGGAAAAGTAAACGGGCGTCGCTTACTTTTCCTACGTCATTCAATGAATATAGTTGTCAAAAAAATATCTAAGAGAAGAATGACTTTATAATCTTCTTTGATTACATTTTCATTTTACATATCTTTTATGAATTGAAAATGAAATTTATAGATTTTGATAACTATTTTCATATATTTTTTCATTTATGATTTAGTGTATGCAAATTATTTTCATCGATGTGCTTGAATAAAGGAAATATTTTTTAATTCAATTTCATTAAAATATTCTGACATATGATTATTCATCATTTCTGATGTCAAAGTTTCATCTGCACTATACCAACTTTTAGATTTAAAATAGTCTGCAATCTCAGGTGTTTTAAACGTACAATGATGTCTGGCATAAATTTCATTAAGTCCTAACCGTAACTGAAAATCATCTTTATTTTCTAAATCAGCTTCTGTAAGAAGTTCTGTATCACTATGAGCAAATATATATTCATCCTCATCTGTATTTTCTTCTACTGTTGTTTCTATTTTTTCATTTACAATAACTTGAAGGGCTTTTTCTTTACCTGATTCACTAGTACAAATTACTTTTGTCTTACCTGATGATAAAGCCGTAATTTTACCATTTGTATCTACGATACATATTTTTTCATTTTTCGATTGATAAGTACATTTAAGATTAGTTTGAATAGTATATTCATCTCCAATATTTAATGTAACTTTACTTTTTTCTAAATGCAATGGTTTTTCAACATGTTGACTAACAAGATTATCTGGTGAATAAGATGGTTCATTTCCTTTAAAAAATAAAATAAATCCTAACATAGCAATCACCACGACAAGTGCTATGATTCCTAAAATAATAATTTTAGTTTTTTTACGCACTTCTTTTTTATGTTTTTCTCTATTTTTAACCCTTGAACCTACTTCTTCTACTTGGATATCCTCTTGCGATATTCTTGTTCCACAAATATCACAATATTTGGCTCCTTTTGTTAGTAAACTATGACATTTTGGACATAACATAATCATCATCTCCTTACCTTTATTATAAAATAAAATATATTGATTTTCACTACCCGTTTTAGTATAATGTCAAAGACTGGTTCGAGAGCCAAACCCAGTATAAAAAACTAAGAATAAGTAATGAAGATGGCTCTGTCATCTTTTTTATTTTATTTGGCTTCTAACTGTACTTTAGAAGAGGAGGACTACAAATGAATAATAAAAAGGTACAATTAATTGTAATGAATGCCATGATTGGTGCTGCTTATGCAGTTTTAACAATTTTGATTTCACCAATTGCTTATGGAGCAGTGCAAATGCGCTTAACTGAAATTATTGTTTTACTTGCATGTTACAACAAGAAATTTATTCCAGGACTTACTATTGGATGTTTGCTTGCAAACCTTGCATCTCCAATGGGATTATATGACATTTGTTTTGGAACAGCTGCAACATTGATTGCTTGTCTTGGTATGTATTATGTTAAAAATGTTTTTGCTGGAGCTTTAATTGGTGGGGTTGTCAATGGTTTAATCGTTGGTTTAGAACTTTATCTAGCTTTAGAATTACCATTTATGATTAATGCATTCTATGTTTTCATTGGTGAATTTATTGTTTTAATTATTGGAGCATTCTTATTTAAATGTTTAGAAAAAAATAAAAAACTTATGAATAACTATATTTTAGAATAGTAAAAAAAGCTATAACAGCGAAATGCTTGTTATAGCTTTTATTTATGTTCTTCAATATAGTTTACTATATCGTTTACTGTTTTAAAATTCATAACGTCTTCATCAGGAATTTCAATTCCAAATTCTTCTTCAGCAGACATGATTAATTCAACTGAATCTAATGAATCTAATTCTAGATCTTCTTTTAATTTAGCATCTAAAGTAATTTTTGATTCATCAATATCCATTGTATCTTTTAAAATTTCTTTGATTTGATCAAGTACCATTTTATTTCCTCCTTCTGTATAAAGCTATTATAACAAATGCTTTTGATTTGTAAACAAAACAATTTGACAAACAAACTAAAAGTCTATATCATTTAGGAAAGTATGTTTGGGAGGTAAAATAATGATTTTAAGACCAACGAAAATCGAAGATATTTCACGTGTCATTGACATTATTAATCAAGCAAAAACTTATTTCAAAAATAATGATATTGATCAATGGCAAGATGGATATCCTAATGAAGAAACAATTGAAAAAGATATAGAAAATAATGAAGCTTATGTTTTAGAAGAAGACGGTGTTATTTTAGGAACGTGTATGGTAACGATTCATGGAGAACCTGCTTATAACCGTATTGAAGGAAAATGGATTTTAAATTGTCCTTATATATGTGTACATCGTATTGCTGTTGATAATGAATATAAAGGAAAAGGATTAGCTTCTACGATTTTAGATCAAGTAGTTGCTATGTATCCAGATTATCATAGTGTTAGAATGGATACACATCATGATAATCTTTCTATGCAAAGTTTTTTAACTAAATATGGTTTTAAATATTGTGGAGAAATCACTTTAAAAAGTGGTGCTTTAAGAAGAGCTTATGAAAAAAGAATCTAAGCTCTTTTTTATGTCCTTAATTTTCCTTCTTTAAGTAATCTTAATAATTCATCATTTTGCCTTTGTGAACC
>OGXH01000647.1_pt1 | contig 25222 bp, 19 predicted proteins | sample 1576241 | NCBI WGS metagenome assembly OGXH01 (sample SAMEA3541529, study PRJEB24748) | human gut metagenome | biome: human gut; feature: human-associated habitat; material: faeces | place: China | collected 2012
TTCAAGTCAGCCGGCTTGTTTCGTTGCTGGCGGTTGATTTCACCAAGAATCTCATATTGCTTACCGTTCATATAGAAATATCCCATACGCTGACCGCTCAATCCATATTGCAGCGTTTGAGCAATATTTTTGGTACTTACTCCCATAATACTGGACTTGTCGCGGTTGATCTGGATACGGGCTTCCGGCTTACTGAACTTCAAATCGACGTCCGCCATCTGGAAGACAGGATTCTCATATACTTTAGCCATAAACTTAGGCAGCACTTCTTCCAACTTTTCCAAATTGGTAGCCTGAAGTACATATTGAACAGGCATACTTCCACGACGTCCACCAAAAGAAGACTGTTGTTGCACGAATGAACGTGCCATCGTTTTCTTCTGCACCGCTTTCGAAATCTTCTCGGCAACTTCCATCTGTGTGTAGTTACGGTCTTTCATGTCATGCAATGTGATACGCACGTTTCCGCTACCACTAGATACACGGGCAGTCACTGATTCCGCATCAGGAAGAATGGAGTCTACCAGCTGATTGATATCTTCCGTATAATCCCGGATATATTCATAAGTGACACCTTCTGCTCCTCGTGTATTGATACTGATTTGCGAACGGTCTTCAAGTGGAGCCATTTCCGCAGGAACTGCATTCCACAGAATACCAATCAGGCAAATCGTGATGAAAGTAAATGGGAGAGCGATCCAGCGTTTGCCGAGGAAAGCGGCAAGTGACCGACTGTATAGCCGGTTCATTCCTTCAAAGAATGGTTCTGTTTTGGCATAGAACCAACTCTGCTTTTCCCGTTTTATGAGCAATTTCGTTGCCAGCATCGGTGTGAAAGTCAATGCGGCAAATGAGGAAATAATAACCGAACCGGAAATTACGATACTGAACTCACGGAACAGTCGTCCCGTCATTCCGTCCATAAAGACGATCGGGAAGAATACCGCTACCAGTGTGATAGTCGTTGAAATAACGGCAAAGAAAATTTCTTTGGCTCCTTCTATGCCCGCTTCTTTCGGGGCCATTCCTTTCTCAATACGGATGTATATATTTTCCGTCATAACGATGGCATCATCTACCACCAGTCCCACCGATAGTACGATGGCGAGCATGGAAAGTACATTGATGGAGAATCCGGCCAGATACATGACAAAGAATGCACCGATGAGGGAGACAGGAATTACGATACAAGGCACCAATGTAACGCGCCAGTCACGCAGGAAGAGGAAGATAATGATGATTACGAGTACAAAAGCCTCATACACTGTTGACTTTACCTCATTGATAGACGCACGGATAAACTTGGTATTATCAAAACCGTAGTTATAGTGCACGTCTTCCGGCAAGTCCTTTTTCATCTGCTCCATACGCTGGTATACCGCATCCGCAATCTCAATATGGTTAGCTCCCGGCTGTGGAATAACAACGACACCTACCATCGGAACACCGTTCATTTTCATATAACTCTTGATGTCGGCAGGTCCCAGTTCGGCACGTCCGATATCACTGAAACGGACAATACGGTTATTCTCTTCTTTGATAATCAAATCATTGAATTCATCTGCGGTATGCATCAATCCCAGTGTACGGATAGTCAGCTCGGTGGTATTTCCTTCGATACTACCGGAAGGAAGTTCCACATTCTCATTGTCTACGGCGTTTTTAACGTCGATAGGAGTGATTCCGTAGCCGGCCATTTTAACCGGGTCGAGCCAGAGACGCATGGAGTAACGCTTTTCTCCCCAGATAGATACACTACTTACATCGGAAATGGTCTGTAACTGTTCTTTTACAGTCAAGTCCGCTATTTCACTTAATTCCAACAGGGAACGTTTATCACTTTGAAGAGCAACCATCAGGATCGGTTGGGCATCGGCATCCGCTTTTGAAACAGTCGGAGGGTCACAGTCGCGAGGCAGATAACGTTGGGCACGTGAAACCTTGTCGCGCACGTCGTTGGCTGCTGTTTCCAAATCGACGGACAACTCAAATTCTACTGTAATACGGCTTTGTCCCTGTTGACTCACACTGGACAAAGAACGGATACCGGGAATACCGTTGATATTCTGTTCCAACGGTTTGGTTATCTGGTTCTCGATAACGTCGGCATTAGCTCCCGGATAAGAGCAACTGACAGAAATGATCGGATTATCCACAGATGGATATTCGCGGACACCCAGATAGTTGTATCCGATGAATCCGAAAAGGAGGATAATGATCGTTAATACTGTGGCTAATACCGGGCGACGTATACTTAATTCGGATATATTCATAGGGCGCTGGTATTATTAATCAATATTGTCAAGTGTAACTGCAAGTCCGGTGCGGAGCTGTAGTGTTCCTGAAGTAATGATTGTATCTCCTATGTGAAGCCCTCTTATCGCCTGTACTTCAGATGCCGTGCGGATGCCGGTAATAATATCCACCGGTTCGGCTTTTCCTGATTTGTACAGATAGACTTTATCCTTACCCATTTCCGGTACGATTGCTTCTGTAGGGATGGCTATCGCATTAGGAATTTCTTCCTTTTTCAATAATACGCTTGCGTAACGGCCGGGAAGTAAGGTATGATGAACATTCGGGTATAATGCACGAGCGGTAAAGTGATGTAGATTCGGGTCGATAGCCGATTCTACAGCGTATACTTGTGCGCCGAAAGCATCCAATGTTCCTTCCACACTGAAGTTGAGGTTAGTTCCCTTCTTGATTTGCTTGGCATAACGTTCCGGTACGGAGAATTCCACTTTCAATGGAGCGATTTTGGTCAGTTTGGCAACCACGGTAGTTGGAGAAGCATACGTACCGACACTGACTTGTCGAAGTCCGATAATTCCGTCAAACGGAGCACGAAGTTCAGTCAGTTCGATATTGGTTTTTATAATTTCTATGTCGGCATTCAGGGTAGCTAAATCCGTCTTAACCTGTTCGTAGGCTTCTTTACTGACAGCATCCCGTTTCAACAAAGCGTCCTGACGGAATACACGGTCTTCTGCCAGTTTCAATTGTGAAACCAATCTTTGCAATTGTGCCTGCAACTGTCGGTCGTTTACCTTGGCTAGTAATTGACCTTTCTTTACGGCCGTTCCTTCTTCGAAGTTGATTTCTACAATCTTTCCCGACGTTTCGAAAGATAAATCCACTTCTTCATCGGGTAGAAGTACACCGGTAGTGGTAAACTCGTCTGTCAGAGATTGCGGTTTTATGACCTTGGCATTTACATTTAGTACTTGTTTTCCTCTTTTCTGATTGCCACTCATTACTTTGTCGGCGGCTGCTAGTTCGTCGTTTTTTTTCGGTAATTGTGAGTAGATTCCTCCACCGATGATTCCGGCACCAACAAGAATAATGATGCCCCACTTAGTCTTCTTATTCATGGTTTAGTATTGTATATAGCAATTATATTATATGTCATCAAAGATTAGACTTCTCCCAAAGGGAAAGGTTTAAAGAAGAGAAAAGTAAAAAAGAGTTAATCAGTAGGCAGCCCGGTATTTCCCTTCCTCTTTATCTTCCAACATATTTAGATAAGAGGTATAGCGGGATTCGCTGATGAGGTGTTCTTCTACTGCTTTGCGTACGGCACATCCCGGTTCATGACGGTGGGTGCAGTTGCCATATTTGCAGTCGGCAGAAATTTTGAATATTTCAGGAAAATAGTGTCCGATCTCTTCTTCCTCCATATCGAATGTGCCGAAGCCTTTGATGCCCGGAGTGTCGATAATATAGCCGTTTCCTTCTACGGGAAACATCTCAGAGAAAGTGGTGGTATGCATTCCTTTGTTATGGTAAGAAGATATCTCGCCGGTTCTGGTTTCTATACCCGGCAGTATGGAATTGATAAGAGTTGATTTGCCGACTCCCGAATGTCCGGAGAATAAGGTAATTTTGCTTTCCAGAGCTTTCTTGATTTCCTCCACTCCATTGCCGTTTTTTGCGGAAACTTTGAAGCAGGGATAACCGATCTGTGTATATAAGTTGATTAGTGCGTCCAGATAGCGGAGTTCGTCCTCGTCGTAAGCATCTACCTTATTAAATACCAGTTTGACGGGAACGCGATAGGCTTCTGCGGATGCGAGGAATCGATCAATGAAAATAGTGGAAGTTTCGGGATAATTGATCGTTACCACCAGCATACACTGATCGAGATTGGCGGCAAGGATGTGGGATTGTTTGGAAAGATTGGAAGAACGGCGAACGATGTAGTTCTTTCTATCTTCTATTTCGCTGATAAAAGCAGTGCCTTCCTGATTAAGTATAATCTGAACACGATCGCCCACTGCTACAGGATTAGTGCTGCGAATCCCTTTCAGTCGGAAATTACCTTTGATTTTACATTCGATAGATTGTCCGTCATCGGTTTTCACCTGATACCAACTACCCGTGTTTTTGATTACTAATCCCTTCATTTATTTAGTTGATAGTTGAGAATTGATAGTTGATAGTTAAGAGTTGAGAATTGGTTACATTATCCAATAACTGTATAGTAACTATCAACTCTCAACTATCAATTCTCAACTAATTAAACAGTCATTATTTCTTTATCCTTTTCAGCCAGCATATCATCGATTTGCTTGATATACTTATCATGGATTTTTTGTAGTTTGGCTTCCGCATTTTTCTGTTCGTCTTCTGCCAATCCGTCTTTTACAGCTTTCTTCAGTGCGTCGATACCGTCACGACGAGCGTTACGTACACTAACTTTAGCCGTTTCACCTTCTCCTTTACACTGTTTTGCCAGTTGTTTACGACGTTCTTCCGTCAAAGGAGGAATACCGATACGGATCATTTCACCATTGTTTTCGGGCATGATACCGAGGTCAGAGTCGATGATTGCTTTTTCGATGACACGGAACATGCTTTTATCCCACGGCTTGATTACGATACTGCGGGCGTCCGGAGTAGTAATTGCTGCTACATTGCTGATAGGCACCATACTTCCGTAAGAATCTACGCGGATACCATCTAATAAGCGGGCACTCGCTTTTCCAGCGCGGATATGTGCCAGTGCTTCTTCCAGATACATGATGGCCATATCCATTTTTTCTTGTGCATTGTCAAGGCAAGTCTTTACGTCTACCATATTTTTTGAGATTTAAAATTGCATTTTGATTGATTAAGTAGCAAAAGTATATTATTTTTTGTTCATCTGCAACAGCATTCCCATCTTTTTTATGAGTGACTTACCGATGATAATCAAGGTAACAGCGGTGATAATCATTAAAATACCTACCATTAACCGGGGAGTCAGTTTTTCGTGAAACAGGAGAACACCGAAAAATAGAGCTGTCACCGGTTCCAGAGCACCCAATATGGCTGTTGAGGTAGAGCCTATATAATGGATGGCGAGTGCGGTACAGATCAGAGATACGGCAGTTGGCAGAATGGCCAGTGTCAGTACGTCGGCCCAGAGCCAGGCTGACGGTATTATTTGCAGTTCCGTACAAAAATTTAAACGGACGATATAAACCGATAGTCCGAACAAAATGGCGTAGAATGTGAGTTTGGTGGTCGGCAGGTTTTTCAGTGTCGAACGGTTCACACCTACTATATATATAGCATAAGAGAGTGAGGACAGCAGAACAAAGATAATTCCCAAAGTCGACAGCGGTTTGTTTCCGTCTCCCTGATAGAGCAAGGCGATACCAGAAAGTGCCAGCAGGATGGAAAAGACGGTAATTGCGGAAATCTTTTCTTTGAAGAATATCCCCATAATGACAGCTACCATCACCGGATAGACAAAGAGAATGGTAGAAGCAATTCCGGCATCCATGTAATTATAGCTCATAAACAAAAGTAGTGATGAAAAAGAGAATAGTAATCCCATAATGACTAAGGGCAAGACGTCTGCTTTGTGAAGCGCAAAGGATTGATGCTGCATTTTCATCAGAATACCCAGCACGATTGCGGCAAAGAAATAACGGTAGAATAAAACGGTATCGACACTCATTCCGGCTGCATAGAGCGGAAGTGCAAAAAGAGGATTCATACCGTAGCTGGCAGCGGCAATCGCTCCATAGATAAAACCTTTGGTTTTGTTGGTCATTGTTCTATTTTTTATTGGCGTGCAAAAGTACGCAGTTCACCAATGATAAACAAGCGTTTAGGCGGTTGATAGTATAATTTAATCTTTCGTATGCTAAAAACTATTTCTTAGTAAAGAGGAAACTAATCTTGTTTATGCATAAAATTAATCGTCTGACTATAGTTAAACTTGCGTCTGACTACTGTTGAACTTTCGTCTGACAGTAGTCAGACGAAAAAGAATCAACTGTCAGACGATTAATTTTATTCGATCGGGAGATTAGTTATACGCAGTCCGAGGGATAATTAACAGGCAATAGTCAATCAGATTCCAAACGGGATAATGTTAATCCCTGTTCAATCAATAACTCTGCATGATATGCTTGATTAGTAGCCGTTCATTTCCACATAATATTTGAAAAAATAAAGTGCGAATTTTGCAATAATAGTCTTAATCAAAGCTATACTGCAAAATTCGCACCTCTTATTTCTAAATGAATAATCGATTCTTATCGGAGCATTGTTCGATAGAAAAATGAATGTTAATAGTGGTAAATTAGTTGTGTACTAATGTACCTATCTCTTCTCCACTGATTACTTTTTTTAAGTTGCCTACTGTGTCCATATCAAATACGACGATAGGCAGATTATTTTCTTTGCACATACAAGTCGCAGTTAAATCCATAACTTTCAGACCACGTTTCAACACTTCATCATAGGTAATATCATCGAATTTGGTTGCGGTAGGATCTTTTTCAGGATCAGCTGTGTAAATGCCATCTACGCGAGTACCTTTCAGCATAACGTCTGCTTCGATTTCTATTCCTCTAAGTGAAGAACCGGTATCTGTAGTAAAGAAAGGATTTCCTGTTCCTGCAGACATGATGACCACTTCACCGTTTTCCATACATTCGATGGCTTTCCATTTACTGTAGAATTCACCGATAGGTTCCATCCGTACTGCTGTCAATACACGTGCTTTTACACCGGTAGCCACAAGGGCAGAACTTAGAGCGAGGCTGTTGATAACGGTAGCCAACATTCCCATTTGGTCACCTTTCACACGGTCAAAACCTTTATTGGCTCCGCTTAATCCGCGGAATATATTGCCTCCTCCGATGACGATACCAATCTGTACCCCTTGTTCGTGGATTTCTTTGATTTGTTGAGCATATTCTGCCAGTCTTTTTTCGTCAATGCCGTATTGCTTTTCGCCCATCAAGCTCTCTCCACTGAGCTTTAGTAAGATTCTTTTATACTTTGCCATACCTTTTGCTTTTTATTGTTTGCCGCAAATATAGAGATAATTTATCGGATAGCCTCACTGGGATGCGATTACTTTTTTCATTATTTGCCTTCCCAAAAAGGTTTGTACAACTCCTCGCAGGGAAAGATAAATGAGAAAAGCCAGCCATAGGGCATGATTTCCCAGAAGAGGATGGAAAGCGTAATATACTCCGAAGAAGCTGGCGGAGGCGACTAACATGGAGTAAAGCATCTGACGGGTAGCGGTGGCACCAATAAATACTCCATCCCACAGGAAAGCAGAAAAACCGGCTAGCGGAATGATAAGTGCCCAGTAAAAATAAGTGTCTGAAGCGTTGATTACTGAAGTGTCATTGGTTAGTAGGCCCAGAAATTCTTTTCCACCGATTGCATAAAGGATAGTGAATATCAATGAAAGACCCAATCCCCAATAGAAAAGGTGATGTACTGTGTTGCGTAAGGCTGTTTGATTCTTGGCACCTATGTAACGGCCGGCCAGTGCTTCACCGGCATAAGCAAATCCGTCCATGATGTAAGAAAACAGAGTGAATAGTTGCATGAGCAAGGTGTTTACGGCTAATACAATTTCTCCTTGGGCGGCTCCTGCAGAGGTGAAAAACAGGGTGACCACAACTAGGCAAAGGGTACGGAAGAAGATGTCCCGATTGACTTGGAAGAAACGGTACATGGCTTGTTTCTGTATAATTTCTTTCCATTCGATCCGCTTTCTTAGTGCATTGTAATAGCGCATATATAGCAATATGGCCATGAAGAAACCTGCATATTGGGCTATTAAAGTTCCTGTTGCCACTCCTGCCACTTTCATATCCAGCAAGTAGACAAAGGATAGGCTGGCTACAATATTGACAATGTTTTGAGTAATAGCGATATACATGGGAAAGCGTGAATTCTGCATTCCGATAAACCAACCGGCGAATCCATAAAGTCCTAATGTGGCGGGAGCTCCCCAGATACAGATATAGAAATAAGTAGTTGCCAGTTGCTCGACTTCCGGTGTGGTTTGTATCAGAGTGAATGCCAATTTCAGGATAGGGTATTGGAGTATCAACAGGCAAAGAGCTATAAACAATCCTACGCCAACGGAACGTAACAGTAACCGGGTGATTTCATTTAGATCATGCTGACCATACGCTTGTGAGGTCATGCCACTCGTTCCCATGCGCAGGAATCCGAAAATCCAATAGATAATATTGAACAACATTCCCCCTACAGCGATGGCTCCAATGTAGGCCGGAGAACCGAGGTGTCCTACGATGGTAACATCGATAAGTCCCAGTAGCGGGACGGTAATATTTGATATAATCGATGGTATGGCTATCCGTAATATTCGTCTGTTTTCGGAGGATTGTTTTTTATCTATCATTTTATAGAAACACTTTTATCAAATTGATTGTTCTTTTCGTCCACAAAGGTACATTTTTTATTTTTTTGTTGTATCTTTGTGAATCACGAACTAAATAGCAATCAGATGGATTATGAGGACCTTAACTATTTTTCTTTTATCTTTATTCTCATTGCCGCTGGCGCTGAATGCACAGTCGGTTGATGAGATGTTGCAGAAAATATCTGCCGCCATTGAGGCTGGGCAGAATGGACAGGCTGTGAGCTATTTCCGGCAGACTATTCCTCTGAATATAGACCGTACGGAAATGTATTATTGGACGAATGTGGACAAGAATAGTGAAATTAGCTCCAAACTGGCTACTGAATTAGCTCTCGCCTATAAAAAGAAACGGAATTACGACAAAGCTTATTTGTTCTACAAAGAGTTGCTGCAAAAGGATCCAAATAATGTAGATTGTTTGGAAACATGTGCAGAAATGCAAGTGTGCCGCGGACAAGAAAAAGATGCTTTGCGTATGTATGAAAAAATATTGCAACTGGATGCGGATAATCTGGCTGCTAATATCTTTTTAGGAAACTATTATTATTTGATGGCAGAGCAGGAGAAGAGTAAGTTAGAGACAGATTATAAGAAACTTTCTTCTCCCACTAAAATGCAGTATGCCCGCTATCGGGACGGATTATCGAAGTTGTTTACTACCCGGTATGAGAAAGCGCGTAACTCTTTACAGAAAGTTGTTCTACGTTTTCCATCGACAGAAGCTCAAAAGACATTGGATAAGATATTGAGAATAGAAAAAGAGGTGAATCGCTAAGCGGTTCACCTCTTTTTATTATATTCAATTTGCTATTTTATAGTTCGTATTGGCAAATCCAAAGGTCCTTCATTAAGTGCACGAGTATTAATGTCTCCTTTCTTTGGTCCGGGTATTAACGGACTATATGATAGGACATGTCTGATACGTTCACGTTGGTTTTGAGTAAATTGATTTGAATAGCTGATAGCATAATCCATGATATTATAAGAGATAAACTCTATACCGTCACATCCTGTTCGTTTTACCAAATTTTCAAATGTATATTTTGCTTCCTCATTCTCATATATATAGTCACAATAGCTGTCATACTCTTGTTTATTATAACTTTTAGTATCTTTGCAATAATCAGTATCTTCACACGTTCCATTGGTTGTTTCGGCAAAAACATGATGCAGTCCTAAGTAATGTCCTAATTCATGAGCTAACGTGACAGTAACGTCTACTGTAGTATATTCAGTTGGAGTCGATTCTTCATTAATATATAGACTATTAATGGAGACACAAAGCGGAAATTTTAAGTTTGCTAATGTTAAATGAGAGTTTTTTGTTTCGCTAAGTCCTTCTAAATAATTGTTACCTGTAGTAGAAAAAGGAATATGGGCGATACCTAATGTCACAAAATTAAAATTAGGGTCCGAATAGAAATTATAAACCATAATATTGATATATGAGTTCGGATCCCATAAGTATTTTACATACTTACCCGATTCATCATTCATAAAATCATCGCAGTCGATTGGATATGATTCTGGCCATTGGATATATTCTACTCCGGGATTGGGTAATGTTGCTCCATTTTTATCTGTTGTTGCTAATGTAAAAGTAAGATTCATGTCTACACTATTCTTCTTGTTTTTATACAGGCTGTTTACTTTATCAAGTATGGCCGATAGACGACTAGAGCTAACTTTTTGTAATGGATCGTTTGCATCTTTATAAAACACATGAAAGATAACGGGAAGTTGGTAATGGTATTCTTCAGCGGTGTTGGTAGAGCCATTTTGAGTTATTTGGATTGTTTTGCTAACCTTATGGCTTATAATAGTGACAGTGGCTGTTCTGGAAGAAGATTCTAAATTAGCATTAATAGTTAAGATTAACTTTCCATCATTTTCCCCTTTTTGTGTATTAGGAATGCACCATTGTTTATTACTAGTTACAGTCCATGAAGAACTACAAGTAATATCTATCGTCAATGATTCACCGCTTGCACTAATGTTATCGAACTTTGATTCTGATATATTTAACGTGGCAGAATCCGAATCATCGCATCCTATTAATATCCATAGTAATGGAAGGAGAAAAATTAATCTTGTTTTCATAAATAAAAGAGTTTTATATAAAACGCATGTTTCAAAGATAATGTTTTGATCTGAAATAGGATGGCTTATTTCAGTAAATATTCTACCTCCTTAAACATATAGCCTCTTTTGTTTAGTATTTCATCTTCCAGTATTAATCTTCCTTCGGGTTCTACACAAATGATTCGTGCAAGAAATTCACCGTTGGCATCTTTAAAACGATGCATTCCTTCCTTTCTGAAAAGAGACATTTCATATTGGCAGACTATTGATTCCGTATTGCCTTTTTTAAGTAAACTATAATAAGATTGGATACGCAATACGATGTTCTTCAGTATTTCAAATAGATCGAACTCTTTTCCTGTAATTTGTCGCAGTGAAACAGGATTAGGGGCAAAACTGTGAAACGTTTCCTGATTAATATTGATTCCAATCCCTGCTATACTTTGACTGATGTTCCGTCCCATCAGATCGTTTTCTATCAACATTCCACATATTTTCTTTTCTTTCCAATAAATATCGTTCGGCCATTTGATAGAGATATCGGTGGTATAGGTATCCAGTTCTTCCTTAATAGCCAAAGAAATAATCTGTGAAATGAGAAACTGGCGTCGTGCTTCCAGGAATTCAGGGAAGATGACGATGCTGAAAAGAAGATTCTTACCGGAATCTGATTCCCAAGAGTTGCCGCGTTGTCCACGACCGGAAGTCTGAAAGTCGGCGACTACGACAGTGAGTTCTTCCACTTTTTGTTTAGAACAGAGAGACTGCAGATAGTTGTTGGTAGAATTAGTCTCGCTGATATGAATCAATGGAACCGGGAATATATCAGGGGAGGGCATCATATTCTGCGCGTAACTTTTTAGTAAATTTCTTGATTACCTCATCATAAGAGTGATCGATAAGTTCTTTCATCAGTTTATCGTCTACGTCACTCTCAAAACGAACACTGTTCCAGTATTTTTTATTAAAATGATAAGCTCCTTCAATTCCTGAATAATGTTCGCGTAGTTCGATCGCTTTTTCCGGATCACATTTCAATGCGATGTGATTGGCTTCTTCCAAATCGATGAGAGCAAACATTTTGTTCATCACCTTGACAACAAGTGATACATCATCGAAAGGGAAAGACTCGGTAACTCCTTTCTTGTTGAGGCAGTATTCTCTGACAGTTTCTACATTCATAATGATTCGATTATATAATAACTCTATGTATTCTGCATCTTCTGTAGTGAACTTTAATATAAAGGAGGATAAAATGCTTCCTCTATGTGTTCAACCTTGAAATTTATCTCATCGCCTACTATCGTAATGATATCAAAGCGTACAGGAGAGTCAATCTGAAACAATCTGATATAGGTATCCGCTGCGCGTACCGTACGTCTTATTTTAGGTAAATCAACAGCATCTTCCGGCTCTGCAAACAGAGTATTACTGCGGGTTTTCACTTCTATTACAATCAGTTCATTATCCTTTGCTGCTACAATGTCCAGTTCGAAATGTCCTTTTCTCCAGTTCCGGTTACGGATGAGATACCCCTTCTGTTCAAGATAAGCTACGGCGGCATTTTCTCCGGCTTTTCCTAAATCATTATGTTTAGCCATCTTTTTTTGCAAATTTACTGCTTTTATTCTTTGTATTTACAGAAGTAAAAGTAATTTTGCAGAAGATATGAGAAAAAGGAGTAAGAAGTGCCTGAAAATGCATGTCGAGTGTACCAAAAGGGAACGACGGATGAGCATTTTATTGAGCGACGAAGAACAGCTGATTGTAGATCGTTATCTTGAGAAATATAAGATAACGAACAAGTCACGTTGGCTTCGTGAAACGATTCTCATGTTTATTCATAAGAATATGGAAGAAGATTATCCAACCCTTTTTGGTGAACACGACATGAGACGATAGGGGGATAATAAAAATAATAGATTCAAAATTAAAGGGTGGAATGCTGGACGATATTTACTTCATGAAACAAGCTTTGATAGAGGCAGGAAAGGCTGCCGAGCGGGGGGAAGTTCCCGTTGGAGCTGTCGTGGTTTGTAAGGAGCGGATTATCGCACGTGCCCATAATCTCACAGAAACATTGAATGATGTAACGGCTCATGCCGAGATGCAGGCTATTACAGCTGCTGCCAATGTGCTTGGTGGCAAGTACTTGAACGAATGTACCCTGTATGTCACGGTTGAACCTTGCGTAATGTGTGCCGGAGCTATTGCTTGGGCACAGACTGGTAAACTTGTATTTGGCGCTGAAGATGAAAAACGCGGCTATCAGAAATATGCCGGTTCGGCTCTACATCCTAAAACGGTGGTTGTAAAAGGGGTAATGGCTGACGAATGCGCTACATTAATGAAAGAGTTCTTTGCTGCGAAACGAAAATAAAAGCAGTATCCTGTTTTATTTGATTTCCTCAAAATCTACATATTCACCATCGTCCTGGGTGAATATTTTTTTATGTCTTTTCTCCGGAACATTCTCGGAATATATTTCCTCTTCATCATCATTTGAACGGCGATCTCTTTGGCCATAGTCCTGTTGGCTTGTACGTCCCGATTCCGTTTGTTTCGGGCGTGATGAAGAAGAACCACGTCCTAATCCGAAAATCGTTCTTAGTATGAAGCCGATAATAGAAAGGCCAAATACGAAAATGGCAATAATAAAAATGAGTATGAATAAAAGTATATGCATCGGGCTATGATTTTTATGTTGTTACTTCGATAAAACTCATAGTACAACAAACGTGCCAAGAGATTGTTTATTTACTTTTTCTTGTAAAAAGTGAAAGTAAAATATACCATACAATGATGGCGGCAAAGCTACTGATTCCAAGAAATATAAGAAGAGGAATGCAGATAATCAGGAATATAAAACTGATTTTGTTGTCATTCCATGACAGATTTTTAAATTTCAGCGAAAACATCGGTATTTCTGATACCAGCAGTCCGGAAAACAGACAGACAAGTATAAGAAGGTAGACAGGATGGCAGTTGTCTGATATCAGGAAGTCATGTGCACCCGCCACTAAAGAACCCCAGAACAGAGCGTTGGCGGGAACCGGAAGTCCCACAAAAGAACTGGTCTGTCGCGTGTCATTATTGAATTTAGCCAGGCGCAATGCTGAAAAAACAGAAATCAAGAATGCCAAATAAGGTAGGTAAGGAGCGATGAACTCCATACTTGCCGGATAATACATTTCTTTGAACAGAGAGAATACGATCAGTGAAGGAGCAACTCCAAAACTGACATCATCTGCCAATGAGTCCAAGTCTTTTCCGATAATGGAATGTGCGTTGAGCATACGAGCCAACAATCCGTCGAAGAAATCGAAAATGGAACTTAAAGCAATGAAAAGTAGTGCCAGCTCATATTTGGCTTCAAAAGCCATGACGCAGGCAATACAACCGGAGAAAAGGTTCAGGCAGGTTACGGTATTCGGAATACTGTTTTTAATAACTTTTGTCATTGTGACAGAATTATTTAAGTTTGGCGATAACCGTTTGGTTACCGGTCGTTAATTGTCCCATGCTGACACATACTTCTGTGCCAATGGGTAAATACACATCCACACGGGAACCGAATTTGATAAATCCCATGTGTTCGTCAATATAACATTCTTCTCCTACTTCAGCGTAGGTGACAATACGGCGTGCCACTGCTCCGGCAATTTGCCGGGTGAGTACTTCCACTCCTTCCGGAGTTTCGATTACTACCGTAGAACGTTCGTTTTCTGTGCTGGCTTTCGGCAGCCATGCTTTCATGAAGTTTCCATTATGATGTGCTACCTTTTTAATGGTACCGTCCACCGGATACCAGTTGGCATGTACATTCACAATGCTCATGAAGATGGATATCATTAACCGGCGGTCATGGAAATATTCGTTTTCATCGACTTCCTCGATAACGACGATTTTTCCATCGGCGGGTGCTACGACAATCTTTTCAGTGTCCTGTCCGAAGAGACGGATCGGACATCGAAAGAAATTCACCATCAGCAGATAGACTGCTATACTCGCTACTGCTACCACATAAAATGGTATTTTGCAATCGATCCCCCAATAAAGAGCCGCATTAATCAATAGCAATAGCAAGAAGCTAGCCCATAATATATGTGTTCCTTCGCGGTGAATACGTATTTTCTTCAATTTCTTTAGTCGGCCCATGAATGCTGTTTAATGATATTGTCTGCAAAAATATACTTAATTTAAAAATTCAGCAAGTAAATGAGCATAGAAATGCGAATGTTGATAACTTTTTGAGGATTATTTTTGTTTATAACCCGGGAGGTAGTAATTTTATGCCTTCAAATTAACTACTTATCATTATGCAGGATTTCGTTCATTTACATGTCCATACTCAATATTCTTTGTTGGATGGTCAGGCTAGCGTAGCTCGTCTGGTTGATAAAGCTATGAAGAATGGGATGAAGGGTATAGCCGTGACCGATCATGGAAATATGTTCGGTATCAAGGAATTTACGAACTACGTCAATAAGAAGAACAGCGGTCCGAAAGGTGAAGTCAAGGACCTGAAGAAGCGAATTGCAGGAATTGAGGCCGGCACGATAGAGTGCGAGGATAAAGAGGCGGAGATTGCTGCTTGCAAAGCTAAGATCGTGGAAGCGGAAAACAAACTATTCAAACCGATCATCGGTTGTGAAATGTATGTGGCACGCCGTACCATGGACCTGAAAGAAGGCAAGCCCGACCAGAGTGGTTATCACCTGATCGTATTGGCTAAGAATGAAACTGGTTATCACAACCTTATTAAATTAGTATCGCACGCGTGGACGCGCGGTTATTATATGCGTCCGCGTACTGACCGTAGCGAACTCGAAAAATATCACGAAGGACTTATTATTTGTTCAGCCTGTCTCGGTGGTGAGGTGCCGAAGCGGATTACTGCCGGGCAATTTGCCGAAGCGGAGGAAGCAATACAATGGTATAAGAATTTGTTTGGCGATGACTACTATCTGGAGTTACAACGCCATAAAGCGACTGTTCCCCGTGCCAATCATGAGTGTTATCCGTTGCAGGTGAATGTGAACAAACATTTGATAGAATATGCTAAGAAATTCAATGTCAAACTGATTTGTACGAATGATGTTCACTTTGTAGATGAAGAGAATGCGGAAGCGCACGACCGTTTGATCTGTTTGAGTACCGGTAAGGATTTGGATGATCCTACCCGTATGCTTTACACCAAACAAGAATGGATGAAGACACGCGAAGAGATGAACGAACTCTTTGCCGACGTGCCCGAAGCATTGAGCAATACACTGGAGATTCTTGATAAGGTAGAATACTACTCGATCGACCATGCACCTATCATGCCGACTTTCGCCATTCCCGAAGATTTCGGAACAGAGGAGGGGTATCGGGCGAAGTTTACAGAAAAAGACTTGTTCGACGAGTTTACTCAAGATGAACATGGTAATGTGGTATTAAGTGAAGAGGATGCGAAAGCAAAAATTAAACGCTTGGGTGGTTATGATAAACTTTATCGTATAAAACTTGAAGGAGATTATTTGGCAAAACTGGCTTTTGACGGAGCTAAAAGAATTTATGGTGAACCTCTAACGGAAGAAGTCAAAGAACGAATGAACTTCGAATTGTACATCATGAAAACGATGGGTTTCCCCGGATACTTCTTGATTGTACAGGACTTTATCAATGCGGCACGTAAGGAACTGGGTGTGTCGGTAGGTCCGGGACGTGGTTCGGCAGCAGGTTCAGCAGTGGCTTATTGTTTGGGTATTACGAAGATAGACCCTATCCAATATGATTTGCTGTTTGAACGTTTCTTGAATCCAGACCGTATTTCCTTGCCCGATATTGATGTGGACTTTGATGATGACGGTCGTGGTGAGGTACTTCGTTGGGTGACAAATAAATATGGTCAGGAAAAAGTTGCTCATATTATTACGTATGGTACTATGGCGACAAAGATGGCTATCAAGGATGTCGCGCGTGTACAAAAGCTACCTTTGTCAGAATCCGATCGTTTGTGTAAACTGGTTCCTGACAAGATTCCTGACAAGAAACTTAATTTGCCGAATGCCATTGCTTATGTTCCCGAATTGCAAGCAGCGGAAGCGTCATCTGATCCTCTATTGCGGGATACGATCAAGTATGCCAAAATGCTTGAAGGCAACGTGCGTGGTACAGGTGTACATGCTTGCGGTACGATTATTTGCCGTGATGATATTACTGACTGGGTACCTGTCAGCACTGCTGATGATAAGGAAACGGGCGAAAAGATGCTTGTTACCCAGTATGAAGGCTCGGTGATTGAAGATACTGGGTTGATTAAGATGGACTTCCTCGGTCTGAAAACTTTGTCTATCATCAAAGAAGCTGTTGAAAATATCCGTTTAAGTCGTAATGTTGAAGTGGATGTCGATGCGATAGATATTTCTGATCCGGCTACTTATAAATTATATAGTGACGGACGTACGATTGGTACATTCCAGTTTGAATCTGCCGGTATGCAGAAGTACCTGCGCGAATTGCAGCCTTCTACATTCGAAGATTTGATTGCCATGAATGCCCTTTATCGTCCGGGACCGATGGATTATATCCCTGATTTTATTGATCGTAAACATGGACGCAAGCCGATTGAGTATGATATTCCTGTAATGGAAAAGTATTTGAAGGATACGTATGGGATTACGGTCTATCAGGAACAGGTGATGCTTCTGTCACGTTTATTGGCAGACTTTACTCGTGGTGAGTCTGATGCGCTCCGTAAAGCGATGGGTAAGAAGTTGCGTGACAAGTTGGACCACATGAAACCTAAATTTATTGAAGGTGGGCGTAAGAACGGACATGACCCGAAAGTGCTTGAGAAGATTTGGACAGACTGGGAAAAATTCGCGTCTTATGCTTTCAATAAATCACATGCTACTTGTTATTCGTGGGTAGCTTACCAAACAGCCTATCTAAAAGCAAATTACCCTCCTGAATATATGGCTGCTGTGATGAGCCGAAGCTTGTCGAACATTACTGATATCACGAAACTGATGGACGAATGTAAAGCAATGGGTATTCAGACGCTGGGACCGGATGTGAATGAAAGTAACCTGAAGTTTACCGTAAACCATGACGGTGATATTCGTTTCGGACTTGGTGCTGTCAAAGGTGTAGGTGAAGCTGCTGTACAAAGCATAATGGAGGAACGGCGTAAGAATGGTCCTTTTCTCGGTATATTCGACTTTGTGCAACGTGTCAACCTGAATGCCTGCAACAAAAAGAATATGGAATGTCTGGCATTAGCCGGAGGGTTTGATAGTTTTCCTGAACTGAAACGGGAACAATATTTTGCTGTAAATTCTAAAGGTGAGGTATTTCTGGAAACATTGATGCGTTATGGTAACCGCTATCAGGCAGATAAGGCAGCTGCTGTCAATTCTTTGTTCGGTGGTGAAAACGTTATTGATGTTGCAACTCCTGAAATTCCTCAAGGTGTAGAACGTTGGAGTGATCTTGATCGTCTGAATCGTGAGCGTGATTTGGTCGGTATCTATCTTTCTGCTCATCCGTTGGATGAATTTTCTATCGTATTGGAACATGTCTGCAATACACGGATGGCGGATTTGGAAGATAAAGCTGCACTTGTTGGTCGTGAAATAACGATGGGAGGAATTGTAACTAGTGTTCGTCGCGGAGTCAGCAAGAACGGAAATCCGTATGGTATTGCCAAGATTGAGGACTATTCCGGTTCTACTGAAATCCCATTCTGGGGAAATGACTGGGTGACTTATCAGGGATATCTCAACGAAGGAACGTTCTTATATATTAAAGCTCGTTGCCAAGCCAAACAATGGCGGCAGGATGAATTGGAAGTGAAAATCACCTCTATGGAACTTCTTCCCGATGTGAAAGAAGAACTGGTGCAGAAGATCACGATTATCATTCCTCTGTCAGTCTTGAACTCGGCTTTGGTTACTGAACTTGCCACTCTGACTAAGGAACATCCGGGAAATACGGAATTGTATTTTAAAGTGACGGATGATGCCGATGTAAGCCACATGTCAATTGATTTGATTTCCCGTCCGATTAAGCTTTCGGTGGGGCGGGATTTAATAACATATTTAAAGGAACGTCCGGAACTGGGATTTCATATAAATTGATTATTGGTGATTTATGGCGTTTTGAAATAAGAATTTTGCTTTGTCTATTTCTTTATGGAACAAAGATAAGGAGGTTAATTTAAAATTTAGAAAAATAATAAAAGAGACAATGTTGTAGAAAACATAGTCTCTTTTTATTTATATAGTTGTGTGCTATTTTTTCAATCTTTGTTATCCTTTTTTCGATTTACGATACTCACGTGGAGACATCCCCATGATTTTGCTGAATAACCGGGAGAAATAATAGGTATCTTCTATACCTATTTTATAGCATATCTGATTAATTTTCATATCAGTAGTGTCGAGTAGCTGGCAGGATTGCTGTATCTTTAATAAGTTGAAATAGGTCAAAGGACTATGGCCTGTTTTCTTTTTGAACAACAGGGAGAAGTGGGAAGGAGAATATCCGATCTGATCGGCTATATCTTGTAGGCTAAGATGCTTTTCCATATTCTCTTTCATATAATGAATAGCCAGTTCGCTTACATTTTCATCTTCTGCTGCATCATTATTTGCAGTTGCATTGCGAAATTGTTGTATATATCGCAATGTTCCCAAATAAAAATGAAACATAGAGAATGCATAACGCAGGTTCTCATTACTATAACCATTCTTCAAAGTATTGAATATCTCTTCAAATAAATTGATTCGTGTACTGATGCGTGAATGCGATTCAGGTTGGATATCCATTGGGCGGCTTGCCTCTTGAGCGTAAAAGGGAGCGAGAATACCTTTAAAGTGTATCCAGTAAATAGTCCATGGATACGATTTGTCGGAAGCATAGGCATGGGGAACTCCCGCAGGGAGGATAAAATACTGGTTGGCGGATACGGTATATTCCTGATTGCCGATGCGATACCATCCGGCCCCGTCTATGCAATAGATGAATACATACTGGTTGATAGGCTCTTTCCGTTCCCGGAAGTGATGCTTGGCTTTCGGATAATATCCGATGTCAGTAATGTGTAGCATGGAGGTAAGAGGGTCTTCTTCCATTTTGTCAACGATAATGCGGGGAAGCACTAAAGCTCTTTCTCCGGTAAATCCATCTTTCAACTTTACCATAATCTCATAGTATATGATTCGACTGTTCTGCGCAAATATATAACAATGTATCTTATCTATCAAATAAACTGCAAAAAATAAGATTGTCCATCTTTATCGAATGAAATTCTATTTTTTATGCTCTTGACATGCTCTATCTTTGCAGTATCAATTAATCAATCTTCTAATGGTATGAAAAGTTATAATAAAAAGTTTGTCTATTTTATATGTTTAGTCTCTGCGATGGGCGGACTTCTCTTTGGCTACGACTGGGTGGTGATAGGGGGAGCGAAGCCTTTCTATGAACTCTATTTCGATATTGCCGATGTACCCGCCATGCAGGGACTTGCCATGAGCGTGGCTTTGCTCGGTTGTTTGATTGGCGCTATGGTGGCAGGCATGATGGCAGACCGTTATGGACGTAAGCCTCTCCTGATAATTTCTGCTTTCATATTCTTGTCTTCAGCTTATGCTACCGGAGCGTTTTCCGCATTTAGTTGGTTTTTGGCAGCCCGTTTTTTAGGTGGCATCGGAATCGGAATTGCTTCGGGACTTTCTCCCATGTATATTGCCGAAGTAGCTCCTACGTCAATTAGGGGAAAACTCGTTTCGCTGAATCAATTGACGATTGTACTCGGTATCCTGGGCGCTCAAATCACTAACTGGCTGATTGCAGAACCTATTCCTGCAGACTTTTCTCCTGTGGATATTTGTGCTTCATGGAACGGGCAGATGGGATGGCGATGGATGTTTTGGGCGGCTGCCTTCCCTGCTGCGATATTCTTGTTGTTGGCATGTTTCATCCCCGAAAGTCCCCGCTGGCTGGCGATGAAAGGAAAAGAAGAGAAAGCATGGAATGTGCTTAGTAAAATAGGTGGTGATGATTATGCCGATCAGGAACTTCGCCTGGTGGAAGAAACCGGTTCTTCGAAGTCGGAAGGAGGATTGCGGTTATTGTTTAGCCGTCCGTTCCGCAAGGTACTTGTTTTAGGCATTATTGTGGCTGTATTCCAGCAATGGTGCGGTACGAATGTAATCTTCAATTATGCGCAGGAGATATTCCAGTCTGCAGGGTATTCGTTGGGAGATGTTCTCTTTAATATTGTGGTGACAGGTGTGGCGAATGTAGTTTTTACTTTTGTGGCTATCTATACAGTCGAACGCTTGGGACGTCGCGCTCTGATGCTTTTCGGTGCCGGAGGGCTGGCTGGCATTTATCTCATTCTCGGCACTTGCTATTTCTTCGAGGTAAGCGGATTCTTTATGGTGGTACTTGTTGTGCTGGCTATCGCTTGCTATGCAATGTCCCTGGGGCCTATCACTTGGGTGCTGCTTGCCGAAATCTTCCCGAACCGGGTGCGTGCCGTTGCAATGGCAACCTGTACATTTGCTTTGTGGGTAGGTAGTTTCACGCTGACATACACTTTCCCGTTACTGAATAATTTCTTGGGAAGCAGTGGTACATTCTGGATTTATGCAGTCATTTGTGCTGTCGGCTATTTGTTCTTCTTCCGTGCGTTGCCCGAAACGAAAGGCAAATCACTGGAAGCATTGGAAAAGGATTTAATCAAATAAAAAAATAACAGTTTGGCAAATTAGCAAGTAAGTAAATAGGTATTGGATAACATCATCAATCAGGCAGGGAGAATGTAAAATCTCCCTGCCCCTGACCCTCTTTGTCTCTTGATCTCTTTGTCAACGAATAAAAAAACAAATTTATAATCAATAATACGATGGTAAAAGCATGGAAAGAAAAGGTGGTTATCCCTACTTATGAAGTAGGCAAACCGGAGAAGAATCCGATCTTCTTGGAGAAGCGTGTGTATCAAGGCAGCAGCGGGGTAGTTTATCCTTATCCTGTGATTGAATCGATGTCCAATGAGAAAGTGGATAAGGAATACAATGCTATTTTTATCGAAAATGAATACATTAAGGTCATGATTCTGCCCGAATTAGGCGGACGTGTACAGATGGCTTATGATAAAATTAGAGAACGTCATTTCATTTATTATAATCATGTGATAAAGCCTGCTTTGGTAGGGCTTGCCGGACCGTGGATTTCAGGTGGCATTGAGTTTAACTGGCCTCAACATCACCGCCCCAGCACCTACATGCCCGTAGATACTACTATTGAAGAAAATGCCGACGGCAGTGTTACAGTATGGGTGAATGAAATGGAACGTATGTTTCATCAGAAAGGAATGGCAGGTTTTACGCTTCGTCCGGGACATGCTTTTCTTGAAATCAAGGGAGTACTTTACAATCGTACTGAAGTACCGCAGACCTTCCTGTGGTGGGCAAACCCTGCCGTAGCGGTGAACGACTACTATCAGAGCGTATTTCCGCCCGATATCAATGCCGTTTTCGACCATGGAAAGCGTGCCGTATCCAGTTTCCCTATCGCAACGGGTACTTACTACAAGATGGATTATTCTGCCGGAGTAGATATCTCGAACTATAAGAATATCAAGGTTCCTACTTCCTATATGGCTGTCAACTCCCGCTTTAACTTTGAGGGTGGATATGAGAATGATACTCGTGCCGGTATGCTTCATGTAGCGAACCACCACATTTCTCCGGGCAAGAAACAGTGGACGTGGGGAAACGGCGACTTTGGCCGCGCATGGGACCGCAACCTGACGGACGAAGACGGGCCGTACATTGAACTGATGGCAGGTGTCTATACCGAAAATCAACCGGACTTTACCTGGCTCCAACCTTACGAAGAAAAGAGCTTCGTTCAATATTTCCTGCCTTACCGGGAATTGGGAGTGGTGAAGAATGCCAGCAGGGATTTGCTGATGAATATTGAACCGGAAGGGGAGGACAGCGTTCGCTTCAAGATATTTGCTACTTCGTGCCAAACGGTAAATGTTGTCTTGAAAGGTGAAGACGGGAAAATATATTATAGCAAGGAAGTGACTATCACTCCGGAAGAATTGCTGGATGAAACGGTAAATGTGAATGGTGAGAAGCTCGACAAACTGATTCTTGAAATCACGGCAAACGGAAGGGAATTACTTTATTGGCATGCAGAACCGGAAGAAGTGAAACCTATTCCCGACGCTGCTGAAGCAGCCCTGCTCCCGGAAGAAATAAAGACTACTGAACAGCTTTATCTGACCGGCTTACACTTGGAACAGTACAGACATGCCACATACAATCCCGTAGAATACTACGAAGAAGCATTGCGCCGTGATCCGATTGATGTGCGTAATAACAATGCGCTTGGTCTGTGGTATATCCGTAAAGGCCGTTTCCATAAAGCGGAGCAATACTTGCTTACAGCCGTAAAGACCTTACAGAAACGTAATCCGAATCCATACGACGGAGAACCGATCTATAATCTCGGTCTTGCCTTGAAATACCAGGGACGATACAATGAGGCTTACGACCGTTTCTATAAATCTTGTTGGAATGCCGCCTGGCAGGATGCGGGATACTTTGCCTGCGCGCAGATTTCTACCATGCAAAGTCGTTTGGAAGATGCCTTAGACGAAATAGACCGTTCGCTTATCCGCAACTGGCATAATCATAAAGCCCGCGCTCTGAAAACTGCTATTCTCCGCCGGATGGGCAGAACCGAAGAAGCCCTGCAACTGATTGAAGACTCATTGTCTATTGATAAATTCAACTTTGGCTGTCGTTATGAGAAGTATCTGATAACGAACGTAGTCGACGAATTGTCTGTCATGAAAGAGATGATGCGTGGAGAACCTCACAACTATGATGAAATAGCTCTTGACTATTGTGCCGCAGGTTGTTGGCAGGAAGCTGCTTCCTTATGGAATATAGCTATTGCCGAAGGTATTGTTACACCAATGACTTACTATTATCTGGGCTGGTGTCTGCACCAGGGGGGACTTTCCGGAGTGAAACAGGCATTTGCCGATGCAGTCAAAGCTTGCCCCGACTACTGTTTTCCCAACCGTTTGGAAGCAATTCTTGCCTTGCAATGTGCCATGGTACAGAATCCGGACGATGCAAGAGCTCCTTACTATTTGGGTAATCTGTATTACGACAAGCGCCAGTACGACCTGGCTATGGAAGCATGGGAAACTTCCGTAAGACTGGACGGTAGCTTTCCGACCGTATGGCGTAACCTGGCTTTGGCATTCTTCAACAAGAAAAATGAGGAAGCGAAAGCCATCGAATGTATGGAACGTGCTTTCCGCCTTGACACAACCGATGCACGTATCTTGATGGAACTCGATCAACTTTACAAGCGTGTCCGTCGTTCGCACAAAGAGCGCCTAGCTTTCCTGCAACAATATCCTGAACTTATTAAGCAGCGTGATGACCTGATACTGGAAGAAATCACCTTGTTGAATCAGACAGGAGAGTACGAAAAGGCGAAAACGGTATTGGATGCACATAACTTCCATCCCTGGGAGGGTGGCGAAGGAAAAGTGCCTGCCCAATATCAACTGGCTCGTGTGGAATTGGCAAAGAAAGCATTAACTGCCGGTGAGAATAAAGAAGCAATATCATTATTGGAAGAATGTCTGGAATATCCGCATCATCTTGGTGAAGGCAAATTGTATGGTGCACAGGAGAATGATTTTTATTACTTCCTGGGTTGTGCTTACGAAGGATTGGGACAACATGACAAGGCTGTGGAATGTTGGGAACAGGCAATCATCGGACCTACCGAACCGGCTGCCGCCATGTACTACAATGATGCGAAACCTGATAAAATATTCTATCAAGGATTGGCATGGCGGGCTTTAGGTGATGAGAAAAAGGCTCGGAGTCGCTTCAATAAGCTGATCAAACATGGCGAGAAGCATCTTTTCGATAATTGTAAGATAGATTATTTTGCTGTTTCATTACCTGATCTGGCAATTTGGGAAGAAGATCTGAATAAACGAAATCTCCTTCATTGCAACTATGTAATGGGATTAGGACATTTAGGTTTAGGAAACTTGATGAAAGCAAAATCATTTTTGGAGGAAGTTCGGAAATTAGATGTAAATCACCAAGGAGGACAAATACATTTGAATATGTGCAATAAGTAGAAAGATTGTTTGATAAAATTATATCCTTGTGTTAAAGGTGGAAACAAAAACTGATAGTCGTTTCCCCGGTTAACAAGTCGGTCAATTCAGCCGGTTTGTTATCCTCAAAATCAAGAGCCTTGAATGCCTCGACCGGGATATTTACCCATACACATTGGTCGGCACGGTCGAAATTCACGACCACCAGAAGTACCTCGTTCTTCCATTTGCGCAAGAACGCATACTGACGGTTCGGATTGAAATAAGGATTACCGGAGTTC
>OGXH01000654.1_pt1 | contig 25089 bp, 23 predicted proteins | sample 1576241 | NCBI WGS metagenome assembly OGXH01 (sample SAMEA3541529, study PRJEB24748) | human gut metagenome | biome: human gut; feature: human-associated habitat; material: faeces | place: China | collected 2012
TCCTCAAGGTTCACCTCATCGTCGTAATAATGATCGTCCGGAGTGTAGAAGGGGAGGTATTTGCCGTATAGCTCCTTATGGGTAAGGATGAAGGCACGCCAAAGCCCCATGCCGGAGATCACGTCTTCGAAGTAGGCGGCCATGCGGATACAGATCTGCTTTGTTTCCTCGCCCTCGAAGGAGTTTACCAACTCGGTCTTCTCCATGATATCGTAGATACGGTGCAGACCTCGGATACAAATCGCTATTCCGGTATAATAGGAATCCACGGGAGTGCTTTGTTTATAGGGATGCAACTGCAACCAGTCTTTCGGGAAAATTTTAATGTTCTTCATGTTATTAAATGTCTTTATGCATTCAGGAGTGCAAATGTAGTAAAAATACGTTAGCTATGTCAAACGATAAGGAAAAGTTGCGGTCTTAAAAATGTAACATTTGTTGTCTTCATTGTTATTGGATCTAAACATCTTTGAAATACCGCCCCCGTACTTTTGCGTCGAAATCAAAGATGAAATAATAAGTAGTAAGATAATGGGAAAGAGTTTAAGGGGCAAAAGATTGAAAAGGTTAGGGCTTTTCTGGGTGGGAGTTTTCCTGTCATTCTCTCTATGGGCACAAACAGGGGTTATTTGCGGGACGGTTACGGACGCAAAGATAAAAGAACCGTTGATCGGCGCCTCGGTTGTGATCGAGGGGACTACGGTTGGCGCTATCACGGATATAGACGCGTTCCGGAGCTTGAGAAAATCATTATCCGTTCAGCCAATGTGCTTAATGTTGATATTGACTCAGACGGAGCACATGAGCTTGCAAGGCGTTCAAGAGGAACACCGAGACTTGCCAACAGACTTTTAAAGAGAGTAAGAGATTTTGCACAGGTAAAATATAACGGTCATATCAACAAAGATGTTGCTGACTATGCACTTAACCTGTTAGATGTTGACAGAGACGGACTGGATCGTAATGATCGTGTTATACTTACCACAATAGTTGATAAATTTGATGGTGGTCCTGTTGGCATTGAGACGCTGGCAGCATCAATCGGTGAGGATTCAGGAACTCTTGAAGATGTTTATGAGCCATATCTTATACAGAACGGGTATATTAACAGAACTCCAAGAGGAAGAGTTGCAACTAAAGCGGCTTATGATAATCTTGGCAGGCCATTCAAACAAAAATAACATAAAATATTCTAAAGAATGTGTTTTATGAGTTGAATAGTAAGTGTATTTATTATATACTTAATATGTTTATTTCTACATATATGGAGGGGACTTATGTCATCAAAGAATACAGCAGAAGTAATTCTTGGAGGTAAGGTAATCAAGCTTGGTGGATATGAAAGCGAGGAGTATCTTCAGAGAGTTGCATCATACATTAATAACAAGATAACTGAATTTAATAAAGAAGAGAGTTACAGACGAATGTCAGCAGAGCTCAGAACTGATATGATGTATCTTAATATTGCAGATGATTACTTCAAGGCTAAGAAGATGGCAGACAGTCTTTCATTAGATATTGAGAACAAGGATAAGGAAATATACGACCTTAAGCATGAACTTATTGCAGCACAGATTAAGGCAGAAAGTTCAGCAAAAGAGATTAAGGAATTAAAGAGTGAGATTAACAAGTATCAGAAGAATATTGTCAGGTTAGAGACAGAACTGAATGACTCTAAGAAGTGATTTACATAAGATTATCTGGTATTAATAATAACGGCTGTTGCAAATGCATTTGCAGCAGCCATTTAATTTAAAGGCGGTTACAACTATGAATGTTGATAAGAGAAAAACACAGGTGGAGGTTTTAGCACCAGCAGGTTCACTTGATATTATGAAAGCTGTTGTGGCGGCAGGGGCAGATGCCATATACCTGGGAGGCAATATGTTTGGAGCAAGGGCATTTGCCAATAATTTTAATGATGAAGAGCTTATTTGTGCTATTGAATATGCACATTTATTCGGTAGAAAGGTTTACCTGACAGTTAATACTCTTCTTAAGTCAAGAGAGATAGAGAACAGCCTTATAGAATATCTTATACCATTCTATGAGGCAGGTCTTGATGCAGTGATTGTACAGGATATGGGTGTGTTTAACCTTATAAGAAAACATTTTCCTGATATGGATATACATGCAAGCACACAGATGACACAGACCGGAGTGTATGGCAGCAGGCTTTTAAAGGAACTTGGTGCAACAAGAATAGTCACTTCAAGAGAGATGAATCTGCAGGAAATAAAGCAGCTTCATGAGAGATTAGATGTGGAGATAGAAAGCTTTGTGCATGGAGCATTATGTTACTGTTATTCGGGACAATGCCTGCTTTCAAGCTTTAACGGAGGAAGAAGCGGCAACAGGGGAAGGTGTGCCCAGCCGTGCAGGATGCCTTATGATGTGTATGATAACGGCGAAAAGATTAATAACAGAAACAACAGTTACGCATTAAGCCCTAAGGATATGTGTGCATTACAGATACTTCCTGATGTTATAGAAAGTGGAGTGTATTCTCTGAAAATTGAAGGCCGTATGAAGAATGTCACATATGCGGCTATGGTAACGCATATTTACCGTAAATATGTTGATATGTATCTTGAGAGGGGACGAAAAGGCTTCAAGGTAGATAAGAAGGATATTGATGACATTTCAGATATATATAACAGAGGTGCATTTACTACAGGCTATTATGACAGCGTCAAGGGAAAGAAGATGATGTCACTGGGGCGTCCTAACCATATGGGAACGGAGTGTCTTAAGGTAGTATCTAACAAGGCAGGAAGAATTACATTTAAGGCATTAAAGAATGTGAACAGAGGCGATGTCTTTGAGATTGATAAAGAGCATTCATTTGAGAGCGGAGCTGATGTGGCAGCAGGACAGACCTTGGTTGTTAATCTTCCTAAGAAATACCCGCTGTATGAGGGAAGAATTGTCAACAGAATGAATAATGCTAAGATTAAGGCATATGTAGCGGACAATTATGTCGGAATAACACCTAAGCTTCATGTAGATATGAGGCTTGTTGTAAGAAAGAATGAAAATATATCACTTACAGTAATATATGATGGAATTGAAAAGACATGTACAGGAGAGATAGTTACCGAAGCACAGAGCCGTCCGGCCTCAGAGGAGGAACTGGTTAAGAATTTAAAGAAAACCGGCGATACATGTTTTGTGGTGGAAGATGCAGAAGTGCAGCTTGATGATGGTGTGTTTGTGCCTGTCGGCTGGATTAAAGAATTAAGAAGAAATGTACTTGAACAGCTTGAGACACATTTAAAGCACAGTCTTGTAAGAACTTATAATAAGCCTGAATGTGCAGAGCCTGACGACAAGAAAGAAGCTGATGATAATAATTATCAGGTAAGAAAAGCTGCATACCTTCATGATATAGCGCAGGTAAAGAAAGCAGCATCAGTTTCAGGGGTTGAAAGCATTTATCTTGATTATAAGATGTTTTATATGAATGATGAGAATTCATTAAAAGAGGCTGTAAAGCACTGTCAGTCACATGGAATATATGTATATATGTTCCTTCCACATATTCTTAAGGCAGAGAAATATGATAAGTTTAAGTGCTTGTGTGAGAAGGCTTCTGACTGTGGCATAGACAGGTTTGTATGCCGTAATATTGAGCAGATTGGTTTTCTTGGAAGTGACAACTGGAAGAAATTATCTGACAAGGTGCATATTATTACAGACAGCAGCATATATATATTTAATACATTTGCAAAAGATGAATTAAGAAGGCTGTGCAGCAATGCCGGGGTTATTCTTGACAGAATGACACTGCCACTTGAACTTACAGATAAGGAGATGAAGCCTGTAATTGGAAGTGACACTGAACTTGTTGTATATGGGAATGTGCCTCTTATGGTATCTGAACAGTGTGTGAGAAGAACTTACGGAAGATGTGACGGAAGCTGGGGCAGCATTAATATTACAGGGCCGAAGGGCAGCTCTTATACGGTGGAAAGTATGTGTGAATTCTGTTATTCTGTAATGAATGGAGAAAAACTCAATCTTACAAAAGAAAATCCCGAAGAATGCGGTGTGTGTGTAATTCGTTATGAATTTGACGAAAGTGAAGCAGATGATATACAATTAGTTATGACTGATGGAGTGAGTGGTGGTACTACAGGACATTTTCATCAGGCAATCGACTAAGATTAAGTGACTTGAATAAAGGAGATTGCTATGCAGTCAGTTTTTATTGAACTTACAAAATACATATTTGCTTTTCTGATGGCGTTTTATGTTCTTTCTGCTTACAGAGGAGCAATAATCCATAAGGAAGAAAAGAGAAAAGGAATATATATCCAGCAGTATATTATAATATTCGCGATACATTTTCTTGGATATTATGTGTTGTATCTTATGAAAGGTGAGACTAGATATATAGGCTTTTATTTTGTACAGCTTATATATCTTATAGTATTCATTGCGTTTTATTACATATTGTATCCGAAGGCTTCAAGGCTTCTTGTTAATAATATGTGTATGCTGATGTCAGTTGGATTTATCATGATAGCAAGGCTTAATTTTGACAAATGTGTTAAACAGTTTGTTATTGCTGTGTTTGGAACGGTTATTATGTTTCTTGTTCCATGGCTTTTAAAAACTGTTAAGAGCTTCAGAAACTTTGGATGGATATATTGCATTTCGGGACTTGTGCTTTTATGTGCTGTTTTATTAGGAAATAAGGTGTATGGAGCCAATCTTACATTAAGCATAGGAGCATTTTCTGTACAGCCGGCAGAGTTTGTTAAGATTTTGTATGTTATGTTTGTTGCTTCGATGTTTAATAAGTCAACGACATTTAAACAGACATGTATTGTTACAGCGTTTGCAGCACTTCATGTTATTATTCTTGTGCTTTCAACTGACCTTGGTGCTGCACTTATATTCTTTGTGGTGTATATTGCAATGCTTTATATAGCAACAAGGAAGCTTTCATATGCCGGGGCAGGGCTGCTTGCCGGAGCGGGTGCATCTGTTATTGCATATAAGCTTTTTGCACATGTGAGGGCGAGAGTTATTGTATGGCGTAATCCGTGGGAATATATTGATACTAGCGGATATCAGATATGTCAGTCTCTTTTTGCAATTGGTATGGGATCGTGGTTTGGATATGGATTATGTCAGGGTATGCCTGATAAGATACCTGTAGCAGAGAAAGATTTTATGTTTTCTGCTATATCTGAAGAATTTGGACTCATATTTTCAATAGCTCTATTCTTAGTGTGCCTTAATAATCTTATTCTTATGATGAATATAGCTTCAAGATGTAAGACACTTTTTTATCGTCTTGTAGCTGTAGGACTTGGGGTTACATATGGGGTTCAGGTGTTCTTAACTGTGGGAGGTGCAATTAAGTTTATACCGATGACAGGTGTTACACTTCCTTTTGTAAGTTACGGTGGAAGCTCTATATTAAGCTCGCTTATAATGTTTGCTCTTATTAATGGAATGTACAATATGAGACAGGATGAAGGTGACAGGAAAGATGGCAGAAAACAAAAAACAGGACAGACGAAGAAAAAAACAAAACATACAAAGTGATATAGTTGATAATGAAAAGAAGAATCTGCGAAATAAAGAGACTAATATAATTGCATTCTTTTTTGTAGGACTTTTTCTTGCAACTATTGTGTATCTGTGTATATTTAATGTAAAAGATGCAGGAACAATTGTGAATAATCCTTACAATAAAAGAGTAGACAATCAGGAAAGCAAGGTTGTAAGAGGTGATATATTAGCAGATGACGGAGATGTACTTGCAACAACGCTTACGGATGAGGATGGCAATGAAACACGTTATTATCCTTATGATAATCTGTTCTGTCATTCGGTTGGATTTACTTCTCTTACAGGGATGAAGACAGGAATAGAACAGTCTCAGAATTATTTTCTTTTAAGTGAGACAGATAATGTGCTTGATCAGATTGGTAATGACCTGTCTGGAGGAAAAGCAAAGGGGCATAATGTTACAACAACACTTAATGTTGAACTTACTAAAGCGGCATATAAAGCACTTGGTAATAATAAAGGTGCAGTTATAGCGATGGAACCTGCTACGGGTAAGATTCTTGCAATGGTATCGAATCCATCATTTGATGCAAATGCAGTAAATACCGATTATGATGAGTGGATTACTTACGATAGTGCGGATTCGGTGCTTTTAAACAGGGCAACGCAAGGGCTATATCCACCTGGTTCAACATTCAAGATAATTACTGCTCTTGCATATATAAGGCAGAATCAGAATGATTATTATAATTATTCATATAATTGTGATGGACAGGCATATATATCTGGTGGAACTACTATTGCATGCTTTGATCATACGGCACATGGATATCAGGATTTAAGGAAAGCATTTGCTAATTCCTGTAATTCTGCATTTTCTACGATTGGAGCAGGACTTAATAAGACATCTTTCATGAATCTGTGCAGTACATTATTATTTAATTCTAATCTTCCTGTAGGGTTTGAGTATTCTAAGAGTACAATGGCTGTAACACAGGATTCTTCGATAAGTGAGATGCAGGAGACCGGTATCGGTCAGGGAAGGACGATGATGACACCGCTTCACAATATGATGATAGCGGCTAGTGTTGCTAATGATGGCGTTATGATGACTCCTTATATTGTTGACAGTATAAGTGACAGTGAGGGAAGAACGGTTGTTAAGAATAAGCCAGCAGAGGCAGGAACTGTGATGTCAGCAGAAGAGGCAGAATACCTTACAGAATGCATGAGAGAGGTAATAACTTCTGGTACAGGAAATTCTATGAAATATTCATCATATGAAGCAGCAGGAAAGACCGGTTCGGCACAGTATGATGACTCTGACAGATATCATAGCTGGTTTACGGGCTTTGCACCTTATGATAATCCCCAGATAGCAGTATGTGTGATTCTGGAAGGGGGTTATTCTGGTGTGTCAAGTGCACAGGTAGTAGCAAAAGCTGTGTTTGATACATATTTCGGCTATTGATATTGAAGTCGTGAGAATGTATAATATTGTTTAGTGATTAATTGCATGATTATGAGGAATGATGATGAATACTGTTAACTATATCACTCCGTCAGATGGTGACATATATCTTGTTAATAACCAGACATATGTTAATTCTGGTGGGACTGATTTTGATAAAATATATAATAATATTACTGTGGATGATTCTCTTGAGAATATTTTTGCCGGAGCAGCAAAAGAATTTGGAATCAATGAGAATTTTCTTAAAGCTGTAGCACAGGCAGAATCAGGGTTTGATCCGGATGCTGTATCGTATTGCGGAGCACAGGGAATAATGCAGCTTATGCCATATACGGCAGAAAGCTATGGTGTTACGGATCCTTTTGATGCCAGACAGAATGTATATGCCGGTGCACAGATGTTATCAGAGCTGTTAGACAGTTATGATGGTAATGCTACGCTTGCTCTTGCAGCATATAATGCTGGCAGTGGTTCAGTACAGAAGTATGGAGGAGTGCCTCCGTATGAAGAAACGCTTAATTATATCAGCAAGATTAATGATATATTAGGTGGTGTACTTGCTAACGATTCAACAACCGTTGATGGTGCATATGCTACAGATTTTACTTCAGCTTCTGATGTGAATGCTCCTGATACAATTACAGGGAATTATGTCAGTAAACATACAGCGACTGAAAGGACAGGAAGCGGTTATAAGGAACAGGATAACAGTTCGCTTATAAGTTATGAGGAGTATCTGTATGTATGTGAAACATATAAGGATATCCTTGCTAAATTATTTTCGGCAATATCTGCAGATAAAGGTGACAATTTAGCTGCAGAATTGTATAATATAGTCACAGGAACCGGTTCAGAAAGAATTGGTGTAACAGGAACGGATATTATTAATAATAGCAGTGATGAACAGCAGTACATAAAGACTGGGACATATTATGGACAGATAGAGGCAAATGTTCAGCTTATTAACAGAATGCCTTATGATAATGTATATAAGAATGATCCACAGTCAGTATATCAGGCACAGGCATCTATGATAAGTCCACTTGTTATTAAGCTTTTGGAACAGTAATCCGGACTAACAGGAAAGAGGGGAATGATATGAGTGGTAGCCGAATTAAAGTGACATTGTACAACAGAACATTTAAAGAGATTGATATGTCAGATTTTACAAGAATAACAGAAGGGATTTTTTCTAACAGAGATGATATTGTTGAGGTTGCATTTCCAGAAGGGGTAGAGGTAATAGCACCTAATGCTTTTGAAAACTGCAGGAGACTTGAGAAAGTTGAGTTTCCAAAGTCCCTTAAATCAATTGAAAATGAAGCGTTCATTAATTGCCTTAGTCTTAAAGAAGCGGACTATGGAAAGAATGTAACAGTTGCACCTGATGCATTTAAGGGATGTATTAATTTATAATTTCATTAATTGATAAGAAGCCTTTAGTGGCTTCTTATTTTTTGCAGACATATCATACTAAAAACTTGACAAATATTTCTGCATAATATAGGATTTCTTACAGTGGCCTGACTATGCGTTGGTGCTGTATACGTGGGCTTGCGAAAGATTTTTAGAAATTCAGCACAGAAACGAGGAAGATAATGAGTAAGAAAAAGACATTTGTTACACTTGAACAGCTTAAGGAAATCGACAAAACATATCCGACTCCTTATCATCTCTATGATGAGAAGGGAATCAGAGAGAACGCTAAGAGATTAAAGGAAGCATTCTCATGGAATAAAGGTTATAGAGAGTATTTTGCTGTGAAGGCTACTCCTAATCCATATATTTTAAAGATATTAAAGGATTATGGCTGCGGTGTTGACTGTGCATCTATGGCAGAGCTTATGATGGGCTATGCGCTTGATTATAAGCCGGAAGAGATTATGTTCTCATCTAATGATACTCCAGCAGAAGAGTATGCATATGCTAATGAGATAGGTGCTACTATCAATCTTGATGATATTACTCATATTGAGTTTCTTGATAAGATATTAGACGGTAAGTTTCCTGAAACAATGAGCTGCCGTTACAATCCGGGCGGATATTTCCAGCTTGGAACATCTATTATGGATAATCCAGGTGATGCCAAATATGGTATGACACATGACCAGATTATTGAAGCATTTAAGATATTAAAGAGCAAGGGGGTTAAGCATTTTGGTATCCATTCATTCCTTGCAAGTAATACAGTATCTAATGAATATTATCCAACACTTGCTAAGATTTTATTCGAGCTTGCAGTTGAGTTAAGAGACAAAACAGGTGCAGATATTAAATTTGTAAATCTTTCAGGCGGTGTTGGTGTTGCTTACAAGCCAGATCAGGAGCCTAACGATATTGCAGTTATCGGTGAAGGAGTACACAAGGTATATGATGAGGTTCTTGGTGCGGCCGGAATGGGTGATGTTGCAATCTATACAGAGCTTGGAAGATTTATGCTTGCTCCATATGGCTGTCTTGTAACTAAGGCAATTCATGAGAAGCATATCTATAAGGAATACATCGGAGTTGATGCATGTGCATCTAACCTTATGCGTCCGGCAATCTATGGTGCATATCATCATATTACTGTTGCGGGTAAAGAGGATGCACCTTGCGACCACAAGTATGATGTCACAGGTTCTTTATGTGAGAACAGTGATAAGTTCGCAATTGACAGAATGCTTCCTAAGATTGATATGGGCGATTATCTTATTATCCATGATACAGGAGCACATGGTTTTTCTATGGGATACCAGTATAATGGAAAGTTAAGATCAGCAGAGCTTCTTCTTAAGGAAGATGGCAGTGTTCAGATGATCAGACGAGCAGAGACAATAAAGGATTACTATGCTACATTTGATTTCTGTGATGCGTTGGATAAGTTGAATTTAAAATAAACGAGGTTTGATATATTGAAGAATTTAGGTTATATAGCAGGCGAAATTACAAAGGGAAAGAATCTTTCAGAAAATCTTTTAAAGTATGGTAATGGAATGTGTTCCATGTATAATGGGCTTGGATTTATCAAAATGTCCATGAATTATTATACTGTACTTGATATTGCAAGAGATTTACAGAATGATAAAGACCTTCTTAACATGATTAACAGACTTAATGAGCTTGTGGAGCGTTTTGTGGAGAATGATGAATGTGATGATTATGAGGCATTCAACGAACTCAATTCATTCCGTGAACAGATTATTGAGATTATGGAAGTTATAACAGCTTATGTTGACAGATTAAGAATATATGAACATGTACTTAACAGAGTTGAGTACAGATTTAACGAGGGTGAATTGGATTACGACTACTATAATACCTATATGACTAATGAGATTATGCATTATATATTGTCTGATAAGGATAATGTTGTTATTAATGGCAAGATTTCAGAGATAGTAGGACAGCTTCCTGTAAGAATGTTAAAGGACAGATTCTTTGAGCATATCAGAGATGCATTTACACTGTATCATGGTGCTGGAAAGGATTCGATAGATGATTTCTATTACACTTTAAGCACAAGTGCGATGCTCTCAGGTGAGGCGGGATTTGATAAGTTCCCGGATGTCTATGATATATATAACACACTTGCAGGGGCTGATTACAGAAATATTGATAAAGACGAATATGTAAGACTCAAAGGAGCACTTGATATTGCAACTGAGAAGATGACAGATTATGCTGATGTATATGTGCTTCTTACACAGGTTGTTAATGATGCACTCACAGTTGTCCTTACAAGAAGAAATACGCTTGACAGAATAGAAGAGATAGAGAATGCCAAGAATGTTTTAAGTAAGACGAGAAATGCTTATGTTACGGGTGAAAGATTTGAAGATATTTCAGAAGATTTTGCTGCATTTGAAGGAAAACAGGAAAGAATTCTTGAGGCAGTATCATCTGGTGATTATGCAATAGAATACAGCCTTGCTAACTTTGTGGATGAGCTTAAGGAATATGAGCTTTTATCTGCATATAATGCTTTGTCTAAAACACTTAAGTTACAGTCAGGCAGTGATTTTGTTAAACTTGAATCAGAGGTATTTGCTGAGATTCCTGATAATTCTTATGCTGATGAGACGGCAGAAAAGCTTATTAAGGAACTTGACGACAGTTTTAAAAACATGAATGTAATGGTTAAGAGAGCTGTTATGGCATCAGTGCTTTCAAGTCTTCCGGTATTCTTTAACAATACGGAAGAGATACAGGCTTATATTAATAATTCTCTTATGCAGTGCAATGATGATGCAGAGCAGAAGGCAGTTGTTGAGATTATTAAGACAATGATAAGTGATAACTAATGCAAATGTGCTGATGTGCATATGAGAAGTTTAAGTTTTTTGGGGGATGTTAAGTTGAAGTGGTATAGATATCTTTATCTTGGGGATAACGCAAGAAAAGCAAAATACAAAATATTTGGTCTTATCAGAAAGAGCAGATTTACCATAGATACTTATATTGTTGCAATTTCTGTCAATCCTGATAATATTCTTGATGTTTATTCAGCTAATATGCTGAAACAGCCACATTTTAAGAATAAATCATACAGAGATAAAGTGTATGTTGTAGGACTTGCGAAGGGCAGGGATGAGGCACTTGAACTGGTAAGATGCATAGTTGACGACACATATTCCCATACAGGAGGCGTTGATGTCGCTGGTTATCTTAGGTTTGGCACAGAATTAAGGAAGGGCAGCTGACATGCTGCTGGAAAGGTGGGGCTATGCTGCATGTTTTATTGCTTATACTTAAGATAACAGGCATAGTTATCGCGTGTATTTTAGGACTTGTAATAATTGTTGTGGCAGCAGTTCTTTTTGTGCCGGTAAGATATAAGGCTGATGCTGATTATCATGGTAAGTTCAAGGCACATGCGAAATTGTCATGGCTTGGAATATTAAGGGTGCTTGTTTCGTATGATGAAGAACTTGCAATTAAAGCCAAGGCACTTTTTATTACAATTTACAGTAATAATCAAAAAAAAGAAAAAACTTCAAAACATAGGACATCAAAGAAGAAAAAAACAAAACACTCAGAAGAAAATATTTTTTCTGTAAACGACGATGAAGCCAAGAAGCTTACGGAAAATGAGAAAAAACCACAGATTAAGATGGCTGAGGTTGTGAGTGACACTAAAGAAGATACACAGGCTGTTAAGAAAAATGTGGAAGATATTAAAGAGTCTGCAGAGAGTCTTAAAGAGACTGTATCAGAAGATGAATCTAAGACCACACAGAATAAGAACTTCTTTGATAAAGTTAAGGATAAATGCTTTGTAATATATACAAAGATTAAAGAGATAATAAACCTTGTAAAGGATACAGTAAAAAAGGTTTCCGGAGCGGCTGACAAGCTTAAAGAAAAAGTGAAGAAGGCAAAAGAATTTGTGACAGATGAGGATAATAAGGCACTTTTTCATTTTTTTGTGGAACAGTTAAAGAAACTTATTAAGGTTATTAGACCTAAGAAATACAGAATTAATGCAAGACTTGGATTTGAAGACCCGGCGACAATGGGCAAAGTGCTTGCTTATATATCAATCTTTTATGGTATGTCAGGAGTTGACCTTTCTTTAGAACCGGTATTTGGTGAGAATATTAAAGAGGGCAGTATATTCCTGAAAGGAAATATACGTATATTTTCAGTGCTTGTGATAGCGTTAAGAGTGTATAGAAATGAACAGTTTAAAAAGTTTATTTCCAGATAGAGAAGGTTATGTTATAATGTATATCAGAGCTTCGCAAAACAAGGAGGTCAAAATCCCTCTCCTCATCATAGGATTTGGATTTTGCTTCGCAAAATAAGGAGGGATTTTATGGCAGAGAATAATTTTGATTCAACAGTTGCATCACTTTTTAAGGGGATGGATGCATTTATATCAGCTAAGACTGTTGTTGGTGATGCGGTTACGGTTAAGGATACAATTATCCTTCCGCTTGTTGATGTTTCGTTTGGAGTTGGAGCAGGAGCATTTGCAGGGGATAAGAAGAATAATGCCGGTGGTGGAATGACCGGAAAGGTTACACCGAGCGCGGTTTTAGTTATTCAGAATGGTGCAACCAAGCTTGTTAATATTAAGAATCAGGATACTGTAACTAAGATTCTTGATATGATTCCTGATGTTATTGACAAATTCAAGGGTAAGGATGAAAAGGTTGTAACTGATGCAGATATTGATGAAGCTATTGAAGATGCAGCAGAGTAGTTTTTCATAAACATATGTAATGTGCATATTATATAACATACTTATTAAGGAAGTATATATATGTGCAGACTGCTTGGATTTATATTCTTCTGGATTGCTGTTGGAATGATAATAACACTGTTTATAATGGATAATGTATTCTTGTGCGTATGCATAATAATTACATTGATTGTTGTGGGTTATAACATGTTCTGCCAGTAATCAGAACAATATGTTGTGCTTTTGAGAGAATTTTGAAGAAAATTCTTGAAAAATGTGTTGCAAAATATTTTTTTATCTGATACAATAATTTCTGTTGTGGGTAAATTACCCAATACCGGTAAGGAGGTGTTATTGAAATGGCTAAGTGTGCAATTTGCGAAAAAGGTCCTCACTTTGGTAATGCAGTGAGTCATTCTCATAGAAGATCTAATAAAGTTTGGAATGCTAATGTTAAGTCTGTTAAAGTAAAGGTTAACGGAAATGCTAAGAAGATGTATGTTTGTACTTCATGCTTACGTTCTGGTTTAGTTGAGCGTGCATAATCTATGAGCTTTAAAGTTAATACCAGTATATTAAGGTGAATTGCGCAAAACGCGATTCACTTTATTTTTTGGACATTCATTTGATAATCAAAGTTTAATAAAGAATTCGAAAATGTGTTTATTTTTCTGTAGAAAGATAGTATAATATTTGTGCTATTTATATACATATTTTTATGTAAAGTTTGACTGCGCGAAACTTGCATCCGTATTACGGGTGTTAACAAATACAAGCCGCAGTATTGGAGGACTATCTATGAAGGGAACTTTGGAGAATAAACTTGGAAAAGTTTCGATTGATTCGGAAGTTATTGCACAGTACGCAGGTTCTACAGCAGTTGAGTGCTTTGGAATTGTGGGTATGGCTGCTGTCAGCATGAAAGACGGACTTGTTAAGCTTCTTAAAGGAGACAGCCTTACAAGAGGAATCAGTGTGGTTATAGATGAGAATAATCTTATTGAGATTGATTTTCATGTTATTATATCTTATGGTGTAAGCATTGCTGCAGTAGCAGATAATCTTATTGAGAATGTTAAGTATAAAGTGTCAGAATTTACCGGCCTTGAGATTAAGAAAATCAACATATATGTTGAAGGCGTAAGAGTAATTGATTAATTGAAATATTGTTATAATGCTTAATTGCAGAATGGAGGATAATCGTGGCAACTAATACAATAGATGCAGCACTTGTGCAGAAGATGTTTCTTGCAGGAGCTAAAAACCTTGAGTCTAAGAAAGAATGGATTAATGACCTTAATGTTTTCCCTGTTCCAGATGGTGATACAGGTACTAACATGACTCTTACTATTATGTCAGCAGCTAAGGAAGTAAGTTCTATTGCTAACCCTAATATGGAGAATCTTTCTAAGGCTATATCATCAGGCTCGTTAAGAGGTGCAAGAGGTAACTCAGGCGTTATCTTATCACAGCTCTTAAGAGGCTTTACTAAAGAGATGAAGGGCGTAACTGAAATTACTGTTGAGACACTTGCACTTGCAACAAGCAGAGCTACAGAGACAGCATATAAGGCAGTTATGAAGCCAAAGGAAGGAACAATCCTTACAGTTGCTAAGGGTATTTCTGATAAGGCTGCTGAGATTGCATCACAGACAGATGATATTGAAGAGGCTATGCGTATAATTATTGAACATGCTGAATATGTACTTTCTAAGACACCTGATATGCTTCCTGTCCTTAAAGAAGCGGGAGTTGTGGATTCAGGCGGACAGGGACTTGTTGTTGTTCTTAAGGGAATGTATGATGCACTTACAGGAAAGGTTACAGATTTTTCTATAACAGAGAGTAAGCCATCCACTGAGCAGACAGTTCCAGGCTCGGGAAAGGGAGCTGCTGTAGAGAATGTAGATATAAAGTTCGGTTATTGCACCGAGTTCATAATTATGCTTGATAAGGAATTTGATGAGAAGACTGAAGCAGACTTCAAAGCATTCCTTACATCAATAGGTGATTCTATAGTATGTGTTGCTCTTGATGATATTGTTAAGGTTCATGTGCATACTAACCATCCAGGTCAGGCATTTGAGAAGGCCTTGGAATATGGTCAGCTTACTAAGATGAAGGTCGATAATATGCGAGAGGAGCATAACCAGAAGGTTGTTGCACAGTCAGAACTGCAGGCGGCAGCAGCTAAGCAGGCTATGGAGAAAAATTCTGAAGCTGAACAGAAAAAAGCTGAGCCAGCTAAGGATTTTGGATTTATCACAATTGCACCGGGAAGCGGAATCGCAGAGATTTTTAAGGGACTTGGTGTTGATGAAGTTATTGAAGGCGGCCAGACAATGAACCCTTCGACAGAGGATATCCTTAATGCAGCAGATAAGATTAATGCCAAGACAATATATGTTCTTCCTAATAACAGCAATATTATTCTTGCAGCTAACCAGGCAGCATCAATTGTTGAAGACAAGGAACTTATTGTTATCCCTACTAAGACAGTACCACAGGGAATTACAGCTATGATTAACTTTGAGACAACACGCAGTGCTAAGGATAATGGTGATGCGATGACAGACAGTCTTTCAACAGTTAAGTCTGGACAGCTTACTTATGCTGTAAGAGATACATCAATTGACGGCAAGGAGATTAAGAAGAATAATTATCTTGGATTAGGTGATAAGGGACTTGCTGCAGTTGGTACTGATATGGATGAGACTCTTCTTGAGATGATTGAGTCAATGATGTCGGATGAAGCTGAACTTATAAGTGTTTACTATGGAGCTGATGTTGAAGAAGCTGCTGCCGAGGCAGTTGTTTCTAAGATTGAAGAAAAGTTCCCTGATGTAGATGTTGAACTTCAGTTTGGTGGACAGCCGGTTTATTATTATATTGTATCTGTTGAGTAAGAATTATGAATATAACAGAATTAAAGGGAATCGGCGCTAAGACAGCTGAGAATTTTAACAGGCTTTCGGTATACACAGTATCGGATCTCGTGGGGTTATACCCACGGGATTACGATGTATACCATGAGCCTGTTTTTGTTAAAGATATAAGCCATGAATCAGAGCATACAGAGGTAGCTGTTGAAGGACAGGTATGCAAAAGCCCGGATATATATGGGAGCGGCAGGCTTAAGATATTAACTGTGACTATAAAGGATTATAATGGCGACTCCATAAAATGCAGCTGGTATAATATGCCATTTTTAAAGAATACATTAAGGCTTGGAACAAGATATGTATTCAGGGGAAGGCTGGTTAATAAAAGAGGCTGGTTATTAGAACAGCCGAAAATGTATACACTTGCCCAGTACAAGGAACTTCAGGGAACTCTGCAGCCAATATATCCTCTGACTAAAGGTCTTACTAACAATGCTGTTACTAAGGCAGTTGCACAGGCACTTGAAAAATACAGCGCGGGACTTGAAAAGGAATATATACCTGATTATATAAGAAAGAGATATTCGCTTGCTGAGCATAATTTCAGCGTTGTTAATATACATTTTCCTAAGACAATGGAAGAATATGTTCAGGCGAGACACAGACTTGCGTTTGAAGAGTTTTTTTTATTCACGCTAGCAACTCTTTCATTAAAGAGTGCAAATGAACGCATACCGAACAGCTATGTAATACCAGAAAGCAAAGAAAAGAATCAATTCCTTGAAAGCCTGTCATATTCACTTACTAATGCACAGTTAAGGACTGTGTCAGAGGTTGCACAAGATATGTCAGGTGAACACCTGTGCAGCCGTCTGATACAGGGGGATGTAGGCTCAGGAAAGACTGTTGTTGCAACAATTGCACTTATCAATACGGTTATTGCAGGATATCAGGGAGCATTGATGGCACCAACAGAGGTTCTTGCAAGACAGCATTATGAATCGTTTGTTAAAGGCTTTGAAAAGGCGGGACTTGATATCAGAGTTGAACTTCTTGTTGGTTCAATGACAGCGAAACAGAAAAAGGAAGCATATGCAAGGATTGCAGATGGAACTGCCGGAATAATAGTAGGAACGCATGCGTTGATACAGGAAAAGGTTGAATATAAAGAACTGGCACTTGTTATAACAGATGAGCAGCACAGATTCGGAGTAAACCAGCGCCGTGACTTTTCACAGAAAGGGAAAAGCCCGCATATTCTTGTAATGAGTGCAACGCCAATACCAAGAACTCTGGCAATTATACTGTACGGTGACCTTGATATATCAATAATTGATGAGATGCCTGCAAACAGACTTCCTATAAAGAATTGTGTTGTGGATGAAAGCTACAGACCGAAGGCGTATGCATTTATACACAAGCAGGTTGCTTCCGGCAGACAATGCTATGTAATATGTCCAATGGTTGAGGACAGTGAGGCTGTAGAGGCTGAAAATGTTGTTGATTACACGGCAATGCTTAAGAAAGAACTTCCGGATATAAGGATAGAATATCTTCATGGCAAGATGCGTCCATCGTTAAAGAATGAGGTGATGGAAAGATTTGCAGCACATGAAACGGATGTGCTAGTTTCAACTACAGTTATCGAGGTTGGTGTAAATGTGCCTAACAGCACTGTTATGATGGTAGAGAATTCGGAAAGATTTGGACTTGCACAGCTTCATCAGTTAAGAGGCCGTGTTGGGCGAGGAGAATATCAGTCATATTGTATATTTGTTACAGGCAATAAGTCAGAGAAGATAAGAAAAAGACTGGAAATTCTTAATAAATCCAACGATGGATTCAAGATAGCTGAGGAAGATTTAAGACTGCGTGGACCGGGAGATTTCTTCGGGGTAAGGCAGAGCGGTGATTTTGATTTCGGAATAGCAGATGTATTTACTGATGCAAAGACATTAAAGGAAGCGTCAGATGCAGCGAAAGATATGCTAAAGAAAGATCCTGAGTTAAAGCTTGAGAATAATGTATATCTAAAGCAGAAGGTTGCAGAGTATACGATTAAATGTTTAGAAAAGATTAATCTGTAAAGGAGATGTATGCACATGAGACAGATGGAATTCACAATGAGCAGACCTAATCTTGTCAAGCCAGGAGATGAGGTGGATATTACGGAGGGTAAACTTCCTAGCAGTTATTATTATACGATAGAGCCGGCAGTTGCAATGTCAGGAAACTATTCAACACCTGACAGGTTAAAGTCAAGACATGGAATTGTTAAAGAGGTTGGAGAGACAAGCAGGGGCTATTATGTACTTGCGGAATTTGATGAATAATTGCGACTATTCGGAATTAAGCAAAATTACAATTAAATGCAGAATAAAAATTATGCTTTTCACATATATTTTTTACAAGTATATGCGGAAGGCATAATTTTTTATGTACCGCCTTAATTACAGGGAGGAAAGTATGTCAGACAGAAAGGAAAATATAAACTTTAACCTGTACGAGGATATAAAGAAACGCACTAATGGAGAGATATATCTTGGAGTGGTAGGTCCTGTACGGACAGGAAAGTCGACATTTGTAAAAAGATTTATGGATTTATGTGTAATTCCTGAGATTGCAGATGCTAACGAGAAACAACGCACAATCGACGAACTGCCACAGAGTAGTGCTGGAAGTACGATTATGACTACTGAACCTAAGTTTATACCTGGTGAGAGTGCAGCAATCTGCATGGCTGATGATATTAAGATTAAAGTGCGTGCAATTGACTGTGTTGGATTTATGGTTGATGGCGCAATGGGAGCAGAGGAGAATGGCAAAGAGAGAATGGTTAATACTCCATGGTCAAAAGATCCGGTTCCATTTTCAATGGCAGCACAGATTGGTACTGAAAAGGTGATAGAGGAGCATTCTACTATTGGAATCGTTATTACAACAGATGGCTCATTTACAGGAATAGAACGGGATAATTATGTCAACGCGGAGCAGATGGCTATAGATAAGCTGAAAAAGATTTCAAAACCGTTTGTTGTGATATTAAACTGTGTGAAGCCATATGCTAAAGAATCTGTGCAGCTTGCAGAAGCTATGAAAGAAAAATATGGTGTAAATGTCTATGCTCTTAATTGTGACCAGCTAAGAAAAGAAGATGTTGACAGGGTTATATCAGGTGTGCTTAAAGAATTTCCGGTATCACAGCTTGATTTTTATGCCCCTGCATGGGTTGAAGTACTTGAGTCATCACACTGGCTTAAGATGCATATAGTAGATGCGGCACTTTCAATTCTTGATAATATAAATGTTATGAAAGATGCCTATCTTGAGTTGAATAATACATGCGAATACATAGAAAAGATTGATGTGAAAAATGTTGATATGTCAACAGGAAGGGTTGAAATTGAATTTAAGCTTTCGAAAGATTTGTATTATAAAATATTAAGTGAACTTACAGGAACGCAGATTAATAACGAGCATGAGCTTATAGATATGATAAAATCTCTTTCTGACAAGAAGAATGAACTAGGAAGCTTTGGTGATGCAATAAGTGAGGTTAATCTTAATGGTTTCGGAGTTGTTACTCCTTCGAAAGAAAATATACAACTGGATGAGCCGGTAGTGATTAAGAATGGCAATAAATATGGAGTTAAGATAAAAGCTAAAGTTCCGTCTATTAACCTGCTTAAGACAGAAATAATGGTTGAAATTGCCCCGATTGTTGGAAATAGGAATCAGGCAGAAGATCTGATTGAATATATAAAAGGAAATATGAAAGATAATCCGGACGGAATCTGGGATACCAATATATTTGGAAAGACAATAGAACAGATTGTATCAGACGGAATATATGAAAAAACACATAATATGACAACTGAGAGCATGGGAAAGATTGGCGATACAATTGAAAAAGTAATGAATGAGAATTCAGGACTTGTGTGTCTTATTGTGTAAAAAATACTTTATTTAACTGAAAAGTTATGATAATATAAATTCAATTATAATTGAACGACAAGAGGTTTGCAATGGAAAAGAAAGGAACTGGAGCTGAACATGTAAGTTACAGACATAATGTGTTCAGAAACAAAATGCTTGGCTTTGAGAAAATATTATTTATCATAATGGTATCGGTTAATATCTTATATATTATAGTGTCGTTTGCTGATAAGAATCTGCCGGCTATAATGACAGAAGATATAATAAGATTAATATCCGTTACGGTGGTCCAGATTATAAGCTACTGCTCATTCAGAATGATTAATTCCAGAGATAATTTTTCTAATGAAACTAAAAACAGGATGTGTTGTATTTCACTGGTAGGGCTGTTTGCTGCTGAGGAACTTTTATTTTATTTTTGTGAGCCCTTGTGGGTTGGAACAGCAGTAGTAATGGTGATAAGTTCATTCTTTAATGACAGAAAGACCATTTTTGTTATATATGCTACATCAATAGTTGTATGGATTGCATCAGCATTTATGTATAATTACGGTGCCACCAGTGCAGGGAAGGCACTTGATGTAAGAGATTTTGCAGCTACATTTTTACTGATAAGCTGTGTACTTGCAATATCGGTTATATTGTATAATTTCAATAAGCTGCAGGTGGAAGATGTTGTTGAATATTATGATGGCGAGAAAAAGCTTCAGGAGAAGCTTTCAACAGATTATCTGACACAGCTTCATACAAGGTTTTCTATATATGAGAACATCAAGCAGGCAATGCATGATTATTACTTTTCAGGGAAAGATGTATGTGTTGCGATGCTTGACATTGATTTCTTTAAGAAAGTTAATGACACATATGGTCATGACAAAGGTGATATGGTATTAAGAACATTATCGCGGGTTATAAGCCAGTACACTGATGATACGATTCATGCAGGCAGATACGGAGGAGAGGAGTTTCTGATTCTTTTTTCGGGATATACCAGAAAGCAGGCAGGAAAGATACTGGAAGGAATGCTTACTAATTTTAGAAATCAGGAGTATGATTTCTTGCCTGAAGATGTTATAATAACATTCAGTGCTGGCTTTACATATCTTGATAATAAAAATATGGATGTGGAAGGCTTCATAAAATGTGCAGATGAGGCACTTTATTATTCTAAAGAGCATGGAAGAAACCAGATAACATACTATAATGACCTGAGATTACGAGACATGCAGGTTAACAGATAACCAAGGAGGATTTATATAAGATGAACAAGAAAGTTGAAGATTATGTGAGAAGTATACCGGATTTCCCGGAGCCAGGGATTATATTCAGGGATGTTACAAGTGTTATCCAGAGTCCTGAGGGATTAAAGCTTGCAATAGACGGTCTTACAGATCTTATAGGTGATACAGAATTTGATGTTGTAGTAGGACCAGAATCAAGAGGGTTTATATTTGGTGTTCCTGTTGCATATAATACCGGTAAGGGATTTGTTCCTGTAAGAAAGAAGGGAAAACTTCCGTGTGAGACTATATCAGCAGATTATGAACTTGAATATGGTACAGCTACTATAGAGATGCATAAGGATGCGATAACTCCTGGACAGAAGGTTGTTATTGTTGATGATCTTATTGCTACAGGCGGAACTACAGAAGCTATTATCAAGCTTGTAGAAGAGCTTGGAGGAGAAGTTGTTAAAGTTCTTTTTCTTATGGAGCTTGAAGGTCTTAAAGGAAGAGATAAGATTGCAGGATATGATGTTGAGTCAGTAATTAAATACCCAGGTAAATAATTATTCGGGCTGCTTTATTATATAAAGCAGCCTTTTTAAGATTGATAACAGGAGGTAGATATGGGGACACCACATAATGAAGCACAGGCAGGAGATATAGCAAAGACAGTTCTTATGCCGGGAGATCCTTTAAGGGCAAAATATATAGCAGATAATTATCTTACAGATGTAAGCTGCTTTAATACGGTCCGCAATATGTCAGGATTCACAGGAATTTATAACGGATGCAGGGTATCTGTTATGGGAAGTGGCATGGGAATGCCTTCAATGGGAATATATTCATATGAATTATATAATGTATATGATGTGGATAATATTATAAGAATTGGTTCAGCGGGAGCATTTGATGATGACCTTAATCTTATGGATATTGTACTTGGAATGGGCTCATGCACTGATTCTAATTTTGCGGCACAGTACAATCTCCCAGGCGTATATGCGCCGATAGCTGATTTTACGCTTTTAAAGACTGCATATGATGTTGCAGAAGAAAAACATTTTTCGGTTAAAGTTGGCAATGTACTGGCATCAGATATATTTTATAATGATGATACAACAGTTAATGACAGATGGAAGAAGATGGGTGTGCTTGCAGTTGATATGGAGTCAGCAGCGTTGTATATGACTGCTGCCAGATGCAGAAAACATGCACTTACTATTCTTACAATAAGTGACCATCTCTACAGGGGTGAGAAGCTGTCAGCACAGGAGAGACAGACAGGATTTACTAAAATGATGGAGACAGCTCTTGAAACTGCAGTCAGATTGCAGAATAACAGGCAGATGGAGGTTTTATGACAGATACAGATTTAGAGATTATTGTTTTTGTACTGCTGGCTGTTGCAATCGGCGTGTATGTATGTGTAAGCAGCAGTATTAAGCGGAAGAAGGCTGCAGAGAATGCCATAAAGAAAGCGTGGGGCAAACGTGCTGTATACAAGGGAACAGATGAGAGTTTTGAATATATATCGCATTATGCCAAAGGTAATCCGAGTGAATCTATGATTGATGATATAACATGGAATGATCTTGGCATGGATGAAGTATTTAAATGTATTAATAATACTAATTCATCTGTTGGACAGGAATATCTATATAAGATGTTAAGAGAACCGGTTGCAGATGCAGAAAAGCTTCACGAACTGGACAGGCTTGCAGATGAATTCACAGCTAATGAAAAAGAAAGAATCACAATTCAGAAGATATTTATGAATATGGGAAAAAGCCGTAAGATTGCAGTTACAGATTATATCGGTTATATAATGGATATAGAGCAGGGAAGTAATATTGTGCATTATCTTGCGTGGGCATTTCTTATAGCTTCAATTCTTGTTACGATTCTTGTAACTCCGGTGCTTGGAATATGGCTTATAATTGCATCGGTAGCATTTTCAATAATTACTTATTACAAGTATAAGGCTAAGATTGAGAATTATTTCAAATGTATTAATGTTATTGTGAAAATGGCATCGGCATCTGAAGATATATGTGAAAGCAATATAAGTTTTCTTGAACCAGAGTGTAACAGGCTTAAAGAGATATTAAAGAGCTTTTCTAAAGTAACAAAAGGCTCATGGATGATTGAGTCAGGCAATGTTGATGGTTCAATCGGAGAGGTTGTACTTGATTATCTAAGAATGATAACGCACATGGATATTGTGAAGTTTAATAAGATGACAAAGCTTATAACTGCCAAAAGTGAGGATGCATATAACCTTGTAGATACACTTGGATTCATAGAGACATCAATTGCTGTTGCATCATTCAGGGAAAGCCTGCCATTTTACTGTAAGCCTGAATTTGTGGAAAATACTAATAACCTTAGTGTGAAAGAAGTGTATCATCCGCTTATAGATAATCCTGTGTGTAATTCAATAACAACTAAAGGAAATGTTCTTCTTACAGGTTCTAATGCTTCAGGTAAATCAACATTTTTAAAGACAATAGCAATCAACAGTATTCTGGCACAGACTATAGGAACAAGTCTTTCCAAAGAATACATTGCTCCGGTATATAGGATATATTCTTCAATGGCATTAAGGGATGATCTTGCTAATTCAGACAGTTACTATATTGTTGAGATTAAGTCATTAAAGAGAATTCTTGATGCGGTTGATAAAACAGGAAGACCAGTTCTGTGTTTTATTGATGAGGTGCTTCGTGGAACTAACACTGTTGAGAGAATTGCAGCATCATCAGAGATATTAAAGAATCTTAATACAGGCAGGGCGTTGTGCTTTGCAGCAACACATGATATTGAGCTTACAACAATACTTAAGGACTGTTACAGCAACTATCATTTTCAGGAGGAAGTTACTGAGGATGAGGTTAAGTTTGATTATAAGCTGTATGCCGGACCTGCAACAACAAGGAATGCAATCAAGCTTCTTAATGTTATAGGGTATGATAAGAATATAATTAAGGGAGCAGAACAGCGTGCAATGCATTTCCTGACAGATGGAAATTGGAAATCTTGATAAATGTTGTTTCTTGTGATATTATAAATTATTGCGAAGGCTTTTATTATAATTCGTGGAGGTAATAATATGGTTGGGTTAGTCGGCGTACTCGTAGGTGAGATAGCTTACGAAGCGGTAAGATTTATTATAATGCTTGCGTTACTGGTACTTGCAGTATTCGTAGGTGGTAACAACATGCTCGTTGACGAGCGTCGCCGCACCGACCCCACCATTACCAAGCTGGGCTCGGACATGTCGGTGCCCAACGCACGCTTGGACGATGTCATCGGCCTTTATCGCCGCACGTTAGCCGAAAGTGGGCTTGAATCTGCTGCCTGGGGGCACATCGGTAACAACCATCTGCATGTGAACATCCTGCCGCGCGATGCGCAAGACTACCGTCGTGGTGGAGAACTCTTTGCCCAGTGGGCTTCCGAGGTCACGGCCATGGGCGGTGCCGTTTCTGCTGAGCACGGCGTCGGCAAGATCAAGGCGGGCTTCTTGGAGACGATGTACGGCCACGAGGCCATGGTCGAGTCGGCGCGTCTCAAACTCCAGCTTGATCCTGCCGGCCAGCTGGGTCGCGGCAACCTGTTTTCGGAGAAGCTCTTGGATGAGCTCGTCCAGAAAGGGGGCGCGTGAAGATGAGTGATTTCCATATGGTGGTGTGCGTCAAGGCGGTGCCCGGAAGCACCGAGGTCAAGATGGACCCCAAGACCAATACCATCGTGCGCGATGGCAAGCAGGCGGTCATTAATCCCTTTGATGCGAGCGCTTTGGAATGCGCGCTGGCGCTGAAGGATAAATACCAGTACGTCAGGCTGTGGTTATGAATTTATGGAACAGGATTTAGAGCA
>OGXH01000671.1_pt1 | contig 24846 bp, 22 predicted proteins | sample 1576241 | NCBI WGS metagenome assembly OGXH01 (sample SAMEA3541529, study PRJEB24748) | human gut metagenome | biome: human gut; feature: human-associated habitat; material: faeces | place: China | collected 2012
CTTCTTCGGTAGACATTTCATCAAATCTCCTTTGCTTACCTGCTTCATAAGCACCTACTGGACCCACTGCTTCATACTCTTCTACTCTCTTTTTATATTCTGCAGTTTTTTCCATGTTATACTGAAGCTGAGTGTCCCAAGCATCCATTACCTCTGTAGGAGTAGTAGGATGACTTCTATAATCTTCAAACCCATTGCCAGTAATATTAGACACCATAAGGTTATCTACCTGAGCCACAGGAGGTCTTAAAGCTAATGGAGGTTTATCCTCTGGCTCATTTATATTAGTTGATAATACCGATAAATCTTTACTATCTGGGTCTAGAGATGGAGCTAATACTGCTTTAACTCTTTTAGTTATTTTCTGAGTAGCAAAAGATACTCTAAGTACTTCCCCATTCTCTCCTTGATATGTATAAGTACATACCGGTTCTTCATGGAATTTCCGATTATGTATATAGATAACACCATCCCTTGAATCCACATACCATGGCCCATTAGTATACCCTTTCATCTTCTGTTCTAATTGAACTAAGACGTTCTTGCCCACTAACCCAAAGTCACTATCAATTAAAGCTTTCAAGTCTTCTGGCATAGCTACTTCTGCTACTCCACTGTATTTGTTAGCATAGAGTACTTTACCAGTAGTAGTACGGGTACTCTCTGTGGGTACCTGTAGTGACTCGTATACTTTATTACTTATTATCTGTTGTTCCATTACTGAAATATTTCTATGATTACACCAGTAGCATTCCCACAACCATTGTCTAAATAGGTAGATAATTTATAACCTTCCATGTCCGAATGAACATAAGCAGGCTGATATCTTAAATCCCCTGAAGAATCAATGCACTTAATAGTTACATGAGTACCTGTAGAATCGAATACGGCTTCGAACTCTCTTACCTTAATTATTTTTATGGGCCCAGATATAAATTGGCCATCAGGGTATATATATCCCCATTGAAGACAAATGTTTTGGTTCTCTTGAATCTCGGCAATATCTACAGTATCAGGATTACCCGTATCGAAAGTAATGGTAGCCAAGTTTTCTTTTTCTTCATCATATCTATAACTCCAGGTACTTATATACGCTCCAAGGGGTATACCTGTAATGGGATTCATTATAGGCATACCTCCAAAATTGAAAAGGGCCAAATAAGGTTGACCCATTCCATTATATAATATAGGTTTCTGTTTAGCTGCCATAAGTCGGTATTCTTATTAGAGTTCCCATTTCTAATTCCTTAAAAGGATTCAGTATCTTATTAGCTTCAGCTATGATGTACCACTTACCAGAATCACCATAATACCTGAAAGCAATATTTTGTAGGGTTTCCCCATCTTTAACAGTATGTTGAATATCGTTAGGGGATTCTGGTACTATTGGAGGTTTAGCCTCTAAGGAATAATCCCCATCGTTATACTTCAGAGCATAGGCATTATTATATGGGCTAGCTCCCTTTATATATTGGTTAACATCAATCATATTTAATACCTCCTGTCTTTTTAAGTGAATCGGAATTTATAAAATCTCCATAGGATAAGTTATATGCACTTACTCTCTTGAAAATCAATTCTTGAGTTGCTGCTGCAGGCAATAACCTACCATTACCAAAAGTAGCTGGCTTTCCGGGTATCCTTATTCGATAACCGTTCTGAAAGTTCTTCAGAGTATAAGTTGCTGAGGTAAGGATATAATTGTGGTTATCGAATATACCAGAATCCCCCCACTCAATCTTAACAATCGGAGGAGCAGCCTGGTAACCATTAGATTTAGACCATGCCTCTAATAACCTACATTTATTGATTACCTCTTCTGGATTTTCTGGGTCATTACAGTACCAAGACACATTGAATTGAATAATGTCTTCAGCTCCAGTAAAGTGATACATTGGTACATTGCGACCCATTGATTTAATGGTGGCCCATGTGGTTTCTCCTCTAAAATCTATTTCTGGAGGTCTATTCTGTAAGGTAATGTATTGAGTGGGGTTAACAGTCATGTTATATATCCTTACTTCATTCTGATATATAACATCTGCTTTAGCCTCGAAGTTTCTGTAATTAGTAGTATTCTTATTCCCCTTTGCTGGGTCTACTCCTTCACCTTCTTCTAACCTTGGGAATTGTAATTCCATTCTCCATTTAGTCTGGAGTTGTTTATTTAGAATAGGGTTCTTAGACGATATTTGAGCTTCTCCGATTACCCCATTTGGGTTATAGAGTTTACCCTTTTGAGAATCATCCTTTGGAAGAGTAGAGATAGTTCGATTGAGTAATATCCGAGCTCTCCATAATTTATTTAGGGGACCAGTAAGAACACCTGCCGTATCTCTTGTAAGGTCATTGTACTTTTCAACAATTTTACCTGCTGCTTTATTTAATACTCTAGCCATAGTGTTTTAGTTTTATATTCCCATTACAAATGCAGCTCCAGTAAAATCTTGTTGAGAACCTGGAGCATAATCTCCAACTGCTTGACCATCTACTGAGATATTGATACGAGAATCTCTCATACCTTCTTTAATAGCTAACCTAACAGCATTAATAAATCTCTCTTCATTCTGAGCCCTGATAGTAGTTGGGTCTTCTTTCTCTTTATTCTGAGCTTCAGTATTCCTATCTACTGAATTACTAAGGTAACTAATACCCTCGATTAATAAAGGAAGACCTACAGTAATTGCTAATCCCCAAGGTCCACCGAGTAATCCCAAGAGTCTACCACCTACTGAAGCTAGCCCTTTTATAGCACCTTGCTTAACTACTTGACTACCTACTTGAGCTCCTGCACCAGCTAAAGCCCCGCCAGCTAAATTACCCGCCATAGTAGTTGCTAATGGTACTCCAGGATTTGGTGTCTTAACATATCTTCCGGTTTTAGTATTATAAAATCTACCAGCAGAATTCATACCAATACCGCTTGACATCATTTGGAGTTGAACCATGGTTCTCATAAGGTTAACCATCCTTACCATGTGTGCTTCCATAATGGCAAACTGAGTATTAGTTTTTATTGCTGCAGCAGACATACCTTCAGTAGAAGCAGTAGCAATAGTTTGTAAATACCCAACAGACCTAATAATACCTCTTACAGTATTAAATCCTGCAACAATAGTACCTACTACTACTGCAGTAGCTCCTACCCTAAGACCAAAACCTCCAACCCAAGTTTCTGAAATAGAATTAATTACTTTGATTATAGAGTTACCCACATTTAGTACTGGGGTAAAGATTCTACCCAAAGCCGCACCTGCCGTAACGGTTAAGTTCTCTAAACTTGATTCGAATTGGTCAATTACACCTGCATCGGTTTTAAGACGTTCTTCATTAAGTCGGTTTACTGCTCCCATGTTTTGGTCATAGGTAGCAAGTATCTTACCCATCTTATCTCTACCAGAAGCAATATCCCTAAGTACGGGGAGCATACCACGATTACCACGAACTCCAAAGATATTGAAGAAAGTTGGTGTTTCAATTCGTGAAGGTAAATCTACTGCAGCCTTAGCAAACTTCTGATAGATAGTATAAAGGTCTATAAGATTACCCTGAGCATCGAAGAATTCATCTGGACTTAAGCCTAGATCTGCTAAAGCGTTATAGCCTTTCTTTTTTTGGTTAACAAGAGAGAGTTGTAAGTAACGAATCATATTGGCCAGTGAGGTACCTGCCATAGAACCCTGTATACCCATATCACCCAATACACCAATAGCAGCAGCCGTTTGCCGAAGGTCTACTCCAGCAGTTGCCATATCTGCTCCTGCATAAGATATGGACTGGGCTAAGTCTGTTAAAGATATATTTGCATTAGTAACTGCAGTATATAAATCATCGGTTACTCTAGCGGCTTCTCCCATTGGGATTTGGTACATTGACATGATATTGGTCATCAAGTCAGCTACACCACCTTTCTGTCCCACTGGCATTGTAAAGATTGAAGCCAGCTTAGATGCTGGCCCAATCATTTCTTTAATAGCATCGAATTTATTACCTGCCATAGCCAGGTATCTTTGTCCTGATGCAACATCCGAAGCCGTAAGAGGAGTTATCTCATTGACATCCTTTGCCAATTGTAACATCTCCCTTTGTTCTGCAATGGTAGCACCAGCAATTTTCGAAGCAGTCCAAACTTCATTCTGAACACCCGCAGAGTATTTATAGGCCCTTGCCATTCCCCCTACGAGCTGCATTCCGAAGTCCATTGTATTAGAAGCTGACATCTGTATACCTCTATTCCAGGTATTCATATCATTCATCATTGTTCTGAATGACCCAGATATCTTGCCAGCTTCTTGAGAGAATCGGTCTTTTAAAACCATGGCAACACCGACCTCTACTATACTCCTACTGGTATTCATAATTTACTTTCTTTTCTTTAATTGTTTATAATATTGCTCGGCCATTTCCTTGAATATTTTCCTTATTCGGTACGGAAGACGTAAAAAGCCGAAATAGTCTAAGGCTATCTCGGCTCGGGTGATATAAACAAAATCACTTTCTAACATTACTCTTCCGTCAGGTAGAAAAAATTTGGTGCCCAAACTATAGGATAAGTTCTTTCTTCTCCGGTGGTTGGATTAGTGATATGGGATTCACCTTTGAAGATAGGGTCCATAGATAAGATATGCTTTCTCATCTCAGCCATATCCTTTGCAGTAAACGGAGTAAAGTTTTCTACCTTCTCCCAACTACCATCAACCTCTAAGTGAAGATTACGGCAAAGAAGAGGAGCATTCTTAGTTTGTTTATCCAAAGGCAACTTCATGAACTCTTGTTCTCCCTTACCAGTCATACAATCGAATTTAATTCTCTTGCCAGATGAAAGAGTGTATTCATGGTCTACCAATCTAACTCCCTCTGGATAATAAGGGATAGCATCTGGCTTCTGATTTAAATCCTCTACAGTTGGAGTAGTACCGTAATCGAAAAGGAACTCATGAAGGTCTTGGCCATAAGTAATCTTACCACCATTCTCTTTGCCCCAATCATATTCGAATTCTACTTCCTCTCCCAAAGAGAAGATACGAGAATTGAAGATAATAGCATAACGGTCATTGACTGGTAAGTTAAGGGCATCATCTACGGTTAATTTCCCATTAGGGGTAGCAGTAGTTCTAATTACAATTGCTGCAATGAACTTGGTAAGGTTCATCAAAGTCTTCATGTCTGAAAGGTTACTGAGGATATCTTCATCAGCACCATTCTGTTCTCTGATTTCATATTCGAAACCAGAAGGTCCGGTAAATCTAAATGTTCTAAATTCCATAATTTTTTGATATATTTAATGTTTACAAATGTTCATAGTACTCCGTATAACAACAAGAAAGGGGTGAGCTCCTATCACAGGAATCCCACCCCTCCACCGAATCTTAGTGAAAATAGACTAAGGAATTAGTATTTATCTGCAGTACCAACTGAGAACTCTATGGACTCAATGGTATTCTCTGAAGCCATTCTGTCCAAGTCTAAGCCGGTAATCTTACATGGCCATACCTCTTCGAAGACGTGGGTATTAAGAACCGAGACTCCATCTTCGGCAAGTTCATTTACAATAGCCGTTTCCCAATATTGGCTTGGTACCAAACCTCCACCAACTATGTGGTCTTGGCAAGCATAAAGCCAATCATGAAGCCATGTGTCTGAACCTGCAGTAGTCATAAGTTTCTCTACAATAAGATTACCTATAGTAACCCTACCTGCAGTTTTAACGTCTCTATTGACGTCCCCATGAGCAACCTGGTCAATTTCAATATCTGGCAAAGTACAACTTTGGAATAGATAAGTATTGATAGGGTGTTTGGGGAACATGATGCTCCACAAGAATTTCTTCCGTGGGTTTTTTACTTTTGCTCCCATTGTGTTATGAGTTTATAAGTTATTACTTGTTTCTACGATTGATACTGCCTTAGAAGCTGCCTCGATTACAATCTCCATAGTTACCTCTTGCATAGGAACTACATCCTTATACTTAAGGATAGCACGGTACTTACCCTGACGAGCATCTGCTTCGTTATTAACCGAAAGGTCATCCCAAGAAGTTGCATCTTGGTCACCCATCCAGGTATACTCGGTCATAGCATCTTCGTCTACCAAAGAATCCAAGGTAGGTTTAACCTCCAACCAGATTCTCTTCCAAGTACTCCAAACGTTTGGTTCTTCGATATACTTGTTGAGTACCGGGCGAAGGAACTTCTTCAGATAGAGATTCAATCTTACAATTGAAAGGAATCTTTCAGAATCCTGTTTCACTTGAGAAGAGAAGCAATGCCATAGCATGGTTTGCTTACCTGCATCTGGAGTATCTTTGATTACCATCTCATTGATATAATTCTGAGCAAGGGTGTTCAGTTCGTTATATCGAGAAGGAGAACCATAGTTAGGGCATACTGGACCAACGGCATCCCCAATAACTCCTCGGTTCATACCTGCAAAGGATTTCCAAGGACCATATTGAGTAGCAGAGGCATCTCCCAAACCAACAATAGTACCCACTACATCGGAATCCTGAAGATTACCATTTTCGTTGTAGTACTTAAGTCCACCACCAAAGTAGGCAATGTACTTAGAGTTACCTACAGTACCAAGGCAAGTCTGTACCCAAGTAACCTGAGCTTTGTAATCTCTTGCCTGAGTACCTTGAGTATAATGGGTTAAGTGTTTGGGAACTTCGATATACAGTACCCATTCCATCAGTTCTTTTGCCATATCAGCAGCAGCCTTGTATACTTTGAGTACCTCTGAATCTTGTTCCAAGTGTTGAGAGATATGTGAAATAAACAATTGGTAGAAGTCTGTGTAGTCTCTTACCAAGTCCAGTGAAGCAATCCATTCTTCGGCAGTTGGAGTGGAACCTGCACTACCGATAGTACCATTAAACAGTTTCTCTGTTTCGGAGGGTGCAGCATCTCCCACGGTAATAGTGATAGCATTCTTAGTACCCTCGATATCATCGGTAAGCCACTTAATTAGGTTTTCAAAAGAGGAACCTGCAGTAATTACCGGCTTAATATATTCCGAGTTCTTAGCAAATGCACTAAGAGCAAGGTAATCTACCGAAGTATTATTGTTATCATCGGCAGTTTTGTAGGTTATTACTGGACCCTGTTCAAGTACTTGCCCATTAGCCGAATAGATTTTATAATACAAGGTATTAGCTTGCTTATAAAAACCAACCTGGAAAGTATCTGCACTACCAATGGGATCTCCATATCCCTTGGTTACTAATCCAAAACTATAGGTAGTACTACCTGATTTGAAAGTAATCAGAGCAGAGGGTTTAGCTGGGTCAGTTACAGCAGAAGCAACTGAGATTTCATCTTCTGAATCTTTAGCTTTTCTTGCCGCAGCCGGAGAAGCAGTTACTGTACCTTGAGTAGCTCCTTTGCCAAGTACTCGAATAACACGAAGCTTAGAACCACCTTGCAAAGCCTTTTCGATATTTGATACAGAACCATCGGGTACAATTTCAGAACCATAGATTCTTTGGAACTGAGAGAATGTAGAGATGATTTCTGAAGGGTCATCGTATGGACCTTTAGTAGTTCTAGCCAATACACAAGAAACTCCTAACATGGGAGTAGTTTGAAGAACATTGTTGTTCTTAAACTTAAAATCAACATGAGGTGAAGTTGGCATAATTCTATTGTGATTAAAGTTAATTACTCGTTTAATTTATACCCTAGAGTATTGTACCTATACCTTAGGTACTTTTAACTCTAGCATCTCATTTTCGTTTTGTTCTAACAATCCAATAAGAACCGATATATCCTTGATAGGTGTAAGAGTACCTTCTCCCAAAGCTTTTTCTGGAAGAATACCGTCCTTACATACATAGGTGTATACCTTCTCAAGTATACCATGCTCTACATCTGGATGGTCATAATAATTACCAATCTCAATGAATAGGTTTCCGGTGGGAGCAAGCCTGCCCTTTTCCCATTCCTCTAAATCATTGAAGTATGGTCTCACGTATCCTCTAGCAGGTAAGCCAGTATATAAGATTGTATGTAGCAATCTCATATCTGCTTGTGTTTGAGAAACCAGATGTACATCTATGGTAATATCCTTAGTTTCATAAGGAAACTCTGAAGCTTGGTAATTACCATCCTCAAGTTTATCACCAATGATGTATTTATTCACACCAATATCTCCAGCATAATAACCCTGTAGTTCTATGGTTATTCTTGGGAGAGTCTTTGGGCCTTTTACTTGATTATTCCCTATACCAAAAAGTGGTATAAACTTCTTCATACCTTTGATTGCCTCTTGAAATCTTTTTTCGTTTTCTTGAGACAAAGGTAAGAAGTCTTCTGGGTTTAAGGTAAGACCCATTTCCAACATTGTACTAAGTAGAGAGATATAAAAAGTTCTTTCTACTATTTCTTCTGAGTTTACCATTAAAGTCCTAATCTAATATTTAATTGAACACTTTGATTGCCATTGTCATTAATATACCCATTATAAGTTACCTGAATACCTCCAAAACCACTCATTATGGTTTGTAAATGACCAACACAATTTAATTCACTAACCCATTGAGTAGCAATATTTGAAGGATAATCGGTAAGCCATACTTTAAAGGGTATTGGTTCAGAACCAATACCTCCAGGGAATTGACCCTCTATTGTCTTACTTATATCGGTTATCTTAAATTGTTTTATAAATTTAGCAACTTGAATACCGTTGATAAGGTAGTACCGATAACCCTTTACATTACTAATCTGAGCAGTACTAGTATTTTGACCAAGATTTGGGAATGGTATATTCGGGGTTGGTTCAAAGCCATACTTAGTAGTTCTAGTACCTGGAGATTGAGTTATATTTAAAACTATCTCAGTGTTAGGTTCTTGCTGTGAGATAATCTTAACTATAGCAGTTCTTTCCAAGGGGTCATAGTTACTGGGGTTATGTTCTTGATTAGTAGATTTAGTTTTGATAGTAAGCTTACCTGCGGCATTAGCTTCTCCAATTTCTTGGGTTACCTCTAACCAATCTGAGGAGCTTTCAACTTTCCAATCTACAGCACGATATTCATCTTGAGGCTTATTATCGATAAACTTCTGTTGGTAACTGTATACACCTATTTCTAGGGTCTCACCCCTTTTAGTACCATCGAAAGTATGGGAAGTAGTTTCTGGAGTGATACTAAAATAAGTTCCCCAGGTCTCTACTATTTTAGGAGCGGCCTTTTGTACCAGAGTTACTTCCCTTTCTACACCCTGAACTACTACCTTGAGAACCTGCTCTTTTATATTATTCATGTCTTCGTTTACTGCCTTAGGCTTTACCCTAATAGTTGCAGTACCAGTTCCGGATAATGAAGATATTTCAAAGTCTGCTGCCATTTTTAACTTTCCTTATTTCTTTTCTAACTTCATTTCGTATTTCCTTTTGTAAGGCAGCTTTTCCACCAGCAGCCTTAAATGCAGGATTCCAAAGAGGACGAGGTGGTAAATTACCATCTCTGCTACCATACTCTAACATGATAGCTATCTGATTCAAAGTCTTTCTTGAAGTCTTACCAGTATAGGTAATCTTCTTGATTCCAATTGGTAAACCAACGAAAGTTCTATTCTTGGTCTTTACTACAGTAACGGATTTAGCATATTGACCCGTGAGTCGTAATAGAGTATGCTCCCCATATTTCTTTACAGTACCTGGAGCATGTTTTGGCCAAGAAGTATGGGTACCGGGTGGTGGAACACCCGTATTCAAACTTCGTCTTACTATACGAAGAAGTTGATTACCAAACTTTTCTGTACCTTTCGCATAGCCTTCGGTTAAGATACTTGGAGTTTTGGCAATCAACCTTTCTGCACGAGCTTGTTCTCGTTTATCTACGTATATTTCTAGAGGGCCAACTGGAGTCGATAGTGTAATATTAACCGACTTACTTGGCATAATTCTTATTATTGTTTAGGTTTATCTAATCCCAATTCTTGAGCAATCCTTAATAAAAGGGTTTCTTGGTTAGTTAACCTCTCATTCATGGATAACTTAAATTCTTCGAAATCTGGAGCAGGATTACGAGGTGATTCTGAACGATTATTAATTAAACCAAGAATATTATCACATTCAGAAACAACTGCCTCAAATTTGGCTTTGTTATTTAAAATATTTAAAGCATTCTGTTTCTGCATTGATACCTCATTAATGATATTATCGAGATTGGTCGTATAATAGGTACCATTATAAATACCTTCATTTACATTAGTTGGTAAATAAATGGTAATTTGAGATATTGAATCTTGTATCACTAATTCGATACTGTTAACAAAACCTTCTTTACCATTTGAGGCCATTGGTTTACTTTCGCCAACTTTTAAAACTCTTGCTTGGTCAAAGATTGGATAACCAGACCGACGATCTTTCTCTAAGGTGAAAATCATATCACCCTTTTGTACTTTCTGAAAAATCAATTCTTCCATAATCATTTTCTATTTATTAAGTTTAAACCGAATGATACTGCACCTGGATTCTTCTGCATGAAGTCTACCAGTTTTAGAAATTGATAGTATCCAAATTGATTAATGAGTACCTGAGCTTTGTTTGCTACTTCTTGAGCAACCTCTATATTTGGAGCAGGTAATGCTAGTTGTATCTTAAATTCGGTGAGTTGTTCTTGTTGTTCCATAATCCCTTAGTTAATGTGTTAAAACAAAAAAAGGAGTACACCTAAAATAGATGCACTCCTTTTTAGTCATCCCAGCAAATTAAAAATTACTGAGCCGGTGTAGTTGTACCTTTTAAGGCAGCCACAACTTGATTGATAATGTTCTGGTCTCTCTGGGCATCTACCACTCGGTTCAAACGGGCAATCTCCTGGTCCTTTGCAGTGTTCTCAATGAGACATTTGATTTCCTGTTGTCCATTCTTGATGTCACAGCAGCAACGTTCCAGCTGAAGAGCCAAGTCTGATTTTACTTCTTTAATCAAGCCTTTAGTTTCGCAGCAGCAATTCTGTTGATAATGCTCCATATTGCAGAGGCGGTCCATAACACGATTGAATCCTGCTCCCATCTGGTCACGGGAATCACGGATATCCGAATTCGTTTTGTAGCCCAAATCGCAGAGACCTCTTTCTGTTGCGAAACGGTTGTTAAGAATTTCTTTACCAACACCAGCAACATCTTTTGCTACTCCACCGATTTCTTGGGTTACCCCACGGGCAGCATCAGAGATATCCTTGTAGATACCTGCTTTTGCTTCTTGAACCGTAGCTTCTACTTTCTGAATATCAGCTTTTGTGTCATTGATTTTGTCCCATACGGAAACTGCAGCAGCACCAAAGCCACCACCTACCAATGCACCACCAACGGCTCCCCATCCAGAGTCCCAACCGGAATGATCTCTATATCCGCAACCATCGTTACAGCCTCTGTCCGCGATTACAACGCCATCGCCGGCACCTTTTACTTCTACTCCCATAATTGTAAGATTTTAAAGATTAATACTTAGGTTAATTATACATTAAATACAGAATGGTGTTGTATTTTTATTACCCCAAATTAAATACGTATTCATAAGTAATTGTTGCAGCATTCTGAGTTATGTTGACTGTAAGCTCCCAACCCTCATCATCGTTTTCTGCTTGCCTTAATTTAATGGTACCTGACCTTGTTGATTCTACGGTGTTCTCCGTTAAGGTTAAGGTTAACCCATAGGTTCCATTATCACTGGATGGTGTTGTAATGGCTACATTTGTAACCCAACTTGGTTTTGAAGTTACGGTTAAAGCCAAGGGATATCTTGTACTTACCTCAGAACCATTTATTACCTTAGTCTTAAAAGAATAAGCTACATCAACTGTAAAGTTATTACCTCCCAAAGCTGACAATCCGGTTCTAGTGGTAGTTCTTGAACCAGTAGGGGAAGTGAATGCCAAGTAATACTTATAAGATACTGAAGCAGCACTCTGTGTAACTGTGATTGTCTTAGTAGTTGCCCCACTATAGGATGCAGTTACTACACAGCTTCTACTTGAAGTACCCAAGTTCTCCGTAGCAGTAAGTACCGTCTTAGCAGCATTCAAACTAAAACCAGTACCACTTGCACTAACCGTAGGTGTAGCACTCTTCGAAGAACCTGCACTTGTTGACCCTGAACTCCAATGGTTGGTAGTAGGTATACTTACACTGGCATAAATATTAACACTACCTCCTGAATTAGAGATAGAGTATGAACTTGCAGATAAGCTTATTACTGGTGTACCATCAGTAGTACTGGTAATTTTATTCTCTGCCTGGTATACATCGAGAGTTATAGATTTCGATTTACCATTCAGAGATACAGTACAAGTAAGGGAGCCTACCCTTGTTCTAGCCTTTGCAGTAGTTCCCAAAGAACCTGCACTAACTGCAGTACCATAACTAATGCTAGCACCGCTTGTAATTGTGCCTCCTCCAGTTGTAGAACCATTCCATCCCCAAGTCTGAGAATATGAGGGCATAGTTGAGAATGAACTTCTACTTCCTCCACTTGCAGGTATATCGGATACACTTCCTCCACTTACAGTGATTTCACTATAGGTTCTATAACCTGCAGATTGAGAACAACTGATAGTTAGTTTCTTATTGGTTTCTGCCTGAGTTAATACTACACTACCCGACTTTGCCGAAGTAGAAGTATTATTTGCCATAGTTACTGAAGTACCAGTACCGGTAACTCCGGTATTAGCCCTGGTATAACTTAAGGGAATTTGATTACCATAGGTATGTCCATTTCGGTATTCCTGTTTATAAGAGGTTACAGTAAATGTTTTTGTTCCTCCAGTTGCCCCAAAAGACAGAGAAGTGGGATTCACTGAGAATGTTTGAGACCAACTTTGAGATGCTGCTGCCTGGGTAAATGTGAATTCCACGGTTTTACCAGATTCAGATTGAGTAGCCAACCCCTTACCAGACCTTGAGGTTAGGTCTAGATTCTCTGAAGCTTTCCAAGGCTTTCCATCTGCCGGCTTACTATAGTTAGTAATCCAACTTGGTTTACTGTTTATTACGTAATTAACACTAACAGCAGACCCATTAGCTACATTATCCCAATATTTCTGCTTCGTACTGGTAAACCCAAAACCAAAATTAGAACTACTGGGGTTACCTAAAGCATCAAAACTTATACTGGAGTATCTCAAAGTGAATGTATACTTATAAGTTACCTTATGAATATCTTCGAGTTTAACAGCTTCGTTATTACCATAGGAACTAGCATTGGAGATTTCCAAGCCAACGTAACTTTCCCCCGTTCCTGTAGAGGCGAGTGCTAACAATTCAGCCTTGGTAGGGCAGTCATTACCTGTCTTACCAAGGCCTACTTTAGTTTTGACAGCACTCCATGTTGCTATCTCTCCCATATTAATCTACATCTTTAAGATTTCTGAGTTCTGAGATTTCAGCCTTCAAAGCCTTAATCTCTTCGTAAAGAAGTTTAATACCTTCGATTGCCAGAGTAGACATCTTATGGTACTTAACTTGTTTTACCAATACATATTCTTCACCGTCGATAACAACCGTTTCGAATTCCTCAGGATTAGGAACTGAATCCTTAGTTCTTGGGTCTTCTTCCACATAATGGTTAAACCCTGCTGCTTCCAAACCTTGTGCAATGGTACCTTCATCTTCCTTACCATCCATGATAAAGGATTCTGTAGGTATACTGCAAATCTGTTCCAAAGTATGGGTTAATGGTTTGATGTTAGATTTCAATCTTTCATCGGAAGACTCTTTCCAGAAACCGGAAGGAGCAGTAGTCTTAGCAAATACTACCTGGTCAGTAGTTGCCAATCCCAATTGAGCTCTAGTTACTGTATGAGGATTATCCTTTCTACCTGCATGACTATTGATAGAAGTCTGAGCAGTAGTACCTGCAGCCTTAGCATCAGCAATAGCAGTAGCTTGAGCAGTAGATACTGGCTTATCAGCATCAGAAGTATTATTAACATTACCCAATCCAACCTGAGTTTTAGTAACTGTATGAGGATTAGATTTATTGGCAATGTGATTATTTACCTTAGTTTCTAAGGCAGTTACATCTGAACCAGTATCGGCAATCAAATCGTCAACGTAAGTTTTCAATTCTGTACGAAGAGCATTGATGGCATTAGTTCTATTGGTAATCTCATTTGCCAACCCCTGTACGGTATTATCCAAGTTAGTCTTATCTGCTGCAGTCATTACACCTGCAGTAGTCTTAGTTGCTGCAAGTATATCTCTAATTAAATCTGTAGCACCTTCATAAGTCTTACCCTCTGCACTCTTAGTTTTATTATTAAGAGTAGCTCTTACATTAGTTGAATTATGGGTAAGAGTGAATCCAGTAAGAATAATTCCTGGAAGAGAACTATTAAAGGTATCATGAGCATTATCTTTTGCAATACGGGCCTCTTGTTCAGCTTCAATAGCATCTGGTAAGGTTTGATTAAGCTTTATTACACTATCGGCATCCATCAGACCAGCTTCTTGAGTAGTGGCTGGGGTTAGAGGGATTACCATCCCATCGGGTTTATCAATGTAATGCCCTTGACCATCCGTAGCAGAATAGTTACATAAGATAATAACATTACGCTTATTTTTGTTAGCTATTGAAACCTTACTAATTAAATTTTTAGGCATGCTAGATACCACATCCTCAAGATGCTTACCTCTACTACCTTCGAAAGCAGTACCTGCGATTTCCCCAATGATAAGAGACGAAGTATTACTGTCTACGAATTTAGTACCTGACCAACGGAATTGGTATGGAGGTTCACCATCGGCAACATTTATATAAATCTTACCAGATTCTCCAACTACGGGAGTTTGGTGACCTGCATCCGTATACAATTGAACATTAGTAAGACCTCCAGTGGGGCTTACATCATAGGTAGCATATACTTCAAGTACATCATCTACATATGAAGGCAAATGGTTAGCAGGTACTAACCCCTTCCCATCCAATGGAGCAAAGCCATCAGCCTTACCCTTAGTTGCTACAAAGGCATCATGTTTAGCTTCTAGAGTATTAATATTATTCTGTAACTTAGTTTCAAGGGTAGTATCTGCCGCAGTTCTATCGGCAATCTCCTTATCAATCCTTGCACCCAATGCAGTATCAGCAGAAGTACGAGCAGTTGCTTCATCGTTTACAGCTTTAGTAAACTTGGTATCTAAAGCAGTATCTGCAGCTTTTCTATCAGCTACTTCTTGAGCAAGAGCGGCTTCTGATTTACCGTCCAAAGCTTCGATAGCATCTTTACGGTCCTGAACCTCTTGAGCAATAGCATTGGGTAATGTCTCATCCAGATTAACTTTATCTTGGGCGGTCATTACACCAGCTTTCTCTGTAGTAGCTGCTGGGATATAAGTAGTCTTATAATCTTCAGGCTCATGAGTATAAATACCCTCTTCTTTTTTAGAAGAGAAATTATGAGTTAAAGTAACATGACTGCTTTGTTGACCTACCTCAACTGGTTTATCACCAGATAAGATAATAATATTATCTGGTATAGAATCAAACAGCTTCTTATCTGCTGCAGTTTGTACACCAGCTTTCTCTGTAGTAGAGGCAGGCAATGTAATAGGATTCTGTTCTACTGTACCATCTTCAACTACGGTCTTAGTAGCAGCTATGCCAACAGTAGTTTCATTGGGAGTTACTGCACCAAGGGCAAAGTTAGCAGTAGAGATTCTATCCAATTCTACCTTATCTTTCGCAGTCATCGTACCAGCCTTAGTAGCCGATACCTGAGGCAAATCGAAAGTTTCGGTAGTATCAGCATTCAAACCGTTATCCTTAGTTACGGTTACTGTTACCTTATTAGCATCAGAAGCTGCAGAGAGATCAGTTAAAGAATTTGGGTCTAACCCATCTAACTTAACCTTGTCTGCTGCAGACATAACTCCAGCAAGAGTTTGAGTTACCGGAAGTAAATTCTTGGTAGCTTCTACTTCTTCACCATATTGGTTATTTGCCTTATCCTTGGTTGAAGTCTTTACTTTGAAAGAAAGCTGAGTATCTGTTCGGGTTACAGTACTAACATCGGTAACCATGGTGTCTGGCAAAGCATCGGAAGTACCTTCTTCAGCTTCCAATCTTTCTTCATGGTCATCGGTAATGTTAGTGAATTTATTATCTAAGGCAGTATCAGCATCGGTTCTGTCCTGAATTTCTTTATCGATACGTTTACCCAAAGCTGTATCGGCAGCAATACGGGCAGCTTCTTCTGCATCGATGTTATCCTGGAGAACTTTATCTGCGGCCTTTCTTTCCTCTCTCTCTGTATTAAGGTCAGAAGTATTCTGATCAATCTTTGCTTCCAACCGAATATCTTCAGCTTTACGAGCAGCAATTTCGTTATTTAACAGATCCGTAATGGCCGTATAATTACCATTGATATTATCCTGAATACCCTGGATTAATTCCAGGTTACGTTGGATATTAGCAGTATTCTGAGTTACCAGAGCATTAGTAGCATTCAGGGAAGTTAACAACTCTGTACGAGTTTCACTTACAAAAGTTCTCAGCTCATTTACCGTAGTAGTAAGAGTATTACTCAGGTTAGTGAATGATTGTTGTAAAGTATTATCTCCCTGTTCTCGTAAGTTCTTTTCGGCTTCAAGCTTATTCTCCAACTCTGTAAGCTTAGCAGTCATAGTTGCTGCAAAGTTGGGGTCATCACCGAGAGCCTTAGCAATCTCTGCCAAAGTGTCCAATACTTCAGGGGCTGAACCAATAATCTTTTGGATTGCAGCCTCTACTTGTTCTGCATTCTGAAAGTCAGAATCGTTTAATAACTGAGAAACTTTAGTGATATAGTTTGCATGTTCTTCGATGCCATCCAACTTGGCATACAGCAAGTCAGTGAAATCATTTGAAGAAAGTACCTTGCCATCTACCTTATCTACCTTCTTATCGTCCATTGCCTGGTCTGCAGCAATTCTATCTGCTTTCTCCTGAGCAACAGCATTACTGATAAGAGTATCTTGATTAGCTCTTTCAGTTGATTCTTTATCGATATTGGTTTGAAGTAAAGTATCTCCAGCTAAGCGGTCATTCTTTTCGGTAAGGATATCCTTATTAATACCAGCCATATCATCCTTGTGATTCTGAAGGTTGGTATCAATCTTGGCCTCAAGAGAAGTCTCTTTGGCAATTGCTCGGTCTTTCTCTGCATTAATAGCAGTAGTGTTGGCATTTACCTTTGCTTTTAGTTCATTCATAGCATCGGTATTACCTGCCTCTAGAGAATCAATACGAACTCCCAAAGCATTATCACCAGCAATACGATTTTCCTTTTCTTGTTCAAGCTTAGTGTTAATATTACCTACTTCGGATTCCAAAGCTTGTTTGGTATTATCCAACTTAGCAGTAAACTCAGTACTCAAAGCTTTATCAGCTGCAGTACGGTCTGCTACTTCTTTATCTAAGTTAACCTGGAGAACTTGGTCGGCAGCCTTTCTTTCTACACTCTCAGTATTAAGGTCGATATTGAGAGTATCGATACGAGAACTCAAGGCACTATCAGCATTAGTACGATCAATGATTTCTTCGTTAATCATATCCTTAACTTCCTTGTAGTTATCACCTACAGTCTTAGTTAAGTTTGTGATTGCCTCTGAATTTCTTTCAATACTATGTTGGTTAGTGGCAATAGCAGTAGTATTTGCATTTACCTGCTCAGTAAGCTCATTACGCAATGTATTGATAGACTCTTGCATACTCAATGCCAAGTCTGAAATACGTTGGTTAACGTTAGCCAGACTTTGAGTATAGGCTTCATCTGCAGTCTTTCTTTCGGCAATCTCTTTATCCAAGCTAGATTGAATTGCGGCATCTGCATCTTTACGGTCTTGGATTTCCTTGTTAAGATTGTCTTTTACAACTCCAAGAGCAGCATCACCAATAGCAGACTTATTGTCTACATATTCTTTCAGTTTAGTTTCAAGAGCTGTATCAGCATCCTTACGAGCTTGAACTTCAGCAGCTACCTCAGCACTGTTTGCCTCATCACCCGCAATTCGGTCTTCGATTTCTTGGTTAACCTGTTCTGTGATTGCAGCCAATTTCTTGGTAATGGTAGCAGCAAAGTTGGGGTCATTTCCAAGGGCATCAGCAATTTCCTTAAGAGTATCAAGTACTTCTGGAGCAGAACCAATAATCTTTTGGATAGCTGCATTTACCTCTTCCTCAGTTTGGAAACCAGAATCGTTGATAAGCTGAGAAAGATGCGTAATATAATTTGCCTTTTCCTCAATTCCATCAAGTTTAGCTTTGAGTATATCGGTAAAGTCATTCTTAGTCAAAGAATAGCCTTCACGTTTATCTACTTTCTTAGTATCAAGATCTTTATCACCTTTTTCTCTAGCAGCAGCCTCGGCAGCAATAGCATTAAGCAATTGCTCCTTGTCTTCTACACCCTGCTCTTTTACATCTTCGATTTTGTGTTCAAGAACTAAATCCTGAGCAGCACGAGTAGTAGCCTCTGAATCGATATTGTTCTGTAATACTTGGTCTGCAACAGTACGGGCCTGAACTTCTTTATCAATATTACCTTGAAGAGCATTATCTGCATTGGTACGGTCTGTTACCTCTTTAGAGATTTCATTGTGAAGAACTTGGTCCTCAGAATGACGGTCTACCTTCTCTTGGTCAATTTTACCTTGAAGAGCTAAAGTATCTGCCTGGCGATTAGTGATTTCTTCGTTAATCTTAGAATCCAGTACAGTATCTGCGTTAGTACGATTTGCAGTTTCTTCTGCAATCTTTGACTCAAGGGATGCCTTATCATTGATATGGAGAGTTTTAAGGTCATTTACACTTTCCTTAATCTCATTATCGGCAGCAATACGTTCATCTTTTTCCTTTTGGATAAGATCCTTGAGTTCCTTCTCAAGTTCACCATTACCTTGATTTACCTTATCTTCAAGGTCTTTGATATCTTCAGCATTCTTATCTACCTTCTTCTCAACTCGGTCGATTTCAGCTTTTAAGTCTGCCTTAACGGTATCAATCTTCTTATTGATTTGGTCTAACCCATATTCTAGGTTATCCTGAACTGCAGCTACTGCAGCACCCAGAGCAGCTTCGGCTTCCTTAGCACGATTAACCTCTTCGGTTAAAGCAGTACGAAGGTCGGTTAATTTATTAGTGATAGTAGTTGCAAAGTTGGGGTCATTGCCCAATGCTTCTGCCAACTCTTTAAGAGTATCAAGGGCATCATCAGCACCATCAACCAAATCACTAATCATCTGTTTAACTTCTTCCTCAGTTTGATATTTCAAATCATTCTCAAGCTGAGAAACTTTAGTGATATAATTTGCATGTTCTTCGATGCCATCAAGTTTAGCCTTCAACTCATCGGTAAAATCATTTTTCGATAAGTCGTATCCTTCTTTCTTATCTACCTTATTCTTGATAGAAAGTACGAAGGCCCAGAACTCATTTATAGTTCCTCCAAAGCCAGCTTTAACAAAGTCATCATAGTAACCCTGTAATAACCGCTGGTCTATTTCTTCGCAGGTATAATACTTACTTACATACATATTTTATAAAATTTAAGGATTAATTACTGCACGTTGACGACCCAGTAAGAATTCAGAATCGATATCCCTGAATGGTTCTCCCTCTGAACCACAGAAGGCATTCATTGGTACATCCGGATTTTCGGGGTCTACATCTCCACCGTCCTCAATATCTCCCCGTATGCAAGCATAATCAGGAAGCCTATTTACACGGAACTTTATTACCTGGCCTATACCAGGATGAGGTATTATTTTATCCCAGATATCTCCGAAGTAATCTTGAAAGCAGGTGACAAATTTGTTTCCGGTCATCGATTGAAATGCCGTTACATCATTGCCATTACCTTTCATTTCAATATGAACTCCAGAGGTACCATTGAGGATAACCAGATTACTATCAAACCAAATTCCACTGTTTGTAGTAATTGGTGTCCACCTCAGTACTAACATCTTTGCCATATACTTTATTTTTATTCTACAAATTCAACTTTGGTATCTCGGTCTCTCTTTAGGATAACCATGAAAACTAAAGCCTCATCCTTTGCCTGAGCAGTCTGAGTATCTCCAGAAGGCTTATACGTTATACCATTAATTACAAACCTATCTTGTTCCCAATTAAAATCCCAATAACCTTCCGGTGTAAGATAACCGATTTGTTCTATATAAGATTTAGAAATTAGTATTGATAAGTTTTCATCATCCAATTCTCCTGAAATAGTTGCCTTATTGATAGGCCAGTTTCTGAAAGCATTGTAGTAACATAATGCCTCGATTTGGATGTTATAATATTTAGGTATACTGTCTTCGGCATGACTGAGAAGCTGATTAACATGTTTGGCCCAGGTTATGGATTGCCTACCAGCATCCCAATCTAAGAAGTCAGTGATAATTTTCTTGTATCTATCCCAAGAGCGGTTCTTTACCATTCTCCAGGGTTCTTTTGTCATAACTTAGTTAAGATTGATTTCTTACCACCTTTTACTGGAGCACTTGGGTTGGGTCCATCTAATACTCCAGGTTGCCTTCTGTTAACTACTTTTGGGACTACGGTTCTAAATACTTCATCACAGAACGGTAAGTAGATTTCCAATCGTGAAGCTAACATACAAAGGTTCTTCCTTAATTCATCTATTAATCCACCTGGTTGCATTGCTTGAGAAAGTGTTTTCCATAGGGAACTTGTAGCATCTGCCAAGGTATCATAATATTGCACTTCAGTAGGCCCAGTAGTGATTTGTTTTATCCTATCACCTCGGGCAAGTTCGGGTTTAGAAGTACCATCACCAGTTTGTTCTTTGGTAGAAGTTAATTGACTTAGGTATTCTGAAGTACTTGTTAATAGATTAAGTATCTTCACATTGAGAAAGTCCCATGCTGCCAATTCCATTATTAATTGGTTTTCTAGTGCTTCATACCATAATTCATCAGTATACTTATCTGCAGGAATTTGGTGATTTACTAGAGGACCAATATAATATTGCCATTTGGTGATGTAGATAGATTTATCTTCCCTGGTCATTCCCTCTGATATCTCTGAAGGAATATAGTGGTCGATTAAGTTATATATTGTATCGGCTAATGCCGTATGACCATAATCACAAACTACCAGAGTCTTATCTACGGTGATATCTAAACCATTAGAGTTGGTTACATGTAGGGTTACTGTATAGAAACCGGGAGTTTCATAAGAATAGGAAACATGTCTTCCACCATTGAAAACCTCTCCCTTATCATCGCCAAAGTCCCAGTCAAAAATGGATTTGGCCGGGACTTTGGATATGACTCTGAATGAAACTTCCAGACCTGACGTAACGTACAAAAAGTCCAGATTGTTATTCATATTAGTCTGTCTTATGTAATTTTCATATATTACCCTTTAGAAGAGGATTCGAATTCTTCCAGCAAAGCCTGAATAAGTGTTTCTACTGTATCATCTTTCTCGGCAACGATTTCATGAAGACCTGCTACCAGTTTCAGTTCTTCCAGGGAATAGCCCTTTGCAAGTTTTTCAAGAGTCATGCCTTTCTTGAACTGAGCATTCAGTCTCTTATCCAACTTTTCTATGTCGGCCTCTGAATACTTTTCGATTTCTGATTTATCAGCAATGATAATCAGATGGCCAGAGGCAATTGCCTTCTGAATCTTTGGTGCACGGAATTGACGACGAGAGAGTTCCTTGTCTTCTCCTCTACAAACGGTAATACCAGTTGATTGGTCATGAAAACTGTAAGCTCTTGGTCCCACAGTTACTGTATATTTATCTTTAGCCATATTTCCTAAGATTTAAAAATGATTAAAGAGAGGATAGGTCTTTTTTTTTTAGTTACCTACCCTCTCAGGGAGTTTATATAGATGAAACCGGACGGTCCTTATTATTCGAGGTTAACCATCAAATATGGGTCTACGTTCATGAACTCTGGGAAGCCGAATTCTGAGAACTTCTTGTCAGCAGCCAGCAACAGAGTTGCATCCTGGTACATCTTAGAGAAGCCAGTAGTCAAGCTTGCATAGATGGCCTGAGTCTGGTTAGAAACGATTCTTTCAGATTCAAGCATCAACTGACGAGCAGTAAGCTTAATCAAGGCAGCAGATGTATCAATCAACAGCAACTGTTGGTCTGGTGTACCTGGGTGAATGTAGAAATCAGCATTCTTGGGAACAGGAGACTTAACATTCAGAGTAGCTTCTGTAGTACCAGAGTGACGATCCTTGAATTCCGGCAAGTTCAGCATTTCGATTGCCTGGTCTTCACCACCAATCATAGTTTGGAAGTTACGTCCCATACGAGCAGCACGTACCCAAATATGCAGAAGGTCTTTGTAAGTGATACCGTTAGTTGTTTCGTATACACCGATTACCGGGGCAGACTCAGAGCCATCAGGGTTGTTACCATTGATAGCAACGTCCATAGCCAAAGTATCCAGAGCATAACCCAACTGAACACCAAAATCACGAAGGTAGATTCCCAAGACATCGAGTGAAACATAGTTACGAACTTCATCAGTAAGTTTGAAACCTTTTCCGATTTTGAAGAGGCTAACTGATTTCTGTCCGAAGCTAACATCACCCAATGGGATAGTTTCTGCCTCATTAACCTTTGCAGGGGCAGCATCCGACATGTTAACCATCGGCATGATTGCTTGCAAACCATTGATGGGTTGATCAGATGCAATGATGTTCGGATAGAACGGAGCCTGGCGCATACCCAATGTGATAGCAGCACGGATGATTTCCGGAACAATCCAACGAACATTCTGTTGAGGCATTGTAAAGATGTTCTGCATCGTGTCCACTTTTGGATTGATGCCCATCTTTTCAAAAAGTTCATCTTCTGAAATACCCCATTTACCGGTAACCAATTCTCCAAAAGTTACCTCTACAGGCTTCTTGTCCTGTGAACCGGAACGAACAGCTTCCAAGCTTCTTACCATTTCCGGCAGCTCATTCATAAAATCCTGAGCCTTCAACTTTGTAATATCTATTTTATTTTCCATAACTTCTTTTCTCTTATTTGATGAGTACTTGAATTACCTCATTTGCCTCTTCTGCTGGATTAAGGGCAATGAACTGGGTTGAAGTTGCTTGGTTAGCTTTTACGAATCTATCGTTAAGCAATTCTCCATCGGGAGTTACATAGCCAGCTTCGATATTTTCGTTTGATACCCAGTTACAAATCATGTAACCTTCCATAGCTACTGTTACCTCTACCGGGAAATTTCTTTGAGGTTGATAAGCAGGGTTAACGTTATCCGTTACTGCTACACCCAAATAAACTTGAGTAGCTACATCAGTGCAAGGGTAAATCAAACCTTCTTCATTCAAAGCTACTGGCATACCCTGTACGATTTTCTCTCCAGCTTTAACATTGAAAGCCTGGTGCAATTTGTGTGACTCACTTTTGTAAATCACCGCTCTCGGGGTTCTTTCCCCAAAGAGAGTAAGTTGCTGAGGGTCGTTTACGATTTTAGTTTTTTCCATAACGCGGATTATTTATATTAGTTATTTGATTTTGTTTCGATACAAGTTATCGATTACATTCTTAGTACTCGGAGATTCTGAATTCCGTTGGGTATCAGTACCCTGGGTTCCAGTTTTACCCTCGGTATCATCCTCAGCAATTGAGGAAGCACGGTTGACGTCCTTAGAACCACATTTTGAGCAAGTGAGAGGGAACTTCTCTTCCAAGCGAGCTTGGTAATCCTTGGTCAAGGAAATAAGAGTAGTAATACCAGTAGTCTCGGCATTGAGCATCGTAACGATTGTCTCATCTACCTTATCACCCATCAACTTCTTGTAGGTTTCTACGGCATTTTCACGTAGAGAAGCAATATGATTCTTTCCTACGGTTGCCATTTCCTTCAAGTTAGCTACTTCGGCATTCAAGTTGGTAATCTGTTCCGTAAGAGAAGTTTTCTCTGTAGTAAGATTATCTACCGAAGTTTGCAATTCGTTTCTGGATGATACCAAAGTCTGAATGCAGGCAATTACATTTTCCTGATTCATCTCTTTACCTTCTTCCAGGGTAAGCATGTTATCCCCAAAAAGGCTTTCAAGAAATTTTTGTAATTCGTTCATGTTATCTTTATTTGAATGATTATCATTGGCATCATTATCATTAAAAGAACCCTGAGTATCGTTCTTTTCTTGATATGATGTTAAATCTGATTTATAATCAGTAAAGAAGTATTGCTTCGATTTATCATCTCTGTATTCTTCATAAGATGCCCAAGTTCTTTTGGCAAAGGTTGGGTTAATAATTTTACCATCCGAACCAATTTTCTGGGCAAATGAATCAGCACCATGTGAAACTAGTGAGGTCTCAAGGTAACGAACAATTTCAGTAACAATTCTACGTACCATAACTCCCTTAGAGTCATAAGTACCCAGTTTCTGATAAAATTCGTTATCTTCCATTTGGGGATGGGATTTATCCCACTTAAATTGTACAGTAACTGAATTACTATGAATTGAAGGAGGTTCCATAAGGATGCCTCTAGCAATTCTTGGGTTTGCCTTACCATCGATTTTCAGAATACCGTTGATACCAGCGGGTATAGTAAAGCTACCGTCTTTATAGGATTCCTGCCACATTACTTGTGATACAGCACCAATAGCATTACCGATGTTGGTTTCATGGTCACAGTTTACTGTTTGACCAAGCAACATCTTCATAGAAGCCTTTAGTACTCCATTCTGACCAAAGTCTGTCGGGTTCCAATTCTTAGATACAATCGTTTCTGAAAGTAATCGGAACATAGGTTCGATAAACTCTTCATCCTTTGGAGTTAATTCCGATTTACTCCCTGAGCGATAAAAGTAGCCCATGCAACGCCTGCCACACCCCATTTAAAGA
>OGXH01000676.1_pt1 | contig 24761 bp, 22 predicted proteins | sample 1576241 | NCBI WGS metagenome assembly OGXH01 (sample SAMEA3541529, study PRJEB24748) | human gut metagenome | biome: human gut; feature: human-associated habitat; material: faeces | place: China | collected 2012
GCTGGCAGGATGGCTGCCCGTGTCCAAGGACAGCCTGAATCTCAATATAAGCTGGTTCGGCCCGAAAAGTGCGGATCTCATTGAGACACCAGGCCAGTGTGTCCGCATCCACCGGCTTTAAGAGGTAGTCGAGCGGATGTACCCGGTATCCTTCAAGGGAATAATGGTCAGACTGCCGAGAAGGCGATATAAGGCATCCACCCCGGTCAGTCCAATTCCGCTTACAACCAGACCACGTAAGGAAAGTCGGTTTAGATAGTGTTGGAAGGATAAACCTTTCGGACCTTCTTTCTGTATCTGGCGCAGGGTATAGGCATCCTGGAGTTCATGGAGCGTCAGAATCTGGAAGGCAAGACAGCTCCAGAGCAGCAGCTCGTCATCCGATAGTCCATATTCTTGTCCATCGTTGATTACAAGAGGAATGGATTTTCCGCCTGTCGTTTTTTGAAATTTTAAGGTTCCGACAGCAGTATAAAGTGTCAGCATAAAAGTTCCCTCCTTCAAGGTTAAGTCAGAAGTGCATAGAGTGCATCATCCTGCTGTAATAGTTTCCGTGCTTTGCTCTGCCATGCCCGTACACGATTGGCTGGTACTTGGTAGTGTTTTGCCAAGTCAAAGCTGGTATATCCCTGCTGTTGCAGATAGAGGGCTGCAATTCCCTTCTGAATAGTTGGGGAATGTCCGGTGCCAAGCTGGGTTAAATGCTCAAGAAGCAAGGTCTGGTTTGTGTCCTTTTCCGGGTGAGTTGTTTGTGTATCCTCGTAGGAAAACAAATCACGATAATGGAGATGTTCATCTTCAGATGATGCTTCGTCCAGAGAACAGAGCATGGAGCGGTCACGGGCAATTTTCCGCCAGTAGTCAAAGATGGCATGACGGATGATAGTTTTGGCATAAGGCTGGAATGATCTTCCTTCCTCAAATCCGACAGCCGACCGGCACAAAGCCAGATATCCAATCTGACATAATTCCTGTTGTTCTTCCTCAGTTACATAGGCAGCGGTGCGGGTCATGGAACGAATCATGATCGGAACCAGATCCATGGATTTTTCCACCAGTTGTTTTTGCTTTTTATTTAGCGGTAAGGTCATCATCAATCACCGCCTTTCAGCTGGCTGCCCGGAGGCGGAAGGGAATATGGTTGTTCTTTAAAACATCTGCGGATTCCTGAATGAGCTGGTCGCACATATAGTTGCTGAACTGTCCGATGTGAGCCTGCTTATCTGTCAGACAGAACTTATCTGCCACCCAGCGATATGCTTCCGGTTTGGAAAGGATGCCCTGTTGCCAGATCTGATCGAAAATTCGATGTGCCTGAATCCGCTTTTGACGAAGCTCCCGGTTGGCGAGCGTTCCTTTTGGTATCTTGGTTCCCGGATGTACCCCGACATAGGAATTGCAGGATGGATAGTGGGAGCAGACATAAACCTGTCCGCCATGAGAATGCGTTCCATATACAAAGGATGCATCTCTTAATATTGCTGTTCCGCCGCAGTAAGGGCAGCGGATGATTTTTGGTTTCTTCATCTGTTTTCACCTCGCTTGTACATACACGATACGTAACGTGTACGTGAATAACCAGTACGTACTGTATACTTATATTGTAAGTAAGCAGGTGATGAATTCCCATAGGACGCAAGCGGATACTGATCCCAGATTCGGACTAAATGGCACGAATCCCCATTTTTCAGATGCCGGGATAGAAAATTGCCCGGATGAGCGGGAATAAGCCGCTGTCTGTGAAACGTGGATAATTAACCGGTGTAAAGATGAACTTCTCACAGAAAATCCGTAGCAGGAATAAGCTGATCAGTACCAGACAGAGCAGGTAAGTGTTCCTGCGCCTTCTGGTCCATGGCTTTTTCGGACGGAATTTCACATACAGGACAAAAATCATGGGAATAAATATCAGGTTCGTAAAGACCTGATCGATACATTGGATGATTGAAATTACGTTTAACATAGGCAGTGCCTCCTTTCTTTACATATCCTGTACGTATAAGAGCCTGAAAGTGCAACTTTTTGTTACCAGTCATATTGCTGGTTCTCCTGAAGCCGGAGCAGTGCCGGAATGGGGCATGGCTTTAATGGCAGCTTCTGAGCAGCCAGATAGGGCAGATAAAGCTCTGTAAAAGCAGCAATGCTCATGCTTCCGGTACATTCGGTTGGCTCCGGTATCCGGGGAAACAAAAGCGCTGCATCTGAAAGAGGGAGGATGCAGGGGCTTCCCGTTTCATCCGGATGGAATAAAAAGCCGGAGTTCTCACAGCTTTCCTGTGCGTTACAAGTGCGGCACCAGACGTAGATACAGGAGTGCCAGTTCCCTTCACAGAGGTTCAGAAAATGACGGATGTGCTTGGCATCTGTCTTGCAGTGGGGGTGTTTCATATTCATCACCTACTAAAGAAGCAGGCAGTTCCATGTGGGAGCTGCCTGCAGGAGTCTTCGTTATGAGTTACTGATGTTTCTTTTTGCGTTTGAAGTAAACGATGCCCAGGACACTTGCACCTGCAAGTGCAGCTATGGCGATTCCGGCATATAGGAGAAGCGGCGTCTCATCGCCGGTCTTTACAGGCGGAGCTACCGGAGGCGTCTCCGGTTCTTTCGGAAGCTCCGTCATGTGTACGGTCTGACCTTCATCCTTCAGATCCTCATGGGAAGCAATCTCATGTTCGGTTTTTCCGTCTGTATAGTAGAGCTTTTCAAAGACAACCACATCCTGTCCGGCAAGAGCAGAAGCGTCGAAGGTAAAGGTAACTTCCACAGAGCCGCCAGCTTTTTCTGCTTTAAATTCTGCCTGAGCGGTAACTGGTTTTCCGTCTTTTAACAAAGCCTCTTCGGTTTCCTTATTCATCAGGGTTCCGATGACTTTGTACTCAGATCCAGGCATCAGACCATGATAAGTGACCGTATCTACGATAGTCGCTTCCTTGGAAGCAGAGACATCCTGATCCCCGTCACTGCCGTCTTTGGCTGTGGTTTTGATTTCCGGGAAGTAAATAGTCTGTCCTTCATCTGCAATGTCTGCGTGTACGGCAACTTCCTTGTCTTTGTAAGCCAGGGATTCAAAGACAACTACTGTTTTCCCTTTTAAGGAGCTGGCATCAAAGGTAAAGGTAACATCTACCGTACCAGCGGATTCTTTTGGCTTGAAGGATGCTTTTGCTGTCACCGGTTTTCCGTCTGTTTCGACTGGTTTCTTTGTTTCTTTATCCATCAGAGTTCCGGTCACTTCATATTTATGGTTAGGAACCAGCCCCTTAAAGGAAACCGTATCCACCAGCGTGATTTCTTCCTTTGCACAGGAAATATTGGAGTTCGTGTCCGCATCTTTCGCAGTAGTCTTGATTTCCGGGAAATAGATGGTCTGGTCTTCATCGTTGATGTCGGTATGGACTGCAAGCTGCATCTCATCCTGATATAATTCCTCGAAGACAACGGTTGTTTTTCCCTTTAAGGAAGTTGCATCAAAGGTAAAGGTTACTTTGACGGAGCCGGAGGATTTCTTTGCAGTAAATTCTGTTTTGGAAGTCACCGGTTTTCCATCCACAAGGATTGGTTCGCCTGTTTCTTTGTCCATTAACGTTCCAGTCAGTTTGTATTTCTGGCCTTTTTTCAAGCCTTTGTATTCCACAACGTCTTCAATCGTCACTTCTTTTGCCGGCTGGCTCATGTGTGTACCGGTCTCGGCATCCAGAGCAGTCGTGCCGATCTCAATGGCATCATCGGTCAGAGTTCCAACCTGTATCAGAACAGAATCCTTATAAACCTTGACTTCAAAGGTTAAAAGATCCATGCCTTTGTTGGAATCACAACGCTGTTCCGCCAGAGTGTAAGTATCGTAAATGAGAGCGCCTTTGGAATCATCCGGTTTGGATGTGCCGAACCAGATGCCGTCCTCTGGAGATTCGCCACGGTTGGTATTGGATGTATGTTTGTTCCATTTTGAGGAAGTGCTGGCATAACCATTGGCATCTGTTACGATCACATGGCTTTCACTTGTTGTTTTGGAAGTGATCTTAAATGGAACATTTGCCAGACGATTCTGGCTACCGTCAGCAATCTTGACAAATTCCAGATCCCCGCGGATGACCTGATTGGAGATGGAATTGTCTTTTGCAGTCAGTTCCACGATTTTTCCCTGTTCTGTGATGTCAAATTCTACAGAGATCTTTCCGCTGTTCAGATAACCGGAAGGTGCAGTTGTTTCATCCACACGGTAATGTCCGAATGGGAGAGCATCTTTTGCAGTTGCAGCAGAACCGGATTTATCGGCAGTAAGTGTAAGGACAACCTGATCTTTCGTGTAGGATGTTCCGTCTACTAATACCGGATTTTCATTTAACGTAGTGATCGCAAAGACAGTACCTTCCAAAGTGGCAGAACCCTGCGGTTTTGCTTCTCCGGTCTCGCTGTCACGTTTCTGGATCTTCACTCCGCCACGGATGACAGATTCTTCTACGGTAGAAGACTGGTATACCGAAACCGTTTCCTGCTTACCGTCACCTGTAATTTTCTGTACGAAGACAGTTGGATTGAGCTGGTATCCGGCAGGGGCTTTGCTTTCCTGTACCGTTATGGTACCGAGCGGAAGACAGACGGTCTTGCCATCACTGGTATAGTAAAAGGCATCGCCGCTTACAAAGGAATCTTTGGTAAAATGCATCTTTCCGGAAACATCTGTTTTTAATACCCAGGTACGTGCCGGTTTCTTTCCAGCTTCCGCAGGATCACTGTCAGACTGCTCGGTATAGAACTTGACTGTAAATTCTGCGTTTGCAAGGGAAGCTGCTCCCTGTGGGGAGGCTTTCTTTGTTTCGGCATCCAGCTTTTCAAGCACCAGATCCATAGGATTATTCTGCGGAATCTCTGTTACGTTTGCAGCAGAAGTCTGTTCTGCTTTTACGGTGACTTTGTGAGCTTTGGTGTCTACAATGTAGCCTTTGGAAGCAGAGAGCTCTTTTATGGTATAATCGCCTTCCTCCAGTTCGCCGGATCTGGCATACCCGTTTTCATCGGTGGTCAGTTTCTGGATGAGCTTCTCACCCTGATAGATTCCATACACAGCACCCTTTAAGCTGTAATTCGGATTCCCGTCCGATATACTTCCGTTGGCAGAAGATTTTTTCAGTTCGATCCAGCCGTTTGGAACCTGATACCAGCTTCCGGCAATGGTCTGGCTGCCCTGTCCCGGAACGATGAATGCCCGGAAGCCTTCCGGTTCTCAACAAACAGGTGGTGAAAAGGGCTTGAAGAACATCGCGGCGAGCATTGCTATGGCAAAGCGGCTGAATGACAGCCACTACCTAATGGACAACTATCTGCAAATGGTCTTCCACGCCATCCAGATCCACGACCTTGAAATGTTCGACCGCTACATCACGGAATGCGAAAAGTTGCTGGAACAGTATTCCTACTCAAGCACGGATATGATCACGGTCACGCGTCTGCGGGGTGTCTACTATATGAAAAAGCAGCAGTTCCCCCGCGCGGAGGAGATCTTCAGGGAAATCATCGAGCAGCTTGAGCCCATCTGCCGGACGAATTCCTCGTACCGTATCGGCTTAGCTGCGTGCTACAACTACCTTGGCGAGATCCGCCAAACGGAGGGCGATTTGGATGCTGCGCTTGGGTATTATCTTCGAGCGATCGACTGCTGCAGTGACGAGCATATCGTCGGAGGCATGGGTGTCATGCACTCCCACGCGGGGTATGTGCTGTATACGCAAAAGCGATTTGATCTTGCGCAGGAGCACATCGAAAAGGCGAATGAGTGCTTTGCCGCCTGCGGCGCTCTTTGGGGGCGTGCGGAGGCAATGTCCTATGCGGCGCTTCTTGCGATGGAGCGGGGCGACTGGGCGAGCGCGGAGAAGATGATCCATAGTGCCCAGAGCTTTGCCCTGCGCAGCGGAAATCCGGTGGCACTCTTTTTGGTTGAAGAGGTATCAGTCCGCTTCGCAAAGCGCGGAGTGGTGTAAATCGCGTTAGAAAAGGGAAAGCAGGAGACTCCTGCTTTCCCTTGCTTATATTAATTTTATGATAAATGTCCCCCATTTCCGCTGTGTGCTGCGGAAATGGGGGGACGAGAGGCCTCATCTGCCCGTCAGGGCCAGATGAAAGAGGAAAATCACTTTAAGGTACCGACAGCGGCTTCGACGGCGGTGACATATTTTCCGTCGTGGATCTGCGCAGCGACCTTGTTGGTGTCGAGGTAGATCGCACGGTCAGAATCCATGAAGGGAACCTCGCTGCGCAGCAGCGAATAGGCAGCCCTTGTGCCAGGGGCGAGTTTGTCGGGGTTTTTGAAGTCGGCTGCCTGTGCGCCGCACAGCAGCTCGATGGCAAGCACATGCTGCACATGGTCGATAATCTGCGCGGCGTTGCGGGCGGCGATGGTGCCGAAGCTCACATGATCCTCTTGATTGGCGCAGGTCGGGATGCTGTCTACGCAGGCGGGGTGCGCGAGAATCTTATTTTCGGAAACGAGCGCGGCGGCGGCATACTGGGCGACCATGTATCCGTCATTGAGGCCCTCCACGGGCGTCAGGAAGCCGTTCATGCCGCTTAGCTGCGGGTTGACCATGCGCTCGATGCGCCGCTCGGAAACATTCGCATACTCCGCCATCGCAAGGCCGAGCGTGGACATTGCAATGGAAACGGGCTGGCCGTGGAAGTTGCCGCCGGAGAAGATGTCTCCATTGTCCGGGAAGATCAACGGGTTATCCGTAACAGAGTTGATCTCCGTTTCGATGACCTGTCGGGCGTAGTCATACGCCATGCGGCTCGCACCGTGGATCTGCGGCAGGCAGCGCAGCGTGTAGGCGTCCTGAATACGGACCGAGCCCTGATGTACAGTGAGCTTGCTGCCGGCAAGGATCTGGCGGAAGTTGGCTGCTGCGTCGATCTGTCCGCTGTGGGGACGAATTTCTTGGATTCTCGGGTCATACGGATCGACGATGCCCTCAAGCGCATCGACGGTCAGCATCGCGGCGATGTCGGCGGTCTTGATCGCCACACCTGCATCGTGGATGGCAAGGCTGGCAACGCCGGTCATCGCGCAGGTGCCGTTGATGAGAGCGAGGCCCTCCTTCGCCTTTAGTGTTACGAGTGGGATGCCCGCGGCCTTCATCGCCTCCGCGCCCGGCATGAGCTTGCCCTGATAGACCGCCTCGCCCTCGCCAATCATCGGCAGGACCATGTGGGCGAGCGGGCAGAGGTCACCGCTCGAGCCGACAGAGCCCTTTTCGGGGATCACGGGATGCACGCCGCGGTTGAGCATCTCAAGCAGGGTCTCCACCGTGGAGAGGCGGATGCCGGAGAAGCCCTTTGCCAAAGCGTTGGCACGCAGCAGCATGATCGCGCGGGTCACATCCTCTGGGAAGGGTCTGCCGATGCCGCAGGCATCGGATACAATCAGGTTATACTGCAGCTTGTCCAGATCCTCCTCAGAGATCGCCACATTGACAAATTTACCGAAGCCTGTGCTTAAGCCGTAGATCGCCTCATGATTGGCAACATGGCGGTCAACAATGTCACGGGAGATCTGGATCGCCTTTTTAGCGTCCTCCGTCAGCGCAACCTTCACATGGCTGCGAGAAATAGCAACAACATCATCTACTGTCAGGCTATTTCCGTCTAAATAAATCATATCAACCATATCACTCACACTAATCCTCCAAATAAATATTGGTATTCCCGATACCTGCCAGAATCATTGATCTGTCTCCATCATAGGATCTGCCTATCGAAAAAGTGTCGAAGATGCTGCGAAATGTTAGCTGTTTGAGGACTTTTTATCGCACAAAACAGTTGTTGATTGTCGACAACAGGTCAGAAGCTTTTCGAGATTTCTTTATGCGCATTTCAGCGCTTTTTGCAATCCAGTTGCATTTTCGACATTTTTTCGACTCTTTTCTTGTATTCTATACAATGTCATATGACTTTTCATCCGTCCCATCTTCAGCCTCAATCAAGAGCTGAGAAAAACGGCAATGGTATCCGTCCTTGGTTGTGGTTGATATAGAGCTTTTAATGGAGGTGGTAGTTAAGCAATTAGCCTCGCCCAATAAAGGAAGCTATTCAGTGAACAAGTATACAAGAAAGAGCTTCCATCGGATTTGAACAATCCCAAAATCAGGAAGGAGACTAATCATGTTAGACATTCTTACCAATCCGGTAACCCTATCCGTTATTGTAATGTGTGTCCTCTGCCTTTTCAAGCTGAATGTTGTTATTTCGCTGATTATTGCAGCTTGTGTTGCGGGCTTCACCTCGGGTATGGATCTCTCAGAAGTATTCAGCTATATCATCGGGGGCTTGAACAAAAACGGTGAAAACGCCTTGGCTTACCTTCTGCTCGGCACATTTGCCGCGGCGCTCGCCGATACCGGACTTGCTACCCTGCTTGCAAAAAAGATCATGGGTTTGGTCAAAGACCGTAAGTGGGTCATGCTTGCAAGCCTTGCAATCATTGGCTGCATTTCCGGCACCATCATCCCCGTCCATATCGCCTATATCCCAATCCTGTTCCCATCGTTGCTCAGCACCATGAACCACATGAAGATGGATCGCCGTCAGGCGGCGTGCGCGACTGAGTTTGGCTTGGTCTCCATGTATCCGGCCATTCCTATCGGCTACGGTTTGATCTTCATGGGAATCATTGCCGACAATATGACGGAAAACGGCATGCCGATCACTATTCCCGAAATCTGGCCGAATTGCATCATCCTTCTGGGCGGCTTTTTTGTCGGTCTGATTGCATCCTGCTGGGCATTTCGCAAGCCACGTGAGTATCAGGATATTGCCATTACAGAGAGCGAGGATCTTGAGCAGGAGACTAAGATGGGCAAGGATCAGTGGGTTGCCCTCGTTGCCATTGTGGCGGTTCTGTTCGGTCAGCTCCATTTTGGCTCCATGCCAGTCGGCGCCCTGTTCGGTATTCTTGTGATGATTATCGGTGGTGCCGTTAAGCTGAAGGAATCCGACAGCGTGCTTGCGGAGGGCATCAAGATCATGGGTATGATCTCCTTTATCATGCTGGTTGCCGGCGGCTACGCCAATGTGGTGAACAACACTGGTGCGGTCAATTCCCTTATCGATGCGTCTCTTGCGATCCTCGGCAACAGCAAGCCTGTGTTTGTCTTCGTCCTGCTGATGATCGGTCTGCTCATTACGCTGGGAATCGGCACTTCCTTCGGTACAATTCCCATCATTGCCCTGTTCTATGTTCCGATGTGCATGCGCTTGGGGCTGAGCGCTGGCGCTTGCGCCTGCCTGATCGCCTGCGCGGCGACGCTCGGCGACGCAGGTTCTCCTGCATCCGACTCCACGCTTGGCCCGACAGCCGGTCTCAATGCCGACGGCCAGCACGATCATATTTGGGACACCTGCGTTCCGACCTTCCTGTTCTTCAATATCCCGCTGTTCATTGCTGGCTACATCGGCGGCATGATCCTGTGACAGGAAATTGCTTCTTTAATATGCAACTATATGAAAGCATTACTTTCCTGTGAATTTAACATGGACACAGACTGCATTGAACTAAAATATTCTGGCGGCAGCATAATTTCCATTAACTGCTCCGCTGTAGAGGAAGAAGTTGCGAATAGTCGTTTCCAGCGTGTCTGAACTGGATTGACTCATCTACAATGATCCGCCGTTTTATGCGGAATTGATTTTGAATAGTGATCCAGAAAAATACTTGCGAACCGTAACGGAGATCCCTCAGTTAGATTCTGGTTGATAACTCTATAAATCTTGACGTGCAAAGGGCATCCATACGAAAGAATGGATGCCCTTTGTCTTAACTTGCCTTATAGTTGGCAAGAGCAGTTTACCCACTTTCTCCTTACAGACTCCGTGAAGCCTTTGGAGACCAATGTTTTATCGAAATCAGCCTTTCGGCGGATGAGGGTCCCCTCCATGGCTATCCGCAGACTGAATACGACCATCCAGCCCATGAATGACAAACTCGGTACCTTGGTTTCGGCTGATTTGCCTTCCGGCATTTACTGCCTGCTCTTTAGTGGAATAGTGGCCACTGGAGCGTTGGGCTCCGCCACGTTTTACATCCCAGCCACCATTGGGATCGTGAACGACATGATGAGTAGAACGAGCCATACGATTACCCCCTGTGTGCCTTAGGACAGCAGATTGCACAACCGTCCGCATCGAGATAGATTTTCTTCGCATGAGCTACTGCCTCAACCTCGCTTTCAAAGTAGCCCACATACTGTGCGCTACGGATGCCAAGCTGTTCAGCATGCTCTTTAGTATGGACTTCATGATGAAAGCCAGGATTTAACGTCTGATTGTTGTTAACATAGTAATAATGATACATATAATTTTCCTTTCTGCTTGACCAAACAAGCGATACATGATATTTTGATAGCGTACATATTGCAAATGAGCGGTTAATCTGTGCCAGCAGATTGCCGCTCTTTTTATTTGTACATAAGACACCACCTCCTTAAAAGCATCGGAAATTCACCTGTTCACGGCTTCCGTGGAGGTCGGTGATTTTCCCTTTTTTGATGGTTCCATTATACAGTTATTTCTGCTATATTAAAAATTAAGATGTTCGTTGTTTGGTGGCAAAATTAAAAAAATATAAGATAATAATTGAAATCATTTGATTTTTGGTGGCAAATATTGTATAATAAAATAAGATGGGAGGAGTGTGCTTTGGGAAAAAAGCTATATACAAAAGAAAATATCTCCAAAGCCGAAACCGAACGGCTGGGCATACCCGAACTTGTGGTATTAAAAACAAATAGTGATGATGTTGGTTTAGAAGTTGTACATCGTAGATACTTTGAGGATGAGAAATTGCTCTGCCCTGCTTGTCGTTCCTCTAAAACACGCTGCTCTAAAATTGTGGATCGAAAACTCAAGGATTTATTGTGGCTTGACGAGGACCACAAGACATTTCAAATAATCAGCCTACTTTTTCATCAGCGTTATATGCGTTGTGATAACTGCAGGCAAAGCGTTTTCCCTGAGCCTACAGAATTTGGAGAAAAGGGATGCAAATTCACAAATCGGCTATCAGATGCCTTGGCAGATGGAACCTTTCAATTCTCATATAAAAAAGTATGCCAGCATTACGGTGTCCCAGCTTCTACTGCTTCAGTGAGTGAAATAATGAGACGCAGAATCCAATACAGGGAGTCATTATTGCCCCCGGTCAGAACACCGCATATCATTAGCGTTGTCGAGGTAGTGTTTTTTGGGGAGCGCTATCCCGCTGTTTTAGGGGTTTGGGATGGAGAGGTTTATTGCCTGGATATTTTGCGAGATTCATCTGAGGAAACCTGTGGTGCATTTCTGAAAACATTGAATGCTAACCAAGTTGAAACCATATATGTAGACCCAGTCGATAGCTTATTTAATGCCGTGAATCAGTACTTTCCAATGGCTTCAATTGTGGTGACTGATGAGGCGATTCGGCGATATGCCAGAAACGCTATGCTTGATATTATCCATTCCGACGGAAAGCGATTTCCGGTGGTTCATAAAGACCGGCGATTGACGGTACTCCACAGAGACCTGGATGATAGAACTGTCATTCCCAGAATTAAGGAAGGGATGAAGAGTAGGCCGAGGTTACAACAGGCTTACACTCACCATCAGAGATTGTTGGAGCTTATGGAAACAGCGTGGTCAATGGAAGATCTCCGAACATGGGCAGACCAGATTCCAGCAGAGGTAGATGAGTTTTGGGCAGTTGGTGATATTATTGATATCTTTGGTGAGCAATTAAGCGGATTTTTGACACTGGGCGAGAAGCCACCCAACAATTATCAGTTTGCGGTGCAAGGCATCTGTGACGCTATCAAGGATATGCCGCACTGCATTTTCGATGTAATGCGTGGTCGCTGCATCTTCTCTATAACTCACGACACCATGGAGGAAAACGGAGAACTGTGGCGATACGGCATTAAGTCAAGTCGTTTAATCGAGAAAATCAATGAGATCTCAGCCAATATTAGGGAGGAACGAGATTATGGATACCAATGAAAAGATCAAAATAGTCGGTACAAACATTCAAGAAAAAGCAAATCTGATATGGAATGTGGCGAACAGTCTATTTGGAGCATATAAGCCTCATGAATATGGTCTGGTTATTTTGCCCATGGTCGTGATTAAGCGTTTTCATGACTGCTTACTCCCGACCAGAGAAAAAGTGTTGGCCACTTATGAAAAGGTGAAACAGTTAGCTGTCAAAGACGGTTTTCTGCGTACTGCATCTGGCTATCGTTTTTACAATCCCAGCCAGTACACCTTTGAGCGACTGAAAGCTGACCCAGAGAATATTAAGACCAATTTCGAGGCGTACATCAACGGCTTCTCCGATAATGTTATCGACATTCTGGCGAATATGGGCTTCTTTGCACAAATCGAGCGTATGGCGGATGCGGGAGTTCTATATCAGGTTATCAGCGACTTTACTGCTGACAATGCAGATATGAATCCGGAGAAAATTTCTGCAATTGATATGGGTTATGTCTTCGAAAACCTTGTTCAGCGTTTTTCTGAGAGTTATGATGAAGAAGCAGGGGCACACTTCACCAGCCGTGACATTATTTATTTAATGTGTGACTTGCTTACCATGAATGCGGATTTTTCCGGCGAGGATGCCCCTGCCAAGACTGTATACGATATGGCGATGGGTACCAGCCAGATGCTTACCTGTATGGAAGAGCGCATCCATGCCCTTGACAAAGAGGCTGAAATCATCTGTTATGGTCAGGAAATCAACCCGTTTACTTTTGGTATCGCCAAAGCGGACATGCTAATCCGTGGTGGCGATCCTGAAAACATGCAGTTCGGCGACACCTTGAATGCGGATAAATTCAAGGGCTATACCTTCGACTACATTATTTCCAATCCTCCATTCGGTATCGATTGGAAGCGTGAAGCGGCTGATGTGGAGAAAGAACACAAACTGGGCGATGCCGGTCGGTTTGGCGTTGGCTTACCTCAAAAATCCGATGGACAGATGCTGTTCTTGTTGAATGGCATTGCAAAATTGAAGGACACTGGCAGAATGGCTATTATCCAAAATGGTTCCTCTCTCTTCACCGGAGATGCAGGAAGTGGCCCCAGTGAAATCCGCCGCTATATTATTGAAAATGACTGGTTAGATGCCATTGTTCAGCTTCCCAGTGACAGTTTTTATAACACTGGGATTGCAACCTATGTATGGCTTGTGTCTAAAAATAAACCAGAAACACATAGAGAACGCGTTTTGCTGATTGATGCCAGCAAGTGCTGTGAGGCTCGTAGACGTCCTATTGGCAATAAACGTGTAGACGTTACGGAAACTTGTCGTAATCTGATTACACAAGCATACGGCGAATATAAAAGCGCAATTTTCACAAAGAGCTTGGATGACCAAAAGACTGTACTGACTTGTAGAAGTAAAGTGCTGGATGCCATATCTCTTGGCTACAATAAAATTACAGTTGAAAGTCCGCTAATTGATGCCGATGGAAATATCGAGCTTAAAAAAGGAAAACCTATTGCAGATCCATCCAAGCGTGATACAGAAAATGTACCTCTAAATGAGGATATTGATGTGTATTTCAAGAGGCAAGTTCTTTCCTACAATCCCGATGCGTGGATAGATCGGAACAAGACGAAGGTCGGTTATGAAATACCAATGACTCGCTTCTTTTATGAGTTTCCTTCATTAGAGTCATCGGACAGTATAATGGATGAACTTCGTAGCCTTAGAGAGGGACTTGTGTCATCCCTCGTGGAGGTGTTGGGACAATGAGAACACTAAAATATTCTGGAGAAGAATGGCTGGGAGATATACCAGAAAATTGGGAAAAGACCAAAATCGGTTTGGAATACCGTGAGCGGAATGAAAAAGTAAGTGATTTGGATTATCCGCCGTTATCTGTGACAATGAAAGGAATTGTACCACAACTCGACTCAGCCGCTAAAAGTGCAGACAGACAGAATAGAAAAAAGGTCAATGTCGGAGACTTTGTAATAAATAGCAGATCCGACCGGCGTGGTTCGTATGGAGTTTCTACGCTTGAAGGGTCCTGTTCGCTAATAAATATTGTCTTAGAGCCCAAATCCTCTGCCGGGAGTAGGTTTTATGATTATGTGCTGTTTACTAAACTTTTCCCAGATGAATTCTATCGATGGGGCAGTGGTATTGTAGATGATTTATGGTCTACGAGATGGGAGTATATGCGAAGAATTGTCTTGCCGAAACCGCCACTTGATGAGCGTATTAAAATAGTGAAAATTCTGGATATTGAGTGTGAAAAGATTGATGCTTCCATTCGTTGTCAAGAGGCTACAATTAAAAAACTCGAAGAATTAAAACAGTCACTAATCAACGAAGTATCGACTCAGGGAATTCTAAAAGACCGTGCTAAAAAACCGAGTGGGCATGCTTGGATAGGTGATATTCCTGTCGAATGGAACATGGTTTATAGTAAATCGTTATTTGCATTAAGGAAAGACAAGGCTTTTAGCGATGATGAGCAACTTACTGCATCTCAAAAGTATGGGATAATACGACAGGCAGAATTTATTGAGCGTGAAGGTCACCAGGTCGTACAGGTTGTTACTGGGGAAGAAATTCTAAAACACGTTGAAGCAGGAGATTTCGTAATCAGCATGAGGAGCTTTCAAGGTGGCTTAGAATACAGTGAAATTAGCGGGAAAATTAGTTCGGCATATGTGATGCTCATTCCTCGCAAAAACAAAGTTTGTAACGATTACTATAAATGGCTATTTAAGTCGAAGGCATATATTCGGGCTTTACAGAGCACCAGTAATTTAGTAAGAGATGGACAAGCACTGAGGTACTCAAATTTTGCGCAGGTGTATTTGCCATACTTTGATATTGCGGAACAGCAAGAAATTGCCGACTATTTGAACAGGAAATGTGGTGCTATTGATTCAGCAATATATAATGCGCAAAGATTAGTTCTGAGGATGAACGATTACAAAAAAACCTTGATTTATGAATATGTAACAGGAAAAAGAGAGGTGGTGTGACCATGAACGAAACAGAAAAACGCTTTGAGGAATTCATAGAGAATTATCTTATTTCCGAAAAAGGCGGATGGACAAAGGCATCGGATGCCGGTTATTGTAGCGATGAAAGCAAAGATATGTTTCTGGACATCGTCACTCTGACCGATTTCGTAAAAAGCACCCAGCCTATGGCATGGAAACGCTTCGAGCGGATGTGTACGATCAACCCTATTCGGCAGTTTTATAAGGCATTTGAAAATGCCGTCACGCAGGATGGTTTGATTTCTGTCCTGCGTCACGGCTTCAAGCATCGTGGCATTAATTTTCGGGTGTGCTATTTTAAGCCAGAGTCTGAGCTGAACGAGGTGTCCATCACCAACTACCAAAAGAATGTCTGCCAGTGTATCCGCCAGTGGCACTATTCTAAACGCAACACAAATACAGTCGATATGATGCTGGCTGTCAATGGCATCCCCGTTGTGGCGATTGAACTGAAGAATCAGCTTACCGGGCAGTCGGTGGATGACGCTATGCGTCAGTGGCAATATGACCGCAACCCTAATGAACCGGCATTCGGATTTAATAAGCGTGTTCTCGCATACTTTGCCTGCGATCTCTACAATGTATATATGACTACCCAGCTGAAAGGCCCGGAGACAACGTTTCTTCCTTTCAATCAAGGCAGTGCCGGTGCAGGCAAGGATGGCGGTGCAGGTAATCCAAAGAGCACCGATGGCAGCTATGTAACTTCATACTTCTGGGAGAAAGTCCTCCAGAAGGATAGCTTGTTGGATATTCTGCAAAAGTTCATTAACTACGAAAGAACAGAAAAAAAAGAGACTTTGCCGGACGGTTCCACAAAGAAAACCGTCAGCAGCAAAGTCATTTTCCCACGGTATCACCAGTTGGATGTCGTGCGTCAACTGGTCAATCATGTTAGAACTAATGGCGCTGGACATAACTATCTCATCCAACACAGTGCCGGTTCCGGCAAGTCCAATTCTATCGCTTGGACGGCTTACCGTATGGCCAGCCTCCACAACGAAAACAACGATGCAATTTTTAACAGCGTAATCATTATTACAGACCGCCGTATTCTCGATCAACAGTTGCAGGCCACCGTTTCCAGCTTTGACCATACTTTGGGAAGTGTGGTTACCATTGATGAAAAGAAAAATTCTGGCGCTCTGCGTGATGCCATTAACGATGGAAAGCGCATCATTGTCACCACTTTGCAGAAGTTTCCAGTGATTTACAATGAAGTCAAGTCCGCTGTTGGTAAGCATTATGCAGTTATTGTAGATGAAGCACACAGCAGCCAAACTGGACAAAGCGCATTAAAACTCAAGGCTGCTCTTGCCGATGTGAGCGATGCTCTTGCAGAATATGCCGAACTGGAAGAAAAGGCTATCGAAGAAGTCGAGGCAAACGATATTCTTGTGCAAGAAATGCTCAGCCAAGGTAAACACAGCAACATGAGTTTTTTTGCCTTTACTGCAACGCCCAAAGGCAAAACCCTGGAAATTTTCGGCGAACCTCAACCGGATGGTTCTTTCCATCCCTTCCACATCTATTCGATGCGACAGGCTATCGAAGAAGGATTTATCCTGGATGTTTTAGCGAACTATACCACATACAAAATGTGTTATCAAATCGCAAAGAATGTCCAGGACAATCCGGAAGTCCCTACCTCCAAGGCTGTTAGAACGATTCGACGCTATGAGGAATTACATCCGCACAACCTTCAGCAGAAAGCAGCTATTATTGTAGAGACTTTCCGTGAGGTCACAAAAAAGAAAATCGGTGGCCGTGGAAAGATGATGGTAGTTACTGCGTCCAGGCTGGCGGCAGTCCGTTACTATCATGAAATTAAGCGTTATCTTGAAAGCAACAATTACGACGATGTAGAAATCATGATTGCGTTTAGCGGGAGCCTGAAAGACCCGGATGACCCGACAGGTACCGAGTACACCGAAAGCGGTATGAATGTGGATCGCAACGGCAATCGGGTGAAGGAAAGTCAGACAAAGGCCGTATTCCACGAAGAAGGCAATATTCTCATTGTTGCAGAAAAATATCAGACAGGCTTTGATGAGCCGCTTCTTCACACGATGATTGTTGACAAAGAGCTTCGTGATGTGAAGGCTGTTCAGACTTTGAGCCGTGTCAACCGTATCTATCCTGGCAAAGAGGACACCTACATTCTCGATTTTGTAAATCCGATTGAACGCATCCGTGAAGCTTTCCAGCAGTTCTATCAAGAAACCAGTCTGGATGAAGAAATCAACTTCGATTTGATTTACACAACCCAGAAAACGCTTCGTGGTTTTGGTATCTATACAGATGAAGATATTGAAGAAGTTTCCAGCATTTATTTTGATCCGGATGTGCGCAAGGCAAATCTGACTCAGGGAAAGATATCCAATGCGCTGAAGCCTGTGGCTGATAAGTATAACGAACTCAATCAGGAGCAACGCTATCAGTTTCGTAGAGAAGTCCGTGCGCTCGTTAAGTGGTATAACTACATTTCTCAGATTACCCGTATGTTCGATAAAGAACTGCACAAAGAGTACGTTTTCTGCTCTTACTTGGCCAAGTTGCTTCCCTCCGATCCCGTACAGCCATTTGATCTTGATAATAGAGTCAAGCTGGAATATTATCGTCTGGAAAAGACATACGAAGGTGCAATCGAACTTGAAAGTAAGCCTGGATCTTGGAAACCGACTCAGCCAAAACGGGCTGGTGGTCAAAAAGATCGTACCAGTCCATTGGACGAGATTATCCAGCGCATCAATGAGGAATTCTATGGTGAATTCACAGATGCAGACCGTGTAATGGTTGATACCCTGTATCAAAAAATGCGCAAGGATTCTAAAGCCAAAAAAGCCGCAAAAACCGAGGATCGCCAAGTATATGAGAGAAGTCTTTTTCCGGGGATTTTTGATACAACCGCACAGGAAGCTTATATGGAGAACACCGCAGCATATGAGCAGCTCTTCTTGGATGCAGATAAGTATCAGGCTGTGATGAGAGCTTTGGCGGATCGTCTGTATAAAGAACTGCACGACGACAAATAAGATGTTTGTTACAGTCTACTGATTTGTTGTATGGAGAGGATAGGGCGGTAGTCGTACTCTTTGATTACAGCGGTGCATTTTTAGAACAAAAAACGTGACTGCGATAGCTTTTATTTCCCACTTCATTTTTCACAAAAACCGTGGTATACTGTTTATGAGGTGAGGGCTGTGCAGTTTCGACCGTTTGTTTACGATGCAATGAATCGACAAGTGCCGGTGGCTATTGAGCTGATGACACCGCAGGATGCTGCGTTGACAGACTGGGAACCCTTGTGGCAGACCTCCTGGACCAGCGAATATCTGGCCGACGAAAATTATGAAAAATACGCAGCCAGAGTTGGAGACGAGCTGATCGCTCTGGCGGCGTATGAGATCCTTCCGACCGCGCTGGTCGTGCATATCGTGTATATGGAGGCACAGCCGGAGTCAAACCCTACACTTGACGAAGGAAACCCGAAATACAAGGGAATAGGACGACTGTTGATCGCCTATGGCATTAAGCTGTCCATTGACAGCGGTTTGACCGGCGATGTGGTGCTTGAAGCGAAGACGACGAGCTTGGCGAAGCATTATGAGGAAGACTTTGGGGCCGTTTTACTTCCAACCTTTCAATCTTCTGCGCCAAGGTATTTGATTGCGGACGAAGCTGCCAAACGAATTTTTTTCACCTATCTGGATTGATTTTCTGCGAGGAGGTGCTTTGCATGGATATGAATAAAATCAGACCGGCGTCTGATGCGGCGTGGTATTGCCGCAAGGATGCAGAGGAAGAACGTTTTTATGAGATATTCTTTCAACTGTGCCGCAAATACAGTGTGCGTTGGGCAAGCGCCACACCGAAGGAGAAAGGCTTTATTGAAGAAGTGACTCGCGTTACCTATGAGCGGGACAGGGCGCAGCGGCTTGGTTTGCCGCTGTCGGAGGTGCGCCCCTCGTTTGCGTCCTGAAAGTTGTTTGACCCACACCGTGACCCACACGGGGAAACGCGCGGATGGAAACAATGGAACAAACAGGCTGCGACCTCATCCTTTTTGGACAAAAAACCGCCGAAAAGCCTTATACAGCAAGGGCTGGAAGGCTCTACGACGCTTGGTAAGGATGAGGTCGGCAGTTCGAATCTGCCCAGCAGCTCCAACAAAACCCTGTAACCGCAATGGTTACGGGGTTTTGTGCATTTCTGACAAAGCATCAAAAACGCGGAAATTTGCTAAAAAGTCAGCTAAACTTTTTCTTTCTGCATCAAAGTTTGCTAATTGCAGAGGATAGCAATAAGCGCAATAACTGCTGAGAGAGGTCCGGATCTTCCTGTACTTTTGCGAGAAGATCTTGGGCCTCAAATTCTTTTTTTGCATGCACCGCTGTTTGAGCAGTGGTTGTGGGCGAATAGAAGCTTTCCTCTACCTTTTCGGATAGAGCACGCTTTTCGCAGTCCTGCGCTTCATTGTAGTTGCTCATCAAAACTTCCGGGGACTGGCCGGCAGCCTCCGCGACCAGTTGGTAGTTATTATTCGACAAGCGTACCTTGTGCATCTGACCTGATTTGCGCAGCCCCTGAAACTCCAACATATCCTCTATCTTGAGCCGTCGCTGTGCATCCTTAAAGGCGTCACCGATTGATTTGGGTTCAATAGGTGATCCATCAGCAAAGCAGAGCAACAATCCCTGGTCCTGGTACTCACTACCGAAGACAGCCTTATTATCTGCAATCTCATCCAGGCGCCGTTGGATCTCCTCGACCAGCGGTGTTGTCAGGTAGAGCTTTCGGTAGCTTTCTTCTGTCTTCGGAGCCTTCAGGATGAGGCTGCTCTTTGAGGTTTTCTTCTTTTTAGGAAACACATGGATAATTTCTTCCCTCGGCAGCGTTGCCAGTGACTCATCGGAAACTCTTTGCAGTATGCGCTTGATCCAAAGGCTTTTGTCCTTTAGATCTATGAGGCTGGTGTCGATGCCGGCCACTTCACCGGCGCGCAAAGAGCATACGAAACCAATATGCACGGCCAAGTGAAGCATGGGATCATCTTCGATCAATTTGAGGAAATCATGGATCTGCTCTGGCTGCCAGTAGTTGCGCTTCCGATATTTCTCTGAAGGTGGGGCGACATCTGGGATCTCGGTCACATAGCGCCATTGCTTAGCAGTAGGGAAGCCAACCATGAGGACATTGAAAACCTTTTTAATGGTTGGGGAAGAGAGCCGCGGTACTTCCGACGGCTTCTTTTTGTATCCTTTGCTTCCTGAGCAGGGCTTCTGGCTGAGGTAATCCAGAAACAGGTCAATGTCCTCAGTGGTGATAGTGCTCATTACCCAGTTGCCGAAATAGGGATAGATGTGATTGTTCAAGTTGCTGACGTAGCTGTCATATGTGTTTGGGGAGAAACGCTTTTTCCGTGCATAGAAGGGGAGGAAGCGTTCCATAAAGTGCTTGAAGGTCTGATGCGTGTTGTCTTCCTTCGTTGACGGCATTGGGACATTTGGAAGACCTGCGTTTGCCTGAGCAAGCTCACGCTGCGTCTTTTCAATAGCTCTTCTGCGCTTATAGTCCAGTACCGCCAGTCGGATATCGTCATACCGCTTCTCTTTTTGCAATAGTTCAATATAGGCCTTCCGCTGTATAGCTTCCAGCTCGGTTTCGTAGGTCTCCCAATGCTGTTTGCTCTTACCGTCATCGGTGCGATAGAGGTAAATAATGTTATGGGAGGATCCACGGACCTGATATGTTGCCATGTAATGATCGTCCTTTCGTTGGCGCGATTAGGAAACGCTCGTCTGCCCATCGAGCCATCTGTCAAACGACTCTTTATGGACGCGCAGGCAGCGTTTGCCCAGCCGAATTACCTTAAATTCAGTTGTGCGCTCGCAGAGATAATATGCAGTGCGAACGCTCACACCAAGGATCCGGGCCACTTGCTCAGCGGTATAAGTTCGCTGAGAATCATTGCTGCAAATCGTGTTTTCCATAGTGAACTCCTTTGCAGCTTGGCAACCTGTTTGATTGTGTCTACACCCTCCCTTCGCCAAAATAGCAAGTAAGTTCATTGTAGCACACCATATGCAGATAGCCAAGCGATTTTAGATAAGGTGGTAATTCTAAGTACAGCAGGCGGCAGTTGGCTAAACTGCTCCACGGGTGAACACCCCCAGGCTCCTCTGGCTCCTTCGCAGCTCGCTACATGGCTCCACTGAGACTGCATTGAAGAAGGTGTATCATCATCGGGCATATGGATTATGGCCGCAAGTTGCCATAGCTTGCTTGTCCGCTATCTCGCTCGCCTATATAATATAAATGTATAGGGTCGTGGCGTAGTCATTACGCACGGCTGCCCCTTCCGGGCCATATGCTTAACGTGCCTGCCGGCGATATAAGGCAGTGGAAGCCTGTTTTTCAAGGTACAGATGATACCTTCCCGAAGACGCATTTTCGTCTTTCACTCCCTATCCCGATATGCAGAACATGAATTGCCCAGCAAAAGATGAAATTTTGAGAAAAAGTTGTGGATCAGTGGAACGCACTTTGAAAATTTGATTTCCATATTGACCCACACAACAGCAAAGCGGACGGTACAAACCGTCCGCTTTGCTGCGCGATTATTACTATTTTACGGTTACACCGTACTCTCTGAAAAGATAGCATCCCCTGATTTGTTCCCTTGCTTCATCGGTGATGCGAATGTCCAAGCGCCGTTGCTCGTCCCCAGACTTTAAGGTTAAGGGACGCGTCATTCCCCGGATTGTTGTCTTTAAATTCTCGAAATCCTGATACGAGTTCAGATCTTTGGTGGAAAACCACGGTCCGCAAACACCATTTTTCTCATACTGTACCTTTTTCGGATAGTGGAACTGAATGCCCATGAAATCCTCTGTTACCATGGTATAAGCGGTTGAGCAAAACAGTTTCCCGTCATCATACCTGCCGAGACCCAGACGGCCGGGAACAACTGCTACAACAGGTTCGTCAAATGTAGCCCTTTTATACTGTTTCCCATCTCGCAAACGTATTTCACCATATCGGCATCTTGCCAGATTCGATGTAATGCCGCGCCATAGGTCTAAACTGCATGTAGTTACTTTTTCACCACTACACAGTTGCTTATACGTTTCAGAATAAGCAGACAAGTACTCGCTCAATTCGGATTCAACGTAGTCGATTGGAACAGACGAGTTTATTATGATCAGATGGTAGGCTTCAAAAACCTCTTTTACCTGTTCTGGTGTCATCAAAAAACTAAACTTATTCCAGCCCTCTGTCCAGTATTTCGGGGGTAGTTTTTCACTTTGCCCGATTGCTCTTTTCAATAGATCTCCCATTGATTTCATGCTATCAATGCTCCTTTTTTGTTACAGATACATCACATATCGAAAAAGGCGTATTTTCCAACGCAGATGGGATTATCTTCGCCGCCAGATTGCCGTCGATCACAATACAGAACACCTGCAATTTCGGCTTTCGAAAAATGCTCCGTTTCACATCTACATCATATCCATCCACATAACCCAGACCAAGCCACCCTAATCTTTCATTCAGGAGAGGAATTACGCTTTTAGTAATTGACTCAGCTTCTTCTGATGACTTGAGGGCATATTTCAATACAACGGTTTCCGCATGGTCCGGACTAAATTCGGAATATCCTTGCTTTTCGTATTTGCGCTTGAAACTGTTGTAGTATGCGGAGAAGTCCAAACACGGCTCGCTGTCTACCTTGCCCTCATTTCCAACAACGCCATGGTGGAAGATAACCCGATCTCCGTCCTGCCAGCATTCTTTATAGAACCATTGATCTTGAATTCTTTTGTAAAATCGAACCATGATACTTCCTCATTTATGTTTTGGGAATCAATTTCTACGCTCTGTGCAATGATTTCCCAGAGGCCGCCAATGTCTTCAAGTTCAACAGCAAAATGCCGGGGCTTCCAGTAGTTGAATTCTTGCTCATTCTTTTGTCTGAGATCATTAAGCCATGCCGAATCAAGAAGTTCCACTAACGCATCAGCTGCCTTATGATATTCGTCCACGGAGATATCGAACATGGTTACCATTTGGTAAAAGGCATTTAGGCTCGGATGTTGTCCATCGTTTTCGTGATACATGATGGTACGCGGATCGCGGTCAACAATGTATCCTAATTGCTCCTGCGTCATTCCGCTGGCTTCTCTTGCCCGCTTAATGGCAAGGCCGATCCCGTGAAAGTCAAATCTGCGTTCGTCCCGTTCAATTTTCATAGCATCACCACCTAATGTAATTTTACATTTCGGGTGTTATTATTTGAACGATGTATAATTTCATTTGCTTGACTATCTGATTTCGCTCTCTTTGCTGCTTGTACCTTTGGGTGAAAAAGATTATAATATAATTGATTTGTATAATTCAAAGATAATAGTGGAGAACCATCATAATGAGTAAAATATTATTAGTAGAGGATAATCCAGATGCAGTAAAAAGGATAATCCGATATATCAATAAAATATTCGCTGAATTGGACGTGGTTTCTTTTCCCGAAGCAGGCGATGCCCTGCAATATGCAAAAGCGAACGATGTTTCCCTTTTTATCCTTGATATTCAGTTAGAGGACTATAAAGGAACCAGCTTAGCAAAGCAGCTCCGCGAATTGCCGGAATATAAATATACGCCGATTATTTTTGAAACGGCATTGGCAGGAGAAGAACTTTCAGCTTATCGAGATGTGAAGTGTTACAGTTTTCTTGTAAAGCCATTTGGCGAAGAAGAATTTGTAACGGCATTTCGTGACGCGTTGGGATTGTCTAAACAGATGAGCCAACAAGCAAAAACCATTCAGATTGAGCAAAAGCAATTTATCTTAGAATATGTTACACAGGATATTGCCTATATCGAAGCCTTTGGAAAAAAACTTGTGATCCATACCATCAGCCGTCTGTCCGGCATCAAAGAAGATACGATTTCCGGGTACACTTTGTCTGGTTTATTGGCGTTGCTTGATGATCCAGCATTTGTTCAGTGCCATAAGAGTTATGTCGTGAACAAATCCCATATTGAGAAAATTGACAAATCCGAGCGGAAGATTTTTCTGAAAGGATTTACAGATACAATCCCCATCGGAAATAAATATCAGGCCGAATTATGGGGGTAAACATGAACTTTCTAATGAATCTGATACAGTTAGGATTGGATGTGGGAATACTGGCTCTCTGCTGTGAAGCCGTTTTCCGGCAAAAATCAGAAATAAAGGCAAAAGATTTTTTCATTTTTCCCATTCTTCTTGTTCTTTGTGTTGTACCGAGAGTGGATTTTTCTGTCGGAGCAAATATGACGGCATCTTTCCGCAGTGAAGGCTTTGAAATACTACCAGCAGACAATATTGTTGGATTGCTGTTTTTGATTTTTGCAGTATTGTTGTTGAGCAGTATTTTCTTCGGCTCCAAATCCAGCGGAACGGTTTTCTGCGGCACAATGGCGGCCTTCTCCATTTTCCTGTTCGTCAAATGCCTGTGCGCGGTTCTTTTTGCTGTCTGCGGAGCTACGGATGATTTACTCATGTTAGGCGGCCGCATAGCGGCGTTGTGCCTTATAGTCGTACTGGAGTTCACGCCACTTTTCGGCTTGATCCATCAGCTCGTCCAAAGAAGCGATTTCACAGTTCTGATCGTATCTGCCAATATCGCTGTCCTTCTCATGGCAGTGCTTTCTATCCTCTCTTTTGATGT
>OGXH01000681.1_pt1 | contig 24656 bp, 23 predicted proteins | sample 1576241 | NCBI WGS metagenome assembly OGXH01 (sample SAMEA3541529, study PRJEB24748) | human gut metagenome | biome: human gut; feature: human-associated habitat; material: faeces | place: China | collected 2012
CTTATGAATGGTAGTTAAGGCAATCAAAGGCGGTTTCTCGCACTTATCCCACAGGAAATTCCGGTTACAGGAATTCATCATCGGGAATAAAGGAAAATCCACTGGACTGGAATTATACTTCCGGAGCCTATTGGACTACTCGTGTTGTTGCCCCAGATAGTGCGATACCACTATTGACTATTACGGACGCAGATAGCCGGATAGAAGCATACACGCTTCCCGAATGGAATGATCTCCAACGTACTTTGGTTGATTCTTCTCCGGTGGAAAAACCTTTGCTCCGGTTCCGGTTTACTCCTAAAGGAGAAAATCCGCACTATTTCCTCCGCACGTTCGTAAAGAACCTGATTGAAGAAAGAAAAGAAAGAGTAAAGGATTGTAGCGTTCTCTGTATCCGGGTAAATCGCACGAAAGCACTTCCGGAAGGACTCAGTGCCGGTTTCGTAACGTCAGACGGATATACTTATAAAAGCCCTTGTCCTGCTCCATCATCGGAGGGAATCATACGGATACCGTTGAAAGATTTACGCCAGACAGACACGGTACTGCTGCCGATAGCTTATCCGACATTCTTGAAACAGTATTTCCATCCGGAAACGGAAATCGCTTTTCTACCGGAAAAGATTGAGAAGCTGGAGCTATCAATGTCAGGAAACAAGAAAGAGTTAGTTGAAATTGAACTAGGAAATATCTGGCTGGAATAATCGTTCTTAAAGTTCCCCGTTGTCGAAGCCTTTGTTCCTCGGTGAGGAAAGGGTCGTTCATCGGTGAGGAACAAGGTCTTCCTCGGTGAGGAACAAATCTTTCGTCTGAACCACGTCTGAAGCCTTCTGAAAGGGGGTAGCAAACGGAAGGGACAGAAAGAGAAAAGCCGCTGATTTTTAAATAAAAAGTAAAAATAAATCTATTATCAATAACACAGTAATTATGAACAGGAATATCTTAAATCTACGCCATCTGACTGTACTACTTATGTTGTGTACAGCCTTTTTAGGAGGCATCATTCCTGCCTTCGCCCAACAAGGAGGCAAGAAAATCACCGGACAAGTGATTGACGAGAACAAGGAACCGATGATCGGAGTAAGTATCCTCATTGTCGGTACTTCTACCGGAACAGTGACCGATTTCGACGGTAATTATACACTCAATGTGCCACAGGGCAGCAAAGAGTTGCAATTCTCTTATGTAGGATATGAAACAAAGGTAGTACCAGTTCCTGCCAACAGTACTACTTTGAATGTCCAGTTGAGAAGTGATTCACAGGTATTGAGCGACGTTGTAGTAATCGGCTATGGTACGCAGCGTAAAAGTGACCTGACAGGTTCGGTAACTAACGTCAGCAGCAAGGACTTCAACATGGGATTGGTCAGCTCTCCCGAGCAACTGATTAATGGTAAGATTTCCGGTGTGCAAATCATGTCCAACAGTGGTTCTCCCACTGCGGGAAGCACGATCCGTGTGCGTGGTGGTGCTTCACTGAACGCTAGTAATGACCCTTTGATCGTACTGGACGGCGTTCCTTTGGAACAGGGAGGCATCAGCGGTAATGACGGGAATTTCCTTAGCCTCATCAACCCGAACGATATTGAAAGTATGACCATTCTGAAAGATGCTTCTTCGACTGCCATTTACGGTTCGCGTGCATCCAACGGGGTTATTCTGATTACTACCAAGAAAGGTAGTTCGGATAAACTGAAATTTACTTTCAGTACGACCAACTCTGTACAAACCCGCACCAAATTGGCAGATATGTTGAGCTACGATGAATTTGTCAATACCATCCAAAGCAAAGGAACCGATGCGCAACGGGCGTTACTCGGCACGGCACACACGGATTGGAACGATGAAATCTATCAGAATGCATTCGGTACGGACAATAATCTAAGTGTTGCTGGAAAGATTACCAAAAACTTACCTTTCCGTGCATCTATCGGTTACTACAACCAGAGTGGTTTATTACGTACTGACAACGCGGAGCGTTACACCGGAAGCATCACACTGAATCCGTCTTTCTTTAAAGACCACTTAAAACTGAATATCAATGCTAAAGGTTCTATCAATAAGAACACATTTGCCAATACAAGTGCCATTTGGGCTGCTTCGACCATGAATCCTACCATTCCAGTATATTCGGGTCTAGACACATTCGGCGGATATACAGAAGCGATTGACAACACCGGTGCTCCCGTGAACGGAGCAGTCATGAATCCGGTGGGACTTCTCAATATGAATGACTCACAAAGTACAGTAAAACGTTTTATCGGAAACATTGATGCAGACTATCGTCTTCACTTTTTCCCCGATTTGAAGTTGCATGCTACGTTAGGTTATGACTATGCACAAGGTAAAGGAAGTGTATATGTTCCGGCAGAAGCTGCACAGAATTACACCACTTCCGGTTTGGATTACAGCTATGGCCCACAGAAAAAAGAAAACCGTCTGTTGACTCTGTATGCCAACTACAACAAATTGGTGGAATCCATTAAGAGTAGTTTTGATGTTACAGCCGGTTACGATTATCAGTACTGGAAATCCACGACTCCGCTTTACAGCGAAATGAACACGTTGGGAGAAATACAGAAAACATCGAAAGCCTCTGACGAACGCCATGTATTACTCTCTTATTATGGCCGTTTGAACTACTCGTTCAACTCCCGCTATATGCTGACTACTACTGTACGTCGCGATGCCACTTCGCGCTTCGCTAAAAATGTACGTTGGGGTACGTTCCCGTCAGTAGCATTAGGATGGAGAGTGACAGAAGAATCATTCCTGAAAGACAATAAAGTCATCAGTACGCTGAAAGTGCGTGCCAGTTATGGTGTCACCGGGCAGCAAGACGGTATAGGCAACTACAACTACCTCCCTATCTATACGATCAGTCAAAGTGGTGCCGGCTCTCTTATCGGTGGCACTCCGACTCCTACTTACCGCCCCAAAGCGTATGTACCCAACCTGAAATGGGAAACAACCACTTCATGGAATGTGGGTTTTGACTTCGGTTTTCTCAAAGACCGCATCACCGGTAGTTTCGACTACTACACCCGTCAGACCAAAGACCTGATTGCCACCGTACCTGCTGCTGCCGGTACTACATTCGATCGTAACATCACGACCAATGTCGGAAATGTAGACAGTCAGGGTGTGGAATTCAGTCTGAACGCAACGCCCATACAGACCAAGGACTGGAACTGGGATTTGAGTTTCAACATGACATGGCAGAAGATGAAAGTGAAAAACTTATCACTGACAGCCGGTACGCCTGCCACCAACACTTCCGTAGGTCCGTATATCGACAGTTATCAGGTACAGACACTGAGCGAGGGATATGCTCCTTATATGTTCTACGTTTACCACCAACTGTATGATGAAAAAACCGGCAAACCGGTAGAGGGAGCTTACGTAGACCTCGACGGGGACGGACAAATCAACTCGAACGACTTGTACCGCTACCACTCTCCGGCTCCCGACTATATCCTCGGTTTCAGTACCTCATTGCGTTACAAGAAGTGGACATTGAGCACCAGCCTGCGTGCCAATATCGGAAACTATGTCTATAACGCGATGGCTATGAACAGCGGTGCCTGGGAAACTGTCAGCTACAACTCTTACCAGCTGAACAACCTGTCATCAACCTACCTGAAAACAGGATTCCAGACACGTCAATACCTCTCTGACTACTATGTAGAGAATGCTTCTTTCCTGAAAATGGATAATCTCTCATTGGGTTACAACTTCGGCACTATTTATAAAGGATGCAGTCTGAATGTGAGTGCCATGGTGCAAAATGTATTCTGTATCACCAAATACAGCGGCGTTGACCCGGAAATTCCCAACGGTGTGGACAATTCGTTTTATCCACGCCCACGTACTTTCTCTCTCAACATAGGTATTAACTTCTAATTACTAAAAGCATCGATTATGAAAAAGATATTTTATACAGCCCTTTATTTTTGCAGCGCACTCCTGATGAGTTCCTGCATAGGCGACTTGGACCAATATCCACACGAAGAAGAAACATCTTCTACCATATATACCAGTGCTGCAAACTATAAAGCCGTTCTGGGAAAAATCTATGCAGCCATGGTGACCACCGGACAGGAAAAGAATGGTAACAACGATTTGAGTAGTAACAGCGGACAGGATTATATGCGCTGCTTCTTCAACTTGCAGGAATGTGGAACGGATGAAGTGGCTTCTACCTGGCTGTCCGGTGACAACGTGACGGGACTGACGTATTTGAGTTGGGACGCTAACGATCCTTGGGTATCGGATATGTATTACCGTATCTATTATAACATTGCTTTATGTAATGAGTTTCTCCGCAATGCCACCGATGAAAAGATAGCACAGTTCACGGACCAGGAGCAGACTGAAATTCGCATTTATCGTGCCGAAGCCCGTTTCATGCGTGCCTTATTCTACTATCACGCACTCGATCTATTCCGCAATATCCCGTTTGTGACGGAAAATGACCCGCTAGTCGGATATCTGCCTCCCCGCTATACAGCCCAGCAGATTTTCGATTATATTGAAAGTGAACTGAATGACATTAAAGATGAAATGCTAAATAAAGCGAACTGTCCTTACGGACGCGCTTCCCAAGGAGCTGCATATACATTACTTGCCAAATTATATCTGAATGCGGAAGTTTATACCCAGACTTCCAAATACAACGAATGTATCAAAGCCTGTAAAAAGGTTATCGAACAGGGTTATCAACTGGAAAGCGATTATTACAAGCTGTTTAATGCTGACAATGACAAACGTACGAACGAAATAATCTTCACCCTCCCGGTAGACGCAACCAATCTCGTGTCATGGGGATCATCCACTTACATTGTTTGTGGCGCAGTGAGCAACACGTCCGAAAAACAGATACCGGAAGATTACGGTGTAAAATCAGGATGGGGTATGTTCCGTGTACGCGGAGAAATTCCTCAACTTTTCTCTGGTAACGAAGAAGCCGACCAGCGATATATGTTCTTTACCGACGGACAAACCCGGGACCTGGAAAAGATAGATGACCAAAGCAATGGCTATTTCGTAGAAAAATGGACTAACCTGACTGATGCCGGACAGACTGCTTCCAACACCGCAGACGGTGGTGTAAATACAGATTATCCCCTATTCCGTCTGGCCGATGTATATTTAATGATGGCAGAAGCTGTGGTACGTGGAGGAACGGAAGCAACTCTGGCAAATGTACTGCCTTATATCAATGAGCTACAGGAACGTGCTTTCGGCGACAACACTCATAACAAAAGCGAGTCTGAAATCAACGAACTGTTTATCATCAACGAACGTGCCCGTGAACTGTATTGGGAGGGGTATCGCCGTACGGACTTGATCCGCTTCAATCAATTTACAACCAACAGCTATGTATGGCAATGGAAAGGTGGCGTAAAAGACGGTAAGGCAGTAGAGAGCAAATACAATATCTATCCGATACCTGCTACCGAACTGACGGCCAATCCAAACTTATACAATGAAAACTATTAATCATATTAATACGGAACAACGATATGAAAAAACTAAATAATCTATTCACTTTACTTTCCGCTCTCCTATTACTAGGTGCTTGCGAGAAAGATGGGGATACCTATTTTCTCTCCAGCCCGGAAGAGAACGAATTGATAGCTTCTGCCAGTTCTGTCGTACTGACAAAGGAGACAGCTAAGTTTTATGCTTTGTCGCTTGCCTGGACTGACCAGACGCTGCAAGTGAGCGATTCAAGATACCAGCCTACCAGCGGTGTACAAACTTCCGTACAGGTTTCACGCACGGAAGATTTCTCCGGGCAGATTCTGGAAACGACCGAAAGTGGAGTATCAAAGACGTACTCTGTCTCCGCCTTAAATATCGTCGCTTATCAGTTGAAAGCTACTCCCGAAGAAGAAGCACCGCTCTATTTCCGGCTTGCCGGAAGAAACGGAAGTAACATCGCTCCTGTATACAGTAATGTGGTAAAAGTCATGGTTACTCCTTATGAAATTGATATGCGATTTGCCAATATTATCAATAAGGGAGACGGCAAGGATTCAGGAAAAGATCTGTATGCAGCCAATGCGGATGGCAACTATATCGGCTTTATGGGAGCCACTTCTTGGGAGGGTTTCTATCTACAGGAAGCCGATGGTACTGTTTGGCACACAGCCAAATCAGGTAGTAAGGCTACTCCGTTCTTCCTGACAACTGATGCTGCTGAAGGAACGTGGGATTTGTGGTTCCCCGGTCAATCAGGCTGTTACTATACGAATGTCAATACCACCAAAAAACTATGGACTGCCTTATGGATGCCAACACTCAATGTAAGCGGCATCGACGGAGGTATTACGATGGAATACAAACGTGACAAGAATCAATGGCAGGGTATATTTACTGCTACAGGAGCTGGCACTATCAATATTCAGATGAATGGAACAGGTAAACTATATGATAACACCAGCGTCAGCGGAGCTGATAACAGCATTGACGATACGAAAGCCAAAGATACTTCTTTCGCCTTTAGTGGTTCTGCTAATGAATTGACATTCAATACTGGAACGAATGTTTCTGCCAGAAATATTACAGTAAACGTACCAGCAGCCGGAGAATGTACATTGATTATTGACCTGAACGACCCGCAAGCATGGAAAGTGGAAGTGACGGAAGGAGGAAGTGTAGAACCGACTTATCCCTCTTATCTGGAAATGCAAGGTGCCGACTCATGGTGGGGAAAGTTATACCGCAAACTTGAACCCGGTAAAACTGCGGGAACTTATCGCACTGTATTCCAAACCGTCAGCGATGAAAACTTCCAGATAGTAGACCCATCAACAGATACATGGTATGGTTCTGATCCCAACAATCTTTATAGTCTTGCTCTTACAACAGGAGAGCATTACAACATCTGGTTCGATGGTTCCGGCAAGAAAAGTTATACAATCGAAGTAGATTATGTCAACTTGACTTGGAAGCCTACTGAAATCAAACAAATCAATGTATATGGAACTTTCAATGGCTGGTCAACGGCTAAAGACCTGATGATATATAATGAGGAAACCGGCATATGGAGTGCAGAATGTGATATCACCACTATCGGTGACGGATTCTACTTCCTCATGAATACGAATCCCGATCAGATTAACTGGGACTGGAGATTGTACTATACTTCTGAAAGCGGGCTCTATCTAAGTGACCAAAATGGTGATAACATAAAACCCGCCAAGGAGGGTAAATATCTCATTACGTTGGATCTCAACAAGATGGAGTTTACAATGACTGAAATCACTGAATAACATTCTAAGTTCAACAACATGATTATTAAATTCAACAGAATCACTATGATACGAAAATATATAATGATAGCTTCCGCACTACTTTGCGGAAGCATCTTCACCGCTTGTAATGATGATAATGATACTCCGACTTTCCCGGAAAAGACGGAAACCACTTATGATATGTCCGGCTTCGCCCGGGGAGCTGATGTCAGTTGGCTGTCGGAAATGGAAAGTTCCGGATATAAATTCTATACCTCCGATGGAAAAGAACAGGAATGTATGTCTCTGCTTCGTGACCTGGGTATAAATGCAATTCGTCTACGTGTATGGGTGAACCCGGAAAATGACACGGAAGATGTAAAAGGCTGGTGCAATAAGGGTGACGTATTGCTCAAAGCATGGAGAGCACACAATTTGGGCTATCGCCTGATGATCGACTTCCATTACAGTGACAGATGGGCCGATCCTGTTCAGCAAGCCAAACCCAAAGCCTGGGAAAATTATACGGTAGAAGAACTGGAGCAGGCGATTGCCGACCATACCAAAGATGTACTCGGTGCAATCAAAGAGATGGGTATTGATGTGGAATGGGTGCAAGTGGGTAATGAAACTCATCAGGGCATGCTATTCCCCACCGGACAAACAACGAGTAGTGACGGTATTAAAAACTTTGCGAAATTCATTAACTCCGGCTACAATGCTGTTAAAGAGATTTATCCGAATGCGAAAGTGATTGTACACCTCGACCAGGGAAATGATGCCAATCTATACAACCGGATTTTCGGTTATTTGCATGACAACAATGCCAAATGGGATGTCATTGGCATGTCTCTTTATCCGGATATGTACCCGACAGAGGGAGCAGCCGATGATTGGGAAGATATGAACAACAAATGTATTGCCAATATGAAAAGTCTGATTGCCAAATACAACACTCCGGTGATGATGTGCGAAATTGGTATTCCCTGGGACTATTCCGAAGCTGAAGACTTTTTCACAGACTTTATGACGAAGGCCAAACAAGTGGAACAATGCCTTGGTGTATTCTCTTGGGAACCGCAGAGTTATGGTGGTTGGAAGAACTATGGAAAAGGCATGTTTGACGACAGTGGTAAACCGACCAGCGCATTTAATGCTTTCAAGAGATAAGATTATTGAATCATTTTTTATAACTTTACCCCGAATCCAAAATATTTTATACCTGAAAAGCAAAAATGAACATGAAACACCAAAAACAGTTATTAGCTGTACTTTTGATGGGCGCCGCTTGCACATTGCAAGCGCAACGCAGTGAGACGCTGCTTGAGAAAAACTGGAAATTCAGTAAAGGAGATTTTAAAGAGGCTAGCCAGCCGGAGTTTGATGACACTAAATGGGAATCGGTTGTTATTCCGCATGATTGGGCGATTTTCGGTCCATTCGATATGAATAATGACCTGCAGAATGTAGCTGTAACACAGAACTTCGAGAAAAAGGCTTCCTTGAAAACAGGACGTACCGGTGGGCTCCCTTATGTAGGCACCGGATGGTATCGAACCAGTTTTGATGCTCCTGCCGATAAGGAGGTGACGCTGCTCTTTGATGGCGCCATGAGCGAAGCACGTGTCTATGTAAATGGAAAAGAAGCTTGTTTCTGGCCTTTCGGCTACAACTCTTTCCACTGTAACGTGACGTCTTTATTAAACAAAGACGGAAAGAATAATACGCTGGCCGTACGTTTGGAAAATCGTCCGCAGTCCTCGCGTTGGTATCCGGGAGCAGGTTTGTATCGTAATGTGCATCTGATCGTGACTGATAAAGTGCACGTGCCTGTATGGGGAACACAAATCACAACTCCTCATGTCAGCAAGGACTTTGCAGCCGTACGTCTTCAAACGAAGATTGATAATGCCGGTGAGAAAACACAAATCCGTATAGAGACAGAGATTCTTTCTCCGGACGGAAAAGTGGTTACCAGCAAAGAGAATACGAGCCGCATTAATCACGGACAACCATTCGAACAAAACTTTATTGTAAATGCGCCCGAACTCTGGTCACCGGAAAGTCCGTCACTCTACAAGGCTGTTTCCAAAATTTACGCAGATGATAAACTGGTGGATACTTACACGACACGTTTCGGTATCCGCAGCATTGAATATATCGCTGATAAGGGTTTCTATCTGAACGGAAAACATCGCAAATTCCAAGGGGTATGTAATCACCATGATTTAGGTCCGCTGGGTGCCGCTATTAATGTGGCAGCGCTTCGCCATCAACTTACATTGCTGAAAGATATGGGATGTGACGCTATCCGTACTTCTCATAATATGCCGACTCCCGAACTCGTAGCATTGTGTGACGAAATGGGATTTATGATGATGATTGAACCGTTCGATGAATGGGACATTGCCAAGTGCGAAAACGGTTATCACCGTTATTTCAATGAATGGGCGGAACGTGATATGGTAAATATGCTCCATAATTATCGGAATAATCCGTGTGTGATTATGTGGAGTATCGGTAATGAAGTACCGACCCAATGTAGCCCTGTCGGCTATAAAGTGGCGAAATTCCTGCAAGACATTTGCCACCGAGAAGATCCGACACGTCCTGTCACTTGTGGAATGGATCAGGTTACTTGTGTACTTGCGAACGGATTTGCAGCAATGATTGACATTCCGGGACTTAATTACCGTACCCAACGCTATAAGGAATCTTATGACCAACTCCCGCAGAATCTGATTCTGGGTAGTGAAACTGCTTCTACTGTCAGTTCACGCGGGGTATACAAATTCCCGGTAGAGGATAAGAAAAGTACTAAGTATGAAGACCATCAGTGTTCCTCTTATGATGTGGAAGCCTGTTCCTGGTCAAATATTCCGGACGAGGACTTTGCACTGGCCGACGATAACCATTGGACAATCGGACAATTTGTATGGACAGGATTTGACTATCTGGGCGAGCCATCACCTTATGACACGGATGCATGGCCCAATCACAGTTCCATGTTTGGTATTATCGACCTTGCCAGTCTGCCTAAAGACCGCTATTATCTGTATCGCAGTGTATGGAACAAGGATGCGGAAACCTTGCATATTCTGCCTCACTGGACATGGCCGGGACGTGAAGGCGAAGTGACTCCTGTATTTGTATATACCAACTATCCTACAGCCGAACTGTTTATCAACGGTAAAAGTTATGGTAAACAAAGCAAGAATAATAGTTCGTTGAAGAACCGCTATCGTCTGATGTGGATGGATGCTGTATATGAACCGGGAGAAGTAAAAGTAGTAGCCTATAACAAAGAAGGAAAAGCTGTAGCGGAAAAAGTGGTTCGTACTGCCGGAAAACCTCATCATATCGAACTGGTCAGCAACCGTAACGAATTGACTGCAGACGGAAAAGACTTAGCGTATGTGACTGTGAAAGTTGTAGACAAAGATGGTAACCCCTGCCCTACTGATAATCGTCAGATTAACTTCTCTGCAAAGGGAACCGGTAAATATCGTGCCGCTGCCAATGGCGACCCGACAAATCTGGAACAATTTCATCTTCCGAAGATGCATGCTTTCAACGGAATGTTGACAGCTATCATACAAGCTGGTGAAACTGCCGGAGAAATTGTATTTACAGCCAAAGCAAATGGAGTGAAAGCCGGAAATATTCGTATTCAAACGAAATAAGGTATACGCTTTATAAAATCTGATAAGCCACCGGATTTCTTAACTAAAGAGAAGTCCGGTGGTTTTCATATATAATATACTGGACTTTTCACTTTTACGAGAAAAGAAGCAGGTAAATACAGGTTAATATCTATCTTTGCCAAAGAAAACGTTACAGATATGTCACACAGGATTCACTTCCTTATTTTTACAGGTCTTTTACTGATGTTCTGTTCATGCCGGAAAGAAAACAGGTTTGAATGGCAAGTTAATCAAAGACACATGGAAGTATCTCTGAACAAAGAATCTGATTCGCTCTATGTCATTCATTTGAATACAGACCAACCCTCCCACTCTGTTTGGAAATTGCCTTATCCTGTCTATCAATTTGATTATGGAGATGTTACAGGAGACGGGATGCCGGAAATTATTGTGTGGGTTATCAAGCCTACCCGATTCGACCCCAAACCCGACAAGCGGTTATTTATTTACCGGATTGCAGATGAAGCGTATATCCGCCCACTTTGGTTAGGTTCGAGGGTAGCACAACCTTTGGAAGATTTTAGAGTGATTCGTGAACATACTCCTGTATTGATACGCACCGTGGAACGGGAACGAAGTGGAAAATTTCTGATAGCGGAATATGCATGGAGAGGTTTTGGTCTGGATTTTAAGGGATATCTGAAACGCGAGACAGAAGAAAAGGAGCACGCCGGCTTATCCGTGCAGGTGCGGATGCCATCATCGGACACCATCCGCATGTCATTCAGAAAGAAGAATATTTTAAAGGTAAGCCTATTTTCTATAGTCTAGGCAACTTCGTGTTCGACCAACGAAAACCGGAAACATCACAAAGCCTGATTGTGCAGCTCAATTTCACCTCTATAGGATATAGTATAAAACTTCATCCTGCAACAATTAATAATTGCAAACCGGAATTACAATAATCAGACAAAACCAAAGGGGATAACTGCCAACATTATACTATTTACCAACAAATATCATCATCCCTCTATCTTGAAATCCACTAGATTTTGCACATTAAATAGCTTTCCAGAAAGCTTGGAAATCGCGATATCTACCGTAACAAACCAGCTCATCTCCCTCTTCCACTTTCTCATCCGCCGGTAATTCATTCTTTACATGAAGCTCCATTAAAGAAATGCCCAAGCAATTGGTTATTTTATTGGCTCTCTTCAACCCTATCATCTTTAAATGAAACTCTTCATCCAAATTCAACTCATTCACAAAATATCCTACAAATTTCTCCGGAACCGTGAACTTCACAACATAATAATCCTGATCGATGCGGAATCCTTCCATATTCGTTCCAAAATCAAGCAATTGCACCAAGCTGCGGGCAGCATCTTCTTCCGGAGTCAGGATTCGCTCAAGTTCAAAAGCCTCAAGCACCGCTTTATGTACGGCATCAATAGCACGGGCAAAGATTCGGGAAACCTTTTTCTGCTTCAATAGGGCAACAACACGTATCGATGCACCAAAATTCTCACCAATCGCTACAATTACTATATCCACACTATTCAATGGCAACACTGATAATGATTGTTCGTCAGTGGCATCAATGACAAAAGCCGTAGCAACCTTATCTTTGATTGAATCTACACGACTTTCACTAATATCCGCACCAATAATCTCGTGCCCTAATGCAGACAATTCCTCTGCCAACACATGGCCGTAATTTCCTAAACCGATAATAATATACTTCATATCTTTAGTTTATTATAATGTTATCACTCGGATAACGGTATTTTGTATTCTTTTTCTGTTTGACAATTCCCAACATCAATGTTATCAATCCCACACGTCCGATAAACATCAACAAGGATACCAACAACTTACTGGCATCACACAAATGAGGGGTCAGATTCAGACTGGATCCCACAGTACTAAGTGCAGAGACACATTCGAAAGTCAATGCCATGATGGAAACACCCGGTTCGAGTATGCTCAATGTGAAAATAAAAATGAATGACACTCCCAATGACATGACTACTGTTGCATTGGAACGCCGGATTGAATCGTAAGATAATTCTCTGCCAAACACCTCTACCCGTTCAGTACCACGCAATACGGCTACAAGATTCAGAACCACAACTGCAAAAGCGTTCACTTTCACACCACCTGCCGTAGACTGTGAACCACCACCAACCCACATCAAGAATAGATAAACCAACAAAGTCTGCACGCTCAACGATGCCAGATCGACACTACTAAAACCGGCTGTTCGAGGACAAGTGGCATTAAAGAAAGCTTGTGTCCATTTGTCTGCCAAAGGCATACCGGCAAAAGAAGCATTCCACTCAAAAGCAGCAATAGCTAATGTACCGATTAATAAAAGCAGGAAAGTCATGATTAACACAATCTTCGTATTCAGGTTATAAAGATGCTGCATTTTGTGACGATCCAGTTTGCGTGTACGGACCAATTTCCAGAAACGACGTAGGTGATATAATACAATATCCTTGAAATTGACAAGAATGGGGAAGCCGATACCACCGAAGATTATCAGCAAAGAAACAGAAATAAACAGTCCATTATGATTGGTCATCACCATCGGATTCCCTAAATTACCGGAAAGTGTAGAAAAACCCGCATTACAAAAAGCTGATATAGCATGGAAAGCAGCAAAACCTAACTCGCCTTCCAAAGTCATTCCCAGCGTACCGTGAATACTAAACCAAATCGAAACCATGCCAATCCCTTCAATGACTAGGGTAAAGCCCAATATATATAATAAGGTGGACAGTAATGAACCTAACGAATTGGAACTAACCATATCACGTACAACAAGCTGATTATAAATGGAGGTGTTTCCCATGAAGAACATGGCAAAGAAACTGGTTAATGTCATCACTCCTAATCCTCCAATCTGAATCAACAGGATAATGACAACTAATCCGGAAGTGGTGAATGTAGTGGATACATCTACCGGAACCAAACCTGTAACACATACGGCACTGGTAGCCGTAAATAAAGAGTCTACCCAGGTAATACCATTCACCGTGCAGCGCGGAAGCATCAGTAGACCTGCTCCAATCAGGATAATAGCCATAAAACTGACTGCCAATATCAAAGACGGATTGGTACGCCGTCCCAACAGGCGCACCAGCCCATTGGATAAGTTGAGGAAAGAAAGGACTAGTAATAACAGGAGATGATAAAACTTCCCATGCAGGAATTCCCAAATCTGCAAAATAGCTCCTTCTTCTTCCGGACGGTGAAAAATGACGGGTACTAGAGTAAGATATAATAACCCGCTTAATATCCAGGCTAATCGCCGGTATTGTTTTTTAGTATTCCGGTATTCCAGTGAAATATGTAAAGTAACATCAATCAGAAAGATAATCCAGACAGTTTTATACAATGTCTGCAAATTAGCCACTTCATCTACGGATAAGGAAAAACCGTGTTCATATACTACTCCAACAATCAACAACAGAGATGCCAGATAAGTGAGTGCTTCTACCAGTCCTAACAGGATACGTACATAGGGTTTTAGCAGTTTATTCTGATACAATAAAAACTTATGATAAATCTTCATATCATCTTTTTTAACAGGGTCGTGCAAACTTAAGTAAAATAACAATTAGAACCGATTCTTTGTTGACAAAATTTTCTGAATATTAAAAAATTGAGTACTTTTGGCAACAAGAAACTAAAAAACTACAATATTATGAGTGAAAAAAGAAAACGGTATATCTTACCCGAAGAAGAAATTCCACACTACTGGTACAACATTCAGGCGGATATGGTAAACAAACCTATGCCTCCGTTGCATCCGGGAACCAAACAACCACTGAAAGCGGAAGACTTGTATCCGATTTTCGCTAAGGAACTGTGTCATCAGGAACTGAATCAGACCGATGCATGGATCGAAATACCGGAAGAAGTGCGCGAAATGTATAAGTACTATCGCAGTACTCCGCTAGTTCGTGCTTACGGATTGGAAAAATAAAATCAATTGAAGCAAACTTTTGTTTTGATGGGACAGATAAAAAAGATTCTTACTTGTTTGATCCAAAACAAGGTGGGGCTTTAAATGATGTAGGAAGTTATGTCGTTGGTTTTGTCCTTGCTTTAGTGGATGCACCAGTTGAAAGTGTTGAATCTCATATTGAAAAAGAAAATGAGATTGAAATGAATTTTAAAGCAACTTTAAATTTTAAAAATGAAGTTCAAGGAAAAGTAGAAGGTTCAATTAATTATAATAAAGAACGTTATGCTTTAATTAAAGGAGAAAAGGGAGAAATCTATGTTCCAATGTTTAACCGTGTGGTTGAATATACAATTCATTTAGAAAATGAAGTTATGCAAAAAACATATCCAATTGAAGGAGACGATATGACTTTAGAAATACAAGCTTTGATTAATCATAATCAATCAACACATACATTACAAGATTCAAAAAAATTACAAGAAACAATTGAAAGAATAAGAGAGGAAGCAAAATAATGAAACTAGGAATTTTAGGAACAGGAATGATTGTTAAAGATGTTCTTACCATGTATCACGAGCTAGGTGTTGAAAAGACTTATCTTTTTTCAACAAAAAAATCAAAATCACAAGCATTAGAACTTATGAAAAAATATCATTTAGATAAAGTTTATACAGATTATGATGAATTACTTCAAAGTGATGTTGATACAATTTATTGTGCTTTACCTAATCATCTACACTATGAGTTTTCAAAAAAAGCTTTAGAAAATGATAAAAATGTCATTATTGAAAAACCAATTACAGCGAATAGTAAAGAATTAGAAGATTTAATTGAAACAGCCAATAAAAAGAATTTAATGATTTTTGAAGCTATGAATTTACATTACATACCTGCTTTTCTTTCATTAAAAGAAGATTTAAAAAAATTAGGAGATATTAAAATTGTTTCATTTAACTATTCGCAATATTCATCAAGATATAATGCTTTTAAAGAAGGAACAATTTTACCAGCCTTTGACTTTCATAAAGCTGGTGGTGCTTTAATGGATTTAAATGTTTATAATATTCATGCTTTAATCGATTTATTTGGTAAACCTGTTTATCATAAATATATGGCAAATATTGAAAGAAATATTGATACAAGTGGGATGATGTTGTTTGATTTTGAACATTTTAAAGCTTTATGTATTGGGGCTAAAGATTGTAAAGCGCCTTTAATGAATACGATTCAAGGAAACTTAGGAGCAATCGCTGTTAAATGTCCATTAAGTCAAATGACAGAATATGAAATCTGTTATAACGATGGGACAAGTGAAGTAAAATCTTTTGAAAAGAAACATCGTTTAATTTATGAATTTAAAGCATTTATGAAAATGATGGAAGAAAAAGATTATAAAAAACAACAAGAAATGTTAGAACTTTCTTTATTGATTTCTAAATTAATGGAAGAAGGTAGAATGCAAGAAGGGATTGTGTTTGATAATGATAAATAATAAAATTGTTTTAGGATATATAGGAAATGGTAAAAGTACCAACCGTTATCATTTACCATTTGTCTTACAAAGAAAAGATAAGTTTATAGTTAAAACGATTTATAATCCTCATATTCATCATGATGTATGGGATAAAATAGAAGGTATTAACTATACAGAAAATCAAGATGATATTTTTCAGGTATATGCAAGAAATACCGGGCTTTTTAAAGATTCCTACCATATTACTTTTTTTAAAGAAAAATTATATAACATGATTGAACCGTTATGCCAAGAAAAAAAATATATTAAAAAGTATGAAATTGATATTTCAGGAAATTTGTCAGAAACAAAATGGACAGGAAAAGAAGATATAGATGAATATATAAAAAAAGAAGAATACACTATAGAGCCTATGATTTATCTGGAGAATAATCAAACAGATGAACAATATGCAGAGATAATTTCAGACTGGTTAATGACTCTATCAAAATTGGAATGCAGTATGCGAGTACTTGTAAAGATAGAAGATTTAAACATAGTAATATTTGATGAAGAATTTGAAAGTGGAGAAAAAAATATGAATGAATATACAGAGGAGTTGCTAAAAGAGGAAATCAATAATACTCGTAAAAATAGTAATACAATAAAAGAGTATAAAAAATGGAAACAAGAAAATAAAAAATAAAATTGTTTTAACATAATTTGGAAGCAGGAGGAAAGTATTGATGAAAGAAGAAAAGTTTTTACCATTAGGTTCTGTAATTCTTGTAAAAGGAAGTGTAAAAAAGCTCATTCTAATTGGAAGAGGTGTTGTGGCAATTCTCAAAGGAGAGCAAAAATATTTTGATTATGTTGCTTGTACTTATCCAGAAGGCTTGATTGGGGAAAACGTGTTGTATCTCAATCATGAGGATATTGAAGAAGTAATTCAAAAAGGTTTTCAAGATGAAGATGATTTCCGAATGCAGAAAAGTTTAAAAGAACATTTGGATGGATTATTAAAAATAGAAAATGAGTCATAAAACTTTTGCTTTCTGGATAGGGAGGAGGTGTGATGCATGGCAAATAAAAATCAAGCTGCTATTTCATCTGCAGAATATGAAATTACTCAAGCAAACTATAGGATTTCAGAGTGCCAAAATGAAATTTAGGGATTAGAAAAGAAAATTGAGCGTTTAGAAGATGCAAAACAGAAACTGCAGACTTATAAACTGAATATAGAAACGGAGAAATTTGACATTACGCAAAAACTTTCATGCAGCAGTTGGAAAGGATCTAATAAAGAAGAATATGAAGGGATTGCTGAGGAACAGCTTAAACCATGTTATCAAACATATTATGATGAAACTGATCGAGCCGTAGATGCGATTATGGATGAAATCACAAGATTGGAAAATCAGATTTATGATCAAGAAGGCGTGATTGGCTGGCTAAAAAGTCAGATTAACTCTTTGGGGAATTATATTGAAACATTGCTTAATTAAGTAAAGGGGGACTGTCAATGATTGAATTAAATAAATTAACTTATAATTCGAATGTGGCAGCGTTATCTGTGGCCGGCCAAGGTATTAAAAAAAGTAAAGAACAGCCGGAAATTACAGGAAATATGAAAACGTTGGAAGCATTTTTAGAAACCTATCAGACTTTATCGGAACTGTTTGGAAGTTATAAAACTTTATTACAGGAAGATGTGGGAAAACTACGAGATGTCAGTACCTGTATGACTTATGCAGAACAATCTTTAATAAAACCATGACATTTAGCGGTTGAAAAATACAGAATTTGAAAAGAAGCACCCAAGGAGGAGGTGTGTTATGGGATACCATGTGAAAATCGAAGAGTTGTTGGAAGTACAAAATCAGATGATTAGTCAGTTAAGCGAATGGGGGACACAATTAGAGACGGTTTATCAGGCATTAGAAACGATTGTAGTAACACCATGCATCCAAGGGGAAACCGGGAAAAGCATACAGAATTATATACAAGAAGTACATATTCCTGTGATTGGATCACTACAGCAATTATTAACAGAGTTTCAGGTACGTCTTTCGGTATATGCAGAGGGATATTATGGAATTGATTCTTCTTATGAGGCTGAGATTCCACAGGAAATATTGGAGGAACAACAGCAAGTATTGGAGAAGGGACGGGAAGATTTTGAAAATTTACGAGAAGAAATCAATAGCATCATTTCCAATGTTAGTGATATTGTTTCAGTTGTACAGCCTTCAGGTTTATCTTTAGTACTCTCTTATCAGTTAATGGAAAGTCGTGTTAAAACTTTAAACAGTGACATTGGTGATTATGAGGAAACACATCAAAATGATACGCAGAATATGAACTCTATGCTGGAGTCTATAAGGTCTATTTTGATAGCAAGAACAGGAAGTCCTGCTATATCAGTAACCAATTATCAGGCTGGTTCTATTGCAATGCTACCGTCATATCAAAGGCTGCAGATGGGCTATGAAGCAAGTGGAAATTTTGTAGCTCAGAACATAGCTCAGTACGAAGCTGCAATGAAAAAAAATGAAGATAGAATTGAAGGTATAGTCCCAAATCAAGATGTAAATTATCTAAAAAATGTATATGACAGTAAGATGTGGGAAACTATGAACGCACATTATGGATTCACTAAGCAACAGAGTGTTTTGATAACAAAAGTATTTAGAAATTTGGAAAGGCAAACAGGCTTAAAAATGGAAACTCAGGAAAAAATACACTATATTTTTAGCGTTTTAGCACCTCTTTGTATTAATTATAATGCAAAACGTTTTCAAATAACAGCTGGGACTTTAAGCTTAGAAAAAGCAATAAAAGAATTGGAAAAAAGTGGTTTATCAGAACAAGAAATATTAGATTTTAGAGTTTTAGTTAATTTGCAACATGGTGCTAGTGAACAAGATATATTAGATGCAGGAATTAAGTTTGAAGACAGTATATATAGTGACATAAATGCTGATACTTTTAGATATAATTCTTCAACGATTACAAAAGATTTTGCACATGAGCTGATACAATATTCCGCATTTTCTTATGAACCTAATAATTTGCTTGATGAAGCAATGAAAGAAATTGTAGATTTGGCTAATAGTAAACATGGAAGGATATACACCAAATATGAAATTAGTTTTAAAGGTGATATAGATTCAACACGTTGGGGATGGAATTTCAATAACGGATTGGAAATTGATGATTCAAAAGTAGATTGGGGAGATTTTGCATCAGATGTAGATGCTATAAATATTTATGAACGTATGATTAAATGTGATGATAGTGACTCGGTTTTAGATATAATAAATGAGTATAATTGTGGCCTACTATCAGGCGAAACAAAGAGGCAAACAGAATTTCTTTCTAATTTAGGTAGTGGAAATATTGGTGACGGAATTATCAAATTAGATGAAATATTGAAGGTAGATACTATTGCAAGTGAGTTTATTAAAGATGGAAGTGATCCTATAATTGAGAAAAAATCCAAAAAGGGAAGGAAACATTTGTTCAATGGATTATGGAAAACTACCAACTGGAACAGGAGAAGTGTATAAGTGAATAAAAAGAAACAAATTGTGGTTTTAACAATTGGATATGGAATATTTTTTATAGTTTTGATAGGAATATGTGCGGTATATTTTGAAACTAAAGAACAAAAATTTACGCCTAATAGATGGGAAGCAAGTACTGATTCTAAAAGATATAAATTTATTAAAAGCTTTGAAAAACAATATGAAGTAATAGGAATGAAAAGAGAAGAAATAGAAACATTACTTGGAAATCCTAATAAAACGGAAACAAAAAAGGGTACAAAAGAAATAGAAGTATATGAATACAGAATAGAAGACAATCTATTGTTGGGTGGAAAGTATATAGAATTAATTTAAAAAAAGATATTGTTACAAAGGTAGAAATTTTGACAGAAGATTGGTAATACAATAAATTCCTTTGCACACCTATAAGAAAAATAGCAAGGGAAGAGGTAAACTTACGAAGGAGAGAGTACATATGAGTTCCAGTTATCATGTGAGGACAGAGGAATTATATCGGGCGCTGGAGACAATATCTGGCAGATAGAAGAGTGGCAGGATCAGCTTACCCAGGTACAGCAGGCAGTGGAAACCACAAAGATGACCATGTCTGTACAAGGAGAAACAGGAGACAGTATAAGGAGTTACTTGACGGAGGTACAGGTGCCAGTCATCAAAGGAATCCGGCAGGTATTGAAGGAATATGTGATGCGGCTAGCGGGGGATATTATCGGATATCAGGGCATTGATACCCAGATGGATGCGGAGTTATGTCAGTCATCCCTCGAAGACCAGTACGAGAAACTTTTGAGCAATCAAGGGAACTTCCAGAAAGTGGTAGAAAGTGTGAATTCTGCGATTGCAGGCATCAATGATATAGCATCTGTGACCAAGCCGGATGGAAGCACAGCTGATTCTTCTTATAGTGGGTTGATAATGTATGTACAGAACCTGAATCAGCAGATCGGAGAGTATGAGGAGACTCATAAGAATGATTGTCAGCCAGTCAACGAGATGATACAAACTATTCAGAGTATTATAGCGTCCAGAACAGGTATTGACACGAGTGCATCCACGTATGTGCCGGGAAGTTATGTCCTAAATCCAGCTTATAGCAAGCTGAAACAGCAGATGGAGACGAGTAATAAGTATACGAAGGAAGATATTGAGAATGTGCCAATTCTACAGGAAGTGTCGATGGAGATAGACCTAAGTGAATTGGATGATATTCTAGAAAAACTAGGAATTGTAACCGACAATCCGGTATATGATGCAATTAAATCTGCGGCAATTGGCCATAAAGATATTTCGTTATTAGTAAACGGCGTTACATTTATAGTGGATGACACTGGGAAGGTACATCTGAGTGGTAAGATTATGGACGGAATTAAGGATGCTAATGGAACGATACATAAGTGGGATGAGCAGGGAATAGGAAAGGTATTAAAGGAATTAGGAGTTGAGATAGGAACAGAAGGCTTCAATAAAAGCAGCTTGAAAAATTGGAGTATGGATGGTATTGCAATAAAAAATTTGCAAATAGACACACCAAATCAAACTATAGATAGGATTAAGGCACTGGCAGAAACAGGGGGAAGCAGAGCGGCAATGACTAGTAAAATGGCTCGGGGAGTCTTTAGAGAAGGAATATCTATTTGGGATGATTTTAGCCCAGAGGTATATAAAAAAGTAAGCAAGATAGGGAAAGCGGGACATGTTTTAGGCGCAATTGGAACACTAGTTACCGTGGGTAGTAATGTATCAGAGAATATGATAGATGATTATGGAAATCTAAATATTACGCCGGACTCAGTACAGGACACAATATCAGATTCAGCAGTAGATATTGTGTCCGGTGCAGGAGCAATGGCGGCAGGAATGGCTATTGGAACGGCTGCTTTTCCAGGAGTAGGAACAGTTGCGGGAGCTGTTATCGGTTTTGTAATAGGTGGGGCAATTAACGGTATAGCAAATTTGGATGTGAAAGATATGGATGGAGATGGGGAAAAAGACAGTCTAGTAGATATTACAAAACTGGGAGTAGATAGTTTTTGCGACCGGGTAGGAAATTTATTAGGATTATAGAAAAAGAAGAGAAGGAGAGTTACAGTGAAAAGAAAAGCAGGAGCGATATTAGTAATTGTAGGAATGCAGTTGTTTATAATTGGTGCAATATGTTCGCAAGAGGTTTATATACGTATAGGATTAAATAATCAATATATACTGGTAAAAATATTGTTATTGACATTCGGAATCATGTTCATGGTAATTGGCGATGCCTTTTATAGAGTACTGTATAGACCATATGCGGATCGTGCTTTAATCAAAGAAAAGTATGGAAAACAAAAGAACATTATATTACAAATAGAGTGGAAAAGGCGATATCCATTAAAGAAATTTGTTGTTTTTCTATTATGGAATATCTGTTTGTTTACAGTATTGATAAGTACGATACTTTATTTTTCTGAGCAAGAATCAATTTCTCAGATATTGTTTGGCTACATCATTTTTATAATCACTACAATTGCTACATTTTCACCTATGAGAAAGTATGTAAGTCCCAAATATCGTTGCCTTCCTCACATCGGAGATGTGCTTAGCAAAACAGAACTGAATAAAATGCTGGGGGATGAGGATTTTCAGGGAATAGAGAAATTTAAAGAAATGTCCATCTATCCATACGTAAAAGAAAGTAGAAATTGGTTCTGGATTGGTGGGTTGTTGTTACACAAGAAGATGGTGGTGGCAATTGATTTCGGATTGAGGACAGCCCCTAATCATATGCATTCACGAATTAAATTGATGTATGTGGACGGAGGGATTGGAGAAATCATTTTGTCTGACCTATATTATGAAAGAAGCACAGAACTATATGCGTATTTATGGAAAAGGGCAGGGATTTTAGGGGGCAACGCTGCGGGAATCCCGTGGCATGAAAAAAATACGGAAATAGCGAGAAAATATCTTAACAACAGTAAGTTTGGCAAAATGAATTTTTATGAGAGAATGAAACATGTAGACGAAATCAGGATGTTGTTGATGGAGAAATTTGGCGATGAAGAGGATAAAACAAGATATAAAATTAGTAAAGAAAAAAATGACAACTGAAGGCGGAGTATAAGGGGAGAAAGAGTCAGAGGAGAGAAAGAAAATGTCAGCTTATAATGCAATGGAGATGGCGCAGATTAAGAACCAGATTGCGCAGTATGAAGCTAATAGAGCAGCGGCAGAAAGTATCATTAACGATGCAAATGAGAAGATTGAGCGCCTGAGACCGGTAAAAAAGATATTAGAAGATAACAAGGTCGAAGTAAATACTCAGAGAAACACTGCGAAGACTGTACACAGGACTGATATCGTGGAATGGCAGGGAAGTACCAAAACAGAATTTACAAGTTCTGTAGATGCGGGATTAGTAGAAGGTTATAATCTGTATTATAGTGAATTGGATAGTGCATTAGATGCAGTCAATGATGCAATTACTAGATACGAGAACGAAAAGTATGAGCAGAACGGAATTATTGGACAGATACAGATTGTGATTAACAATTTGGAAAATTGGCTGGATACACTCGGATATTAATAGGAGGGATGAAGATGTCGGAACATATCGCAATAGAATCATCAGAAATTAGGGCACAGTTGGGTGACCTATCAAATGCGGCCAGTGCATTGAATGGACAGGGAAGGAATGTGGAAGTAACGGGAAGAGTGCCATCAATGGCTGCTTTCCTAGAGACTTATGATAAGATGTTACAACTAATCTTAGATTACAAGAATCTTCTTTCAAAGGATGCATCTAATATCAACACTTCGATTACAATAATTCAGCAGAGAGAAGAAGAAGTGGCACGGAGCATTCAATAGTGGAAAGTAGAAACAAACAATACAAAAAGGCATAGAATTGATGAATTTTATTAAGAAGATGTAGATATGCGGAAAAATAATTGTTGCGACTATAATCCCACTATTTGTGCGAAAGAATTGTAAATGAGTATGTTTAAAATGAAAAAATTTACGATTGAATGCAGAGTTAAAAGTTTGTAATGTAGGACAAGAACCGACATTACTTCCAATATGGTGGAACTGGTGTTTATAGTTTTCATTGTGGTCATCATATTTTTTGTTTACTTTGCATGGCTTTTTCTAAATAAATTTTGATATTTAAACCGTATACAACTTTGATATGTTTGATATGCAAAGTGCATAGAAGTAATGTTAAGGTAAGACTGAAACAAGATGAGGAACAGGAGAGGAATAATGCTACAAAGAAAAAACTTATATTTGGAAAATATTGCTGTATTTCGATCAAAGGAGAAAAATCTCTTTGACAAGAACCAGTTACACCGGTTGGAAGAAAAACTGCTTGAAAAAGGAATTTATATGACAGGACCAGTTATCCTGCATAATCGAGATGTGCAGAATACAGATTATGAACTCTTAATATCAGTGAACAGGACGGAAGGGATTGAGGAAGAAGGGCAGGAGAGATTTTATAGGCAGATTATCTATGAGGATTGTGTGTATCTGCGTAGACTTATGGGGGAAAAAACGATTCTTGAGGTGCCACAGGAGATTGAGGAAGAGTTGAATCGCCAGAAATTATGGAGCAGGGAAGTTTTCTATGCCATTTTTAATATTCCTGGTGGTAAAGTAGTGGATATTTATGTTCCGGTAGAAGGGGAGAGTCAGGCATGAGCAAGTATGAGAGTATTCAATATATGAATGTATATTCCAAAAGATATGATGATATTGCACCATCGGATGTCGGGAAGTGTATTGAGGAATTTTACCGTT
>OGXH01000691.1_pt1 | contig 24419 bp, 14 predicted proteins | sample 1576241 | NCBI WGS metagenome assembly OGXH01 (sample SAMEA3541529, study PRJEB24748) | human gut metagenome | biome: human gut; feature: human-associated habitat; material: faeces | place: China | collected 2012
TCTTAAGGATACTTCCAGCCAAGCATCGTGCAGAGTGTCTGGCGCAGCTTCTGCTCATTCCGGGCAACGTAAGGCTGGGCGATCTTGCCTCAAACTACACCTCCGCAGAGCGTCTTCACCAGAACTGGTTCGGTCCAGACCAGCAGTATTCCAACCCGTATTACGTCCGTCACCGGTTCCGTAACTCTGACGAGAGATGGAGAGTGTTCGGATATTATTCGGCAAACCTCAATCTGACAGACTGGCTGAAGTTCAACGCCAAATATTCTTTCGACTATTACCGCACGCGCATACAGACAAGCGATCTCGGTCTGGGCGACCAGGCGATAAGCACTCCCGAGCAGAGCTGGCAGGACATGCTGACCAACGACAACATGCAGCGGGGCGAGGAGAACCACTTCGAGCACAACATACAGTTTCTTTTCATGGGAGACACCCCTCTTACTCCTAAACTGCGTCTCGGCTATACCGTGGGTTCGAACATAATGTATCTGAACTACGAAATGCTCAACGTGGGCGTGGAGAACATGCTCGACAAGGACAACTGGATATTCAACACAGGCTACCGCCTGATCTCCGGCGACAACGACGGACACAAACGCGCGATGTATTCCGTGTTCGGCTCGGCGCAGATAGCATACGACGAGTATCTCTCTCTCGACCTCACGGCGCGCAACGACTGGTCGTCCACACTGCCGGCGAAGAACAACTCGTTCTTCTATCCGTCGGCAAGCGTGAGCTATGTGTTCTCCGACTTCATGCGCTCCATAGGCAAACCGCTGCCCAAATGGGTCACGTTCACAAAGCTGCGCCTGTCTGCCGCACAGGTGGGCAAGGACCCCTCGCCATACAGCCTGTACAACACGCGCAAGTTCAAGTTTGACATGGGCACACGCAAACCGGTTGTCAACACAATCATGATGAACCGTAACCTCAAGCCGGAGATAAAGACTTCGTATGAGGCGGGACTCGACATGAAGTTCCTGGACAACCGTCTCGGCTTCGACTTCACATATTATTATAACAGCACGAAGAACCAGGCGATGCTCGTGGACGCCTCCGCGCCGTGGACACAGCAGTGGGTGAATGCGGGCAAGATAACCAACTCGGGCGTGGAGTTCATGCTTTACGGCACACCGGTGAAGACGAAAGACCTTACGTTCGACCTGACAATGAACATCGCGCACAACCGTTCTACAGTGAAAGAGCTTGCCGACGGGGTGAACAGAGTTTATTTCAACGGCGACCCGAACATGCCTGTAAAGGTGGGAGCCGTGGCTGGAGGAAAGCTCGGAGACATCTACGCCAACAACCTCATGAAGCGTGACGCAAAAGGAAACATCGTTGTCGGAGCGGACGGTCTGCCGCAGCCGGAGAGCGGAAACGGCAATCTGGAACGCTGGCTGCTCGACCATCCCATCGGAAACATACAGCCCGACCTGCTCATGTCCGTCACTCCCACACTCACATACAAGGGCTTCAGCATCACGGCTATGTTCGACATGAAGTTCGGAGGTGATGTGGTGTCGGTGTCGGAAGGTATGGCTACAGCTGTGGGAACGTCGGAGCGCACTGCTTACCGTGGCGAGTTCAAGGAGGTGAACGGTGTCAAGGACTACTGGCTCGTGGTTCCCGGAGTGAAGGAAGACGGCACGCCGAACGACATTCCGGTAAGTGCGCAGTCTTATTATTCCACCATCGGACTGTACAAATCGCAGAGAGGATATGCCGAGGCGTTCGTACACGATGCGTCGTACATAAAACTCAAGGAGCTGTCCGTTGGCTATGCGTTCCCGCAGTCGGTGCTCAGACGCACCCCGCTCACGTCGCTCAGGATGTCGTTCGTGGCACGCAACCTGTGCTTCCTTATGAAACACACACCGGGAAACCCCGACGGCGGATATGACACGACAATGTTCTCACAGGCTCTCGACTATATGGCTGTGCCTTACACCCGCACGTTCGGCTTCTCCGTAAACCTCGGATTCTGACGGCGGAGAAGGACATTAGTCTGTGGCGATACACTTTACCAATGCATAATAAAGAAGCAAAAAGCAATTCTTAAAACTCAAAACAACAATGAAACGCAATACTATATTCAACGGATTTCTGGCATTTGCCGTGGCATGCACGGTATGCTCGTGCTATGATCTCGACGAAATGAGCCATAATCCTTACGAAATAGAGGACAACACAGGTGCTGGAGGGGATAAGGATAATACCGGTGAGGACAACACGAAATATGCCGATGTGAACATCAACTTCACCGTGAGCAAGGAAGACTCCGCCGCACTCAAGACCGCGTTGGCTGATGCTCCGGCTACATTCCGTAACTTCCTTTATGAGGGATATTACAATGATTACCAGATAACAACCAACCTCAGCCATGACATTTATGCCGGTTATGTGGCTAACAACCAGCCGAAGCACTCCATGAAGACGCCCGACTACAGCTACGGCGACGGATGGTCGGGACAGCGTACTCATCTGTCTGGCACTTTCAATCGCACGGAGGAGACTTTTGGATTCCGAAGATTCATTATAATGGGTGTAGCTTGAACACTGCACTTTGACATAGTTTACAATCTCCAACATTCTTTTCTCTGCTTCTGTTTTTTCTGCGTTGAAGAAATAGAACAGAAAGGCTATTGCCACACAGATTCCAATCAGACCACCGAGCAGCCGGATTCGTTTTTCTTTCTTCTTTCTCTTAATATCCAAGATCATCTACCTCCAGATACTTCTCAGGATTATCCAGGTATTTTTCAATGATTTTCAGGGATGTGCCATCCTGACGCATTTCTTCCAGCGTCTGGTCCATCTGCTCACAGATTCCTCTGTCATCATCTTTTGCGAAAGCAACACCTATCCCCGTAATCATCAGCGGTTCTTCTAGAATACGGAAGCTTGTGTTATAATCCTTCATATACTGGAAAATCGATTCCTCATGTGCGGCAACTGCATCTACATATCCTTTCCCCAGAAACGTATAAATCAACTCCCGGTGTGCAAGACTGATCAGATTTCCCAGCTTGGGGATTCTTTCATCTGTCCGGTTCAGAAAGATGCCTTCCGGTTTGGTTGTGGACTGGACAGCCAGGTTCTTTCCCTCCAGGTCACTCAGTTTATAGATATTGCTGTTCTCATTTACAGCAACCACCTGACGGCTTGCTATATATGGTCCCGCCCAGCGATAATCGTCAAGGCGTCCTTCCATGGAAAAACAACCCATGATACAGTCAATCTCTCCGCTCTCCACCAGTTCTTTTTTCTTCTCCCAGTTGATCTGTACAACCTCCACCTGATATCCCATTCTTTCGAAAGCTTCTGTAGCCAGTTCTACATCAATTCCTGTCGGGATTCCATCCTCATTCAGATAATTGTATGGTGGATAACTGTCACTCCCGAGCGTGATGATGGGTTTTTCCATTTCTTTTCTACTGTCACCTGTGTTTGTGCACCCTGCCAGGGTGACTGTTAAGATTCCCGCAAGCAGAATGCCTGCAATCACTCTTTTTCCTATCATTTTCCGTCTATCCTTAACTATTTTTTCGTTTTTTCATATCTGATTTCCTAATAAAATTATTATGGTTACATCTATGAAATATCATCATAAAAAAACACTGTCCTACAGACAGTGCACCTAATTTCATGCAACTGGCTGCCATTTTAAAGGCCCTGTAGCTTTGCGTCCCAGACTTTCATCTGGTTTGCCGATTATCATTTTTTAACTTTTAAACTTATGCCCAAAAAAAGAACAGCCGATATATACATTCGAACTGTTCTTCTACTTCCGAAGTCCACACAACATTGACATCACTGTTTCCTGCTCATTTGTACTAAGATCGTTCCATATCTTTAAAACGTCTTTCTGCAAAAGTCATTTTCGCTTATATCTTTTTTATAATATCATAGGATGTTACGTTTGTCACATAAAACTTTGAAGCGCAAATCATTTTGTAAACCATTCAAAGCAAAATATTAGGCAATACCATTCAGCAAACTCTTTGCCTGTTTTATGTTAAGCACCTCCGTCCCCCATCTCTACCTATAGAAAAAAGATCCAGGCACAACTTATACGTCATGTCTGGATCTTTCTGAAATGTCTATAAAGAAATTATTTTATTGAATATATCTTACTTTTTGATAACCGCTTTCTTAGACACACCCCTTGCTACCAGAAGTTTCTTATAGTAAGCAAGCTTTGATGCCGGTACTTTTACGGTCATCTTTGCGTATGTTCCTGTAAAGGCAGCAGCTCCTACCGTCTTTGTGGTCATGGCTGTGTTTCTCACCACAAGTGCCTTGAGGTTCTTACATCCGTAAAATGCCTTTGAACCTATGGTCTTTACATTCTTGCTTATAACAACCTTTGCAAGCTTTGTATTGCCCTTGAATGCTCCGCCTCCTATGGCAGTGACCTTGAATGTCTTTCCGCCAAGCTTTATCGCATCCGGCACTGTAACAGAAGTTGTCTTCTTGACAGCTGACACAAGAGTTACTGTTCCTCTTCCGCTTGTGGATGCATTTGTTATCTTGTATCTATAGTTTCCGTATGTGTATACCTTTCCAGCCTTTGTAACTATATTGAAGTATCTCACCACACTTCCACCATAGTTGCCAATTCCGGTTATGACGACCTTTGCCTTTCCGAAGTTCTTATTGGAATAGCATGTTATCTTGTAGTTCTTATTCAATGTGAGCTTGGTCTTGCCATACACCACCTTGGTATTTGGCTTTACAGCCTTGCCTGTATACAGAACCTTTGCTGACACAGCCACCTTTGCCTTTTTGATATCTCTCTTTGCAATGGCAAATGTCAATGTAACCGTGCCTTTGTATTTTCCTTTGCCCTTTACGACCGCTTTGGCTGTTCCGGCATTTATATTCGATGAATATGTAACTGTGTAATCTGTGCCAGATACAAGTGTGGTATTTCCGACACTAACCACTACTGCAGGAGTTATCTTCGCTCCCGTATATGTAGCCTTGTAGGATGCCTTCTGTGTCGCCTTATAAATTACCTTTGCGCTCTTAGATATGTCAACCGTTATCCATGTCCACACAGCCTTCAGTGTAATATCTCCATCCACGGCTCCATACAACGCATCGGCCACATATGTCTTACCTGCATTGTCGGTCCATGTCAGGCTGTACCCAGGCTTTGATGCTGAGTAAGCTACACCATCTTTTGTAGTTATATCGAGCTTTGAGATATCAAGTATTGAACCCTTGTTGAATGACGATACACAGATCTGATCATCATTCTCATCGACAAATGTCACCTTGACCATAACAATGCTCTCACCCGTGCTGTCTACAGGATCCTTTGAATACGTCGGATCTCCGCCTATAACGGCATCTCCGTCAACTATGATCTTTCCATCGTCTGATCTGACACCAAATGATCCACCTATACTTGAACCTGATGCATCTGCTGTGATCTTTCCGCCTACAAGCTTTATAGAATTATCCGCTGATATAACCGACTCATCCTCGCCAAGAGCTGTGGATGTGGCATCAAGCAAGCCACCTGTCATCTCGACATCCTTCGCTGCAACGGCCTCCGACACTGCCTCTATCTTGTTGCTGCCACCGGATATCTTCACTGTGCCAGCTGATTCAACGCCCTTACCCTCAGACTTTATCTTTATGCCTGATATCTCAACATCTCCGTCAGCCTTCACCGCCGGAGCATCCGGTGTTGATGAGACTATCACTGATGAATCGCCATTTCCATTTATCTTCACAACACCTGATCCCGCAGAATTCTCCATACATTTGATTCCATCTGAGACGATATTGTTTCCAAGCACACTGATCACGAATGTTCCAGAATTGCCTGAACCTACTGTGAGTTTCTTTAACACAGCACTGTCTATCGTGATACTGCCTGCTTTTCCGGTATCAACCGCCACATCTGCGCCATCGCCCGTCACAGTATAATCACCGCTCTGTGTAAATGAAACCAGTATATTTTCACCGGACTCAGACACTCTTACAGTTGGATTGCCATTGCCATCTACCAAAGCTCCAACATATTCACAGTTACCAAGTCGTCCAACATCTATTGTGTATGGATCTGACACAAGTGTCACAATCTCAAGTGCCTTACTCATTGCACCGGCATTCAGATTTGAAGTTGCCTTCATTCGTCCATATACATAATACTTTGTAAATGCCTTAAGGCCTGCAAAATATGCGCCGTCCTGCCATGTGAGACTATCCGCATCATCGACAGGAACTGTAGATATTGCATATTCAACTCCTGTATTTGTACCTGATACATAGCTCTCAACTGTTACAGATGATGATGAAACTGCCTTTTTGACAAGTGACACACTAGCTGTGTTCTCAGCCTTTGCGACTTTCGCTTTAAGAAGTATATTCACTGTTCCATTTGCTGTTGTGATCACAAGTGTATCGCTATAGTTTCCTGCAGCAAGTCCTGTCACAGGTCTCACCTCAACAGCGGTCTCCTGTCCAGCTGCTATCTGACCTGCAGGATATAATGTGATCTGGAAATTGTTGCCAGTTTTGAGACTCACTTTCACATCGCTTAGCTCAGTCTCGCCACAATTGCTTAAGCCTATGCGTTCTGAAGAAACATCCCCGTATCCATAGACAAGAGCATTCCATGCCTTTCCTGAAGTTTCGCATGACAGTTTTCCCGGTTCAAGAACCTTTACTTTGCACCCAGCCTTAACGCCTGAACCATCCTTTGCCTTTGCGGTGATGGTGGCCGTTCCGGCTGCAAGTGCCGTTATCTTGCCATTCTGAACCGATACCTTTGTCCTGTCAGAGCTTGTCCACACGAGTGAGCTGTCTGTCGCATCCGCTGGTGTGACTGTGGCTTTTATCTGTCCACTCTCACCTACCTTCATAGTAAGTGCCGTTTTGTCAAATGTGATACCTTTGACTGGTATAACCTGAGTTTCCGTAGAAGACTCTGTAGTCTTTTCTGTTGATGAACCTGTACCTGAACCTGATGTTGATCCTGTCGAACCCGTGCTGGATCCAGATGAAGGATTCTTTGTTGCCTTCTCTGTGGTAGTGGTCTTTGTCGTAGTCTCTGTGGTGACATTTCCACCTGACTCCCCGCTGATCGTCCTGAGCTCTGACGACACCTCGCTCTTTGGAACTACCTTCTGCGCTGTCTTCTCCTCATCTGTTCCGCTGTTCTTTACATACAGATAAAGTCCGGCTGCTGCACCCACAAGGCTTGCATTATAATCCAGTGCAACCTCGTTCTGGTTATAATCTTCTGAGCTATCTACATAGGATGTACTCGAACCCGCCGGGCCGCCAACCAAAGCGCCGACTAGTACATGTGCCTGCTTTGTATATGCATTTCCAGTTACAGAACCCTGATATCCGCTTGAGGCTCTGTGATGAGGGTACTTTGATGAATACTTGTTGTAACCGACAACGAAACACTTTGAACCTGCATTGTTGCCAAGTATGTACTTCATCTGACCATTTGCCCATGATGAATAATCATTCTTTCCATATATCGTGTCATACATGAGACCTGTCATCTGATGAGCAGTGTTATATCTCGCCGATCCCCAGCTGTCTATCAGGCAGAAATTGTTATCTCCTGACTGTGTCTTGCTTGCTATAAGTCCTGACTGGTTCTCCACGAACACGCTCTTCTTGGATGAATTAGGACTGTAGAGCAGAGCCGCCTGAGCCACGTTCTTCCAGCAAAGAGCCCAGTTAGGATTTGTTCTGCCACCATATACATTATTGTATTTTGTTGCATATGCTGATTTTCCTGTAGCCTTGTACAGAAGAGCCGCCGCAAGGGCATAGTCATCTTCCCATGAATCTGAGCTATAGAAACCTGATGCCGGACCCGAGCTGTTCTTCTTAGCCTTAGTATCCGCATATGTGAAAAGCTTCTCCGCATAGGAAAGCGCTTCCTTATCCTTGTAATTTATATAATATGCCGCAAGTGCCGCCGCTGTCTCTGAAACGATATCTGTACACGTATCCGAATCAGATGTGAATGTTGCCTGTCCACTTCTAGACGACTGCTTTTCCGGAGCTCCCCAGTATCCATGATCTACATTTCCATCACCGACCTGATAACAGAAAGCCTGAACCGAACCATCGCTTCCAAGGACTGTGCATCTCTCGAAATAATTAACGAATCTGTCCATGATCCTCTTGTAGTGTGCCTCTGTAGCAGTATCCGCAAATGCCTCAGCAAACTCCATGTGAGCAAGTCCTAGGACCGTAGCCGAATATGCCTGTGGCAGACCAAACTTGGCATGATCTCCCGCATCATGGTATCCACCGCTGACATCCACAGTCTTTCCATTATATGTTGTTTTTGCATCCTCAGTATGGCAGTTTGATCTCCAAGAAAACTCACTCTTTGCAGATACATCACTTCCGCACATATTCGCATCATAAAGATACAGTGACTCCTGAAGAAGCTTTGCATAGTTGTACTCAACATCCGTATTGATCTCACCTGTGTTGTCCCCGGCTCCGCCAGATGATGATGAAAGTGAACCGATAAATGAGTCAAATGCACCTGACTGTGAGCTGTAGTACACCTTGACACCTGTTATAGACACACCATTTGCCGTGCCTGTGTAGCCAAGCTTTGAATAACTCACGCTCGATCCGGCATTTACTGCACCTGACTTCTTGGATGTGTTTGGATATATGTACAGCTTTCCATCACTGAATACACCCTTGAGGGCTGACCAGCTACTGTAATCCTTTACTGCAGTTACTGAACCATTCACATCAGCCACCGCTATCCAGTCTGCTATGTATGAATTGCTCTTGTTATTTATCGTTATCTCTGTCTCGTAGTAGCCGTCTCCCTTGGCTGTTCCATCTCCATCAGCAAGACTTGCGGTTACGCTTGAGCTTGTGTTTCCAATTGAATCAAGGTCCGCACTGCCTGATCCGCTGTCTCCCGAACCGCCAGACTCCCCTGATGAACCTGAACCGCCTGAACTATTCTTTGTTCCGGCAAGAACCGCTGATACAATTCTGAACTTTATCGTACTGCCCGCCTGAAGGTTCGCCACCTGTATTCCAAATGCCACCTTCTCCGTGCTGGTTGTGCTGATAGATGCCAGATCAAGTACGGTCTCAAACTGTCCTGCCTTGGACAGATCTACCCATATGTCATTGTTCGACCAATCCGTGCCATACGATGCAAATGGCATAACTCCCGCATTCTGTCCACTTGCAGCGGTGAACGTATCAACCGCATATGTGATCTTAAGTGTCTTATACCCTGCATCCGCGATTGCTTTCATGGATGCCATATCTGAGGCGGGCGAAAACCTTATCTCCGCCTTTCCATGATCACTCCACTCATCCGTTGCTGCAGTCACCGTCTTCCAACCGGTGTCCGGTTTCAGATCCAGCGTTATGGTCTCCGCCTTAGCTGTGATCTCCGGCCATGTTATATTGCCGATGATCATGCATAAGGTGAGAACATATGCCAGGATCCTGCTCGCTGCTTTCTTTCTCATTTCCCTTTTCCTCCTTGTACTTCCTTTTCTACCAGAAAAAATACCCTATTATTAAAAATATAGCACAGAAAACATCTTCATGCGACCCAATAATCCGTCATTATTTATCCGCATAATTACCAATGTTTTCTGTGCTATTTTACCAACACCTTGTTTCCAAGTATTCTCTTTGAATTCTCTATGTCATTTGTCATCTGGGCCTTGAGCTCATCTAGGCTTCCAAATTTCTTCTCGCCCCGGATCTTCTCTATAAGCTCCACCTTGATGATCTGTCCGTATATATCCCTGTCAAAGTCAAAGATATTAGTCTCTATAGTAATGTTTCCTTTGTCGTTCACTGTTGGGTTGTCACCTATGTTGGTGATTCCATTATAGACTCTGAACGGATCCACATGACACGCATGCTCTCCCTGAACTATTCTGATCCTTGAAGCATACACACCAGCCGGCGGGTACAGCTTGCGTTCCTCTGGCGGCATATTCGCCGTTGGTATTCCTATGGTTCTTCCAAGCTGCTTGCCGGACACCACCTCACCTGTCATACTGTACGGTCTGCCGAGCATCGGAATGACCGACCTCACATCTCCCTCAGAAATATTCTTCCTGATGACAGTTGAGCTGACCACCTCGTCATCCTGTTCCAGCTTGTCTATGACTATGACCTTATATCCATACTCGCCCGCATAATCCTTCAGGGTATCCACATCGCCCTTTCTGTCTCTGCCGAATCTGTAATCGCTTCCAACCACGACATATCCGGCCCGCATCATGTCCACCAGCACATCTCTGATGAACGCCTTCGGCTCTGTAGCCGCAAATGCATCGTCAAACGGATATTCAACCAGGACGTCAACTCCGGTATCCGATACCACCTGTGCCTTCTCGTCAGATGTGTATATGGTCTTCATATTGCTCACATCAAACACATGGTTCTCCCTCATGTCAAATGTGAACACGACACCCATATAGCCTTTTTTCTGCAGTTTGAGCACCTGTTCTATCAATAACATATGCCCCTGGTGTATGCCATCAAACTTTCCCAGTGCAACCGCCGTGCGCTCTGTGCTATTCAGTTTTACCTTCTTTGTATCCTTTATATGAATCATAACTGTCTGTCCTTAATTGCTCACCGGAAACATCTTAAATGGCACATACTGCCTCTTCTCATCACTGTATTCATACAGTGCCGCAAATCTTCCATTCTCATCGTACACCTTGACATATGTGTCCCTGTATATCTGATCTTCCATAAATGAATCCGCAGAAAGTTTATTGCCATTTGCAAGGAGTTTCTCACCCTTTGCTGATATATGGAGTTCTGGAATATCCGGCATAAGCTTGTCTGTTGTGAGCACATGCTGCATGAGTGTCCCGTCATCCCTTGCCTTCTCCACCTCATCAAGTGTCAGACTTTCCTCTATAGTAAAGCCCTTCACCTCGGTTCTGACAAGCTTCTCCATCACCGCACCGCAGCCAAGCTTCTCTCCTATATCCCTGCACAGGCTTCTGATATATGTTCCCTTGGAACAGCTCACATCGAATGTCACCCTCGGAAGTTCTACCGACTGTACGGTGATACCATGTATCGTGACCGGTCTCGGCTCTCTCTCTATAACCTGTCCGGCTCTCGCCAGTTCATAGAGCTTCTTACCATTTACTTTGATTGCCGAATACATAGGCGGAATCTGCATATAGTCACCTACAAAGCTCATCACCGCAGCCCTGACTGTCTTCTCATCAGGATATACATCTGTCACGTCTGTCATGACTCCTGTCACGTCCTCGGTGTCACTGGTCTTTCCGAGAAGCATGGTACATGTGTATGTCTTGTTCTTCTCAGTGAGCAGATCGCACATCTTCGTAGCACTTCCCAGACACACAAGAAGAACTCCCTCCGCCATGGGATCGAGAGTTCCGGTATGACCTATCTTTTTCTGTTTTAATATACCACGGAGCTTTGCCACCACATCAAATGACGTGAACCCCTGCTCCTTATATATATTGATAAATCCATCTATCATAACTGTTACCAATCCTATCCAAGCTGTTTCTCTATATCCGCAACTATCTCCGCAACTATCTTTTCCGGATCACCTGACATATTGCATCCCGCAGCCTTCACATGGCCGCCACCGCCGTGACTGCACGCGATCTCACTCACGTTCACGATATCATTTGCCCTGAGGGATATCTTGTAATTATCCTCACCAGCCTGATACATGAAGAAAGCAACCTCAGTACCTGATGTCAGTCTGAGCTGATCCACGATTCCATCCGTATCCATCTTGCTGGCACCAAATCTGTCAAAGTCCTCCTTTGTCAGAAGTGTATGGGTTATCTTTCCATCTGCAAACTGTTTCATGTTGAGAAGCGCATAGCCCAGAAGCTTATTCTGTGTGAGCGTCTTCTTGTAAAATGTCTCATCTATGACAAAGCTTGGTCTCGCTCCCTTCTCTATCAGGATTCCCGCTATGGTCATGGACTCTCTTGTGGTATTGCTGTGCTTAAACACTCCTGTGTCGTGGACTATACCGGTATACAGACACTCTGCGCACTGCTGGTTGATCTTTTTCTCATCCAGGAGCTTGAATATAGCCTCCGCAGCTGAGCATGCATCACTTTCCACATAGCACACATCACCAAAGCCTTTGTTAGACACATGGTGGTCTATGCAAAGAGTTCTCTTCGCAGTCTCATAATATCTGACAAATGGTGTGAATCTGTCCATATCTCCGCAGTCAAGCGACATAAACAGATCATAGGTCTCATCATCTGCCTCATGCTTTACAGTAGATGCACCATTCAGGAACATGAATACATCCGGGAATTCCTGAAGATATACCTGAACCCTCTTGTCAGGGTAATTGCTTGTAATATAGTTATACATTCCAAGTGTTGAACCTATACAGTCACCATCAGGATTGATATGTCCTGTTATGGCTATGCTGTCTGCGTTCTCTATCTCCCTTATAAGATCGTTCATGATATACCTCCTTTTAAATTCTCATATTATATCCTACTCTTCAAACTCATCTTCACTCTCTGAGTTTTCATCTGTACTCTCGTCAGCATCGCCATGCTTTCCGAGAGCCTCATCTATCTTGTGGGACATACTGACACCATACTCTATGGACTGGTCCATGATAAATGTTATCTCCGGTGTATTGCGCAGATTTACAGAATGAGCAAGCTCTCTTCTGATATATCCCATTGCGCTGTTCAACCCTGCAAATGTGGAATCAACAGCATCCTGGTCACCCAGGACACTGATATATGCCTTACAGAACTTGAGATCAGGTGTGACAACCACATCAACGACCGAAGTCATAGGTGATATTCTTGGATCCTTGATCTCACGGCTGATGATCCTGCTGAGTTCTCTCTGGACCTCACCGTTGATCCTGTTATTCTTTACACTGTTTTTTCTCATATCTATTACTACTTTCTAGGCACCTCTACCATCTCGTATGCCTCTATCTGATCTTCCTCTGCAACGTCCTGGAAGTTCTCGAATACCATACCACACTCAAAGCCGGACTTAACTTCCTTGACATCATCCTTGAATCTCTTGAGTGAAGCAAGCTTTCCTTCAAATATAAGATTGCCCTCTCTGGTAATCCTTACGCTGCAGTTTCTGTTGATTGTTCCGTCGAGAACATATGAACCGGCAATGACACCGATACCAGATGCCTTGTATGTCTGTCTGATCTCTGCGTGTCCGATGACCTTCTCCTCATATATAGGATCAAGCATACCCTTCATTGCTGAATCAATATCCTCTATTGCATTGTAAATGACTCTGTACAGACGAACATCTACCCCCTCGCTGTCAGCCATATCCTTTGCTCTCGCATCCGGTCTGATATTGAAACCGATTACGATGGCATTTGATGCTGATGCAAGAATTATATCTGACTCGTTGATAGCACCTACACCTGCATGTATGCACTTGATAACGACCTCGTCATTTGAGAGTTTTAAGAGACTCTGCTTAACGGCCTCAACTGACCCCTGTACATCTGCCTTGATGATGATCTTGAGCTCCTTGAGGTTGCCGGCCTGGATCTGGCTGTACAGATCGTCAAGTGACATTCTCTGCTTTGTATCTGCAAGAAGCTTCTCCTTACCCTGCGAGATATATGTCTCTGATATGGTTCTTGCTTCCTTCTCATTGTCAACTGCCATGAATATCTCACCTGCGTCAGGAACTGTGTTGAGACCCTGGATCTGTACAGGTGTTGATGGAAGAGCCTCTGTAACTCTCTCACCTCTTGAGTTGGTCATGGCACGTACCTTACCATGTGACGCTCCTACAGCGATGTAATCTCCAACGTGGAGTGTTCCCTTCTGTACAAGCATTGTTGCAACAGGTCCACGTCCCTTGTCAAGCTCAGCCTCGATGACGATACCTCTTGCCTTTCTGTTTGGATTTGCCTTAAGTTCAAGCACATCCGCTGTGAGGAGGATCATCTCAAGGAGATTGTCGATACCTTCCTTAGTATGTGCAGATACAGGGCAGAATATTGTTGAACCGCCCCAATCCTCTGGGATCAGCTCGTACTCTGTGAGCTCCTGCTTAACTCTCTCTATATTCGCACTTTCCTTATCGATCTTGTTGATCGCTACTATGATCTCGATTCCGGCAGCCTTTGCATGGTTGATAGCCTCGATTGTTTGTGGCATAACACCATCATCGGCAGCTACAACAAGGATAGCGATATCTGTACTCTGTGCACCACGCATACGCATCGCTGTGAACGCCTCATGTCCAGGAGTATCAAGGAATGTGATAGTCTGGCCATTTACATCGACAACAGATGCACCGATCGCCTGTGTGATTCCACCAGCCTCGCCCGATGTAACCTTTGTCTGTCTGATCGCATCAAGGAGTGATGTCTTACCGTGATCAACGTGTCCCATAACGCAGACTACTGGAGGTCTTGGAACCATGTCCTTCTCGTCCTCTTCGTCCTCCTTCAGGAGTTCCTCGATCACATCTACCTTCTCCTCTTCCTCAGCTATACAGTTGTACTCAAGTGCGATCTCTGAAGCCTCGTCAAATGGAAGCTCTGAGTTCACATTGACCATCTTACCTGCGAGGAACAGCTTCTTGATAAGTGCTGTTACAGGAGTCTTTACCGCATCAGCCAGCTCCTTGAGTGTTACAACCTCAGGAAGTGTGATGGTTCTGATTGCATCCGGATCCTCCTGTGGTGCCTGCTGCTTCTTCTGTGGCTTGTTCTTCACATTCTTCGCAAGTCTGCTGATATCAGCCTCGACCTCCTCAGGTGATCTTCTGTTGCCCTTACGTGGCTTGTTCTTATCTCTGTTGTAATTGTCTCTGTTCTGGCTCTTTAAATCCTTACCTGGCATCTCCTTGGCATCGAAGTCCTTGCGGTCTCTCTTGAATGGTGCTCTCTTCTGAGCTGGGCTGTCATCCTCGTCATCCTTGCCAAATGGCATATTGATACGGTTGCTGAAACGGTTGCCACCATCTCTGTTAAAGCCTCTTCCGCCCTGGTTTCTATCTCCATTGCCGAAGCGTCCGCCACCCTGGTTTCTGTCTCCGTCTCTGTTAAACCTTGGTCTGTCACCCTGGCCGTCCCTGTTAAATCTTGGTCTGTCACCCTGGTTTCTATCACCATCTCTGTTAAACCTTGGTCTGTCATTCTGGCCGTCTCTGTTAAATCTTGGTCTGTCACCCTGGTTTCTGTCGCCATCTCTGTTAAACCTTGGTCTGTCGCCCTGACCGTCTCTGCCTACTCTTGGTCTGTCACTCTGATTTCTGTCGCCCTGGCCATCTCTGCCGAATCTTGGTCTGTCACTCTGATTTCTGTCGCCCTGGTTCCTGTCGTTGCTGAATCTGGCTCTGTCTGAACCGCCCTGTCTGTCGTTGTTAAATCTGACTCTGTTACCGTTGTTATTCATCTTGCCGCCGTTTCTGTCCTCCCTGGCAAATCTTACATGATTGCCAGAACCCTGTCTGGCTGCTGAATTGTCATCCCTTGAAGGATTCTGCTTCTGCGCGTCCGCCTTTGGCGCTGCAGCAGGCTTTGCTGTCTCAGGCTTTGGCTGCTCTGTCTTAGGCGCTGCCTTTGGAGCCTCCTGCTTTGGTGCTGCAGGCTTTGGGGTCTCAGCCTTTGGAGCCTCGGCCTTTGGCGCAGTCTTTGCTCCAAACTTAGCCTTGATTATTCCAACCATCGAATCGTCCAGATTGGACATATGACTCTTGATCTCTATTCCCTTTGCGCCAAGTGTATCTATGATATCTTTATTTGAAATGTTTAACTGTTTTGATAATTCGTGTACTCTGATTTTAGCCAAATGTTACACCTCCATGTTTTCATTTACATTCATGTACTTTATGATCTGATTCCCGAATCCCTCGTCAAGTATCGCAATGGATGTTCTCATCTCATTGCCACTGTACTTGCCAAGCTCATCCTTTGTCCCGTACTCATAATAAGGAATCCCATAATAATTACATTTCTGGTCGAAAAGTTTCTTCGTATTGTCAGAAGCGTCCTTCGCCACAATGACCACGTACGCGCTCTGATTCTTAACCGCTTTCTCTACTGAGAAATTGCCACTGCACAGCCTTCTGGCTCTGGCACACAGAGAAATTAACGAGTAGATCTTGTTATTCTTCAATGTCACGCAGCTCCTTGTCTAATTGTTCATACACCTCAGCAGGTATGCTGACCTTGAAAGCCTTCTCAAGTGCTTTGCTTCCAACCGCCTTCTTAAGGCACTCGGATCTCTTGCATATATAAGCGCCTCTTCCGTTGAGCTTGCCGGTTGCATCAACTGCGAACTGCCCGTCATTGCTTCGGACTATCCTTATCAGCTCACTCTTCGGCATCATCTCACGGCATCCAAGGCATTGCCTCAGAGGTACCTTCTTTGCCATCTCATCACTCCCTATTCTCTATCATGTGCCACTACATCAATGCAAATGATTACTCTTCGTCGTTTGTGTCTACTGTTTCATCTATGTCAAATGAAGCAGCATCGGCATCTTTATCTTCGCTTACTTCATCATAATATTCATCGTCGTTATAAGAATCAAAGTTCTCATCGTACTCATCCTCTGGCTGCTCATCAAAGTAACCCATCTCCTCAGCCTTTGAATGGCTCTTGATATCGATCTTGTATCCTGTCAGCTTTGCTGCAAGGCGGGCATTCTGACCCTTCTTACCGATTGCAAGTGAAAGCTGTGTATCAGGTACTACGACAAATGCTGTCTTCTCATCAAGATCAACGGATACGTCCTCAACATCTGAAGGACTGAGCGCATTGTAAATAAACTCAGCAGGGTTCTCACTCCAAGGAATGATGTCGATCTTTTCACCGTTCAGATCTGCAACGACAGCATTTACTCTGTCACCATTGATTCCTACGCATGCTCCAACTGCATCGACGTTCTCATCGTTTGACCATACTGCGATCTTAGATCTTGATCCTGCCTCTCTGCAGAAGCTCTTGATCTCAACTGTTCCGTCTGCGATCTCTGTTACTTCCTTCTCAAAAAGTCTCTTGACGAGCTCTGGATGAGTTCTTGATACAGTGATCCTTGGTCCTCTGTTTGTCTTCTTGACCTCTGTGATATAAAGCTTTATTCTGTCGCCTCTCTCGTAGCTCTCTCCCTCGATCATCTCTGATGGCTTTAAGAGTGCCTCTGTCTTGTCATCAAGGCTCACATTCACGCTGTCTCCAACCTGTCTCTGAACGATTCCTGTTACGATATCCTTCTCCTTCATATGGAAGTGATCGTATATAGCTGCTCTCTCGTTCTCGTTGATCGCCTGAACGATGACATTTCTCGCACGCTGGGCTGCGATTCTTCCAAAGTTCTTAGTTGTGATCTCTATATTTACTGTATCACCTATCTCGTACTTGCTGCTTATCATCTTGGCCTGCTCCAGTGTTATCTGGCATGCAGGATTCTCAACTTCCTCAACAACCTCTTTGGCTGCATATACATGGCACTCACCAGTCTCTCTGTCCAGTGAAACTGTAATGTTCTCGTCTGTATTGAAATCCTTCTTGCAGGCTGTCTTGAGTGATCTCTCTATAGCCTCAAGCAGAACATCCTTGCTAATGTTTCTCTCCTTCTCAAGCTGATTCAATGCTTCAATGATCTCTGACACCTTTTTATCCTCCTAATATATAAATGCTAATCGTATCATGGAAATATCTTTTCTCGTTATTGTTATCTCTGTCTCATCCTCAAGCTCAATGGTAACTGTATTCTCATCATATGCCTTGAGCACACCCTCGAATTCCTTTGCACCATTCACCTTGGCAAATGTCTTGATCTCCACGACCTTACCTATGCTTCTCTTGAAATCCTTCTCTTTCTTCAGTGGTCTCGTAAGCCCCGGTGAGCTGACCTCCAGTATATAGGCATCTCCTATATAATCATCCTGGTCAAGCAGGTCTCCAAGTGCTCTGTTCACTATCTCGCAATCACCGATCGTGATGCCACCTTCCTTGTCCGCATACACTCTGAGGTAATAATCACTGCCTTCCTTGACGTACTCCACATCAACAAGCTCCAGATTGTTCGCCTCAATGATCGGCATCACAAGTGCCTCCGTCTTTGCTTCAATATCCGCTCTCTTCGTAAATACGACCACCTTTCTGTAAAATATTATCCCCACAACAATTGAGAGTGGGCCAAGGCCCACTCTCATGCTGCAATCTATAACAATCTCATTTATTGTATCATAATTATCAAATAATTCAAGTACAAATATTAACAAATATTTATGTGTTTCTTCTGGCTGCGTCCTCACGGTAATATTTGTCAAGCACCTTGTTCGCCTTCTTGTCGTCAAGAACGCATTTGTTGGACAGTGCAACCTTGACGAGTTCATCCAGTGCTTCCTCCCTAAGTGCCGTGCTCTTGATGTTGACATTTGCAAGCTCTGTGTACGCTCCCATCTTTCTTGTGAGCGCCTCGTACTCCTCTGGAAGCATCCTGTCTATCATATTCCTGATCTGCTTGGATACCGCCTGGCTGTTGCCACCTGTTGTGACTCCCACCACAAGATCTCCGCGGACGATAACGCCTGGAAACAGGAAGCTGCTGAGCTCCTTGTTATCAGCCACATTTACCATGATGCCCCTGTCATTACAATATGTACCTATCTTGGCATTGATCTCCGGGCGCCTGGTTGCCGCCACAACAATGTCTGCATTCTGCAGTATGTCAAGTGCCACGTTGCTCTCATGTACATTTATTCCCTTTATCGCTTTTATATCATCGCACACCTTCGGCGCAATGACCGCTATCTTCGCTCCGAAATACAGCAGCGAATTGATCTTTCTAAGTGCTGCCTTACCTCCACCTACAACTATTACTTTCTTGCCCTCAAGATCGATGTACATTGGAAAGTATGCCATATCTTATCTCCTCCGAATATTCTATAAATCTAGTCATATACTTACTGTGAAAGCTGCTTAAAAAACTTTCACAGCAAATTATAAATGAGGAATTAAGAAATGGCAATTACAAATAACGTTGGTTCACTAAAAATTCAGATAACGAACAATAATTTCTTTCCCGTCGAGGGTGCTTCCGTATACATAAGCCCTACGGGAATGCCCGATTCCACCTCAGAGGAATTTGTCACCGATAAAAATGGTATCGTCATCGATGAAGAGCTTCCCGCCCCCGATGTCGCCTACAGTCTGGAGCCTGGCGAAAACCAGCCATACTCGGAATACAACGTGCTTGTGAACGCTCCCGGATACAACGAGCGCTTCATCTCCGGGGTTCAGATATTCTCCGGTGAGAACGGGATCCAGAACATAGAGCTGACACCATCCGATGGAAGCGATACGAACCCTACCGTTCTCGACGCCCACACCCTCTGGAAGCAGTATCCACCCAAGATCGCCGAGGACATGATAAAGCCGGTGAATCCATCAGGCGGCATAGTGTTGGGCCGCGTCGTTGTACCTGAGACCATAGTTGTCCATGACGGCGCCCCGGCGGACTCCACCGCCAGGGACTACTATGTTCCATATAAGGATTACATAAAGAATGTTGCCTGCAACGAGATATATTCCACCTGGCCTGATGCAGCCATCCGTGCAAATGTACTGGCGATACAGTCATTTACCCTTAATAGGGTCTATACCGAGTGGTACAGGGGAAAAGGATACGACTTTACTATCACGAGCAATACCGCGTTCGACCAGAAGTGGGTCTACAATGCAACCATATTTGAAAATGTCTCCCAGATCGTCGATGAGATGTTCGCCAACTATCTCTCAAAGCCCAACGTTACACAGCCACTATTCACCCAATATTGCGATGGCAAACGTGTATCCTGTCCGGGCTGGATGACCCAGTGGGGGTCAAAATCCCTGGCAGACGACGGTCTCACCGCCATCCAGATTCTCAGATACTATTACGGGGATACAATATACATCAACACCTCGGAGACCATATCCGGTATACCTTCATCATATCCGGGCTACGAGCTGACCATCGGCTCAAGCGGCGACAAGGTCTCCCAGCTCCAGAGGCAGCTCGCCAGGATCGCACTCAACTATCCCGCCATCGGTACCGTAACCGTCGACGGCGTATATGGTCAGGAAACCGCTGATGCTGTGAGAAAGTTCCAGCAGATATTCAATCTTCCGGTTACCGGAGTCACCGACTATAAAACGTGGTATAAAATTTCACAGATATATGTGGGAGTTACGAAGATTGCGGAGAATGTGTAGCACCGCTTCACACACTATGGCATGAAAACACAAAAAAACTGAAATCTTAATGATTTCAGCTTTTAGCAGTTCGTAGGGGAATCGAACCCCTGTTTTCGCCGTGAGAGGGCGACGTCTTAGCCGCTTGACCAACGAACCATAAGTGCTTGTATCCTGCCGCTTCGCTTGCGACCTGTTTAATATAACAGAAACGAAAGCAGAATGCAAGCACTTTTTTTATAAAATTGCAAACTTTTTTCAGATTATTGACTTAATTTGTTCCGCCAGCCTACATAAAGTCAAACAGCGAAAGCTGATTTGTCTCCGGCATTCCGTCCAGGATGCCCAGCTCACTCATCTTCTCGATGGTTCCCTTGCCGATCTTTGCACGCTCATTGATCTCCTCCTTGGAGAGGAACGGCCCCTTCTGGGCGGCATCGTAGAGCTGCTGTGCAGCCTTCTCTCCCATTCCTTCTATGGATGCGAAGGATGGCATAATCTTGCCGTCTATTATCTGGAACCGGTCAGCCTTTGCCTTATATATATCTATTGGAACAAAGTCGTAACCTCTTGCGTACATCTCAAGAACTATCTTCAAATCCTTGAGCTTGCCCTCGTCCTTGGCTGATCTCTTGTTCTTGTCCACCTTACTTATCTCATTGATATGGAAGAGAACTCTCTCCTTGCCAAAGCACATCATCTCATAGCTGAAGTCATCAGCTCTGATACTGAAGAATGCTGTATAGTATTCAAGCGGATAATTGACCTTGAACCAGGCAATTCTCCACGCCATCATGACATAGGCCGCCGCATGGGCCTTCGGGAACATGTACTTGATCTTCTGACATGACCACACGTACCAGTCCGGTACTCCGTGGGCAGCCATCTCGGCTTTCCAGTCATCCCATTTGTCACATTTGCCCTTGGCCACTATTCCCTTACGAACCTTCTCCATGATGTTGAATGCAAGTCCGGCGTCAAGTCCCATGTGTATCAGATATACCATGATATCATCACGACAACAAATGGCTGTCGATATGGTACACTTGCCCGACTTGATGAGCTCCTGCGCGTTGCCCAGCCATACATCGGTTCCATGCGCCAAACCCGCTATTCGCACAAGATCTGAGAAACATGTCGGCTTGGCATCTATAAGCATCTGCATAGCAAAGTCCGTTCCGAACTCCGGCACCCCCAGGCTTCCAAGAGGTATCCCATTGATATCCTCCGGTGTGATCCCCAGCGACTTTGTGCTGTGAAACAATTCCATGACATCCTTGTCGTCAAGTCTTATCTTTGTGGCATCAAGTCCCGTCAGATCCTCCAGACGCCTTATCATAGTCGGATCATCATGTCCAAGAATATCGAGCTTCAGCAGATTATGATCGATTGAATGGTACTCAAAGTGCGATGTGATAATATCCGACGTCACATCATTTGCCGGGTGCTGTATAGGTGTAAATGAATATATCTCCTCATGTCTCGGAAGAACTATCATACCACCCGGATGCTGCCCCGTGGTTCTCCTGACACCGGTACATCCCAGGGCCAGACGCTCCATCTCACACCTTCTCTTTGTGACTGTTGCATTCTCCTCAGCGTACTTCTTCGCGGATTTCTCATCCATTCCGGATGCCTTGGCCTCCGCCATAAGCTCCTCTTTGGAGTGATCCTTGAAATAATTGTACACATATCCAAATGCTGTCTTTTCCGCAACACCACCTACGGTTCCCGCCTTAAATGCCTTGCCCTTGCCGAAGAGCACCTCGGTGTAGGCATGTGCCTTCGACTGATACTCTCCTGAGAAGTTCAGATCGATATCAGGCTCCTTGTCTCCGTTGAATCCAAGGAATGTCTCGAATGGTATATCGTGTCCTTCCTTTATAAGCGGTGTTCCACAATTCGGACAGTCTCTGTCCGGCATATCACATCCGCTCATTCCCGAATACGACTTTACAAGCTCTGAATCAAAATCCACAAAGTGGCATTTCGGACAGATATAGTGAGCCGACAGCGGATTTACCTCCGTGATACCGGCCATTGTTGCGACAAATGAAGATCCAACCGAACCTCGGGAACCAACCAGATATCCGTGGTCATTGGAATCCCACACAAGCTTCTGTGCGATGATGTACATAACCGCAAATCCATTTGAAATGATGGAGTGCAGCTCCCTGTCAAGTCTCTCCTGAACCTGAGGTGGCAGGTCTGGGCCATATATCTCATGTGCCTTGGTATAACATATATCCGTAAGTGTCTGATCCGAATTCTCGATGATAGGAGGCGCCTTGTCCGGTCTGACCGGCTCTATCCTCTCTATCATGTCCGCTATCATATTCGTGTTTGTGATGACGACCTCCTTGGCCTTGTCACTTCCAAGATACTGGAACTCTGCCAGCATCTCCTCCGTGGTACGGAAATACAGCGGTGGCTGCATATCAGCATCGTCAAAACCCTTGCTCTTCATGATGATCGCCCTGTATATATAATCCTCAGGATCAAGGAAATGCACATCACAGGTTGCGACCACTGGCTTGTTAAACATCTCTCCGAGCTCCACGATCCTCTTGTTGTATCCGATCAGATCGTCCATGGTCTTTGGATTCCTTGTATCCCTCGTCATGAATTCATTGTTGCCAAGCGGCTGTATCTCAAGGTAGTCAAACCAGTTGACCAGTCTCACTATCTCCTCATCCGACGCATCATCAACTATGGCACGGAACAGCTCTCCCGCCTCACAGGCAGAGCCTATTATCAGGCCCTCTCTGTATTTGTTGATGAGACTCATCGGCATACGCGGCCTTCGCGCAAAATATGTCAGATGAGACTCAGATATGAGCCTGTACAGATTGACTCTTCCTATCTCGTTCTTTGCCAGGATGATTCCGTGATATGTCTTATCCTTTTTGATCGCATCAGGTGAGGTGCTTCCAAGGACATTTAGATCATCCATGGTCTTAACATCTCTCTCCTTCAGCATGTCGAGCAGCTTGAAGAATACTTTCGCCGTGGCCTCCGCATCATCTATGGCTCTGTGGTGATGCGCATTCACGACTTTGAGTTCCTTACACACTCTGTCCAGAGTGAATTTTCCGAGCTCCGGCAACAGTATATGGCTGAGCGTCATGGTATCCAGAACCGTGTTGTCGAACTTAAGTCCAAGCTCCTCCGCATTCATTCTCACAAATCCCGTATCAAATGACGCATTGTGGGCAACCACGATATCGTCACCGCAGAACTCCACAAATCTCGGAACGATCACATCGAACATCGGCGCATCCTTTACCATATCATCATTGATGGATGTGAGCTGTTCTATCTGGTATGGGATAGGCACACCCGGATTTATAAACTCCGAGAATGTATCTACGACCTCTCCGTCCTTCACCTTGACCGCACCGATCTCTATGATCTTGTTGTGCTTCTTGGAAAGTCCCGTTGTCTCTATATCAAATACCACGTATTCCGAATCAAGGCTCTGATTCCTTGAGTTCTTGACCAGATCCTTCAGGTCATCGACAAAGTAACCCTCGACACCATATATGATCTTGAAATCTTTTCTGAGTCCCTTTGTATGGTTTGCTATAGGGAAAGCCTGAACAACACCGTGATCCGTGATCGCTATGGCAGGGTGTCCCCAGTCGCTGGCACGCTTCACGATGGTCTCTATATCGACCACACTGTCCATCTCGCTCATCTTGGTATGCATGTGAAGCTCGACACGCTTCTCAGGATATGTATCCATACGAGGTACACGGAAGTCCTGAATGTGCTTCATACCGAGCACTCGGCATATCATAACCTCCTTGGCATACGAGTCGAACTCGGCAAGGCCCTTCATCCTATAGAACTTACCCTTCTGTATCTCCTCGCGGTAGACCTCCATATCCTCAGGACTGCAGAACATCTTGAAGCCTATGGTGTCTGTGAAATCTGTTATATATCCCGTCAGTATGATCTTGCCATTTCGGAGCTCTCTCTCCTCAGTGCTCATGATCTGTCCGTGGATGACGACCTCTCCGATACCATCGTTGATGCTGGATATCTCAAGCAGCTTGCCCTCCACATCTCTTCCTATGAACACCTCTGGATCATCTGAATATCTTCGCCTTCTTCCGAACTTCTCCTTTTCACCGCCATTTTTCTGGCCTGAATCGCCGCCGGAGGATGCAGGAGCAGCCTTCTTCTCATCAG
>OGXH01000705.1_pt1 | contig 24205 bp, 21 predicted proteins | sample 1576241 | NCBI WGS metagenome assembly OGXH01 (sample SAMEA3541529, study PRJEB24748) | human gut metagenome | biome: human gut; feature: human-associated habitat; material: faeces | place: China | collected 2012
GGCAACTGTCGTTACTTGCGTTACTTGCGGTGCTGGTTCTGTTGCAGGTGTTGCGATGATAAGCGCAACTGTAACAATGGCGGCAAGAGCTACTGAAGTGGGAATATTGCAGGGAAGAAAAAGTGCGAATGAAAGAAAAAGTAACGGCAAAATTGCAACAGACGTAGTTGAAGCAATTTTTGATAACGGCTCGAAAATCATTGGTTTGACACCTGTTACAAAATCTGCAGGAATAGCGCTGAATCATGGACTAAGTGCAGCGGTAGAAAAAAGCTTCGGAGGAACGCAGACTTTAAGCGCAACCCTAAAATCGACTGGAGGGAAAGTAATGCCCTATGCTTTTGCTGCAGTCGCATGGGTTCGCGCAGCTGTTTCTGCGTTTAGCAAAGATCCGGTGGAAAGAGCAAAATCAAGGAGGTATCAACTCAAATGAAAGACGTAATCAAAACATTTGTTCAAATCGTACACATTTTGTCGTTTGGGGGTCTGTTGCTTTGTGGGGCGCTTGGAGTTGTATATGAAATCATTGGACCTGCCAAATATGAACAATTACTGTCTTCGTTTGGTATCTCTAATGGATTTGAACGCACTTGGCTTTGGGCTGTGATGATGTTGATTTTGTTACTCTCTACCCACTTTATTAAAGCAAAATTATTATCTAAATAACAACCGGAAGCTGGAAAGGCGCCGGGCAGGCTGCACTGGAGGGCATGGGTGACGGCGCTCTTACCGGCGCAATCACCGGCGCAATACAAGGCGGCATGAGCGGCTATGCGAACCATCTAAGATATGGCTCATGCTTTGTCGCCGGAACGCTGGTTGCTACAGCGACAGGGTATGTTGCAATTGAAAAAATCAGAGCGGGGGACCTTGTTTGGGCGTGGGATGAAGAAACCGGGGACGTTGCGCTCAAGCCGGTCGTCGAAACCTATATCAACGAGACGACGGAGCTGACGCACATTTTCGTGGGCGGCGAGGAAATTGTTGCCACGCCGACGCACCCGTTCTATTGTCCGGTCAAGGGCTGGACGGATGCAGCGCACCTCCGTGCGGGGGACATTCTTGTCCTGGTCAACGGCGAATATGCCGTCGTTGAAAAGGTGCAGCATGAGCTGCTGGAGAACCCGGTCAAGGTCTATAATTTCCAAGTTGCAGATTATCACACCTATTATGTATCCGATAATGGGGTGCTGGTGCATAATAGTTGTGTGAAACAGCCCGGTACCTATGAAATCAGTACTTCAAATGATCAGGTATATGTGGGTAAGGGTTCGGCGTCTCGAATGAACGCATCTATACGACGCCTTGAACGAAAGGGATACGAAGTTATAGACGCCGTTTGGCAGCCATCAAGGAACAATGCAACTGCCTTTGTGGATGAATATATGAAAATGGCAAAATACAACTTCGATTTTGGAGGAAAGTTAATTAACAAAATAATGAGTCCTGGGTTTAAAATCTTTAATTCATGGTTGTAAAGGGGTGGTGATATTTGCGACATTCCAATGAATTTATGAATAAAAGCAGGTTAGATTTTATTGAGATTGGCAGCTATGACGAAGAAGAGCTTGCAAAACTTGGCTCGCTTCCCTTTCGCAATGTATCTGTTGAACTGGATGCTTTGCAATGCTTGCGCTTTTTTCCTTGTGTAGAGAATCTAATTCTGCGTCCTGGTGAAATAAGCGAGGAAGGTTTGGGATACCTAAGGGGATTGCGTATCATATCCTTAAAGTTGGACTACTACTCAGACTGCATTGACTTGTATGCGATTGACTTAGCGCAATTCCCCGATTTGCAATTTCTATTTTCACGAACGCAATACAATTTTTACAACATAGCTATGTGTCAATCGCTTTGCACTCTCGTTGTGCAGGAATGGCTTGGTAACGATTTGACATACCTTGTTGGGAGTAGTCTCCGAGCCTTATGTATATTTAATGGGAAACTACAACGCGTTGAGGGAATACAGGCGATACCTCAGATCATATCACTCTCGATTGCGAACCAACGTAGACTGTCGGATGTTCATTACCTTAATTTATGTTGTGGTTTGGAAAGCCTTGCTATTGAAAAGTGCAACCGTATTCATGTTTCACAAATTCCACCGTTACCAAACTTGCGTTATTTAGAGCTGATTGGCAGTCAAACAGCAGATGACCTATCTTTTTTGGAGAATTATCCGCGCTTGGAGTATTTGTTGTTAGGTATACTTGTTATCAATGGAAATATGCAAGTATTATCAAAATTAAAGCATTGTGCGATTATGTCAGATTGTAAGCACTATTCTATTAAAAACACTGACTTGCCCAAAGCGCAACACAGATTTCACTCACATAGCATTCCTCAATGGTTGGAAATATTACCACAAGCTTTTTAAGCATATAACACTGCGGTTAGCTCTAAGTGTTGGTAATGATCTAGCAATTCTTAGATATATCCATATTCCCAGAGGGTGCTTCTTGCGCCCTTTGGGAGGTATATCCTTCCTTACTGTGTTAGGGTATGAGATGAGAAGGCTGAAATAGGTTGTTGAAACCTATATCAACGAGACAACCGAGTTGACGCACATTTTCGTGGGCAGCGAGGAAATTGTCTATAGTTTGGTATTCAAACTTTTTAATTCCCCAGCCCTTGGGCTTCGCACAATTAGAGTGTCCACTTTATGGGGTACATTTTAGCGAAAAAGGCAATGATTTAACGAATACCCTAAAAATTCAACGAATACCCATAAATTTAACGCTTGCTTTGGCCAAAGTCACCACAAAAACCGTAAAACGCACAAAACCCCGCCGCAGAATTGCTCTGCAGCGGGGTTCACTTATGCGCTGAAACAGCCGAAATGCCTGATTTCAAACGGTTTTTGGGCATAGAAAAAGTCCACCGTAATTCTATCAAAATTACGGTGGACTTATGGTCCGAGTGACTGGATTCGAACCAGCGGCCTCTTGAACCCCATTCAAGCGCGATACCAAACTTCGCTACACCCGGATTTCATTTTGCCTAGATATCATAGCACATCCGGACGAAATTTGCAAGCACTATTTTGGCTTTTTTCGGATTTTTCGCGGGGACGGTCAGACGACGGCAGCGGGCTGCGGGTCGGCGGGCCGGGCGTTCAGATTTTTGCGCGCGGTAGAGAGCATGAGCTTGATGCGGTTGAGCTGGTTGACCTCGGATGCGCCGGGGTCATAGTCCACGGCGACGATATTGGCCTCGGGATAGGCGCGGCGCAGAGACTTGATGACGCCCTTGCCGACGACGTGGTTCGGCAGGCAGGCAAAGGGCTGGATGCAGACAATGTTCGGTACGCCGCTGCGGATGAGCTCGACCATCTCGCCGGTGAGGAACCAGCCCTCGCCGTACTGGTTGCCAAGGGAGAGGAAGGGCTTTGCCAGCTCGGCGACGTCCGCGATCTCCATAGGCGGTTCAAAGCGGCGGCTGGCCTGCAGCGCGTCGAGCACCGGGCGGCGCAGGTAACGAATGGCCTTGACGCCGAGCTGGCCGACAAGCGCACCGCCCAGACTCCCGCCGAGGAACTCGTGCTTGTAGCCGCCGTTGTAGACGCAGTAATTCATGAAGTCCATGAGGTCCGGCACGACGGCCTCCGCACCCTCGCGCTCGAGCAGGTCGACGAGGTGGTTGTTGGCAAGCGGCATGTATTTGACGAGAATTTCGCCCACGACGCCGATGCGCGGCTTGCGGAGCGTCTCGTCCAGCGGGAGCGCGTCGAAATCCTCGACGATCTCGCGGCAGAGGCGGCGGTAGTCCCGCCCGGCGTGACTGCCGGTGAGCGAGGCGACGCAGCGGTCGCGCCATTTGGCGTGCAGGGCGTTCGCACTGCCGGGGACCTTTTCATACGGCCGTACGCGGTACAGGCAGCGCATGAGCAGGTCGCCGTAGACGAGCGAGCGGAACGCATCCATCAGCAGGCCGGGGGAGGCGCGGAAGCCCGGATTCTTTTCCATGCCGTTGGCGTTGATGGAAATGACGGGGATGTGGCTGAGCCCGGCCTTTTCCAGCGCGCGGCGAATGAAGCCGACATAGTTGCTGGCGCGGCAGCAGCCGCCGGTCTGCGTCATGGCGACGGCGAGATGATCTGTGTCGTATTTTCCGGACAGAATGGCGCTCATGATCTGGCCGACGACCGTGATGGAGGGGAAGCAGGCGTCGTTATTGACGTATTTCAGGCCCGTGTCGATGGCGCTGCGGTTGTCGTTGCCGAGAATTTCGATGTGATAGCCGTATTTGCGGAACGTCGGGCCGAGCAGATCGAAGTGGATGGGGGACATCTGCGGCGCGAGGATGGTCCAGTGCTCGCGGCGCATCTGCTCCGTGAAGACGGCACGCTCATAGCGGACGGGACCTGCCGTGGGGAGGATGCCCTGCCGGGCGCGCAGGTCCATGGCGGCGATGAGGCTGCGGATGCGGATGCGCGCCGCGCCGAGATTCGAGACCTCGTCGATCTTCAGAACGGTGTAGAGACGGTTGCTCTTCTCCAGAATCTCCGCGACCTGGTCGGTCGTGACGGCGTCGAGCCCGCAGCCGAAGGAGTTGAGCTGGACGAGCTCGAGCTCCGGCCGGGTGCGGACGAACTCCGCCGCCGTATAGAGGCGGGAATGATAGACCCACTGGTCGTTTGCACGCAGCGGCCGGGCAGGCGTGAAGTCGATGGGAAGAGAATCCTCGGTCAGCACGGCCAGATCGTAGGAGGCGATGAGCTCCGGGATGCCGTGATTGATCTCCGGATCGACGTGGTACGGGCGGCCCGCCAGCACGATGCCGCGGCCGTGATTCTGCTCGAGCCACGCGAGCGCCGCCGCGCCCTGCGCGCGGATGTCGGCCTTTGCGTGCTGCTGCTCGAGCCATGCGGCATGGACGGCGGCACGGGTCTTCGAGGCGGAAATGCCCCACGTCTCTTTGCAGAAGTCAGCCAGGCGCTTCGCAGCGGTCTTCTCATCCGTAAAGGCGAGGAAGGGGCGCAGATAGGTCACACCGTCCTCGCCGATGGCGTCGACGTTATTTTTAAGATTTTCGGGGTAGGAGACGACGATGGGACAGTTGAAGTGGTTCTGTGCGCCGGGCGTCTCCTGATGCTCATAGAACACGCACGGGTGGAAGATGGTCCTGACACCGTGGTCGATGAGCCACTGCACATGGCCGTGGGCCAGCTTCGCGGGATAGCACTCCGACTCTGAGGGGATGGATTCCATGCCCAGCTCATAGATCTTGCGCGTGGAGCGCGGCGAGAGCAGGACGGAAAAGCCGAGCTGGCGGAAGAATGTTGCCCAGAACGGGTAGTTCTCATAGAGATTCAGCACGCGCGGGATACCGATGCAGCCGCGCGGCGCGTCCTTCTCCGGCAGCGGGGGATAGTCGAACATGCGCTTGAGCTTATAGGCCATGACATTCGGCGCACGGTTCTCCTTCGGCGTGCCGCCGAGGCCCTTTTCGCAGCGGTTGCCGGTGACGTGGCGCTGGCCGTTCGAGAATTCATTGATGGTCAGCATGCAGCGGTTGCCGCAGCCGGAGCAGCGCGTGGTCTGCGTCGTATATTGCAGCTTCAGAATGTCCGCGATGGGGAGCATGGCCGATCGCTGCCCCGTCCAGCGGTCGCGGGCGATCAGGGCCGCGCCGAACGCGCCCATGATGCCTGCGATATCCGGGCAGGTGGCCTCGACGCCCGCGATGCGCTCAAAGGCGCGCAGCACGGCCTGATTGTAGAACGTGCCGCCCTGCACGACGATATGGCGGCCCATGTCGCGGGCATCGGCGAGCTTAATGACCTTATACAGCGCATTTTTGATGACGGAGTAGGCGAGACCAGCGGAGATATCCTGCACGGTCGCGCCCTCCTTCTGCGCCTGCTTGACGTTAGAGTTCATGAACACGGTGCAGCGCGTGCCAAGATCGATGGGATGGGCGGCGAACAGCGCCTCCTGCGCGAAAACCGCGGCGGTGTAGCCGAGGGAATTGGCGAAATTTTCGATAAATGAGCCGCAGCCGGACGAGCAGGCCTCGTTGAGCAGGATGGAATCCACGGAGTGATTGCGAATGCGGATGCACTTCATATCCTGCCCGCCGATATCGAGAATGCAGTCGACGTCCGGGTCGAAAAATGCGGCGGCTTCATAGTGGGCGATGGTCTCGACCTCGCCGTCATCGAGCAGGAAGGCGGACTTCAGCAGCGTCTCGCCGTAGCCGGTCGAGCAGGAGCGCGCGATCTCCGCGCCCGGCGGGAGCTGTTCACCGAGCAGGCGCATGGCGTGCATGGCCGTCTGCACCGGTGAGCCCTGATTGTTGGCGTAAAATGACCAAAGCAGCGCGCCGTCCTCATCGATGAGGGCAAGCTTCGTCGTGGTGGAGCCTGCGTCGATACCGAGGAAGCACCGGCCGGGATGAAGCGCTACCTTATGAACCTGCGCGCGGTCATGGCGAGCGCGGAAGGCGTCATATTCTGCACGGTCCGCAAACAGCGGCGGCAGACGCTTGAGCTCAAAGGCCATCTGCACGCCGCTGCGCAGCTTTGCGGCAAGCGCTGCGGCGTCTGCCGGCTCGGCATCGCCCGCCTCGAGGGCAGCGCCCATGGCAGCAAACAGATGGGAGTTGTCGGGATCGACGATATTCTCCGGCGTCAGGTGCAGCGTGCGGATGAAGGCCTTTTTGAGCTCCGGCAGGAAGTGAAGCGGGCCGCCGAGGAAGGCGACGCAGCCGCGGATGGGCTTGCCGCAGGCAAGGCCGGAGATGGTCTGGTTGACGACGGCCTGAAAAATGGAGGCCGCCAGATCGGGCAGCGTTGCGCCCTCGTTGATGAGCGGCTGGATATCCGACTTGGCGAACACGCCGCAGCGCGCGGCGATGGGATAGAGCTCGTGATAGTCTGCTGCGGCGCGGTTCAGCCCCTCGGCGTCCGTCTGCAGGAGCGCGGCCATCTGGTCGATGAACGAGCCGGTGCCGCCTGCGCAGACGCCGTTCATGCGCTCCTCCAGCCCGCCGCGGAAGTAGATGATCTTGGCATCCTCGCCGCCCAGCTCAATGGCGACGTCCGTCTGCGGGGCAATGGCCTGCAGGCTGGAGGCCACGGCAACGACCTCCTGCACAAAGCCGATGTTCAGGGCCTTGCCGAGGTTGATGGCGCCGGAGCCGGTGATCTTCAGGCGCAGGTCGCAGGGACCGAGCTTTGCACAGGCGTCCTCCAGCAGCTCGGCAAGTGTTTCCTGCGTGTGCGCACAGTGGCGGCGGTAATCGCCATAGCACAGGACGCCGCGTTCGTCCAGAATAACGAGCTTTGCGGTGGTTGAGCCGATGTCGATGCCCGCCCGATAGCAGTGTTTCATAACGGGTACCCTCACATGTGTTTTTCTAAACAATAAGTATATCATAAAGCGGCGTGAAAATCAAATGTCGGAACTGTGAAGGATTTGAAAACAAACAGGGGCCCTGCACGAAAAACGCTTTTCAAAACTGCCGGAATGTGGTATGCTATGCACAGATTCCAGATTTCGAGGTGGACGTCATGCCATCAACTTATGCACACTTCTGCTTCGGCAGGGAGGTGCTTGCGGCGCTGCCGCAGGAAATGCAGTCGCTGCTCTGGCCGGAGCAGAATCTGTTTTCCATTGGGCTGCATGGCCCGGATATTCTGTTCTTTGACCATCCGCTGCTCGGGCGCGTCAGCCGCCTCGGCCACCGGATGCACAAACAAAGCGGCGCGGCCTTCTTCCGCCCCGCAGGGGAGAAGCTGGCCGCGCTGGAGTTTCCGGCGCCGGAAACGGCGTATCTCTATGGTTTTTTGTGCCATTTTGCGCTGGACCGCGCCTGCCACGGCTACATTGCCGAGCAGATCGCGCGCAGCGGCGTGGCCCACACGGAGATCGAGGTCGAATTTGACCGCAGCTTGTTGGTACAGGCTGGACTGGACCCGATCCGCACGAGCCTGACTGGCCACCTGCATGCCTCGGCGCGCAGCGCGGCCGTGATGGCGGAGCTGCTGCCGGATGAGCTGACGCCCCGGCAGACGGAGCAGGCGATCCGGACGTTCCTGTGGGGCAACGCGCTGTTCCTTGCGCCGGGCCGTGCCAAGCGCACGGCGCTGTATGCCGGCATGCACCTTGCCGGCGCGTATCACGGTCTGCACGGCATGATCGTGAACTACGAGCCGAACCCGAAGTGCGCCGAGAGCAATCTGGTCTTGCAGCGCCTGTTTGACGAGGCCGTGCCGCAGGCGGTCACGCTCATCACGGAGTATCTGCCCTGCATCCGCGGAGAGCTGCCGTGGAGCGGCCTCTACGACTATACGTTCGGCGGGGTGCGGGTTTAGTTCTGCGGGAACACGACGGTCAGCAGCATCTTGAAGTCCTCGGCGGCATAGACCGCGTGAGGCTTCCCGGCGGGCATGACGATGCTCTCGCCCGCGGAGCAGAAATGCTCTCTGCCGTCGATGGTAAAGCGGCCGCGGCCCTCGAGCACGAGCACCATTGCGTCGCCGCCGGAGGCGTGTGTACTGATCTCCTCGCCCTTGGAGAAGGCGAACAGCGTGATGCTGACGGCGTCATTCTGGGCAAGCGTCTTGCTGACGATCTGCCCGGCCTCGGCCTCGACCTGCTGTGCAAGCGGGAGCACCTGCTCCTGCGCGATGTTTTTCAGAATAGCCATAATGATCCTCCTTCCGGCCGCGCGTTTGCATGACCCTGTTACCAGATAGCATACCCCAAATCCAAGAGAAAGTATGTTGGAATACCAACAGAGGAAGAAAGAATGAAGGATGCTGCGTTGCTGGCCTCGCCGCTGTTCCGCGGGGCAACATCGGAGGAGATCGCGGCCATGCTGCCCTGCCTCGGCGCGTCGCCCCGGCGTTTTGCGCGCGGGGAACGGATCCTGCGGGCGGGGGACCCTACGCGGTATATGGGATTGGTGCTCACGGGGAGCGTCCTGATCGAGCACACGGACATGCAGGGCGCGGTCACGCTGCTCGGGCGCGCGGAGCCCGGCGACCTGTTTGCGGAGGCCTATGCCTGTGCACCGGACGAGCTGCTGCTTGTCGACGTTGTGGCCAGTGAGGCCTGCGAGGTGCTGTTTCTTGATGCAAAGCGCATCCTGACGCAGTGCACGAGCACCTGCGAGCACCACAGCCGCATCATCCGTAATCTCGTCGGGACGCTGGCGCATAAAAATCTGGCGCTTTCCCGGCGCAGCCTGCACACCGGCCCGCGTACCATCCGCGCACGGCTGCTGTCGTACCTTGGCGAGCAGGCGCAGCGGGCGGGGAGCCGCAGCTTCACGATCCCGTTCGACCGCCAGCAGCTTGCCGATTATCTGAATGTGGAACGCAGCGCACTGTCCAATGAGCTGTCCAAAATGCAGCGGGACGGCCTGCTGACCTGCCGCCGGAGCAGCTTCTGCCTGCTTTGCGAATTTTGATATTTTATTATAGGGCAACACCGCACAATTGCAGTTTCGGCCTTCGCCGGCTATTTTTCGCCGATCCATCGGTTCGAAAAGTTTGAAATACACAAAGTATTCCTGCACTTTTCAAACCTAGCCTCGACAAAAAATCCCTCGCCGAATGCTCTCACTGAATTATGCGGTGCTGCCATAGTTCAATAGAAGGAGTGTTTTGTTTATGAGAAAGAATTTTGGCGCACATGCAAGCATTTATCCGCAGCCGGTGTTCATTCTGGCTGCCTATGGCGAGGACGGCACGCCCTGCGCCATGAACGCCGCATGGGGCGGCATCAGCGACGATCAGGAGCTTTCGTTCTGCGTCAGCCCGTCGCACCGCACGGTGAAGGACCTGCTGGCCCGCGGCGCGTTCACCGTCAGCATGGGCACGGCGGAGCAGGTCGTCGCCTGCGACTATGTCGGGCTGGTGTCCGGCAACCAGGTGCCGGACAAGTTCGCCCGCGCCGGATTCCATGCCACGAAGTCCGAATTCGTCGACGCGCCCTGCATCGATGAGCTGCCCATCGCCGTTTCCTGCCGTGTCGTGAGCTATGACCCGGAGAGCTGCCGCCTCGTCGGCGAGATTGTGAACGTCAGCGTGGACGAGGCCTATCTCACGCCGGAGGGCAAGGTCGACGTGGACAAGGTCGCGCCCATCACCTATGATTCGTTCAACAAGACCTATGTCCGCCTCGGCGCGGTCGTCGGCCGCGCGTTTCACGACGGCGCTGCCTTAAAATAACCGGTAAAAAGCATCCGGACCTGCTGCAAAAAAAGCAGCAGGCCCGGATTTTTTTCGGGATCATTCCAACTCAGAGATTGTGGACGCGCAGGGCGCGGATGGCGTTGAGCACGGCGAGGATCATCACGCCGACGTCGGCGAAGATGGCGGCCCACATGTTCGTGATACCGGCGGCCGTCAGGGCAAGGCAGGCAAATTTCACGATGAGGGAGAACACGATGTTCTGCCGCACGATGCCGATGCACTTGCGCGAGATGCGGATGGCCTTGGCGATCTGCAGGGGATCGTCGTCCATCAGCACAACGTCCGCGGCTTCGATGGCGGCGTCGCTGCCCATGGCACCCATGGCGATGCCGATGTCCGCGCGGGTCAGGACGGGCGCGTCGTTGATGCCGTCGCCGACAAAGGCGAGATTGTCCTTCGGGGCCTTTTCTGCCAGCAGCTTTTCGACCTCGGCGACCTTTTCGCCCGGCAGAAGCTCGCTGCGGACCTCGTCGACGCCCAGCTCGCCTGCGACCTGCTCGGCTACGCGGCGCGCGTCGCCCGTGAGCATGACGGTCTTGGAGACACCGGACTTCCTGAGGCGGGCAATGGCCTCGGCGGAGTGCGGCTTGATGATATCGGAGATGACGATGTGCCCGGCGTAGACGCCGTCGATGGCCATGTGGATGATTGTGCCGACGCAGTGGCAGTCGTGGTATTCGATGCCGAGCTTCTTCATGAGCTTGGCGTTGCCTGCGGCGACGCTGTGGCCGTCAACGGTCGCCGTGATGCCGTGGCCGCTGATCTCCTCGACATTCGTAACGCGGCTGCGGTCAATGGCCTTGCCGTAGGCCTTCTGCAGGCTCTTGCTGATGGGATGGGACGAGGCGCACTCGGCCAGCGCGGCATATTCCAGCACCTTATTGGCGTCCAGCTCGTTGTGGTGGACGGCCGTGACCTCAAACACGCCCTGCGTCAGGGTGCCGGTCTTGTCAAACACGACGACCTTCGTTGCGGCAAGGGCTTCCAGATAGTTCGAGCCCTTGATGAGGATGCCCTCCTTGCTTGCGCCGCCGATGCCGGCGAAGAAGCTCAGGGGAATGCTGATGACAAGGGCGCACGGGCAGCTCACGACGAGGAAGGTCAGCGCGCGGTAGACCCAGTCGACCCACTGGGCGCTTGCGCCGAAGGCCATGCGCAGCAGCGGAACGGCAACGCCAAGCATGCGATCTGCAGATCTTCCGGCTTCTTAAAGATACTGCGGCTCTCTAAAAGTGCGGCATAAAAAGTGCCGGTATTTTCGGTGTGCGCCATGTCGCCCAAATTGTGTCCGTGCAGTACGTAAGCCGGCAGATAATAGAAAAAAATGTCAGGTCCCTGATGCCCTAAGGCATAAACCGCCCTGTTTTTATATAAATTGTTTTTCAAAACCGGATCGTTCAATTTCTCATACATATCACGACCAAAAATATAATGTGTCACATAGCCGGGCATAAAGTCATCTCCTAAGTAAAAGTATTTCGTTTCCAGTACATTTTTATTATACCCACAAAATCAGGAGCTGTTAAGCAGAGAAGTCATAATTAAGAAAAATATAATAACTGTGCAAAAAGATTGATAAAATAAATTGACTTTGAAAAAAACAATGTTATAATGCATATAGTATTAAAAACTACATATCATAATATCTATATTCAATACGGCGGTTTCTGTATATAGATGATAGACAATAAGTGGAAAATGTATATTGACATGCGACAAAGAAAAATTTTTGCATATTTAAAAAAAACATGAAATTTCATATACTTTCCACAAGTAAGAGAGAATATAGTTGTGAGAGCCTAAATATCTATACAAAAGAGACAGATAGGTTGATTGGTGTGGAAAACGGAGGATTAAGAGATGGCAAATTTAGTAGAGACAATGGAAAGAAAAGCATTTGGTGTCGCAGTCGATGCAACATTAAAAAATCTGAATAAGGATCGTGAGAAAGCACTTCTGCAGATTGTTGACCTTACAGAGAAATTTATGGGAAACAACTTCAGCAAAGAAGCGTATGATGGCGCGAGAGCAATGATCAAAAATCCAGATCATAAATGGATGAGATATGTAAACCGTCTTTTAGACGAAACAGATCCACACGTTGCTAAAATGACAGCATTAAACCTTGGTTTTCAGGCTGCATTTTTAGGAACAAAGACAATCCGTAAGATGAGGGAAGTGCACAACTGTAACATTCCGTGGCTGATCTTAATGGATCCTACTTCTGCATGTAATCTGCATTGCACCGGATGCTGGGCAGCAGAGTATGGTAATAAGTTAAACCTGACATTTGATGAGATGGACAGCATTGTCACACAGGGAAAAGAACTTGGTATTTACTTCTATATGATGACAGGTGGCGAACCACTGGTACGTAAGGCAGATATTATCAGGTTATGTGAGAAGCACAATGAATGTGCATTCCACTGCTATACAAACGGAACGCTGGTAGATCAGGCCTTCTGTGACGAGATGAAGCGTGTCGGAAACCTTTCCTTATCTATTTCTCTGGAAGGATTCGAAGATGCGAACGATTTCCGTAGAGGAGCCGGTGTATACGATAAAGTGCTTCATGCAATGGATCTGCTCCATGAAAATGGATTGATTTTTGGTAACAGCGTATGCTATACTCGTAAAAACATGGACGCAGTTACTTCCGATGAATTCTTCGATCTGCTGATCGAGCATGGCAGCCGTTTTGCATGGTATTTCCATTTGATGCCGGTTGGTATGAAGGCAGCTCCGGAACTGATGCCTACGGCAGAACAGCGTGAATATATTTACCACAGAATCCGTGAGGTCCGTGCAAAAGAAGGCGGAAAAGAAATCTTTGTTATGGACTTCCAGAATGATGGTGAGTTTGTCGGCGGATGTATCGCAGGCGGCAGAAACTACTGCCACATCAATCCCAAGGGAGATGTTGAGCCTTGCGTATTTATCCACTACTCCGGTGCCAATATCCGTGAGAAATCATTGCTTGAATGTCTGAAACAGCCATTATTCATGGCATACAGGGATGGTCAGCCATTCAATGACAATATGTTAAGACCTTGTCCAATGCTTGAGAATCCGGAATTATTACAGAAGATGGTACATGAAACCGGGGCACATTCTACCGATGTGGAAGAGGCTGAGCCGGTAGAACATTTATGCGGAAAATGCGAAGCATATGCATGCGAGTGGAAGAAGACTGCGGATAAACTGTGGGAAGAGCATCCTTACCATCAGAAAGGATACACAAATTTCAAGAAGAAATAAGAGGCGAGACCAATTAGTAAAAAGCAGAAAAATCTTTTGAAATGGCTATTTGTAATTTTAATTATAGGAGCGATCGTATATACCTTCCGGGATACAGCGGGACCGATCTTAGAGCAGTTAAAAGAAACGACACCGTCTGTTCTCGCAGGTATATGCGTGATGTCAGGGATATATTGTCTTGTTGAGGCACTGATCACTACAGTGCTGGCAAAACAGTATAACCCTGATTTTCGTTATCAATGGGGAATAGAAAACATGTTTTTCTGTTCCTTTTATCGTGTTGCGACACTTGGAAGCGGCTCCGGTGTTGCAGCGATCATTTATCTGAATGAACACGGTGTTGATTATTCGAAAGGATTTGGAATGTACATGCTCCAGTATGCATTCCATAAGATCAGCATAGCGATTTATTCGGCGATTTTCTTTTTCCTAAGCTGGAATTATATGTGCGGACATTTTGGAGGTTATACCTGGCTGCTTCTGGCGGGGTATGCTATTACCATGGTGATCACACTGGCACTGATCCTGTTCTGTTGTTCCACAAAGTTCCATCAGCTGATTTTTGCAATGCTTGATTTCTTTAATAAAAAGGGAAAGTATGACGCATTGGAACACCAGTTGAGAGAACAGTGCGCAGATCTGGAAACCGCTTCTAAATATCTTCTGCATAAGAAGAAAATGGTCGCAGGTGTGATCGGCTTAAACCTGTTAAAGCTTTGCTTCTGGTATGGAATGCCGTACCTTCTTTTTGCAGGAGATAAAAATATTAATCTGGTGGAAACCATGGCGATCACCGCATTGTCTGTTATGCTGGCAGCTGTGATCCCGGCACCGGCGGGGATAGGTTCCACCGAGTTTGTATTTACAGGATTGTTTGCAGGGATTGTTGGGACTGGCATAGCCGGTTCGGCGTCTCTGTTATATCGTTTTGCTACTTTTGTTTTTCCATTTCTGATCGGTGTGGCTGTGGTGATCACACGAAAGATCAGGGAACGGCGGGCAATGGAAAATCTTTAGGCGCAAAATGAAAAATTTTTAAGCAAAAAATGTAAAATCTTTAGGCTTCACAAAATTGACAAATTTTTATGGGATGATAGAATATCGTTGGTAAAGTGTAAAAAGTAAGTAAAGTCAAAAATACAGGGAGCTTAAAGATGAAAATCCGTCTGAACTTTGAAAAAACGAATCTGATACGTCTTATCGTGGCAATGATATTTGCTGCGGTGCTATATTATAAGGTAACATTTCCGGTTTATGTGCTGGCAGGTTTTGGAGTCAGCTACTTTCTGATCAAGAGTTTTTCCGTCGAGTTGAATAATAAATGGTTAAGACTGGCGCTTGGCATTCTCATGCTTGGCGGCAGCAGTGTGATGACTGCTCATATGGTGCAGTATCTTTTGCTGGATGCGGAACTTCGGGCAAGGATCATGGACAACAAAATGTTTTTGAACGTCCTGTGCTGTCTGGTGGTATATCTGGCGGTTCAGGTGTTTACGAAAAATGTGGGGCTGACCTGCGTTATCTCTCATATAGCACTGATGACTTTTGCGGGGATCAACTATTTTGTCTATCTGTTCCGCGGAAATGAATTTATTTTCAGCGATCTTCGTTCTATTTCCACCGGATTAAGTGTGGCTGGAAATTATGAGTTTGTGCTGGATGACCGTGCGGCGTATGTGGTATTGCTGTCAGCATTGTATGTCGCATTTGTGCGGAAAATCCATGTGACGTTTGAAAAACGCCTCTGGATGGCGGCCGTATGTATTTCCGTTGTGATATGCTGCTGTGCCTATATTGGGACAGAGACGGAAGGGACAGTGACAGAGACCTGGGAGCAGAAGGGAAGTTACCGGAACGGATATCTTTTAAATTTTGCCCTTAGTGTACGTGACAGTTTTATCGCAGAGCCGGACGGATATTCAGAGGAAGTGATCTCGGAGCTGGAGGATCAGTACAGCGGTGATGGAGAAAGTTATGTAAACCAAGACATAGAGGAAAAGCCTACGATCATCGTTGTGATGAGTGAATCGTATGCGGATCTTTCCGTGGTGGGAGATTTTCTGACGAATGAGCAGGTCACACCGTATTATGATTCCATGCAGGACAATATCATGAAGGGACATGCCCTTTCCTCCGTTTTTGGTGCGAAAACGCCAAACTCTGAATGGGAGTTTATGACCGGAAATTCCATGGCATTTCTGCCGAGTGGTTCTGTCGTGTATCAGCAGTATATCAGTGACACACCGACATCCATTGTCTCGAATCTGAAAAATATCGGTTATACCTGCGTGGCGATGCATCCTTACTATGAAACGGGATGGAGCCGCAATGCGGTTTACCCGACTATGGGATTCGACGAGACACATTTTATAGATGATTTTGACCAGACAAAACTGCTGCGGAAATATATTACCGACCAGGAACTTTACGAGAGCATTGTAGAACGGTATGAGAGCAAAAAGGCAAATGAAGATCTGTTTATCATGAGTATTTCCATGCAGAACCATGGCGGTTACACGGAAAAATACCCGAATTTTAATGAGCAGATCCGGACACTCGGAGCAAGTTATTCCGATGCGAATCAGTATCTATCGTTGCTTCATGAGAGCGATAAGGCGCTGGAATATCTCATCAGCTATTTCCAGAGCGTGGATGATCCGGTGGAGATCGTCTTTTTCGGGGATCACCAGCCGAGTCTGAACACGAATTTTTACAAAGGGCTGAACGGAAAAGGTTTGTCGGGGCTGACAGAGGATGAACTGGAGAATCTTTATACTGTGCCGTTCTTCATCTGGACGAACTATGAGACAGAGACAGAGGAAGTTCCGATCACAAGCCTGAATTACCTCTCCACCATGGCGCTGGAGCGCGCCGGGATCGCACTTCCGTCTTACAATCAGTTTTTGGCGGATATGCAGCAGACGATTCCTGCAATCAATTCGAGGGGATACTATTCTGTTTCCAGTGGCTGTTTTAAGCATTTGGAAGAGGCAGTGGGAGAAGAGGCTGAGTGGATCGATCGGTATCAGATTTTGCAGTATAACAATATGTTCGACAAAAAGAAGCAGAGTAGGGTTTTCTTTCCATATTTGAAGGAATAAAACCATCGCTTATGTATGGCGAAACTCAATTTAGGTAATGTAGATTATGAAAAAGCAGCAGGTGCATAAGAAAACACGCTTTCGCTACATGTCGCTCGCAGCGGTACTAAGAAAGCAGCAGTCGTATTTCTTATTTGATAAATCAGAACGAAACACGATTGCTGCTTTCTAAGAACCGGCGGCTCCCTAGTGTTTTCTTATGCACCTGTTGCTTTTTCATAATTAAATTTACTTTATAGGGGAGTTTCGCTATAAAGCGATAGGTGGTATACTGGGAAAGAAAAGATGATGGTGGGCAATTGCGAAAATTTTCGTAATATTCATAACGTAAAATTGAGTTTCACAAACACCTAAAAGACGATAGACAGGTAAGGAGATACAGAAGAATGGAAATGGTAACACTTGGAAAGACCGGGATCACGGTCCATAAGAATGGATTCGGGGCACTCCCGATACAGCGGATCAGCATAGATGATGCAGTTGCACTTGCCAGAAGGGCATATGAAGCGGGCATGACTTTTTTTGATACAGCAAGATTTTATACGGACAGCGAGGAAAAATTAGGCGAAGCTTTCAATGGAATGAGAGAGAAAGTCTGCATCGCCACAAAAACGGCTGCCCAGAATGCGGAGGACTTCTGGAAAGATTTAGAGGTTTCCCTGCATAATTTAAGAACGGACTACATTGATATTTATCAGTTCCACAATCCATCTTTCTGCCCGAAGCCGGGGGATGGCACCGGATTGTATGAAGCGATGTTGGAGGCAAAAGCACAGGGGAAAATCCGCCATATTGGAATTACAAACCACAGACTGGCAGTGGCAAATGAGGCAATTGATTCCGGTCTGTATGAGACATTACAGTTTCCATTCTGCTATCTTGCGACAGAAAAAGATCTGGAACTTGTGAAAAAGTGCAAAGAAGCGGATATGGGCTTTATTGCGATGAAGGCACTTTCCGGTGGACTGATCAATAATTCGGCAGCAGCTTATGCTTTTGAGGCACAGTATGATAATGTACTTCCTATCTGGGGTGTCCAGAGAAGATCAGAATTGGAAGAATTTATTTCCTATATTGATAATCCTCCGGTGATGAATGATGAGATCAAAGCGCTCATCGAGCATGACAGAAAAGAATTAAGCGGGGAATTCTGCCGTGGATGTGGTTATTGCATGCCATGTCCGGCAGGAATCGAGATCAACAACTGTGCGAGAATGTCACTTATGCTGCGCCGCGCACCATCGGATGCACAGCTCACACCGGAAATGCAGGCGAAAATGAAGAAGATTGAGAATTGCCTACATTGCAACAAATGTAAGAGCAAATGTCCGTATGGACTTGATACCCCAACTTTGTTACAGAAGAATTATGAGGACTACAAGAGAGTGCTTGCCGGTGAAGTGAGCGTGAAATAAAAAAATCTGTAATTGTAAACTATGGCTTCATTTTCAACATAATAATCGTGTGAAAAGTGAAGGTTTCACCATCATAGTACATCTGCATATTTCCGTTATAGTTATGAACAATTTTTTCTATGCTCTTAATACCAAAGCCATGTGCCTGTGGGTCAGGTTTGGAAGAAACAAGTTCCCCATTTGGAGAGAACGGATTGCAGGCACATGAGTTAATCATTGTAATAATGATAAATGGGGTATGTTTTCTTTGAGCAGCAGTGATTTCAATATAGGAATCCTTGATATGATTTGAAGCCTCCACCGCATTATCCAGCATGTTACAGAATAGAGAAGTAACATCTGAATCAGAGAGGAAAGTAGTGGTATTACTGCGGATATCTGCGTGAAATGCAATATGCAGATCATTACACACTTTTTTATAGCGGCACAAAATATTATTTAATATTTTGTGATCACATATCTTAGAAAATTCCAATAAATCAGAGGACTGCATTAGTTGATCAATGTAAGCTCTGATTTTTTCATTCTCGTTATCTTCATTTAACAGTGCAATGGATTGAAGATGTTTTTTCATATCATGGATTAAAATACGCTGATTTTCGTTCTGCAGATGTAACATTTCATAATACCTCGCTGAATCCGACTCTTGTTGGAGCAATAACTGCATTTCTGTAAATTCCATATTTTTTTTTTGATGATACTGATTGATTCCGAACATAAGCAGATTAGCTGTCAGTAGAAAAACAGCACTCAATGTAATCATCCAGTCAAGAGATGGTGGAAGGGTGGCGTTTTCTCCAATATTTATAAACGTGAACATAACAAAGACAGAGGCTATAGGGATGAAAACAAGCAAAAATATGGACTTATCATACTGCCGACTGCATTTTTCCTGCTTTTTTATAAAATGAATGAGGAGATATATAACAGTAAAAAATATAAGTTTATTAAAGACTGTAAAAACCAAAAGATGATTAAATTCCCTACCATTATCAAGGAAATGAGGAGCAAACCGCTTGATAATTCCATATACTATCAACTCGCTCATGGACATAACTGCTGTCAGGATAGATGAATGAAATAATGCTGTGTACCAATTTAGATAAAACTGGATAACTAAGAAAATGAAATTCAACAAAAAATAGAAAGCTACATTTAACCATATAGATTCAAACAGCGAACAAAAAAACAGGATAAAATATAAGCAGCATAGTGCGATAAGTTTTACCAAGAGTTTGCGTTTGGCAGAAAACAGATTGGAGGAATATTGCCAAAGTATAATTGCTTCTACAAGAAAACTGAAAAAATAACAAATAGCATTTTTCATCTGGTTTACCTCGTACTATCTAAATAAAGAAGATAGGCTTCTTTAAATGCGCTGTATTTCCTTTTTGTCAGATAGGCATGGAATTGTTCATCCGCCATGTGAACAAGAGTACGGTCAAAATCTGTGACATGTTCAAAATTGATAATGAAACTGCGGTGTGTCTGGAAAAAGCAGTTTTTGGGAAGAAGCTCCAGCCAATACTGCATATTGCGGATGGATTCAAAATCACGCTGAGTTGTATGTATCACTACTTTTCTTCCCTGTGCCTCCACTGCTATGACAGAGGATGCGGGAAGCGTATGTACACCCTGTTTTGTTTCAATGGGAATTTTGATTGTCATGGTATTATACAGGTCGACAGCATCTTTCATATTACGGAAAAACCGCTGTTTATCCAAAGGCTTTGACAGATACCGAAATACGTGAAAACGCATTGCTTCATCAAGATATTCGGAATAAGAAGTCACAATAAAAATAATGATATTATCATTTCTTTTTTTTAATTCATTTCCCACATAGATGCCATTCATTCCGGGCATTTCTACATCAAGAAAAAGAATGTCTTTTTCACCTTTGTCTGCCAGTAGAGATTCCCCGTCAGAAAAACAGACCAGTTCAGGACATTTCACACCGATTTTTTCAAAAAAATTTCTTATATATTTCTGAAGCTGTTCGACTATCAGAGCATCATCGTCACAGATGAGTATTCGCATCTTTTTCACTCCATTTACAACGTATAATTTCCTATACATTATACAATAAAGGTTAGGAAAATACAAAAAAACTGTATGAAAAGACATTTTTTAGTGGATTTTGGGCTTGAAGTTAAAAAATGGAAAAAAGTAAGAGAAATTCCCACATAGAATGCTAGGAATGCGGGAAATGCAAAATTATGAAAGCATATAGCCGTCTTTGGTATTGTTTGTGCTATTTCTTTATGTATTTCAATTGGTATTATGTTGTCTGCAGGGTTACAGCTTCCCTACATTTTCAAAGAATTGAGAAAAATGTTGACGAATTGACCAAATAAAGGCAAAAAATGTCGTTTGGCGCAGAACATATTGAAATCATGACCATATAAGAGATAATGAAGTTGTCACTGATTTCAAAGGGATTTAAGAGTTAAGGAGATTTATGAAAAAGAAAGTGCTTATAAAATGGATCATTGGCTGTGGCATGCTCTGCATGATGTTACTTGTATTATGGAAAAGGACGCATATAAATTATGATGAGTATTCAGAAAAAACTTCTGATATGCAACATGAAGAGGTAGAAGAAATCAGATTTCCGGATTATATCAATGAAAAAGTGAGTGACGGCCTGGTGTTTGATGCAGAGGTCGTAATAGGAGAAAATTTTGATCCTGATAATTTTTATGTGAGTACGGCAAGGATTATGAAACCGGATGAAGAAAAATGGAATACGTTATCTGTATATGAAATGTTTTTTTATTTGATATAGGGGTTGACAAGGTAAAATTTGCACCAATTGACAACATTAAAGAATGCATCAAAAGAAAATATGGAAAAACGTTAGATGAGAACTGTATTACTGTAAAAAAAATGGTATTGGGTGTCTATCCATTCGCAACTGATAAGGAGAAAAATGCAGTTGTTCCGGTCTGGATATGTTTTTTAGAGCGAAAAACAAAAGGCAGTGAGTATGTAGAAAAATTATATGTTCCGATTAATGCGATTACAGGAGAGGAATTTTACGATATGGAGGGGTAATGTGAAGTCATATTTGAAAATGGATTTTTATCGTATGTTAACATCGAAGTATTTTGGAATTGGAATATTAGGTGTTGTTGGTGTATATGGATTTTCACTGGTGCAGTTAAAAAGTCAGGATGTATATTTGCTAAATTATTACATTAAATTCTATAGTACATATATGCTTTTACTGATATTTGGCGCTGTGGCATATTCTAATGCCATGATGGAGGATTTGGAGTATAAGAACTACTATTTGCAGATACAAAAGGGAAGTTTTAGAAAATATATTTGGTCTAAAGTAATTACGGCATTTATCTCAGCTGTTATCGTGATGGTACTTGGAACATCCATTTTTTGCTTAATGGCTCATTTTAAAATGCCGCTCTTGTCCCCGGATAATGATATGCTGGAATATCTTGCTGATGGTGATTATCTGAGTCAGCTTATTACGCCAGAAACAATATTTTGGTATCTGATAGCGGATGCGGCAATGACAGGGCTAATGGCTGGCATTTTTTCTGTATTCGCTATGTGGTTGTCTTTATTTGTAAAAAATCAAATGTTTACAGTTATGGTTCCTATAGTAGGGTTTTACTTTTTTGTCAATTATTTTACAAGAATATTTGGAGAGAATGATTATTTTAAGTTGAATGTGATCTATATATCAAATGGAAAAATATTTGAAACATCCTTTAGTTGTTTTTGCTATGCACTGTTCGTCGCAGTTGCAATTGCAGCAATAACAGGAAAGTTAATATATAGTAAAATGCATAATGATATATGGGGTGACAGGAATGTGGGGAGCAAATAAATTAGGTATTATAAAATATAGAATAAAAAATGTAAAAATATTTCTGATTGCCATTATCTGGTTGTTTATATTGGATGTATATTTGGCTGATTACAGATCAATGGCAATGACATTAGGGTTAAAAGATAGTTTTGCAATATTGCCACATGTCCAGAATGATTTTTATTTTAACAAAATTATGTTGCTTGGTGGCATGATTTTTTTCGCAGATATTCCCTTTATGTCAGGAGAAGAACTTTATGTAGTGCTTAAGATTGGAAAAGAAAAGTGGTCACAGATTAATTGCTGTTATATCGTCTTGAGTGGTATATTACTAAGCACATTGCTTACGGTGCTTAGCTTGTTGACAATTTTACCTGCAATTAGTTTAAAAAATGAATGGGGAACGTTGTATCAGACATTTGCTTTTTCAGGAACGGCAGGTTGTGTGATTATAAATGCAAGTGCAATGAGTTATTATTCACCCTATGCGTTAATGCTGAATATTTTTCTGATTGATGCGTTAACCTTTGCATTCATGGGAATGCTGCTATATACATTGAGTTTATTTGTGTCAAAAATATGGTCATATGTCATTGTTGTTGTTTTAATTTTTTTGCAATCTGTTTTTGGAAAAATGGGGTTAGTGTTGGATAATTTCTTGCCATTTTCATGGATATCTGTTTCGCATTGGAGATTTGGATATGATAGGCGCAGACCGGACCTTATTTACATTTACACGGCGTTTTGTATGTTATTATTTCTACTGGCTGTAATCAGTGAATGGAAAATAAAAAGAATGGACTGGGCGAGTAAGGAGGAACATAGATGACAGATGATGTTGTAATACAAGTTAATAATGTGTCAAAGAAATTTAAATCGCAAGTTGTGCTCAAAGATATCACATTGCAATGCAGAAAAGGCAGGATTTATGGATTTGTAGGATACAATGGATCTGGGAAAACAGTTCTTTTTAAATGTATATGTGGGTTACTTTATGTAGATGAAGGAGAGATCAGAGTCAACGGAGAAAAAATTGGACGTGAAATGATAAAAAACGCAGGGATTATTATTGAAGAACCGGCATTCCTTGGAAATGAATCCGGAAGGAAAAATCTTGAGCTATTGTATATGTTAAGGCATAAACGCGATAAAAAAAGGATCGCAGATGTTATGCAGATGCTCGGATTAAATGCAGAATCTAAAAAGACAGTGAGACAGTATTCGTTGGGAATGAGACAAAGGCTTGCATTAGCCCAGGCATTAATGGAAGATCCGGATATATTGATTTTGGATGAGCCAATGAATGGACTGGATAGGGATGGAGTAAACGAAATACGTCAGCTATTATTGAAGCTGAAAGAACAGGGAAAAACAATACTACTTGCAAGTCATAACAAAGAAGACATAGAGGTTTTATGCGATGAAGTATTTGAAATGGAACATGGAAAACTGCAGCAAATTCGGTGATTAATAATGAAAAAAAAGATACTATGTATATTCAAAATCAGGAGATAAAAAAAATAATGATTCAAAAATTTCTGTAAATAATGGCAACGATAATTTGTACTTTATGATTGAAAATGCCGGGGAGGACTGGCAGATTGCAGTACAAATTTTTATTGATTATATCCAGGTGCCGATGATAATTGAGGGAGAAACGTATCAGACATTTTTTGTGGATGCTGATAAAAGTTTTTCAAAAGAATTTTGTTTTCAAATAGCGGAGACTCTGGATGAGAGTGTTGATCATAAAATTATGGCTGCAATGACAGTATATTCTGATAAGCATGTGAAAGATTCAGAACTTGAATATACTACGAATGGATATTCTATAGCACTTGATGCAGTTTTAGATATAGCAGGAAATACAGACCAATTAATTATGAATAAACTTTACAATTACGAGAATCCCAGGGAATCATATAAAGATATGTGGTATGGAGTGCTGATAAATACTGAATTACAGGATTTCAAAAGGAGAGTACCCGACAAAGAAATAGTTGCACAAAAAAATGAAAGAAAGGACTTTGTGTATCATGTTGGCGGATATGATGATTGTACAGAAGCACTGGTTATTTTATGCATGGGTATGGAACAAGTGGATGTGAATCAACAAAAATATATGCTTTTCAAGCTGGAAAAAGGAAAGATACAAGATGGATTAGTAACAATTACAATGCCGGATGAGCAAGGGTGCTACGATTTGACAGGATGGATTATTAAGAATCCATTTTCGGAAGAAAAAACAGAAATCAATTCAGTGAGTGATACGTGGAGATTTACAATCAATGTGACATAATTAACTACACTAAAAAATAATACATAATCAAATGAATTCATTGAAGAAGCATAATATTTTTCGTATAATCAAAGATACATCAGGGATATATTT
>OGXH01000711.1_pt1 | contig 24133 bp, 20 predicted proteins | sample 1576241 | NCBI WGS metagenome assembly OGXH01 (sample SAMEA3541529, study PRJEB24748) | human gut metagenome | biome: human gut; feature: human-associated habitat; material: faeces | place: China | collected 2012
AAACTTTTCAAAGTTGTAGTTTTTTGAAACGCAAAATGGCATAATTTTACAGCCTCCGGGGTGTCTGTCTGCCCTTTTCTTGACAGGGGAGACGGTAGATGATACCATATATAATAAGTGAGTTATTTCCGACGGCGAAGGGGTGGAGCATTTGAACGAGAAAAAGTGGGAGCAGGAGAATGTGCTGCGGCTGGTGAAAAAGAGTCGCAAGGGCGTCCTGCGGGTGGTGTTCAGCCGGTTTGGCCTCATGGCGCTGCTGCTGATTCTGGAGCTGGTGCTTCTGTGGATGATGTGGCGCTGGTTCAACAACGATTTCGAGTGGTTTGCGGCGGTGCAGGGCGTGTTCACCGTGCTGATGTTTTTCCATCTCTTTAACAGCGACATGGACGCCACGGGGAAGCTGACGTGGATGTTCCTGCTGGCGGTGATCCCCATTCCCGCCAGTATTTTCCTCTGGTTCACGGAGAAGGACGTGGGCCATCGTACCCTGAAGCGGATGGTGCAGCAGCGGATCGACGAGAGCCGGGATCTGCTGCATCAGGACCCGGAGGTGCTGCGGGACCCGGAGATCGAGTCCTCCGGCACCGACGACCTGTGCCGCTATCTCAACCGCAGCGGCTCTTTTCCCCTGTATGCCAACACGGAGACGAAGTTCTTCCCGCAGGGGGAGGATAAGTTTGCGGCGCTGCTGGAGGAGCTGCAAAAGGCGGAGAAGTTCATTTTTCTGGAGTACTTCATCATTGACGAGGGGTATATGTGGGGCAGCATCCTGAAAATTTTGGCGGACAAGGCTGCGCAGGGCGTGGATGTGCGGGTGCTGTACGACGGAATGCTGGAAATCTCCACCCTACCGTGGGACTATCCCCGGCGGCTGGAGAAGCTGGGCATCCGCTGCAAGGCCTTTGCCCCCATCCAGCCCTTCCTCTCCACCCACTATAACTACCGGGATCACCGGAAAATCCTGGTCATCGATGGCAAGGTGGCCTTCACCGGCGGCGTAAATCTGGCGGATGAGTACATCAACCGCAAGGAGCGCTTCGGCCACTGGAAGGATACCGCCATCCTCCTGCGGGGGGAGGCAGTGCAGAGCTTTACCCTGATGTTCTTACAAATGTGGAACCTGACGGAGAAGGAGCCCCGCTGGGACGAGGCCCTGCTGCCCTCGCCGCCGGTGGAGGCGGAGGGCTATGTGATGCCCTACTGCGACTGTCCACTGGACGATTATAAGGTGGGGGAGAGCGTCTATATGGACATTCTCAACCGGGCCAAGGACTACGTGCATATCATGACGCCCTATCTCATTCTGGACAACGAGATGGAGACGGCCCTGAAATTCGCTGCCCAACGTGGAGTGGATGTGAAGCTGATCCTGCCGGGCATTCCGGACAAGAAGGCCGCCTATGCCCTGGCAAAATCTCACTATCAGTACCTGACGGCGGCGGGAGTGAAGCTGTACGAGTATACGCCGGGCTTTGTCCACGCCAAGATCTTCGCCAGCGATGACGTAAAGGCGGTGGTTGGTACCATCAATCTGGATTACCGGAGCCTGTATCACCACTTCGAGTGTGCGGCGTATCTCTACGGCGGCCCTACCGTGGGCGACGTGGAGCGGGATTTCCAGCGGACGCTGGAGCAGTGCCGCCGGGTGACACCGGAAACCATCCGCCATGAGAAGCTGGGCTATAAGCTGGGCGGCAGCCTTATGAAGCTGGTGGCCCCGCTGTTGTGATGCTATCGTTTATAACGGAACGGAGACAGGCCTTGCCTGTCTCCGTTCCGCTATAATATTTTGGTATTGATTATGACAAGCTCTCCAAAGAGCAGTTCGTCTCGCTGATTGAAATACTCAAGCTGTCCAAGTACCTGAAAAGTCCAATCAACCAGCGTAGAAAGGCAAGACCATCGATGATGCCGCACGGAAAAGGCAAAAAGAAACGCAAATAAGAAAAAATCGGCACCTGCTTTTTGAGGCAGGTGCCGATTTCTGTTACCCGATCATGCGCTTGAATTTTTGGCGTAAGTTTGGCGTAAATCCGCTTTTGCCCACTCAAAAAATCAAGCAATTTCAAGGCTTTGCGGCGAGTCTTAATACATGCCGCCCATGCCGCCCATTTCGGGAGCGGGAGCAGCGGGTGCGGGGGGCTGGGGCTTGTCGGCCACCAGAGACTCGGTGGTCAGCACCATGCCGGAGACGCTGGCGGCATTCTCCAGAGCGGAGCGGGTCACCTTGGCGGGATCCACGATGCCGCTGGCGATCATGTCGCAGTACTCCTCCTTGTAGGCGTCGAAGCCGTAGCCGTTCTTGCCGGAGGTACGGACCTTCTCCAGAATGACGGAGCCGTCCAGACCGGCATTGGCAGCGATCTGGCGGATGGGCTCCTCCAGAGCCTTGGCCACGATCTGCACGCCGGTCTTTTCATCACCCTCCACCTCGTTCAGCAGGGCGGTGACAGCGGGGATGACGTTGACGTAGATGGTGCCGCCGCCGGCCACGATGCCCTCTTCCACAGCGGCCTTGGTGGCGTTCAGAGCATCCTCAATGCGGAGCTTCTTCTCCTTCATCTCGGTCTCGGTAGCAGCGCCCACCTTGATGACGGCCACGCCGCCGGCCATCTTGGCCAGACGCTCCTGCAGCTTCTCCTTATCGTACTCGCTGGTGGTCAGGCCGATCTGGTTGCGGATCTGAGCCACACGGTCGGCGATAGCCTGCTTGTCGCCCATGCCGTCCACGATGATGGTGTTCTCCTTGGTGACCTTCACCTGACGGGCACGGCCCAGCATATCCACGGTGGCGTCCTTCAAGGTCAGACCCAGCTCCTCGCTGATGACCTGACCGCCGGTGAGGATGGCGATATCCTGCAGCATCTCCTTGCGACGATCACCAAAGCCGGGGGCCTTGACGCACACCACGTTCAGGGTGCCACGCAGACGGTTCACGATCAGGGTGCTCAGGGCCTCGCCCTCAACATCCTCAGCGATGATGAACAGCTTCTTACCGGCCTGCACCAGCTGCTCCAGCAGGGGCAGGATGTCGGAGATGACGGAGATCTTCTTATCGGTGATGAGGATGTAGGCGTCGTCGATGACGGCCTCCATCTTCTCGGTATCGGTGACCATGTAGGGGGTGATATAGCCGCGGTCGAACATCATGCCCTCGACGACCTCGGAATAGGTCTCGGCGGTCTTGGACTCCTCGATGGTGATCACGCCGTCGGAGGAGACCTTCTCCATTGCCTCGGCAATGAGCTTGCCGATGAAGGCGTCGCCGGAGGAGACGGTACCCACACGGGCGATGTCATCGGTGCCGTTGACCTTCTGGCTCTGGGCACGGATGGCGGTTACGGCGGCCTCCACGGCCTTGGACATACCCTTCTTCATGACGATGGGGTTGGCACCGGCGGCCAGATTCTTCAGACCCTCACGAACCATGGCCTGTGCCAGCAGGGTAGCGGTGGTGGTACCGTCACCGGCCACATCATTGGTCTTGGTGGAAACCTCACGCACCAGCTGAGCACCCATGTTCTCGAACGGATCGTCCAGCTCGATCTCCTTGGCGATGGACACGCCGTCGTTGGTGATCAGGGGAGTGCCGAACTTCTTATCCAGCACCACATTGCGGCCCTTGGGGCCCAGAGTGACCTTTACGGTATCCGCCAGCTGATTGACGCCGGACTCCAGCGCCTTGCGGGCCTCGTCGCCACGCTTAATGATCTTGGACATAATGATTGCCTCCTATATTGCAGATAATGATTTTACAAAAATGTCATTCCGAGGGAGCAAAGCGACCGTGGGAATCCGCAATACCCTTTCTATAAGGCCGGGGAGAACGGATCGCCACGACCAGTCTGCGGACCGGTCTCACAATGACAGCGCAGAAGTCTTACTCGACGATGGCCAGAATGTCACCCTGCTTGACGATGATATACTCCACATCCTCCAGAGTGACCTTGGTGCCGGCGTACTTGTCGGTGATGACCTTGTCACCGGGCTTGACGCTCATGGTGACGGTCTTGCCGTCCACCACGCCGCCAGGGCCAACGGCAATGACCTCGGCCACAGAGGGCTTCTCCTTAGCGGAGCCGGTGAGGATGATGCCGCCCTTGGTGGTCTCCTCCGCCTCCATCATCTTCAGCACCACACGATCAGCAAGCGGTGTCAGTTTCATGGTTGGTTCCTCCTTATATCTTTTATTAAAAACGAAATCAGCGTTAGCACTCATTGTTTAGGAGTGCTAACGCTGATTATCATACCACACTTTTCCGGTTTTGCAAGGGGGAAAACGGAAAATTTTGAAAAGTTCACAAAATATTAAATTCGGGGCTTCCGAGCGGTTCGGTTGCAGCTGCATCCGGCAGGGCCGAAGAAGTTCAGCCGCTTATCGGAGAGCTGGATGGTCACATCGTCGGAGGTGATGCACTCGCCGTCGAGACAGGTAACGATGTCCGGCTTTTCCGAGCGGATGCGGATGACCTTGGGGGTGGAACATCGGGCCAGATGGGGAAACTTATAGTATTGCCCCTTGGAGTAGGGATTGACGAACTTCATAAAGGTCAGGCGGCTGACCTTCTTCACCACCAGCGTGTTCAGAACGCCGTCATCCATCCGGGCCTCCGCCACCGGCATGAAGCCGCCGCCGTAGTAGCGGCCGTTGCACACCGCCACCAAGGCATAGTCATCCTCCACGGCCTCGCCGTCCAGCTCCACCGTCCAGTGGGAGCCGATGCCCTTGAAGAGGAAATTCACCATCAGGGACACGATATAGCTGCTCTTGCCGTCCAGAATGGGACTCTCGCTGAAGTTATGTACGTCCTTGGCCACCCGTGCATCAATGCCGGAGCAGGCGATGGTCAGGGCGATGCGGCCGTTGACGTCGATGGCGTCTATGGGGAATTGGGGAGCGTCCCACAGATTTTCGGCATCCCGGAATTTCTCCAGATCCTCCGGGCCAAAGTTTTTCAGGAAGTCGTTGCCGGTTCCCACGGGGATGACGGTCATGGAGGCGTTGTCGTAGCCGATGATGCCGTTGGCCACCTCGTTGACGGTGCCGTCGCCGCCACAGGCGTAGAATCGCAGTTCCTCACCGCTCTGGCACAGGCGGCGGGCGATCTCCGTGGCGTGGCCCTGCTTCTTGGTCAGCAGGCACTGCACCTCCAGCCCGTGCTCCTGCCGCAGGTTCCGTTCTTCTGATAACTTGCCCAGCCACTGCCGGTGATATATCCGCGCACAATACATTCAATCGGAAGCATAGTCAGTTTGCGGCACATCATGCTGTTGCCATCATAGGCCGGTTGCTGAAAGAATTCCGGCATATCTTTTACGTCGGCAGTAATCATGTGATTTGGGACAATGTCTTCAGTAAGGTCAAACCAGAATTTCGACATCTGGGTTAAAACAGTTCCTTTTTTAGAAATGATGTTTTTCAGAATTACGTCAAAACAACTGATGCGGTCAGTTGCGACCATAATCAGACTGTCACCGTTGTCGTAAATCTCTCGTACTTTACCTTCTTTGATTGGTTTCCATTCGCTCATAGCGGTACCTCCATCTTTTATATGTTCGTCATTTACATAGTATAAATTTTTTTAACGAACCTGTCAACAAGGCAAATTAAATCAAATTCATTGTATTTTTAGGAAAAGGTGTTCGCAAATTTCCCATTCAGGAACGCTCCCGCTTAGGTGAACACACGTAGCGGTGCATGAGGGCATACTACGCCCTCTACGCACCGACGGTGTTCAAAATCCTTCATGGTGAAATTTGCGGACACCTTTTCTTGAAAAATTACAATTGAATTAATTTAGTCAAATCTTTCTTGATTTAAGTTACTGTCTGAAAGTGCATGCAACCTAAATTGCTGCCAAACAAAAAAAGAGTTGCATAGTTTTTTATTATTTTCTGAAAAAAACAACCATGAAGAAGAAAATTGGCAAAAAACGTTGTTTTACAGCCCAATTTTCTTTACTCAATCGGGATAATGCCTCCAAAATGCAACCATAAAGGACAAATTAAGGAAAAAGAGTTGTCTGGGGAGGAGATGGCAGGTGTGTGCAGGATTTTTTTGCATATTTACTGGTTTAGAGATTTGCCCACAGGAAGTGCTTTGGGAGTTTTCAGAATTTGTAATTTAGTGGAACCGCTTGGGAAGAGTGGGTTTTGAGTGCGTCATCAGGAGGCACTGGTGGTTTCAGTGCCCCTGATGTTACGCAGCTCAACGAGTGAGAACGCCCACGAGACACAAGCGGTTCCACCAAATTACTGAAACCTGAAAATTGACACACCACCCACCCCATGATTTACTTGAAAAAAACAAATGTTTGCTTTATACTAATAACGATTGAGCAAAAAAGGCATATGTGCCGATAAAAGGCTAGTTTTAGAATGAGAGGTTTATCTTTATGAGCAATTACAGCGGCAGTGATATTGTAATCTTAGAGGGGTTAGAGGCAGTTCGCAAACGTCCGGGAATGTATATCGGAAGTACCGGAACGAGAGGTCTTCATCATATGATATGGGAAATCCTTGATAACGGAATTGATGAGCATCTTGCCGGATTTTGTAACGAACTTCATTTAACGTTGTTAAAGGATGGCGGCGTTGTTGTCGAGGATAATGGACGTGGCGTGCCGGTTGACATTCACCCGACAAAGAAGATTCCGACGGCACGTGTTGTATATACCGTATTGCATGCGGGTGGTAAATTTAATAGTGATGTGTATAAAGTTTCCGGTGGTCTGCATGGTGTGGGTGCATCGGTTGTAAATGCGCTGTCAAGCCACATGATTGTGGAAATAAGACGAGATGGAAAAGTGTACCGGGATGAGTATAAAGATGGCGGTAAGCCGGTGACAAAATTAGAAAAAGGACTTTTACCGGTTGTGGGAACCTGCATGAAAAATAAGACAGGCACAAAAGTTACTTTTTATCCCGATGATTCCATTTTCGAAACGGTGGAATTTAAGCCGGAGACGATTCGTAAAAAATTAAAAGAAATTGCTTACTTGAATAAAAATCTCAAAATTGTTTTCAAGGACGAGCATACGGGAGAAGAGCAAACATATCTGGAGGAGTTTGGAATTCAGAGCTATATCAAGTACATTAACCGTGATACAGCAGTCCTCCATGATGATGTTATATATATAGAAGGAAAAAGCGGAGACATCGAGGTAGAAGTCGCTTTTCAGTATACACAGAATTACAGCGAGCAGATTAACGCTTACTGCAACCGTATCAATGTCGCAGACGGTGGAACGCTGGTTACCGGTTTCAAAACGGCACTGACACGAATTATGAACCAGTATGCAAGAGAATTAAACTTCTTAAAAAATAAAGAAGACAATTTTGACGGAAAAGATATCAGAAATGGTTTGGTTGCGATTGTTTCCATCAAACATCCAGACCCGCAGTTTGAGAGCCAGACGAAAAACAAACTCGGTAATACGGATGCAAAAACTGCAGTGGATGAAGTATTTAACCGTGAGGCACAGCGTTATTTTGATAAAAATGTGGAAGTGTTAAAACGAATCCTTGAAAATGTACATAAATCTTTTAAGGCGAGAACAGCAAGTGACAAGGCGAGAAAAGGTGTGATGAAACAGCTCCTTGATGTGGATACCAAAAGTAAACTTGCAGCATGTTCTTCAAAAAAATCAGAGGAATGTGAAATTTATATTGTCGAGGGTGATTCTGCGGGTGGTACTGTTAAGACGGCGAGAAACCGAAGAACACAGGCGGTTCTTCCGCTTCGCGGAAAGATTCTGAATGTAGAAAAAGCACCACTTGAAAAAATTTTGGTAAATAACGAAATTAAAACAATGATTGCCGCTTTTGGATGCGGAATCGGTGAAAATTTCGACATTAAAAAACTTCGTTACGATAAAATTATAATTTTAACCGATGCCGATGTCGATGGGGCACATATCAGCACGCTGCTGCTTACGTTTTTCTACCGGTTTATGCCCGAACTGATTTATCAGGGAAAAGTATACCGCGGTCTGCCGCCGCTGTACCGGGTATCGTATGAAGATAAAAAAGGCAAGAAAAAGAATAAAGTATCCGAATATTTGTTCAATGATTTTGAACTTGAAAAATTCCGAAAGACCGGGAAAAAGATTTTGGAATTGCAGCGTTACAAAGGTCTCGGAGAGATGGATGACACGCAGTTATGGGAGACGACCTTAGACCCGGAGAGCCGTATTTTAGCACAGGTATCTATCAGCGATACGGTAGAAGCCGATGAAGTAACTGATATTTTGATGGGAAGTAACGTTCCACCGAGACGACAGTTTATTATGGATGAGGCGAAATACGCCAATCTGGACATTTAACGGGAGGAAAATCAGATGAGTGAAGAAAATATTATACAGTTGGATTTTTCAGAAGAAATGAAAACATCTTACCGCGATTATGCAATGAGCGTTATTGTGGCACGTGCTCTCCCGGATGTCCGTGATGGGTTAAAACCGGTTCAGCGCCGTATTTTGTATGCTATGAAAGAACTCGGATTGTCGCCGGACAAGCCACATCGAAAAAGTGCGCGTATTGTCGGTGATACGATGGGTAAATATCATCCGCATGGTGACAGTTCGATTTATGATGCGCTCGTGCATATGACAGAAGATTATTCATTGAATGCACCGCTTGTTGACGGTCACGGAAATTTCGGCTCAATTGACGGAGACGGTGCGGCTGCCATGCGATATACCGAGGCACGTTTGTCAAAACCTGGTATGATGCTGTTGGATAATTTGGACAAAGGTCTGGTTGACTTTTTACCAAACTTTGATGACAGTGAAAAAGACCCGGCCGTACTGCCGGCCACGCTGCCAAACCTTTTAATTAACGGAACAACAGGAATTGCTGTCGGTATGGCAACAAACATTCCGCCACATAATCCGACAGAAGTCATAGATGCCGTAATTGCGTACATGGACAGACCGGGAATTTCCATTGATAAATTGATGGATTACATTCCGGCACCGGATTTTCCAACCGGTGGAATCATTATCAACGCTTCCGATATGCGGGATATTTATGAAAAAGGAGAGGGAAAAATCCGTCTGCGTGCCCGTACAGAAATTGAAAAAGGAGATGCCGGCAGAACAAACATTGTTATCACGGAAATTCCTTACACCATTTCCGGAAATAAATTAAAACTCGTGGAAAGTTTAGCTGCGCTGGCAAAAGATAAAGTATTTGATGAGATTTATGATGTGCGCGACGAGTCCTCCAAAGAGGGTATTCGTATCGTTGTCGAAGTAAAAAAAGGCCGCGATATTGACAATCTTTTAAATGGACTTTATAAGAAATCCCAGATGGAGGATACCTATGGCGTAAACCTTTTGGCAATCCGTCCGACAGAAAATGGAACCGGACAGCCAAAAGTATTTAATTTGAAATCATTGATTGAGGAATTTGTTTTATTCCAGGAGGATTTGTATACGAGAGAGTATCAGTTTCTTTTGGAAAAGGCAAAAAAGCGTCTGGAAATCGTTGAAGGTTTGATGAAAGCAACCGACGTAATTGATTTGATTATCGAAATTCTTCGCGGTTCTTCCTCTGTAAAGCAGGCAAAGTCGTGCCTTATCGAGGGAATTACAGAGGGAATTAAGTTTAAGAGTAGGGAATCGGAAAAAGAAGCAGCCACACTTTCCTTTACGGAAAATCAGGCGGATGCGATTCTTGCGATGCAGTTGAGCAAGTTAATCGGACTTGAAATTTTAAAACTTCATGAGGAAAATGATACATTAATTGCGAATATTGCAGAGTATGAAAAGGTTCTTTCGGACAGTAAAGAACTTTATAAAGTTATTAAGGGAAGACTTCGTGAATTTAAGAAAATCTTTAATTCACCGCGCCGGACAAGCCTTATGGATACGGTGGCTAAAGCCTATGTTGAAAAAGTGGTTATTGAAGATTTGTATGTCTGCTTTGACCGCTTTGGCTATACCAAGGCAATTGATGCGGCTGCATTTGGACGGGCAAGCGAGGAAACAAAGAAAGATTTCAGTTTTGTACTGAAAATCAAGAACACGGATAAACTCTGCATTTTTACAGACAAAGGCAATATGCATCAGGTGAAGATGGAGAAAGTGCCAAGATGCAAGATGAAGGATAAAGGTACATTGATTCACTCACTGTGTAAAATGGAAAATGACGAAGAAGGACTTCTCTATGTCAGCTTTGAAGAATTGTTTGAGTCCATTTTGTTATTTGTGACAAAGAACGGCTATATTAAGTTAGTGTCCGGAGCGGAATTTGAGACCGGACGCCAGATGATTGCGGCGACAAAACTGGATGCGGACGATGAAGTAGTTGGTGTAATAATGCTTTCGGCAAGCGATGTTCTCACCGGAACAAAGAAAGTAATTCTTTTGACAAAAGACGGTCTTTCTCTTGGATTCCCGCTTAGCGAAGTGAGCGAACTCAAAAAGACAAGCCGAGGCGTAAAAGGAATTACATTGGAGAAAGAGGATACCGTTGCATTTGCAACGGTTGTTCATCCGGCTGCGGAAACATTTGAATATGAAGGAAAGACTTTAAATGCACGCAGGGTACGAAACCGCAAGCGTGCGGCGAAGGGGCAGAAAGCGAATTTGATGCAGAATACACTTACACTTGAATAAGAAAATGAAACTTTTTCAAATTTACGTTAATGTTTTTATGCCTTCGTCCGATAAATATAGTAAGAAACGGTAAATGCGTTTTAATATAATAAGAATGGAGGCGTTGTTTTATGAGAATTGATGCGTATATGCAGGTAAGCCAGATTTACCAGGCAAACAAAACCAAAAACGCTCCAAAGACAGGAAAGGCAGGCAGTCGTGATTCCTTAGAGATTTCCAGTTTCGGAAATGCTTATCAGGTAGCAAAACAGGCTGCGTCACAGGCATCTGATGTCAGAGAAGACAAAGTGAAAGAGATTCAGGCACAGATGGCAGCAGGAACCTATTCTGTATCAATTGAAGATGTCGCAGACAAGATGGCAGATGCACTGCTTTCTTAATGACATAGGAGGGTATACATTTGGCTAGTTTGATGGAGGAACTGATTCAGACGCTGGATGCAGAAGAAAAGTGTTATTCTCAATTGATTCCGATTGAGGAAGAGAAGACGAGGGCGATTATTGCAAATGATTTAGAAGCTTTGCAGGATATAACCGTCAGAGAACATGATTTGGTGGATGAGACATCTGCCTTGGAAAACAAACGGGAACGAGTGGCGATTGATATTGCTACTGTTCTTGGGCGTGACCCGAAGACGATTACACTTGAACAGATTGCATCGGTGTTGAAAAATCAGCCGGCAGACCAAAAGAAACTGCAGGAAGTGCATGACCGGTTACGGAGAACCGTTTCACGACTGCAGGAACTGAACAATCAGAACAAACAGCTTTTAAAAGAAGCAATTGATATGGTTGAATATAATATGAATGTGATACGAAGTACACGGATGTCTTCAGGAAGCAGCAACTATTCCAGTGATGCGTCCGAGGTGGCAGGTATGGCACCTCAGCATGGGATGTTTGATGCAAAACAATAACAGGCGCATGGATGCGATAGCCACCGCCTGTTTTGTTTTCGAGGACGGTTGTACTTTTTTTTATAAAGAATGGAGATGAGAACATGGGTAATCTGATGACAAGTTTTAATGCGGGTGTTTCGGGACTTCACTCCGCACAGCAGTCGCTGACTGTTACATCGCATAATCTTGCCAACGCGGGAACCGTAGGCTATACAAGACAACAGGTTCTTGTGACGGATTCCTTTTATCAGAAATCGTACGGAGTACATGACAATGTCATGGCAGTTGGTACCGGAACGACGATTTCGCTGACCAGACAGGTTCGCAATACCTTTTTGGATGACCAGTACCGGCTGCAGGTTGGACGCCAGCAGTTTTATCAGGCGAACAGCAATGCGGCACTGGAAATAGAAGATATGTTGGGTGAGCTGCACGGCGAAGAATTTCAGAGCAGCATTACAGACCTCTGTGGTGCGTTGAGTTCTTTGGCAACCCACGCAGACGATATTGTATATAAAGACCAGCTTGTAATGATGGCATCCCAGTTTATTGAGCGGGCAAAGGTGTTGCAGGATGAGTTAAATACCTATCAGACGAGTCTGAACACGGAAGTAAAAAAACAGGTGGATACGATTAATGATTTGGTTGGAAAAATCAAAGAGTTAAACAGAGATATTCAGAAATACGAGGCGACCGGAGAGCCGGCAAATGACTACCGTGACAAGAGAAATGAGTATTTGGATGAACTCAGCCAGTACATAACATTTGAGACGAATGAGCAGCCGGATGGAACCATCACGATTTATTCGGAGGGCGGTTATCTTTTGGATGCGGTGAACCAGTATTTTCTTACAACAAAATACGAAAGTGACACCTCCAAACTTTTAAAACCGGTCTGGGAGACCGGTGAGAATTATTACCGCTATGACAGCCTAGAGTATTCCAGTGAAAATAATACGGATGTAGGCAGGCTTCGCGGACTTTTGGTGGCACGAGGCAGTTATGCGGCAACCTATGTAAATGTTCCGCAAAAACCAAAGGAAGAAGATTACAAAAATGGCGGCGTGCTGGATGTGAATGCTTATAACCGCGCTATGGATCAGTTTAATGATGATTTGGAAGTTTATAACAAAACCATCGGTGCTTCCGTTGTGATGACGATTCAGAGTGAATTAGATACTTTGATTCATGGGATTGTAACAACCGTCAATGATGTGCTCTGCCCGAACAAAGAGATTACAATCGAAGTTGAGGACAAAGATGAAAATGGTGTTGTGACCGGAACACATACCGAAAAAATTAAAGTACTGGATGAAGAGAAGGCACTGATTGGTGATGATAAAAACCGTACGATGGGAACAGAATTATTTTCCCGCCGTGGTGTGGAACGCTACACCAAAGAAAAGGTAACAGTTGTAAATGATGATGGTACGACAAGTGTAGTGCCTGTTTACCGTTATCAGGAAGAGGATCCGTCCGATGTTTATACGATGTATACGACGAGCCAGCTTGTACTGAATCCGACTGTTGGAAGAGATTCTTCCACACTGCCGACGATGTACAGTGATAAGAGCGATGGTAAGAAAGGTTATGCAAATAATGAACTGCTTGGCATTGCGCAGGCGTTTGACGAGTCGATTGGAACACTAAATCCAAATTCATTGACAACATATGATATTAAACATTTTTATGACGGTATGGTAACTGAACTTGGTACACAGGGCAATGTTTGGAATGGTATTATTGACAACCAGAATATCACAGTAAATACCATTGACAATGAGAGACAGAATGTGATGGGAGTTTGTACGGACGAAGAACTCTCCAATATGATTAAATATCAGCAGTGTTATAATGCGTCGTCAAGATACATTACGACAGTGGCAGAGATGTTAGAATATTTGATTGAACGGTTAGGAGGATGATGATATGGCATCAACATTTGGTTCTTTGGAAATAGCAAAATCCGGCATGATGGCATACAATGCAGCATTGCAGACAACGGCGCATAACGTGGCAAATATTGAAACAAAAGGCTATTCCAAACAGACAGTAAATATGGTTTCGTTAGTTGGCAATAAAACTTCTGTAACAGTTCAGGGGTTCGGTGTAAATGTTGCAAGTATCACAAGAAACCGAAACGAATATTACGATACGAAATATCAGCGCACGCAGTCAACTTACAATTACTATCAGACACAGTCCTATTATCTGAAAGCATTACAGGATCAGATATGCGGAAATGTAACCAGTGATGAGAAGTCAAGACTGACCGATGCATTTGATGATTTTTTCAGTGCGTTAAGTAATCTTAGAGGAAATGCCAATAACAGCACCATTCGCCGTCAGGCAGTAACAGTAGGTGAAACATTTACCGATTATGTGCAGAATGTGGCAACCGGTCTGCAAAAACTCCAGGATGAAGCAAATACACAGGTGAAAACCTGCGTTGATCAGATTAATGCGTACGCAGAAAAAATCGTGGCGTTGAATAAACAGATTGACACAGTAGAGGCGTATGGCGGAATTGCGAATGACCTTCGCGACCAACGATCCCTTTTGATTGATGAGTTGTCCCAGTATTGTGATGTGGAGACAAAAGAAATCCCACCGGATAACGGCGTAGGTGAAAATCAGTTCTATGTTTATATCAATGGGGGAACACTTGTGGACACCTATAAAGTGAACGCACTGGTAACTAAGCAGAAAGACACCTATGTAAACATTAACGATATCACTGGTTTGTATGATGTCAGCTGGGCAGATGGAAGTACCTTCAATATGCATAGTACAGCAATTGGCGGACAACTTCAGTCGTGTATTGAGACTCGTGACGGAAATAATGCAACAAATCTTCATGGCACTGTTGACTCAATTGCGAACAATGCCGATGGAAAACTTGTTCTTACTGTTACCGGAACAAACTGCAATGATGTGCAGGTGTTAAATATTCCGGCACATGATGGTGAGATTACTATTAATAACCGCACTTATGCGTATGATAATTTTGAAGTAAAAGTGGATGCAGCAGGTAATTTTACGTATGACTTTACGTTGAAAGGTACAACAAAAGCTGCTGATGCGAAAGCACTTCAGATTGCTGTGGCGAATGGTTATACCGCGCAGGTTGGCGATTCGATTGACAACCGCGGTGTTCCGTATTATATGGCACAGTTAAATGAATTTGTTCGTACATTTGCACAGGAATTTAACCGTGTTCAGAATGGCGGTTATGATTTGAATGATAATCCGGGTGTTGACTTCTTTAATGCAACGGTCAAAGCAACCGGCGACAACTATATTTTCCAGGAGTCGGTAGACGGAAAAGACGCTTCCTTTACTTCGGAGGCGAAGAAAAATGCAGACGGCACCTACACCGGTTCTTACTATTACATGACTGCATTGAACTTCTCGATTACAAAGGAAGTTGCGGATGACCCGGGATTACTTGCATGCAAGGCAAAAGCAAATCCGGATGATAATGTAGGAAATGATAACGGTGATAATTTGCAGAAACTGACAGAAATCAAGGACAACTCGAAAATGTTTGTCCACGGTGCACCGGATTCCTTTATTCAGTCACTGACTGCACTGCTTGGTGTTGATGCGAAAAAAGCGGATACGATGGAAAAGAGCCAGAGCAATCTTTTGTATGCCATTGATACCAACCGTAAATCGGTATCCGGCGTAGATGAAGATGAAGAGGGTTCGGATATGATTGTGTTCCAGAATATGCTGTTTAACCAGTACAAGATGTTAAATGTGTTAAATGAAGTGCTGGATAAATTGATTAATGAAACCGGCGTGTGATGCCGATAAATAAAGTATAAAAAGATGAATTTGAAATTCGGAAACGGAGGGCTGACATGAGAGTAACGAATACGATGATGCGTAACAATTCCATGTTGAATATGCAGAAAAATAAGGTGGCATATAATAAATATCTGACACAGTATAATACGCAGAAAAAAATACAGAGACCATCGGATGATCCGACGATTGCGGCACGTGCCCTCAAATATCGTACAACTTTGGCAGAAATTGATCAGTATTTGACAAACATCAAGGATGCAACATCTTGGATGGGTGCGACAGAAACTTGTCTGAATGCAGTTAATAAAAAACTTACGGATATGATTGATTACTGTACACAGGCGGCTACCGGTACTTATAATGAGAAAGACCGCGCGGATATTGTGACACAGTTAAAACAGTTTTCAAAATATATCTATGAGCAGAATGCCGATGCGGATTATGCCGGACGTTATCTGTTTACAGGATTTCGTACCGATGTGCCGATGCTTTTTGATAAAGAGGAGACGGGGACTACTTATACGATTACAGAGAATATTGATATTAATACCATTAATAAATATCAGTATGTATATGGAGAGGCGTCTTACAATGCGGGAAGCAGTGCGGCGGATTATGCGAATCAGGCATCCGAGTTTGCAACGACGCACCGTGCACTTTTATCTTATGATAAATTAGATGATAACCAGACAGTAAAACTTACCTACACAGACTCGACCGGAACACAGCAGACGATTACGGCAATTACGAAGAGCGTGGCAGCAGATACAAAGTATAATGAGCATCTGCATCCGGGTGCTGACGAGGTGTATTTTGTTCCGGAAACCGGTGAACTTGTATTTGGAGACGATGTTTATGACAGTATTCGTGCCGGAAAAGATTTGAGTGCTGATTACAAGAAAACAGAATTTGCTGCAAAAGATGTGCGTCCGGAACATTATTTTAACTGTACGGCTGTGGATAATACAACCGGAGAGGTATCGAATTACCGCACAGCAGGTACTCAGAATATGATGTACCAGATTAATTTCAGTCAGACTTTGGTTGTTAATACAGAAGGCTGTGATTCCATTAATCTGGCAGTTGGCAGAACGATTTCTGATATTACAAATATTTGTAACGACTTGGATGTGATGGAAGCTAATCTGAAGTCGGTGGAGAAGCGGATTAATGACTGTGATGAAAATGATAAAACAACATTGGCCAATCTCAATGAGTTAAAGAGCCAGATTGAGACAGAGATTCAGCTTCAGAAAACGGTGCTTGGAAAAACGCTGGGCTCTGCGATTACGACCTGCCAGTCAGCAAAAGATGAATTGAATGTGGCACTTGCTGACCATGGTTCCCGTTATAACCGTATGAGTATGACAAAATCGAAACTGGAACAGCAGCAGAATGATACAAAAGAAGCAAAATCCGATAATGAAGATGCAGATTTGGGAGAGGCTTATGTAAACTTCTCGGAGGCGGACCTTTTGTATCAGGCGACTTTGAATGCGACAACGAAGATACTCGGTCAGTCACTGCTTAACTTTATTTAATTAAGGAGGAATTGGGATGTTAGTAAAAACAAAATTTTTTGGGGAAGTCGATTTACCGGAGGAAAAAATCATTACTTTTGAACGCGGTTTGATTGGGCTTGCTGATTATAAAAAATTTACGATTTTATATGACTGTGAAAAAGAGAACAGCAACATTTCCTGGTTACAGAGTGTTGAGGAACCAACTTTAGCACTTCCGGTTGTAAAACCATGGATTATAAAGGAAGATTATAATCCGGTTGTTGAAGACGAGCTGTTTTCTCATATTGGAGAACTGACGGAAGAGAATCTTGTGATTTTAGTCACAATGACAGTTCCGGAACAGATTGAACAGATGTCAGTGAATTTAAAAGCACCGATTATTGTGAATGCTGACACAAGAAAGGGTGCCCAGATTATCTGTGAGAATAACGATTATGAGGTGAAATACAAAATATATGACATCCTCAATGCAAAAAAGGGGGATTGTTGATATGTTAGCATTAGCAAGAAAAGTAAATGAATCCATTATTTTAAATGATAATATCGAAGTCACTGTTTTGGAAATAAAAGGGGATCAGGTGAAAATTGGTATTAACGCACCAAAAGATGTTCCGATTTACCGCAAAGAACTTTTTGTACAGATACAGGAGGCAAATGCAGCGGCAGCCAATACGGTAAATCCGGCAGCACTTGGTGAGCTGTTAAAAGACAAATAAATAGGACAAAAGAAGAAGCGTTTTACGAATTTTAGTAAAGGGGTTAATTTTTTTAAAAAGATAGCCGATATTTACTTTAAGTTAGGGAAAACGTTTCTTTTTTATTACACACGGAGGTGTTATTATGGATATGGAAAGTATTAGTAGTGTTAATTCAAATTATAGCTCGACAGAGAGTGTTAAGGTTAAGAGTGCACCGGTTGAAAGTGCACATACAGCAGCGCAGTCTGTTTCCGAGGCTTCTTCTGCAGCTGTGAGGACGGTATCTGAATCCGGAGAAGCGACGAATCAGAACCGTGGAAACAAAGAGCATAACCCAAGCGAAGCAACGATTGACGATGCGGTAAAAAGCGCAAACCGCCGTATGGAGCATACGCGTTGTGAGTATTCGTATCACAAAGAGACAAATCGTGTTTCGATTAAAGTGATTAATGAGGATACTGATGAAGTCATCCGTGAAATTCCACCGGAAAAATCTCTGGATATGCTCCAGAAGATGTGGGAGATGGCTGGTATCTTAGTAGATGAGAAAAGATAGGAGGTATCACTATGGGAATCAGAATGAGTGGATTATCATCCGGTATGGATACAGAGGCAATTGTAAAAGAATTGATGTCCGCCCAGAGTATGAAGAAAAATAAAGTAGTGAAGGCAAAAACAAAACTGGAGTGGACACAGACTAAATGGTCAGAGTTGAATACCAAGCTGACAGGTCTTTATAATAATTTTGTGTCTAAAATGCAGTTATCTACTGCTTATAAGACAAAGAAAACAACAGTTTCAGATGCGACAAAGGCAAGTGTTGCAGCGAAGACAGCTGCTGCAAACGGAAGTTATTCGATGGAAATTAAAAACATCGCAACTTCCCAGTATCTGACCGGCGCTAAAATTAATGCATCTGCATCGGACAAATTGACAGATATTGATTCCTCGCTTTTGAATAAAGAAATCAGTATTACAGTTGGTACCAAGACAACAAAGTTTGCTGTTACTGCAGACACTACATTAAAAGACTTCACGAGTGCTTTGCAGAGCGCGGGCTTAAATGCAAATTTTGACGATGCACAGAAACGTCTGTTTATCAGCAGTAAAGAAAGTGGTCTTGAAAATGCTTTTTCTATCACGACATCTGGTATTACGGATGCGGAGGTGAATGGCAGAAAAGCACTTCGCGATGCGGCCGGTTACAGCAGTATGACAAGCAGCAATAAGAAACTGTTTGATTCTGCAATGGAGAAACTGCAGACGTCGGGTGTAGGAACCGATGATTATAACAGTGCATTAAATACGATTGCAAAGCTTTCCTATGAGACGAAGAAAACGTCAGCGGAAAATGCTGCGACGACTTACGTAAAAGCAAAAATTTACAGTGAGAAGTATAGTGAGTATGAAGAAAAGGCAAAAGAGAAGTTAAAAGACACCTATTTTGAAGAAGATGGCAGTCTGAAACCAGGTAAGACACAAGAGGCTTATGATGCAGCAGTGGCAAAACAGGCAGATGCTGATACAACTTCGTATGTAGGAACGCAGTTAAAGGAAAGCGATGTGAAGCTGCAAATTGATGAAGCAGCTTTTTCCGGCAAGACGGAAGCGGATATGGCTGATTTCAGTGAAGAGGCAGTAAAGAAATATTATGGTGAAACGGTAACCGCCTTTACCGGTATGGATGGCATAGATGAGGAGAGCGAAAAAAACCGCCTTACTTCCTATGTACAGGATTATGCTTCTATTTCTGACCGTGATGAGGTTCTGGCAGGTTCCGCCTTATCCGGACTTGGTATGGCTGATATCGCAGTCGATGCAGATGGAAATGTTACGGTTAATGGTGGAGCAAATGACAGCAGTAATTCCACGATTCCAAAGGGTATGGCGTTGATTGAAGCTTCTGACAGCAAGATTATTTTGAACGGGGCAGAGCTTACATCCTCTTCAGCCGTTGTTTCAGCGAATGGATTGGATATCACACTGACCGGATTGACAAAAACAGATGAGCCAATTACTTTCTCTGTAACAAATGATACGGAGAGTGTTTATAATTCCATTAAGAGTTTCCTGAAAGAATATAATTCTGTAATGAAGGAAATGAACACACTTTACAATGCGGATTCTGCCAAAGGTTATGAGCCATTGACCAGTGAGGAAAAAGAGGCAATGTCAGATGACGATGTGAAACTTTGGGAGGATAAGATTAAAAACTCCTTGCTTCGCAGTGATTCAACATTGAGCAGCATTATGAGTTCAATGCGTTCGGCTATGATGTCAACCGTTGAGTATGATGGCAAAACATATGCACTTTCCAGTTTTGGTATTATGACATCAACGGATTATACAGAAGGTGGTCTGCTCCATATTTATGGAGATGCGGATGATTCTGTATATTCGGCAAAAGATGATAAACTCAAAAAAGCACTTGATGAAGATCCGGATGCTGTAATTGCAACATTGACCGGTGTCTTTGGCAAACTTCGTGAGACTATGAGCCAGAAGATGTCGGCAACGAAATACAGCAGTTCCTTGACTTTCTACAATGATATCAAGATGAAGAGTGATGTGAAATCGTATGAAGATGAGATTGAGGACTGGGAAGACAGACTGGCTGAGATGGAAGACAGTTACTACAGTAAATTTACTGCGATGGAGACTGCGCTTGCAAAACTGCAGTCACAGCAGAGTTCCATGTCAAGTCTTTTTAGTAGTTGATGAGTAAATAAGGGAGAAGTTTGAGTATGAATCAAAATACGATTAATGCATACCAGAGAAATGCTATTCTGACGGCATCGCCGGCAGAACTTACGCTTATGCTTTATGATGGGGCGATTAAATTCTGCAATATCGCAATTATGGCGATTGAAAAAAAGGATATGGAAAAGGCGCATGTGAATCTGAAAAAGGCACAGGCGATTATTTCCGAACTCCGTGTGACACTCGATCATAAGTACCCGGTGTGGGAAGATTTTGACCGGGTGTATGATTACATTTACAGACGTCTTGTAGAAGGAAACATGAGCAAAGAGATTGATGTAATTGAAGATGCTCTAAAGTATATTCGTGAGATGCGTGACACTTGGAAGGAAGTAATGAAGAAAGCTGCCGGTGCGAAGTAACCGGCAGGACAGATGTGAGGGGATGCCAATGAATTCAAACAATAGTGTCTATGTGAGAATGATGGTGGATGTGCTGAAAAGAAAAGAAAAAATTTTGCAACAGATTCTGGAACAGACGAAAGAACAGGAAGTAATTCTAAAACAGGAGGACGTCGATTATGACCGTTTTCAAGAACTTTTAGATGAAAAAGGAAGACAAATCGATGAACTGAATCAGATTGATGAAGGTTTTGATGCTCTGTTTAAGAAGGTTGAAAAAGAAATCACGGTTCACAAAAAAAACTATTTGACAGAGATTGTTACGATGCAGAAATTGATTTCTGCGGTATCGGATTTGGGCCTGCGGATTCAGGCACTGGAAGCGCAGAATAGTGAACGTTTCAAAATCTATCTTGCGTCAAAGCGCAAGCAGATACATGATTATCATGTGAACAGTCAGACGGCATCACGTTATTATCAGAATATGGCAAATTCACATCGACCGGAGCAGTCGTATTATTTCAATGAAAAGCAATAAGTTATTAGACAGACTAGGACAGGTCTTATTCACCTGTCCTAGATTGTTTTATGAAGGGAGAAAATAAATGGATATAAAGGGAACCATCCTGCGGGCAAAAGACGGTCATCCGGTTCCGGTTTTAGAAAGAGATGGACTTAAAAGACATCTTGGAAGTATGTATGATGGAGCGGTTGCGGCGTCATGCTGGTGCGAAAAAGTGGTGTCAAAACGGACGGAAAATATCATTTTGTTTGGCATGGGGGACTGCCAGGTTGTGTTGGAACTTATCGAAAAGGTGCCGGGGCAGATATTAGTTTATGAGCCGGAAAACTTAGTGTTTTCACAGATGCGAACAAGTAATCTGTATAAAAAAGCGGTGAAATGCCGCCGTGTGAAAATTTTTCAGGCATCGGAGCATGCTAAATTTTCTTGTACTGCGAAAGATTTACTGGATGATGACTGGGTGGAGGAGACAATGCTTGCGGTGCATCCGGGTTATGTGGACTGGTATGAGGAAGAATTTTTGGAAGTGCAGGAAATCTGCCAGAAAATATGTGATGATATTACGTTTATGAGAGCACCGTTAAAGCGTTTTACGGTGGCGATGATACGAAACCAAATTGCGAATTTCCCGAACATGACAAAAGGAGTTCCATTAAGGCGTCTTTACCGAAAGGGAAATGCAGATATTCCGGTTATATTAGTGTCTGCGGGACCATCGTTAGAGAAGAATGTGGAAGATTTAAAAGAGGCGAAGGGACATGCACTGATTTGGTGTGCGGATGCTGCATTGCCGACGCTGCTTTCTCATCAGGTGATACCGGACTTAGTTGCTAGTGTGGATGCGGGAAAAGGTTTATTTTGTTTTGAAGATGAGAGAAGTAACCTGATTCCTGTATTAGGGTCTTCCAATACAAGAACTGAATTTTTAAACCGTAATACCGCAAAGAAAATATGGGGATTTGACCATGAGCAGATTTTGATGATGCAGAAACGTGCAGGAATTGAAATATCACAGGTTCCATATTATCTTGGTGTTTCGACGGCGATGTTTTCTTCAGCCGTTGAATTTGGAGCAGAAAATATTATTTTTGTTGGTCAGGATTTGGCATATGCATCCGATGGTTCATCTCATACAAATGGGAAAAAAGAATATTATGGAGACACGGATCGGATTGAAACAGACGGTTATTATGGAGATAAGGTATATTCGCGAATGGACTGGATGGCATTTAAGGAATGGTTTGAAAAGATGATTGCCCTTTACCCATCGATTACTGTGACGAATGCAACCGAAGGCGGTGTACGGATTGAGGGAACGATTCAGAAACCACTAAAAGAGGTCTGTCAAGAACTCGGGCAGAAGGCGGTTTGCTTTGAAGATTTTCTGGAGGCTGAGGACAATCAGATTACAGAAAAAGAGGCTGTTCTTATGAAGGAGCAGATGGTGCAGTGTGTCCGCGATTTAGAAGCAGTTCGCTTGTGGGGGTACGATGTGACATTCTTTGAAAAAGATTATCATCAGTTCCCGGTGATGAGCATGATTCTTTCGTATATGAAAATACTGGAAGGAGACCGAAGGGAGCGTTTTGAGACTGCGTTATCCTTTGTGTCGGATGAACTGGAAAAAGGAGGATGGGGCAGATGACGATTTGGAAACAAATTGCGGTTTGCTTTTATCAGAATGAAATTGCAGACGGCATGGATTTGTTTATGGCAAATGCAGCAAAACTTGGTACAAACAAAAGCGCAGCTCCATTGATCAATCCAATATTTGATGCAATTGAGCGGGCAGATTATACATATGCAGCGGATCTTTTGTACCATGAAATACAGGGTGAATAAAAAAATAAAAAGAAAAATCAAAAAAATTTAATTTAGGGGTTAAGTATTTTAATGCCTATCCGATATATATAGTGTCAGGAAGATAATACACTTCCAAACAGACGATAGTAACGAGCGGAGCGGGCGAGAAATCATGGCAGGGCCCGCTGTGATGGAAGCCACTCCTCTCGATATTATAACAAAAAATTAAAAACAACCCGCAAAAGGAATTGCGGTGTATTACAAGGAGGTAATCATTATGATCGTACAACACAACATTACATCAATGAACGCTAACAGACAGTTAGGAATCGTAGGAAACAACTTGGCTAAATCTACTGAGAAACTTTCCAGTGGATACAGAATCAACCGTGCAGCTGATGATGCAGCAGGTCTTGCTATTTCTGAGAAAATGAGAGCTCAGGTTCGTGGCTTGAATCGTGCATCTGACAACGCACAGGATGGTATTTCTCTTATCCAGACAGCTGAAGGTGCTATGGATCAGCAGCATGCAATCTTACAGAGAGCTCGTGAGCTGGTAGTTCAGGCATCTAACTCCGGTGTTTTGGATAAAGATAAAGATAATGATTTCCAGAAGATTCAGGACGAGTTGAATGAAATCGGTAAAGAGTTCGAGCGTATCAACACTGATACTGAGTTCAACAAGAAGAAATTGTTGGATGATTCTTATAAGAGTCAGTACTTCCAGGTTGGTGCAAACAAAAATCAGGGTATCTCTGTTACTATTGCTAAAACAGCTTGGGCTAACCCTACTATCACTGGTGGTGATGGTAAAGCAAACTCTGCAGTTATCGATACAATCGATAACATGATTAAGAGTGTAACAACTGAGCGTTCTAAACTTGGTGCTGTTCAGAACCGTCTTGAGTACACTGTTAAAGTGGATGACAATACGGCTGAGAACATGCAGGCTGCTGAATCTCGTATCCGTGATACTGATATGGCAGATGAAATGACAAGATTCTCTAAGGAGAGCATCTTGCAGCAGGCAGCTACTTCTATGTTGGCTCAGGCAAATCAGGCAAATCAGGGAGTACTTTCTCTGTTACAGTAATCTCGATTGGTTTGATAGCTGCGTAAAGCAGTATTATAATGAATTGTACGGAAAGGGAG
>OGXH01000724.1_pt1 | contig 23952 bp, 21 predicted proteins | sample 1576241 | NCBI WGS metagenome assembly OGXH01 (sample SAMEA3541529, study PRJEB24748) | human gut metagenome | biome: human gut; feature: human-associated habitat; material: faeces | place: China | collected 2012
ATAATCAAAGTTGCCTTCCTTGATCTTGCGCATTGCCACGTTCAACTCATTGATGGGCTCAAATACGCCCTTGTGGATCCACTGGGTCAGCATCAGGCTGGTGAAGATCAGGATCACTATGATAGCCACAAACATATCGATCAGCAGATGTCTCGAGATCAGCGAATTGACCTTCGTGACGATAAATACGCTGCCCGGTGTTCCATCCCGGAAGGTGAAATCAATCTGTTTTACATACTTCTCCAGTTCATTATAGAAATATCCGCTGTCATCTGACAGATTCTCGTCACCGTAGGCAGGCAGTTTTTCAAAAATCTGCTGTGCGGCTTCTTCATTGCCAGCATAATACAGCTTATCACCTTTTCTTACAATAATGTAGGTAGACTTCCGCGATACCTCCTCATTGATATGATCCAGATATTCTTTATCTTCCAGCCTGCTGCTGTCTTCCTTCACCTGGTCCAGCAGCACATAATATGCCTGATCCGTGGTGTTGGTAAATTCTTTAAAATTCTCCGACATCATGGAATAATCAATATCCTTCAGACTGAGACCCTGAGAAAAATTCATCAGATAAATAGCAATCATCACGAACGCCATGATCGTCAACAACAGCGGAAGTAATATAATACTTATAAATGTTACACGAAGTCTGGTTTTAAATTTCATATTACTCTTGCCTCTTTCAGCAACCTGCACGTGAATAATTTATATTTTATACTTTACTTTCGCTCATTATAGCATGATTCCCACCTTCTGTGTATAAAGGAAGCAAGAATATCATTAAAAAAATATAAACAAAATTTTTTCATTTTTCTGTTGACATTATTCTCGCATCATGTATAATAAGCTTATAAGAAACAGTAATCATTACTATTATTGAGAAAGAGGCTTATCATGGCACTGAAACGAAGCAGACAACGGGAAATGATCAAATCCTTTCTCATGGGACGCAAGGATCATCCTACCGCTGATGTGATCTATTCTAATCTGAAGCAGCAGGATCCGAACTTAAGTCTCGGTACCGTCTACCGTAATTTGACACTTTTGTCAGACATGGGAGAAATCTTACGACTTCGGGTCGGTGACGGTGTTGACCATTTTGATGCCGATACTTCCGAACATTATCATTTCGTGTGTACGGAATGCGGAAGCGTTATTGATCTGGACATGGATAGTATTGATTCCATCATGGAGGCCGCCGGAGAGAGATTTGACGGCCGGATCCGGGGACATGTTACTTATTTCTACGGCACTTGTCCCGCCTGCACCAGGGTTGCTACGGAGTCCTAGTTTTCTGAATGAAAACTGGCTTCGTTCCATAATATATTTGTGCTTATAAAGCACACGCAAAAAGAGAAAACTGAAAACAAAACATTTCATTAGAGAAAAGGAGAAAAAATTATGGCAAAGTATGTATGTCAGGTATGTGGTTATGTTTATGAAGGTGATGCGGCTCCCGCAGAGTGCCCCATCTGTCACGCTCCCGCTTCCAAGTTCACCAAGCAGGAGGAAGGCAAGACCTGGGCTGCTGAGCATGTAGTAGGTGTAGCGAAAGGTGCTCCCGAGGATATCATTGCAGATCTGCGTGCGAACTTCCAGGGTGAATGCTCTGAGGTTGGTATGTATCTGGCAATGGCAAGAGTTGCTCACAGAGAAGGTTATCCCGAGATCGGTCTGTACTGGGAGAAGGCTGCTTACGAAGAAGCTGAGCATGCTGCAAAATTCGCTGAGCTGTTAGGTGAAGTCGTAACCGATTCCACCAAGAAGAATCTGGAGATGAGAGTAGATGCCGAGAACGGTGCTACCGCAGGTAAGTTTGATCTGGCTAAGAGAGCCAAGGCTCTGAACCTGGATGCTATCCATGACACCGTACACGAAATGGCTCGTGACGAGGCAAGACATGGTAAGGCATTTGAGGGTCTGTTAAAGAGATACTTTGGCTAAGCTACAAGCCATGCAAGGATAAAATAAAAAGTCACTGGGAGGACATTTATGTACTTCCAGTGACTTTTTATTTTAGATTTATACGGCGACAGCCGTCCATGAGCAAGTCACGCAGTGACTGCGAATGGGTTGCATGGCGCCAGCCTTAGGAGCGCGGCAGCCCTTATACAGTTCCGGAGATCACCAGCGTGCTGACGCCGGGGTTGATCCCCCACGCTCCTGTAACGGGATCCTGGGTGTAAGTCGCTGCGGGTACCGTAATACCTCCTGCAGTTCCGGTAAATAATCCGGTAGTCGTATCATACGTATAGTTTGTTCCCTCTGCCCATGCAGTTCCATTAAAATTCACAGTCAGATTCTCCAATACGGGATTAAAGGTATCCGTGATCACGACACCGGTAGCTGCATCCGCTGCCGTATTACCCAGATTCTGTATCAGGAACGTATATGTCAATGTTCCATTCTCTGTCACAGGTACGGGGCTGACGGACTTTGTGATCGTAAGAAGCGGTCCGCTTGCCGCATTTACTGTCTCATTCACAGTAACAGGAGTGACTCCTGCCCCGGCAATTGTCGCCGTATTCGTAATGGAAGCCTCTGCTGCCAGCGGCGCATAAGAGTTCACCTCAGCCTCATAGGTTAGTGTCACATTACCTCCCGCAGGCACAGTAATTCCTGTGATTGTCAGAGGCGGTCCTGCCGTTACAGCCGGTGTTGCCTGTAAAATTCCGTTTGCATAGTATTTTACGGTCCCCGGAATATACGTCAGAGGTGTCAATTCTCTGGTATTAAACAAATACTCTCCCAGATTATCTGTTACTGTAATTCCGTTAAATGCTGTAGTTCCTGAGTTCACAATGCTGATCACATACGTCACATTTTCATTCTGTCCGTAGGTATCCCGCACTGCTGTCTTGGTTGCTGACAATACCTCTGTGATCTCACCCACTGCTATATTGGAGTTTGTAATCTCATTTCCATAGCGAAGCTGTGCCTGGTTCGTAAATCTAGCCATATATTTTTGTATCCTTTCATTGTATTTGGATTTACTATAATATATGACTGTTTTTAAGAAAGTTGACGGATTCTGTCACCGCATTTCTTGACTTTCCTCTTCCACCTCCGTATGATGGAATCACAGGCATTCACTGGCGCTGCTCCAAAAAACATCGAGGATTCAACATGAAGAAAAAAGTATTTAACATCATCCAGATCGGTGACAAAAGTAACCGTCTGAGCCGGCTCTTTGATATTTTTATTGCTATCGTTATCTGTGCAAATATTCTGGTGACTTTTCTGCAAACCTTTGATGAGCTTGCTTTTTTATTTCCGGTATTTCACGTGATCGAGGTTATCACTATTCTGATCTTCTGTGTGGAATATATTCTGCGGATCTGGACTGCGGACTATCTATATCCTGATAAAAGCGAGCTCCGCTCCCGGTTGCGGTTTCTGATCTCCTTCGACGGCATTATCGACCTGCTGACAATTTTACCCTTTTTCTTCCTGTCCGGCATGGTCATCTTCCGGATGCTGCGGGTGGCGAGGATCTTCCATCTGTTCCGCCTGAATGCACGGTATGATTCCTTCAATGTCATCACTACGGTATTGTATGAAAAACGCAATCAGATCATTTCCTCCGTGTTCATCGTACTGATCCTGATGCTCGCCAGCAGTCTGTGCATGTACAGCGTGGAACATGATTCCCAGCCGGAAGTATTCCGCAATGCCTTCAGCGGCATCTGGTGGAGCATGTCAACGCTGCTCACCGTAGGCTACGGAGACATCTATCCCATCACCACACTCGGCCGGATCATGGCGATCTGTATTGCCTATCTCGGTGTCGGTGCCGTGGCTATCCCCACCGGTATCATCAGTGCCGGTTTCGTGGAACAGTACCAGCGCAAAAGCAGTCTCTCTAATATTAAAGCGGCAGATATTCATGAGATTGCCGAGATCTTCGTAGATAAACGCTTCGCCGGAAAATCCGTGGAAGAAATGGAAGAGGCAGAACAGGTTACGATCTTCCTCATTCTGCGGGGGGATCTGTCCATTCTGCCTCAAAAAGATACGATGTTGAAAATAAATGACATCATTGTCATTCGTGGTGAGAATCCCTAACAATAGTGAAGACTGCCTCTTTTGCAGGGGCAGTCTTTATTATTTGTGATACTTATTTGGCTTCCACGGTTTCCGTAGTTTCTGTTGCCACTGTTTCACTTTCTGCGGTTTCAGCCTCGACATTCTCGGTCTCCGTCGCAGTTTCCGTTGTCTCGCTTTCCGTTATCGTAGTATCTGTAGCTTCGGTGCTTTCTGTCTCTTCAGCGGTCTCCTCCACCTCCACCAGATCCTCCAGTGTATAATTGAAGCCTGTCACCACGTTGGTGGCCACGACATACACTTTCATTTCAGAGGGAAATGCAACGTAATACTGGCTGGTCATGGAATTCAGATTACCGACATTAATGATCACGCTGCGATCTGCAGTCTCGTACTGAATGGTACGCTCCGGATCTGCCAGTCCGTACTGCGACATATCCGTCACATTCTCAATCACCTGATCTGCCTTTAACGGTGCCACCTTCAGGATCATCGCCTTGATCCGGTCCTGGTTCAGATTCAGGGAATGATCGTCCGCATAGTACCATGTTTCATCCTCTTTTTCAAAGGCATAGGTCTCTCCCTCATATACATAGCGGAAGCTGGTAATATCATCGGAGTTTACATCCAGCACCGTCTCCTGTGTATCCTCGGTGATGGAAGTCGCAGACGATGCATTTTTATTATACTGGCGGATGCCCAGGAAAACTGCCGCCAGCACCACCAGTGCCAGCAGCATTCCGATCATTTGTCTTTGTTTCTTTTTCATATCTATAACTCACGCCTTTCACAATTATTTCTTCCGTCTGCGGAACCAGATCACGAATCCGGCGATCATACAGCCGACGGGAAGGATCACGGTAACCAGCAGTCCCAACAACAGAATCTGTGCGGAATCCACTACCAGATTAGAGACCTCATAGCTTTTTACCGGAATGGATACCGAGGTCTCATGATCTGCCATTCCACTGAACGTATTGGTGAACAGGGTCAGGTTCGCACCGCTGACGACAGAGTTGGCATCGTCGGTGAACAGCTGCTCACAACCGTACACGACCAGTGTCGCATCCCCATCATCCAGTGTCTTTACTGCCTCAACACCTAATGCGAAGGGACCATTTACATCATTTTCACCCTGCGAAAAATCCTGTGTATTGTTGACATCCTGTTTTGCAAAAGAGCTGTCGGAGGTGCTCAGGAATACATCATAGGTAATATCACCGGTGGCTGTCTCGTCGGTACTTACTTCCTCCGGGACAATGATACCCTGAGAATACGGCAGGAACAGATATTTTCCGTAGGTTCCGGAGGTATAGCTGTCAGAGCTCTGTGTCGGCAGTATATAATACGGACTTCTGTAGTAGCCGTTGGAATCATTCTCCACTACCAGTCCTTTGGCAATGCTCAGATTCATGTAGCTTAAGATAGCATCTATATTGGGTGTCTCCTCATCGGTATAGCCGGTTACCAGGATGACTTTTCCACCGTTGTTCAGATAGTCGATCACCTTATCCTTATCATCGGATGAAAAATCGCTGGTGGCACCGTTAATGAACAGACAGGCCGCATCGTCAGGGATAGCATCCAGATCCATCAGATTCACGGTCTCATAATCCACATTTTCCTTGTTCAGTGCGGATGTAAAAGTGTTGCTTAAACTCAGTTCATTATGTCCTGTTGTCATATATACCTTGGGCATATCATCATTTAACACATAATCCAGCGCACTGGTGAGCTGTCCTTCGCCATCATAACCGGTGGTCGTGGTGTTATAACTGTACGTCGAATAGTCAAAATCATAAGAAGACTCATAGACATCGTTGTAATCAATGACCTTGCTGCGCTTGTCGCTGACCACGATCAGGCTGTTCGTGCTGATGTTGCCGGTGGTGTACTGGGTATAGAACATCGGGTTAACGGTGGGATCCACATATTCCACGGTGATATGATCCGACAGATCATCGTATCTCTGCAAAGTCTGCCCCAGTGTGGTATCCTGATTGTCCTGATTTACCAACACATAGATTGTCACATCATCCTGCATATTTTTCACATAGTCGACGGTCTGATCTGTCAGGGAATACAGCTTCTGGCTGGTCATGTCGATAGCTGTCCAGCTGGAAGGCATCTCGCCCATGATAATATTAACAACTACTACCAGCGCTACCGCTACAGCGATCATACCGGTACTGTAAGCACTGAAGCTTAAGTTCTTCACGGACATGCTGTAACGGCGCTTCTGAATGGACTGTACCGTCAGGAACAGAACCAGTGCCGTAACGGATACATAATATACGATAGAAGATACATCCAGTGTGCCGTTTAACAGGTTGGAAAACGGTGTGTAAAGGTCAAAGCAACGCAGCAGCTTTGTCAACAGATTGCCGGTACTGGAAATAATGGAGCAGATGGAATCCATCATATATCCCAGGAACAATACTAAAAAAGTAAGTACTGCTGCGATGACCTGGCTCTCTGTCACGGAAGACAGGAACAGACCGATGGCAATGGCGGTCATCCCGAAAAGGAAATATGCCAGGATCGACAGGTAAGCCTCTCCCATGGGAACACTGCCGTACTGCGCCATGATCAGCGGGTAAAAGCAGATGATCGCTACGGGAATAGCAAATATAGTTAACAGTGCCAGGAATTTTCCCATTACGATGCCGCCTACGGACACCGGTGCCGTCAGGATCAGCTGATCCGTCTTGCTCCGCTTTTCTTCCGCCAGGATACGCATGGTCAGGATCGGCACGGTCAGCATGAATAAAAAGGTAACGCTGGATACCACATACGCAAAATAAGGATATCCGTTCATCAGGTTATAAACGCTGAAATACAGTCCCAGGAAAAACAGGGTGACTGCAATAAATAAAAATCCGATAAAGGAACGGAAATAGGATTTCAATTCTCTCTTATAAATGGCTAGCATATGATTCCGCCTCCTTTGTAGTTACAGTTTCTTTTTTCTCTTCTCCGGGCTGTGCTTCCTCTTCCGAAGCTTCTGTCTGCTGTGCGGCAGCATCTGACATTTCCGGCCTTTTTCTTTTTGAGAATAGTTTGTGCTTCTCCGGCTGTGTGGGTGCTACATCCTCGGTCAGTTCCAGGAAGATGTCTTCCAGAGACTTCTCCGCATGGGTCATCTCTAAAATAGGCAGCTTTGCATCTGCCAGTGCATAGAATACCTGCTCTCTGATATCTGCATTCTCTTTGGAGATCACTTTCAGCTTTGCAATATCTTTGGGAGCCTCAGTATTTTCTTCGATCCGGTCGATCTGTGAGATCTCCTGCAATGCACTCTTCACCGCAGCGATGCTTCCCTTTACTTCCAGATCCAGTTCCATGGAGCCGCTCATAAGCTTCTGCAGATTCTCCGGAGAATCACTGGCTACCAGCTTACCGTGGGCTATGATCATAATATGGTCGCAGACCGCACTGACCTCCGACAGAATATGGGAGCTGAGGATCACGGTATGATTCTCCCCCAGCTTGCGGATCAGATCACGGATCTCGATGATCTGTTTCGGATCCAGACCTACCGTGGGCTCATCCAGAATGATAACCTCAGGGTAGCCAAGGATTGCCTGCGCCAGTCCGACTCTCTGCCTGTAACCTTTTGACAGATTCCTGATCAGACGCTGCTGCATATCGGTGATCTGTGTCATTTCCATGACCTCATCAATCTGCTGCTTCCGCTCTTTTTTCGGCACTTTTTTCAGTTCTGCCACGAAATCCAGGTATTCTCTGACAGTCATGTCAACATACAGCGGCGGAAGCTCCGGCAGATAACCGATGGCACGCTTTGCCTCCTCCGGATCTTTTTGGACATCTTTGCCATCGATCGTCACAGTACCCTCCGTGGCTGCCAGATAACCCGTGATGATGTTCATGGTCGTGGATTTACCTGCGCCGTTTGGACCAAGAAAGCCGTAAATCTGTCCCTTTTCCACACGGAAAGAGAGATGATCTACGGCAATATGGTCACCATATTTTTTTGTGAGATTGCTTACTTCTATCATATTTGCCTCCCGGATATGGTGTGATACCCCCACCTGATACCTATGGGTACCCAGAACTGATACCCCGAATTGCTTCGCAGCAAGCTGCTCCCGCAATTCTAAAAACATTCGGAATCCGCTGATTTGCTACGCAAATCGCTACTTCCTCATGTTTTACGGGTGTAAAATTCAACCGCTTTATCATGCAAGCATGAACAGCGGTTAACCTTTACACCCTTGTATCAGTATATGTCTCAAATGTCATGAAAAGGTGAAACATTTGTGAAAAATCTGTGAAGCCCCAACTCTTAAAGCTTCGTCACGGTCAGCGAAATGCTTAAATTTCCTGCCTCCGCCGCCAGATGCAGCGGCAGCTTCGCCACAGGAATATCTTCAAAAATGAATTCCGGATCACCGGATGCGGCCGACTGGAATAAGAAAAGTACCCCCTCCACATAGAGCACCACTTTTTTCTGATTGCTGTAAATTGTCAGGGAGACCAGCCCGTTCTTCTGACGATGCAGGGTGGAAAGTGCCGGATAGAGCACCGGTTCGCTGCTCCACTTCGCCTGATAATAGTAATACCGCTCCGTCAGCGTTCTGCCATTCGCCGAAAGAAGTGCATCTTCTGCCGTTTCTCCGGATAATCCACGATATACCGGAAGATTTTCCGGTCTTATCCACAGGTCCCCAGTGAGGAATCCACGCTTTCTGCACAGGCTGTAAAACGTTCTCACTTCGGAGCAGTTCACCCCCTCTGCCCCGGTCCCGGTTCCTTCCAGCCGGATCACATTTACCCCCATCCGGACCAGCCGTTCCAGATCTCTTCGTACCTGCTCCACCCTCGTCCCGGTATCACTGATCTGCGGGGGAAGCCGGTAGACTACTTCATGTGGCAGAAACTCTTTTTCATTGAGAAAGATCCCCTTTTTATCGATGACATGCACGTCATAAATTGCCAGTTCCTGCTGCCAGTACACTTCCACTGCCTCGGTTATATCCTCAGCATGATCTGATTCTTCCTGGTTCTTTATACCCCCCATATTTTCTCCATACTCCACGGTTCCGAACCTTCCCTGCGCCTTCACCAGATAGACATAGGGATCCCGCATGCCGTCCCAGAGATGCGGCCGCAACAGCAACGCCGTCATGGAATCCGCTTCTTCTGATGAGTATTGCCCATGAAAAACAAGGCGTTCGCCCTCCGCACCTTCCCAGATCTCAATCTGTAAAGCGGACAGCAAACGCCCTATCTTTTCCGGCAGGGCAAATTCCAGATAAGCCTTGCCATTTTCCAGTTTTGTTGTAATTCCAAGATCGTCTCTCATCTGCATTTCTCTTTCCTGCCTTTCGCATTCTGTTACTAAGAGTTTTTGCAGATAACATTTTATTTATGCCGGGAATCCATCTTTCCCGCACGCTATTATTACATGGGACAAGACCTGCGGCCGGGCACTTCCTCTCCGGATACATAACCTGCATGAAATTCCATATTGATGTCCCGAAGCTCCTTCTTCCCGTCGATGTATGTCTGATACATTTCCGCCAGTCCCGAAGTACAGCCATCACAGTTGGCTTCCATATATCCCAGAGACTCCGCAACGATCTGCTCCCGCTCTTCTTTTGTGGTATCCTTAATCAGATATCCTGCCATTTTCTTTTCCTCTCTTGTATTTCTTTTACAGCCAATGTATCACAGCAATCTGCCGGGTGCAAGTTTTTCTCTGCATTTAGAGTAATCGAAAATCTACGACCGAAGAATTCTCTCATAGATCTGCAAATCCTCATTCTTAAACACATTAAAGATCACATTTTTGACACTGCTGTCAGGAGTCTCCTCCAAATACTCCTGTACCGTCTGTACGGCAATCTGCACCGCCTTGTCGTTCGGAAAGCAGAATACCCCAGTGGATATACAGCAGAACGCCACACTTTCCAGCCCGTATGCCGATGCCAGTTCCAGACAGGACAAGTAACAGGACCGAAGCAATGCGCAATGTTTCTCCGTCAGCTTTCCCTGCACAATAGGACCTACGGTATGCAGGACATAACGGCAGGGCAGATTGTAGGCTTTCGTGATCTTCGCCTGTCCGGTGGGTTCCTCATGCCCCTGTTCTTCCATCATCCGGGCGCAGTCCAGTCGCAGCTGCACCCCCGCAAAGCTGTGGATGCAGTTGTCGATGCACTTATGATTCGGCACATAACATCCGGTCATTCCACTATCCCTTTTTCCTTCACAGCTTCCTGTAAATAGGCATCCTGTATCCTCAGAAATTCCTCACTGCATCGCCTGGGCGCCCGGATGTTCATCAGTCCCCGCAGAAGCTGTCTCTGTTCATCCTCCTGCATCGGAATTTCCATCGCTTCATATTCCGGCCGCTCCCGCAAAAGTGCCTGGATGAGGTATTGTCTTCGTTTTTCCTGTTCTCCCATTTTGCTTCTCCTATGCTCGTTTCTGCTCTTTTTACGCTCTCCTGTAATGAAATCATTATATCCCCCATCGCCGGGATCCGTAAAGCAGGCACAATAAAGTGCCCCGGTTACCCAAAAGTTACTATTGGGACAAACATATAAACCTGCGATTGAAATATTTTTACGTTTTTGTAACAATAGGAACAGGAACCTTCGTTATGACTCATAGAAAGGCCTGGGAACAACAAATGATATATCTGATGATGATCGACGCCGAAGAAGACAAACCAAAGTTTGCGATTCTCTATGAAACCTATCGGCACCTTATGATGAAAGTAGCTCTGAATGTGCTGAAGGATACTTTTCTTGCGGAAGATGCCGTACATGAGGCGTTTATAAAAATTGCGAAAAACATGGAAAAAATAGGGGAAATCGACGCCACGGCGACGAAACGCTACCTGCTTACCATAACGAAAAATGCGACTATAGATATTTACCGGAAGCGAAACCATCAATTTCAACGGGAAATCTATGTGGATGAGCTGGAAGAATGTAATGTCCCGGTGACTTATGCGGCGACGGATGTGGATGACGGAATACTGGACATCCTTAGGTGCCTGCCCGTAAAATACCGGGATGTATTTCTCCTCAAATACTCCGGCAATATGGACAACGATGAAATCGCAAAAGTATTAAACATCACCGAAGGAACGGCCCGGCAGCGATTATCCCGGGGAAAGATTATGATACAGGAAGCTTTGAATAAACGGGAGGAAAATAATGAGATCAATGGAAATAACGGATGAATGGCTCTATCAGCATATGCCTGTGGTGGACAATGCCATGATAACAGCATTAGAAAATCAGGTTGATCGGGAATATGTATTTTCAAAACGTTTTGAACAAAAAATGCAAAAAGTGATCCGCCGGGAAGCCCATCCGGTGCTGACCGGTGCACAACAGCTCCTAAAACGCATGGCAATCTTTTTCACCGGTATCGTATGTGCCGGACTGGTTCTGACGTTAAGTGTGAATGCCTATCGGGATAAGTTTTTCATGACACTAAAGACCCTGCGCGAGGATGCTACGCAGTATAACTACTCTTCCGAGGAAAAAGATGCGGTACTCACTCCCACGATACCGACCTGCATCCCGGAGGGCTATACAGAGACAGTCCTCTTTTTTGTGAAATTTTCTATGAAAACAATGCCGGAGAACAGCTCATCTGGGAGCAAATGCTAATTTCCGCAAATAATGCCCTGACACTCGTATTAGACAATGAATACGATGCCGAAGAGGAACATATCATCGGCGGTCACATTGCCACGGTGTATACTTATGTGGATGGTTACGCCATGGCTTATTATGAAGCTGACAATTATGTATACGTGATCACCGCAGATCACATGACCGCCGAGGAAATGTTTCAGCTCATTGCCAGTATGGATATCTGATTGTATAATAAAATAAAAAGGAGGCAAGAACCATGATGCGAAATAAAAAATTAAGAACCGTTTTCTGCGGCATTCTGATTTTTCTGCTCGTATTTGCCTTATTTTGCCTTGGAGACTACGGGATCCGCTATTATCATACTCCCATCAAAAAGGATTATGACTATACCGGAACCGGAATGCTGGTCAGTCTGACGGAACCGGATACCTTTGAACAGGTATCGGTGGAGATCCACGGGAAAGCCTTACATTATCTCTGGGGGAATCAGGAAGACGCCATAGCGGGAAATGTCTGGATGAACGGAGAGAGGCTTTTCGTGGAAGGTGCGGATGACATGGGATTCTATGCACCTTTTATCGATGAAGAACCCTATTACTCCTGCCTGACCGAATCTGTAACAAATATCCCGGGAAATATGTTTCTTATCTCCCGGGATCTGAAAACCGTATTCTGCGGTGTACTTATGGATGGGAAAGAATTTCTGCTGATAATACCGGCAGAAAATAAATCGGATGCCGACCGTACCCTGAAATCCGGTCTGGAACAGTCCCAGCCTCTTTCCCGTTGGCTGAGTGACTATCCCTTATTCCTGTAACTGTCCGTCCACAATACGCACGATACGTTTCGCAGACTGTGCTACGCCCAGGTCGTGGGTGATCATGACGATGGTGTTGCCCATATCGTTCAGTTCCCGGAACAGCTTTAGTACTTCCTTGCCGCTGGTCTGATCCAGAGCACCGGTAGGCTCATCCGCCAGAAGGATCGCCGGCTGTCCCACCAGTGCTCTGGCAATGGATACTCTCTGCTTCTGTCCGCCGGACAATTCGTTGGGCTTATGTCCGATACGATGATCCAGCCCCAGCAGTTTGATAGTATTTTTACACTTTTCTTCTGCTTCCTCATGAGTCATGCCACGCATCAGCAGGGGCATGATAATATTCTGCATGACATTATAGGTCGGGATCAGCTGATAGTTCTGGAAAATGAACCCGATCTTCTGGTTGCGTACCATGGTCAGATCGTCCTCCTTGGTCTTGTGGATTGCCATGCCATCCAGATAATATTCCCCACTGTCCATCACATCCATACAGCCGATCATATTCATTAACGTAGTCTTACCGGAACCGGAAGGGCCTAAGATTGCCACATATTCTCCCTTATTTACCTGAAAATTGATGTCCTTCAAAATCGGCAGACGCTCCTCTCCCAGCATATAGCCTTTATTTATATTTTTCATGGTGATCATTGCGTTTTCCATCATAATCCTTACACCTTTCGCACTACTCCTGATTTAAAGCTTCTACGGGGATCAGTCTTGATGCCTTATATGCCGGATAGAAGCCGAAGATGCTTCCGGTGAAGACACCAAACAACAGCGACAATACTGCACCCTGTACCGATAAGGACACTCTCACGTTGAACAGCTGCACGAATGGCGTAATTCCAAGAGCCACCAGCACCCCCAGTACCGCTCCTACCAGACTGGTAAAACTTGCCTCCAATAAAAACTCCAACAGGATATCCTTTCGGGAGCAGCCCAGTGCTTTCAGAATACCGATCTCGTTGGTACGCTCCTTGATGGATACAAACAATACATTCATAATGCCGATACCGCCGACAATAAATACGATCACCGCCATGGAGATTAACAGTAATGTCAGTGTCTCGTTGGAAGCAGAGGCTGCCTCCATCTTGCTTCCGGCATCGCTGATGGTAAATGTGGTGTTGGGATAACTTTCTTTTAAAGCACTCTCCACCCCTGTCATTACAGTGTCCACCTGATTCGCATCTTCTGCGACCACGGTAATGGTTGGACTAATGCTCGTACCGGTAATGTATTTGATGCCGGTTTCGTAAGGTACATAGATCGCCGTATCCGGGCTGATGCCGGATGCCACAGTTCCCATCTCGGATAGTACCCCTGACACTATATAGGGGCGCCCATCAATATAAACTGTACCGTCATAGGCATCGTAGGCGCTTCCAAAAATTTCCTTTGCCACGGTGGCACCCAGTACGCACACCTTTTCCTTGCTCTCGTTGTTTTCTTCTGTAAGGAAATCCCCGATGGCCATTTCCAGATTACTGATGGTGGCATAATTGTCCTCCACACCGGCAATGGTGTAATAGGAAGCAGAGGTCATATCGCCTCCCTCCACCGATGCTGTAGTGGAATAAGAGATCGTAGTTGCAGAGATTCCCGATACAAAAGTCGCCAGATCATCACCGTCTTCACTGGTCAATGTCACGGCTTCGCTCTCTTCCTCCTGTCCGAATCCGAAAAATCCGCCGAAATCCATTCCCCCGCCGGGACCACCGGACATACCGCCGCCGGAACCTCCTCCGGGACCTCCGCCCATATTTGTGACGGTAACGCTTCCTCCACCGCCCGGCATTTCAAAGCTAAAACCACCGCTGTCACTGCTGTCGCAGGAAATATCAATGGCTCCGGCATTCAGGTTCTTGAACTGCTCCGCCACTTCTTCTTTTCCGCCGGTACCGATTGCCAATACCAGCATAATAGTGGCAGATCCTACAACGATACCGATGGAAGTCAGGATCACTTTGAATTTATTCTGTGACAGGTTCAGCCACACCAGATGCAATATTTCGGATAATCTCATATTTTACTTCTTCCCTTCCATTGACCTTACTTTCCCACAGGTCTCCGCTCTACTTCGTAATGCTGCTTTCGATCAATACGGTATCTCCTTCTGCAATATCTCCGGAGATCTCCACGTTAGAACCATCTGACAGTCCTGTCGTTATTTCCTTTTTCACAATGCTGCCATCTGCTGTCTTCACTTTTACATAAGTATTGTCATCCTCTGTGATAATGGCTCTGCGTGAGACATACAGCACTTCTTCCGTTTGTTCCGTAACGAAAGTTACATCTCCTGTCATGCCCTGGAACAGTCCGGAGACATCCCCTTCTAATGTGACAGTTACGTCATAAGTTATATTTCCACTGGAATCCGATGTCGCATCTCCGATAGCCGTCACCTTTGCCGTAAAGATATCTTCCGGATATGCCGTCAATGCAATATTCGCTGCAGATCCCAGAGAGATATCCGTCATGTCATCTTCATCCACCGTTACCGTTATGGTCACTTCGTCCATATCGTATAAGGTAACCAGAGAGGTTCCGGTACTGATCTTGTCTCCGGCCTCCAGCTCCACGCCGGTGATGACACCGTTGTATCTTGCACATACTGCATTACCATCGATATAAGTGCTGAACTCATTCCATTTTTCCAGTGTCTCATTATAGGTTTCCTGCTGATCGGACAATTCCTGCGCAAGATACCCCAGTGCAATGTCATAGGTCTCCTGTGCGGTATTGTAAGCCAGTGTCCGCAGTTTTTTTGTCTCAGCTACGGTCAGTTTTCCCTGCTCCAATTCCCGTTTCGCCTTATTGTAGGCAGTTTCGGCAGTGGTCACATTTTCTTCTGCCTGCTCTACCTTCTGTTCCAGTTCTTCCTTCTGCTGCTCCAGGGAATCTGCCGTGGACTGTGCCTGCTCCGTCAGCTGTGCAAAATAGACATATCCATAGGTATCATCTGCCGGATCCGTATTGTTAAGACTGTATTGGCAGTTGGATAATACCTGTGCCGCGTCTTCGTAAGCAGTTGTTACTTCCTCCAGCTGTGCCTGATAATCTTCCAGACTGGTCTGCGCCTGCTCCAATGCGCTTGCTGCAGAATCTACCGCATTCTGTAGCTCCTGCAGTGTGGTGCTGTATTCGGTATCAATATAACTGCCATAGGCAGTGCTGCTGTCATAAGTATATTTTGCCTGCTGTCTGGACAGGGTCTGGTCAGCCTCTACGGCCTCCAGATCTGCTTTTGCTTTCTCTACGTTGGACTGTAGTTCCTCTTCCAGATCGGAGACACTGTCTTCTTCCAGCAGGTACAGGGGATCTCCCTCGGACACCTGCTGCCCCACGGAGACCACTACCTCTGCCACGGTCAGGGTAGAATCGTCACCATTGCTGCCGGAGCTGCTGCCGCCCATATTGAAGATCTGACCAAACATGTCTAAGCCTCCCTGAGCTCCGCCGCCGGAAGCACTCATGCCGCCAAATCCACCGGAACCAGAGCTGCTGCCGGCAGTACTACCGGAGGAGCCGCCGGAGGAACTGCTGCCGGAGGTATCCGTTCTCTGTAGGGCACTCATATCCAGATCAAAGGTCTGATCCACCGTACCGATGTCCACAGAGCCGCTCTCCGTCACACCTTTGACCAGTGTACCGTATTTTACCGTGGTCTCTTTATAAATGACTTCCGTGTCGGAACCACCGGAGAGACCAATGGCACCAGCCACTACAGCGATCACACAGACACCACAGACACCTGTGGTGAGCTTGCGTCTTTTCGACCAGCTTTTCCATGATCCCATCCGGCGCATTTGATTTCTTATATTTTCTTTGATCTTTTTCCCATTTTCATTCTGCTTCATAACTGTTCCCAATCATTCCTGTCTGTTTCTCAACATTTGCTCCATCAGCCTGATTTATTGTCCTCCGGGACCGCCCGGCATTCCGCCGCCGAAGCTGCCGGAATCACCACCCCCGGGACCACCCTGGGGCATGTCACCGCCTCCCGGCATCTGCATATCCTCCGACATCCCGAACTCCGTATCACTGCCGACTGCGGTATCAGAACTGCTGCCGGAATCGGCAGTCTCCTCCGTACTCTTGACTTCTGCCTCGGAGCTGACCTTACTTGCCAGGTAGATGGTATCGCCCTCTTCCAGTCCTGACAGGATCTCAATGTCCACACCGTTGGTAATGCCGGTCTCTACCTCTGCCAGTTCCCTGCCACCCAGTGCTGTCTTACGATAGACATAGGTCTTGCCGTTCTCTTCTACGATCGCCTTACGGGATACATAGAGGACATCTTCTTTTTCTTCGGTAACGAAGATCACATCTGCCGTCATGCCGCCGTAGAGCTGCTCCAGTTCACCTTCCACGCTGATCTCCACAGTGTAGCTTACCGTGTTGCTGTAATCGGAAGTAGCCGTGGTATTGATGGAGAGGATGCTTCCGGTATAGGAATCCTCCGGGTATGCCGTAAAGGTGATATCTACCGCATCTCCCACCTGCAGGTCCACAATATCCTCCTGGGTCACATCCACGGAGATTCTCATGTCATCCGACGTTGCATAGGAAAACAGAGCTCCTGTCGTCGTCAGGCGATCTCCCGCTTCGTAGCTGACCTCTGTGATCACACCATCCTCTGTGGCATAGAGAATACCATCACTTCCGACGAAATCTTCAAAGGCCTGTAACTGTTCTTCCCGTTTTTCTTTCGTCTCTTCCGCTTCCTGTAAGGTCTCCTTCAGATCTTCCACAGCAGCGTTGTAAGTGGTCTGGGCATTCTGCCCGGTGATCACCGCTTCCTGATAGGTCTCTTCTGTATCCAGCTTATCGATTTTTTGCTTTGCCTGTGCCGCTGCCAGCTGGTTCTGCAGATCGGTAATAGCACTTTCATTCTCCGATAAAGCATCCTCTGCCTGCGTCAACGCTGATTTTGCCTGCTGGTATTTGGATCTGGCACTGAGATAACCATTCTGGATCGTCATAAAATTCACTGTATTATCGGTTCCGGCGCCTTCATAACCTTCTTTTGCCGCTTCGTAGGTCTCCAATGCATCCTGATAATCTTCCTGGGCTTCTGTCAGCTTCTCCTGCAGAGAAGCTGCGTTGGCCTGCTTCTGCTCCAGCTGTACCTGCAGAGATGCCACTTTGTTCGTCACGCTCGTACCGGAAGTATTGCGGATGGATGCCGCATAGGAAGCACTGATCTTCTGGGTATCGTAGTCGGTCTGGGCTTCCAGCAGGGACAATTCATAGGTACTCTCTGCCTCCGCATAGTCTGCCTGCGCCTCCACTACCGCATTTTGCAACAGCGCCCGAACCGCCTCCACGCTGTCTTCCGTGAATTTCAGCAGTTCCTCGCCTTCGGTGACACGCTGCCCGCTGGCGGCGTAGATCTCCTCTATCTTCAGATATTTTTGTACGGTATCATCGTCATCATCACTGTCATCCTCGTCATCATCACTGACGTCCAGAGTCAGATCGTAATCTATGGATTTTGTGTTGTATTCCAGAGAGCCGCTCTCAGTAACACCTACCTTTAATGTACCACGCTCCACCGTCTCTTCTTTGTAGATCCACTGTTCTTTCTGAAGTAACGGTGCAATAAACACGGTATAGCAGGCTGCCAGGATCAGCAGAAGTAATGCGATCCCTGCCAGGATCAGTTTTTTCTGCTTTTTCGTGAGGGATTTCAGTTTATCAAAATGTGGGCTTTTTAATTTCATGACTGTGTCTGTCCTCCCTGCTGTTCATTTGCATTTTCCGTAGATTCCCCGTTGTCGGAGCCGCCTTTCGGCATGCCACCGTTTTCCGGCACTTCTCCGCTGCCCGGGACTCCTTCCGGCATGCCACCGTTTTCCGGCACTTCTCCGTTACCCGGGGCTCCTTCCGGCATCTCACCATTTTCCAGCTTTTCGCCGCCTCCGGGACCGCCCTGCGGCATCGCATCGCCGTCGGACACATCGTCAGGTCTGCCCTGCATACTCTGTCTCTGCTGTAACTGCTCGATCTCTTCCTCCGTCATGCCGAAGACTACGGTGACGGATTCGTTGGCACTTAAACTGTCCTCCTCATCTTCTACATTGATCTGTACCGTCACGCTGTAAGTGACACTGGTACGGCTGCTAGACGAGGATACCGGATCAATGGCTGTGATCACACCGGTATATCCGCTGCCTGCGGAGGACTGCACATAAGCACTGTCGCCTACAGTCAGTTTTGTAATATCCGACTGATCTACCGATACGGTGACCGTCAGCTCCTTCGGATTGCTGTAAACGAATACCACTGCATCGGAAGTCAGAGCCTGCTCCGCCCGCACCATGGTCCGCAGGATCGTTCCGTCCTCCGAGGCATAGAAATATCCGTCTCCCACACTGCTTTCAAACAGTTCCAGATTCTCTTTGGCATCTTCATAAGTACTTTTCAGAGCTGCCAGATCGGACTTAGCTTTTTCCACCGTAGTATTATAATCGCTCTCTGCCCGTTCTGCGCCGGACAGGGAAGTCTCATAGGTCAGCTTTGCCTGCGCCAGCTGGATCTCATAATCTTCCTTCGCCTCCGTGACTGCCTGTTGGAGACTGGAAAGCTTTAACTGCAAAGTTTGTAATTCAAAAGCAGCATTAGTTAATGCATCCTCATATTTATCCTCTGCTTCCTCCAAATCTTTCAGATTTTGTTCCAGAATACTGTAAAGAGAAGCTAAAATGTTGGCGTTGGAAGTTCCGCCGCTCTGCATATTAGCGCCGGCTCCGCCACCGATCTGTACCGAACCTCCACCGCCTGTGACCTGCGACCAACTGATACCCCATTCGTCCATCTTGTCCGTCAGTGCTTTCAGGTTCTCATCATAGATTGCCTGATACTCATCCACCTTGAAATAACTCTTATAGGAACCGTCATTCACATAGGATTCATACTCTGCTATATCATCCTCCGCATCCTGTAATTCCTCTTCTGCCCTGGTCACAGCACTCTGCAGACTTGCTACGGTCTCATCATAAACGTCCTTCGCCTGCTGTCCGGTGAGGATGGCACTGTCTCTCGTATACTCCGCTGTGATCAGGTTCTGCTCATATTCGATAGCTCCGGTGCGATACGCAAGCTCCGCATCCTCCAGCGCTCTTTCCAGTTCCTTTCTGGCTTCCTCCACACTGTCCTCCGTAAGCTTTAAAATCTTATCTCCTGCAGTTACCTCTTCTCCGGAGGCCGCATAGACTTCCTCGATCTCTAGCACTGTCGTCAGATTTTCCACATCGAAGGTCTCCTCCGTGATACCGACATTGGTAACACCTGACGTAGCAGTCATATCCTCCGTGAAGCTCAGCCCCGCCATATTACCCGGCATGGATAATTCTGACCGATTGCCGTTTCTATGTAATACCACCACTGCTGCCAGAGAACCGCCACCCAGCGTAAGTACCAGTACCAGCGCAACGATGATCCATTTTTTGTTTTTCTTTTGGGAAAAAATTATCTGCTTGATCTCTTTGTTCTTCACGGCGAACCTCCGATTGCTATTCCGTCCAAATTCCATTGTTTTCTCAAGTATAGTTGGATTTTGTATTGAAAAAGTGTTCACTCTGTGAAAAATCTGTGTCCTGTAGAAGCTTTCCCCCTGCCTGCTTCTATGCAATTGCACAAATAAAGCACAAAAAGAAGGCCCTGTTAGAGGTTGCTTTCGCAAAAGTCTCTAACATGACCTTCTATCATAAGCTTACGAATTCGTGCTATCGCGCTAATATGCCCGGAAAAACAAATCACCGCTTCCGGGAGATGCAGATATCCTCCAGGTTCTGCGCGCCCTCCGGTCCGATGGGTCTGCCGCCTGTGGTGATACCCCATCCTGCACGGATCTTGATAATATCGTCGATCTGTCCCTGGGACAACAACGTCTTCTTCCCTAAGATAAAGTTGTTCATCATCAGGATCTTCGCATAATATTCCGTGGTCTCCATGCGGTAATATGCCTGCATGAGGTTATCTCCCCAGGTCAGCGCGCCATGGTTTGCTAACAGTACTGCATTGTATTCCCTACAATAGGGAGCTACCGCTTCCGGCACTTCCTCTGTGCCGGGCAGAGCAAAATGCACTAGCGGCACACAGCCCAAGGACAGTACCCCTTCCATCAGCACCGGTTCTTCCAGACTGATGCCCGCACAGGCAAACGCCGTCGCCGTCAGAGGATGTGCATGTACCACGCCTTGTACTTTCTGGTTTTCTTTGAATACTCTGAGATGCATCTTGATCTCACTGGAAGGCTTGTGCGTTCCCTCCAACACATTCCCGTCCAGATCCAGCTTCACCAGCATATCCTCTGTCATAAATCCCTTAGAAACTCCCGTTGGTGTTGCCCAGATCTCATTATCTCCGACTTTACAGGAGATATTCCCGTCGTTCGCTGCCACAAAGCCGCCCTGATACATTCTGCGGCCTACCTCTAAGATCATCTGTTTTGCCTGTGCATCTGATATATATTCCATACTAATCTCCATTCCGCAGACGATTCCTTCCGTCGGAGGAATCCTCCTTTTCCGTTCCGGCATGCAATAATATATTACCTTATTGCCCTTCTCCTTGTCCAGCTGATATTCCCAATAATCTTTTATGCATGCTTCCTAACATATTCTTTCGTAACTAATTATCTTTCCCTAGGTATTGTACCACATTTCTATACTTTTTTATGATACTAAAATACTTATGACCCGCCCCGATATGAGCATAAAAGTGGGATGAAATATCTTCTCATGTCTATACAAAAAAATTCAAAATGCTATAATTAAATTTAAATCATTTTGCCAACACATACGAAGGAAGCATAGCACTATGCCACGGAAGAAAGTTAAATTTTCTCATACCAAATGGCTGCTGCCGTTATGGATACTTCTTATCGGCAGTATTGTCTTATATATGATCGCTCATGCGGTACAGCAGGACGACTCCAGGCACATCCGCACTCTTGCGGAACTAAATGCTGTAACCTACGGTGATAACATGATCGCAGATCTGAATGCCGGTATCAATATCACGGATACACTGGAGCAGATTCTGATCAGTACGGACGGCAGAATCGACAAATTTGATATCATTGCGGACAGAATGATGGCAGATTACGTCCGGAGCATCCAAGTGGCTCCCGGGGGCATCGTAACAGATATCTATCCCGCCGAAGGCAACGAAGCAGGTAAAATAGACCTGATCCATGACAAATACCGCGGAGAGACTGTAAAATACAGCATTGCCAATGATGCGCTTATCATACATGGTCCTTTTGAGCTGGAGCAAGGAGGACACGTTCTTTCAATCCGTAATCCAGTTTTTTTACAGGATGAGAAGGGAACTCCCTATTTTTGGGGCATGACTATGGTTATCATCAAGGTTCCTGATATTTTTCAGCATTCCGCTGATGCCTTAACCAATTTCGGTTATCAATACCGGCTATCGAAGACCATCTCACCTCTGACCGATGAATATACCGTGGTAGACCAGTCGGAGGAGACTCTGATGGATCCCGTCTCTTATGATTTTACTCTGGGTGGATGTAACTGGAGGCTGGAAATCATGCCCACCGGTGGCTGGAAGAATGGCACACTTTTACAACTGATAGTATTATGTGGCATTGCAGTGATCCTACTACTGGTGGTTCTAACGATATCTATACTACTCGTTGACGAGCAACGCAAAAAATTTCGCAGACTCTCTCTGACGGATTCTATGACCGGTCTCTTAAATCGTAACGGATTTAATTTGCAGCTGGAGGAGTATCTGGAGGGAAACAAGCAGAAAAACTGTGTCGGTATATTACTTGACGTGGATAATTTTAAATTTATCAATGATGTCTATGGTCATACTATCGGTGATCAGGTTCTATTGCAGCTTTCACAATCCTTAGTGCAGGCTTTTCCGGATAATTCCATTATTGCCAGAAATGGCGGTGATGAGTTCTGTATTATCCTGAAGGATTGCCGCGCAGAAGAGGCTGCCCCAATGATAGATGCTTTCAGCAAGGCTTCCCGCTCTTTTTCAGCCAAAGGCGTCGAACACAATTACAGCATTTCCCTGGGCTATGCGGAATACCCCGCCAACGCAGAAAAAGTCTCTGACATTCTCCGTTATGCCGACATTGCACTCTATGAGGTAAAATTACAGGGAAAACATGGTGCTCTGGCCTACCGGCCGGATTTCCACAATTCGAAACGGACACAGCTTGGTTTTTCATTATCGGATATTTCTGACAACCTGCCGGGTGCCTTTTTCATCTACCGGGCCGAAAAGGAGGATGAACGCATCCTGTATGCTAATCAGGAAATGCTTCAGCTGACAGGATGTACGGATCTGGATGATTTTATGCATTTTACGAAACATCAATTCCGTAATCTGGTGCATCCTGAAGATCTGACACAGGTAGAAGAAAGCATCTGGCAGCAGATAGAATCCGGCATGAACGGATACAATGATTATGTCAAATACCGACTTGCTGTCAAAGATGGAACTTATAAGACGGTTCTGGATTATGGGCGTATCGTGGAGAGTGAACATTATGGCTCGGTTTTCTATGTATTGGTAGTGGATTGCGAATTTATCAAAACACTCTACGATGATTAATCATAAAAATAAAAGAATAACAAACTTTCCTCCGGGGCATACTGGTTCCGGAGGAATTTTTATATGAAAGATCAGATTAAGTCTTACTTACAACGTTTGAATCACGGCGAAGCTCTGGAAAATGTCCAGGCGGATTTCGTCCGGGAATGTAAGGATGTGGATCCTTCCGCAATTATGCAGGCCGAACAGGAGCTGCTACGGGAGGGTACTTCCATCGAAGAATTGCAGCGGCTCTGTGATGTGCATTCCGCCCTGTTCCATGGTTCCACGACAGATGTTCTGTCGGAATTCAATCTCATTTCGCTTAAGCATGCAATACATTCCGTGCATTTTCCGCATGATGCGGAAGAGCTTCGACAGGCGCGGCGCAGGCTTGCTTTTGAAGATGCGTTGATGCTTACGATTGTACTGCAAATGCTTCGACAGGAGCGCGGCAGAGAACGTGGCATTGCATTTGAAACAGGCGGCGTTCGCAATGAGTTCATTGAAATGCTTCCGTTTGAACTGACTCCCGCACAGTGCAGTGTAATGGATGAATTGGAACACGATATGTCCGCTCCCCGCGCAATGAACCGTCTGATTCAGGGGGACGTCGGTTCGGGAAAGACGGTGCTTGCAATGTACGCAATGTATATTGCGATGAAAAACAGACGTCAATCCGTTTTGATGGTGCCGACAGAAATTCTTGCCGAACAGCATTATGTTCAGCTTCAGCGATACTTCGGAAATAAATGCGCACTCTTGACGGGGAAAACAACTCAGAAAGAACGCATTCGCATTTTGAACGGCATTAAAAACGGTGTATCCGGTAATAGTGCTTAAGATGGAGAGGCGTGAAGA
>OGXH01000730.1_pt1 | contig 23899 bp, 17 predicted proteins | sample 1576241 | NCBI WGS metagenome assembly OGXH01 (sample SAMEA3541529, study PRJEB24748) | human gut metagenome | biome: human gut; feature: human-associated habitat; material: faeces | place: China | collected 2012
AGGATGAACGTCTATCTGGCTTCCCGGCAGGAATGCTTCGATGCCGAATACGTCAACAATCATACCACCCTTAGTGCGGCACTTGATGTAACCCTGGATAACCTCTTCGTTGTCGAGGGCTGCGTTGACGCGCTCCCAGCTCTTGCTCAGGCGTGCCTTCTTGTGTGAGAGAATCAGCTGACCTCTTTTGTCCTCCTGGTTTTCAACGTAAACCTCAACGACGTCGCCAACCTTGAGGTCCGGATTGTAGCGGAATTCAGAAGCCGGTATGATACCGTCGCTCTTGTAACCGATGTTAACAACAACTTCTTTCTTGTCAACAGAGATTACTTTTCCTTCTACGACCTGCTGCTCTGACACTTTGTTCAGTGTCTCGTCATAGGCTTTCTCAAGTTCCTGCTTGCTGACGTTTGCACTGCTGCCATTCTCAAACTCGTCCCAATTAAAGTCTGCCAATGGCTGTACGTTCTTTAAATCTGACATAAAATTAATAATAAGTGTTTTGAATTAATAAAGTTAGACTTTATGTAAATAATTAAAAATCGTGCAAATTTACTAATTTGTAATGATATACTCACTTTGAGAGAAAGGAAACTTGCCGGTTCCCTTGTTTTTTAACAATATTTATAAAGTAGGCATGCCGGACTTGAATATAAACTGTCTGTCAGCAGACTTTTAACCAAAATGACATCGTGCTTCATCAGTCCCAAATGCTGTTGTCACACGGATGGGTAGACGCTTCTCTCGTAAATGTGGCGTTCCAAACAGCATAAAGCGGGAAAACGGAATTGTGCAGGCAGTACAGAATGGAGATGACGGGCATCCGGTCAGACATGAAAGCGGTATGTGCGGAATGTTGACCGGTTGTGCTTAAAACGGCAGACCTACCGCGAAGTGAAATGACACGTCACGTCTGAAGTTTGGATCTATTATAGGGTAATGCTCCTTTTTCGTTGTATATGCCGGGTTTATTGCCTTGACTCCCATGTCTAATCTCATTATGAAATAATCGAGATTGAGCCTTATGCCAAGACCGTATGAAACGGCTATCTGCTTGTAGAATTCGTCGAACTTAAACTGTCCTCCAGGTTGCTCGGCATATGAGCGTAGTGTCCATATATTACCTGCGTCAATGAAGAACGCTCCGTTGAATTTCCAAAACAATGCGGTACGGTATTCAATATTGAAGTCAAGTTTCATGTCACCGGTCTGGTTTATGAAGTCAATGCGTCCGTCAGTGCCCTTGAACTTTCCGGGTCCGAGCTCTCTGACATTCCATCCTCTTACTGAATTGGCGCCTCCGGAGAAGTAACGTTTCTCAAATGGCAGTATTTTACTGTTTCCGTACGGATATGCTATGCCGAAATCGAAGTGCAGGGCAAGTGAGTTGCGCCAGTCGAATGTGAAAAGACGGGTGTAGTCGAAATCAGCCTTCACATATTGTGCGAATGCTATATTAAATAAGGTATATTGTCCATCGCCGTTTTTTTTGAAGTCTGATATGCCGGATATTGCGCCCAACAGGTTTCCGGCAGTCTCGATGTTTGCCTTTATGGCATGCACACCGTTGTTGTAAGTCATGCCGAATCCCATCTTCATTATGAAAAGGTCTTCATAGTTGTATCTGAGGATGGCGTTTCTGTTTGAGTCGTCATCAAGATAGTCTTCCTTGAATTTTTCCGATATCCATGGCATGTACACATAGTTGAGATCAATGAGATCGAAACGGTAGGTGGAGTTATGCTTCGGAGCGTTCCAATGATATGTCCATGCGGATGTGAAGACTCTCCGGTGGAATTCGGGGCGGTTCTGAAGATTGTAGCTCACAGACAGCTCGGAGTGTGCGTTGCTGTTCTTTCTGAAGTTGTCGGAAAGGAACGGTGCGATAAAGCGCGGAAACATAAGTTTTCCTTCAATATTATACTCCTCGTAGTCTTCTGCCTTGTAGCCTTCCAGACCGGTTATTGCCTCGAATGCGGCGCGCAGCTGTATGCTGAGCAGTTCGCTGCCGCGGAAAAGGTTACGGTTCTCATATGTCAGTGATGCCGCGGCTCCCAGATTGCCTGCGGTGTTGGTGCCTTCCGGTTGGAATGATATTGTGTTAGGTTTGTTGGTACTCAGCTGTATGTTGCAGTTCAATAGAGATGTGTCCGGAAGTTCCTCAAACTGTATGTTTGTGTATTTCACAGCTTGAAGTCTTGCAAAATTGCTGTAGGTCTTCTGCAGGTCGTGTTCGCTGAACGGTGTTCCTTCCCTTATTGCAAGATTGTCATCGAGGACGCTGCGTCTCAGTTTTATGTTTCCTCCATCAGCTCCTGTGAATGTCACCTTGTTGATGTAATAGCGGTTGTGGTTCTTTTCAGGACTCTTGCTGTCAGCCCTGTATTTCATCAGTTTCAGTTTAACGTCAATTGAGTCGTTGCCTTTGGTGGAATCAGCCTCGTAAATGATATAGTCCTTGTTGAACTTATAGTATCCGCTGTCAGATAATATTTTTGTTATCTTTTTGCGTTCGTTCTCCAGATTGTCTATTGAAAATAGCATGCCGCTTATTAGTCCCCGGTTAGCCTCATTGTCCATATCAAGAATGTCTGCGATGTCTCTGTCGAGGATGTCATACTCGATGTTTCCGATGAAATATGGTTTGCCGGGGTACAATGTGTAGATGGCTTTTATCTTTTTGTCCTTTACTGTAGTCGTCAATTTCGCATCAGCCTGCAGATATCCCATGTTCTGCATTGCAGTGCGAAGGTTTTTGAGTGACATGTCTGCTTTTAGCGTATCGAACAGTACCGGCTTTTCTCCAAGTCTTCTCAGTATCTTATTAATCCATTTTGTGGTGTCACGCCCTGACAGGTTGTATGTGCCAAGTGGAATCTCAAACAATGAGAACCATTTTGTGTTGGCCTGCTGGCTTACGTAAGGTTCCATCTGGGATGTGTTGATGCTGTTGTCATCGCTTTCTATCTTGACGTCTGTAAGCAGATATTTGCCATCAGGTACGAACTTTGTGGACGAGCATGATGCACACATGAGGATAGCTGCCGCGCTGAAAAAAAACAGGGCGCATACGTGTGTGTGTATGAGTCGGGATGATATGTGTTTAATTATATTCAATATGCTTTAATTTGTCTGCAAAGTTACGAAATAATTGATAAATATTGCTATCTTTGCATAAGATAAGGCAGCACTCAGGAAATAGAAGGCAAGCATTCCTTTCCTCCCGTTTGCATTGTCTTTGTCTGAGATCGCGTCTGTGCCCATGGTAATATTGTTTATATTAATATCCGTGTATAAAGAGGCGTGGACTTGTTGTATGTAAAATAATGATAAGCAAATCAAGAATAAAATATATCAAGTCGCTTGGACTCAAGAAAAACCGCAATAGCGAAAATGCATTTGTTGCGGAAGGTCCTAAGGTGGTGGGCGATTTACTTGAGCGCATGCCGGCGAGGATGATTGTGGCTACAACAGAATGGTTGAAGGTCAACCGGCACAGTTGTGAGAATACGGGAAGCGAGATTATTGAGGTGAGCGATGAGGAACTCCGTAAGGTGAGCTTCCTGCAACATCCTCAGGAGGTTCTGGCTGTATTCAAAAAGATGGAAAACCATTTCAGAACCGATGATGTCGGACGGAACCTTGCATTGGCTTTGGATGATGTTCAGGATCCTGGTAATCTCGGTACAATAATACGTATAGCGGACTGGTTCGGAATAACGGACGTAATATGCAGTCGCGGTACGGCGGATGTCTATAATCCGAAAGTAGTTCAGGCTACTATGGGATGCATTGCAAGAGTAAATGTATTATATACGGATCTTTGCGAATTCATCGACAGTTTACCGTCTGATATCCCTGTGTATGGAACCTTTCTTGACGGTGACAGTATATACGGACAGAAACTCTCCGGATACGGACTGATAGTCATGGGTAACGAGGGCAATGGAATATCGCGGGTACTAAGTGAAAAAATAAGCAACAGGCTGCTTATTCCTAACTATCCTCCAGAGAGAGCTGCGACAGACAGTCTTAATGTCGCGGTTGCAACGGCAATAATATGTTCTGAATTCAGAAGGAAACAACTTAAATTCGACTTATGATAGAGAACTTTTTATATAAGGATCGCAGTTACTCAAGCTGTATACATTCAGCTTATGAACTGATGTTTAATAATTTTGCAACAATATTCCGCAGAACATGGCTGGCAGCTTTGGTATGTTCGGCAGTAATCAGTGTTTCTGTATTCTTTGACGCATTGCCATGGATGCAGCTTGTGCTTTTGATTCCATCAATATTTGCCGTAAGCTGGCTTGGAACATCCGTTATGTCACTACTTAATGAAGAATCACGCAAACGCAATTATATATATTGTTTGCAGGCTGTCTTGTCGATGACGATTCTGGCTTTCATTTTTGCGGTGATAATGATTGTTGCAGGGACAGTAATACTTTTATTGCTCGGGAACGGGAAGTCTCCGGATCATATTGATACAGTTTATGCTGTCTGCATGGGAGTGCTCACGGTGTTGGTTATTGTTGCAGCCATTCCGCTAAATTATTCTGTGATGAAATATCTGTTTGAGTCAAAATCAAGAATATGGTCTGTCTTTGGAGCTGCATATCGTAACGGATGGAGATATTGGGGATTTATTGCTCTGGTTCTGGTATTATGTGCCATTATAGTTGCGGTGTTATATGTGGTGATAGGAATGCCCCGTTCTGTAATGTACATTGCGTTTCAGAATAACGCATACGGCTTGACAATAGGAGACCCGAACGGTCTGCCTGAATACTTCAATATATTGGACTATATTGTGAGTGTCGTGGTTTATTTTATTGCATTATACATCAGTATGTGGATGTTTTTTGTAATGTATTATGTATATGGACGTATAGAAGTACGAATAAGAACAAAACAGAATAACATTGAATTGAATGAAACCGCAAAGACTCTTGTTCATAGATCGTGACGGAACATTGATAGAAGAGCCGGCTGATGAACAGATAGATTCATTTGACAAGTTGAAATTTGTAAAAGGAGCATTAGGTAATCTTTCTTTTATATGCAGCAGGCTTGATTTCCGGTTGGTTATGGTAAGCAATCAGGACGGATTGGGAACTGATTCCTTTCCTGAAGAGACGTTCTGGCCTGTACACAACTTCATTATGAAAACTATGGAAGGGGAGGGAATTGTATTTGACGAGCAGCTGATTGACCGGCATTTCCCTGAGGACAACTCTCCTATGCGCAAGCCCGGAACAGGGATGTTGGCAAAGTATATGCACAACCCGGAGTATGACTTGGGCAACAGTTATGTAATAGGTGACCGTGATACCGACAGGATGCTTGCAGAGAATTTGGGGTGTAAGGCTCTTATATTGGGCAAGAATGGTATAACGTGGGATAAAATCGCGGAAATTCTGTTTGCAGGAGAAAGAATTGCGGAATACAGACGAAAGACGCGTGAAACAGACATTTATGTGAGCGTCAATGTTGATGGAACCGGAATGTGTGACATAACGACAGGCTTAGGTTTTTTCGACCATATGCTGGAGCAAATAGGCAAGCATGGTATGATGGATCTTACCGTACATACTCACGGAGATTTGAATGTTGACGAACATCATACAATTGAGGATACGGCAATTGCCATAGGAGAATGTCTGCTTAAGGCTTTGGGGGATAAGCGTGGAATAGAGAGATATGGATATTGTCTTCCAATGGACGACTGTATGTGTCTTGTAACCTTGGATTTCGGAGGAAGACCTTGGATAAACTGGCACGTCGACTTCCATAGAGAGAAGATCGGTGATGTGCCTACAGAGATGTTCTTTCATTTCTTTAAGAGTCTTAGCGATACGGCGAAGATGAATCTTGAAATACGTGCGGAAGGTATAAATGAACATCACAAAATAGAAGGTGTATTTAAGGCTTTTGCAAGAGCTGTAAGGATGGCTGTGAGACGTGATATATTCCATTACGAACTTCCAAGTACAAAGGGATTGTTATGACGATTCCATATGTTGTTAATTTTCTCATTACAGTAAATTCAATTACTCAATAGAAACGCTAACAGGTTTCGTCGACCAGCTGTGGATTTATGTTGCAGAGACGTGCTTTACGTGCGGTTTTGTCGCGGTCATGCCTGCCGTCGTCTGTGAGAAAGGCTGTGTGGCGTAAGGAATTTATGGGGATACGGTGAGAAGGTGGAGTCCGGTAAGGCTGTATATATTGCAATCCGAGGCTGTGGGGTCTTGATATGAATCGGTGGTAAAGGCTGAGTGTGAAGTAAAAAATATTGACAAAATATTTCAACAAAACAGATGTAATGCACGGATACATTCATCCCGTTCTTGCTGTATTTTCTGTTACGGATATCACAACAAACCGCATATGGTGCGGTGTTGTTCATACAGAACGCACGGATTCTGTTCTTTTCGTGAACAGTCGGGTGCTGTCTTCTCTGTCATAGATGAAATATACCGGCTCGGAAAAGACCGTTCCGGCATGCCATACAGGCTTTTTCACGCGCTCATAGAGCCTTTCCTGTGCGACGGAAGGGGCTTTTCTGTAGCGCGGAAAGATGACTTTACTGATGTTGTTTGCATAATTTGCTGATGCTCAGTGTGTTGTGTTGATGTTTTAAAACCAGTTTATAATCGCTTTAAAACTCGTGTATAAGCAGTCAGCAGAATGTCTGTCTGCTTCTGCACGATTCTCAGCCATTTGACGCTATACGTATATTCCTTTCCGTTCATACATATTACACGGACACGCTATTTTGTCTCTGCCATCTGAGAATCCTCTTTTTTATACGTTTTCTCAGGCGGATACCGTCTCTTTTAATGCGATAAACGCATGTTGTTTTTTCGAGAACATAACTGTGGCAAAGACTGTAAATCTTGGGTGAAACGCGCAAATGCAGCTTTTCTGATTGGTTCCTTATCCATAAGCGGAGTCTTTTTTAAAGAATAATGCCAATGTTTTTCATATGTATAATTGCGTTTATCTCGATTTTTTTCACTAATCTTGCAATGCTATTATAAATGATATGTATTTCTGATTAAAATTATGTTCCAGCAGAAAACAGGCTGCGCTCGGCAATCCGTGAGCAAGCTCCCATTGCGCTCGCTGGCACTGTTTTTTTAATAAAAGAGCATAACAACGCATAAATAAGTATTTATATATGATGACATTATTAGAAGCAATAGACGCGCGCCACAGTGTGCGACGTTACATCAGCAGATCATTGGAGCGTGAAGTCGTTGACTGTCTGCGGGCTAAGATAGACGAGTGTAACAGTAAGGGCAACCTCCACATACAGCTTGTGCTCAATGAGAAGAAAGGGTTCAGCGGCATGTTGGCTTACGGTTCGTTCTCGGGTGTAGAGAATTATATTGTAATGGCGGGACGCAGGGCAGACGATTTGGACGAGCGTGTTGGCTATTACGGTGAGCAGATTGTGCTGTTGGCTCAGCAGCTTGGACTTGGTACATGCTGGGCTGGTCTGTCATACAGGAAGGTGAAAGGAGCTTACGCCCTGGATTCCGAAGAGAAGGTGGCATGCATGATTTCGCTCGGTTATCCTGACGATGCGGGAAGGAAACATAAATGCAAAAGCGTGGAGGATGTGAGCAACGCTGGTGTTTCCACGCCCGAATGGTTTGAGAAAGGAGTGCGCGCGGCACTGAAGGCTCCTACGGCTGTGAATCAGCAGAAGTTCTACATTGAATATGCTGGAGTGAAAGACGGTAGGCATTGTGTACGTGCCAGACGCCTTTTTTCTGTGGTGGGCTATACCAGTATGGATTTGGGTATTGTGAAACTGCATTTCGAAATAGGGGCAGGGAAGGATAATTTTGAGTGGGTGTGACGACATTGCATTGTTGTTCTTATCCATAGGTTATAAGTTATCATCGTTTTATTTTCGTCTTTTCAGTGTTTCAATTGTTAACGTTTTGAAATACGTCTCGTTTATCGTTAAATAACGATAAATATCCTCTGTGTTTTCAACAAAAAGCCCGGGATTGTTTTTATACATATATATGTCGTTTTTTATTTACAAAATTACCAATATGAAAAGGGCTTTACATACTTTATTACTATTTGGTGTCCCGTTATTGTTATCAGCCTCTTATGTTCCTGTAGGATTAAAAGGGTATAATGCGGACATTGTACTGACACCATACGAGGACTACAATGACTCGTTTCTTGATGACGGATGGTGTTTTTATTCTGATAATAGGACATCGAGGGGAGGTCTGCCGGAAAAAATCAGGGGATTGTTTTCTGATGTGCCGTATAGGTTTAATGACTTCAATTATAAGTGCGCGTTTTGTCTGTCATCGATAAAAAACGACCAGACAGCGTTGAAATATGGAAGAAGCATAACCATAGATTTCACCGAGCCGCAATCTGCAAGAAGTTTGTGGATTCTCGGCACCTCCGGTGTCGGAAACGCCGAGCTCTCAGTTACAGTAAACTATTCTGACGGGACGTCTGACGACACACAGCGTCTGACGATAAGCAATTGTGAGACTGCGGACTGCAACGGCACGGCTTTCTGGCAATTGGGAAGAATAGACAAATCGGGAAATATTGACCAAAACTACAACCACGCTTTGTTCGAGAATGCGGTATCTGTCACGGGCACGGATAAGGCAGTATCGTCCATTACAGCAGAATTGCTGAGCGAAGATGCGTCGGTTGCGATAATGGCTGTTACCGCAAGTGACGAGCCCGTACCCGCAGAAGTGGCTGACAGGAAGTTGTTCTTCATATCAAACTCACATCTGGACACGCAATGGAACTGGACCGTTAAGGAGACAATAGGCGAGTATATAAAGAATACGCTGGAGCAGACTTTCGATCGGTTTGAGGACAAGGCGTCGCCCAATTTCGAGTTCAATTTTGAGGGAGCCATAAAATACATGTGGGCAAAGGAATATTATCCTGACAGTTATGACCGTCTGAAGGAGTATATAAAGAACGGCAAGTGGCATGTGGCTGGAGGCTCTGTCGATGCCAATGACGTAAACATCGGGTCGGCTGAGTCGCTGATAAGGAATTTCCTGTATGGACAGACTTTCTTCCGCAACGAGTTCGGAGTGAGAGGAGGACGCGACATAATGCTTCCTGACTGTTTCGGTTTCCCGTGGTCTCTGCCTACGGTCGCGTCGCACTGCGGCATGAAGTATTTCCATAGCCAGAAGCTTTCATGGAACTCGGCTTACGCATACAATAAGCTGCCGCGGTTTGCAAGATGGATAGGAACCGACGGCTCAGAATTGCTTTCTGTGCTGAAACTTAATCCTTATGACGCGCATGAGGAGTTCAGAAAGGACATGTCTTATGACACACAGATACAAAATGAGGTTTCTGACAACATTGACTCTTACGGCATTCCTGCGACTATAAAATATGTAGGTCCGAGGAGCGACAGGGGAGGAGGGCTCGACAAAGAGACTGCCGACTGGCTGTCAAGAAGTGTGGACAGTGACGGTCCGTTAAGTGTCTCGCTCGGTTCGACAACTGAAATGCTCGACCAGATCTTTCATATGGGATATGACAAGATTCCCACGATAGAACACGGATTGCCCATGAGGGCTCATGGAGTGGGAGGATATACGTCGCGCACCATGTTGAAATATTGGATGCGAAAGGGTGAGCTGCTTGCCGACGCGACGGAAAAGGCTTCGGTCATGGCTGACTGGCTCGGCACGTTGCCTTATCAGAAGAAAACCATAGACGACGCCTGGGTACGTCTTTTATGGCATCAGTTTCATGACGACATTCCGGGAACATGCATAAACCAGGCATACAAATACTCTGTAAACGATCAGGTGCTTAACCAGCTTGACTTCTCGCGTACGCTTAACAATGCGGTTGGCGGTGTAGCCTCATGTCTGAACACGAGCTGGTGTGAGAATACGCCGTTGGTGGTTTACAACCCGCTTTCGCAGGACCGGACAGATATTGTCGAGGCTACGATGTCTGTAGCCGATGACGTTTCGTGTCTGAAAGTCACAGATTCGGAAGGAAACACCGTACCGTCGCAGATATTGGAGAACGAAAACGGGACTGTAAGGTTCATTTTCCTGGCTACCGTTCCTTCGCTCGGGTATGCCACATACAATGTCGCGCCGTCCGTTTCAGACGGTGAGCCGGAAACCACTCTTGTGATAAACGAGACAGGAATGGAGAACGACCGGTACAGACTCTCGATTGACGGCAACGGAGACGTATGTTCTATCATTGACAAGAAACTTGGCAACAAGGAACTCCTGTCGGCTCCGATACGCCTCGCTATGCTGTACGACGAATCATTGTCGTGGCCATCATGGGAGATACATGGTGACCAGCTGCAGAAAGCTCCAAGGGAATATGTGGACAATGAAGGCATCAGCATTGAGGTGGCGGAAAACGGACCGTTGCGTGTGAGTCTGAAAATCACACGGACGAAAAACGGTTCTACATTCTGCCAGTACATACGTCTTTCGTCCGCAGGAAGCAATGACAGGATAGATTTTGTGAATGAGGTGGACTGGCAGACACGCGAACGGTTGCTGAAAGCCACATTCCCGCTTACCGCGTCCAATCCGTTGGCAACATATGACTTGAGCATAGGCGCTGATGTGAACAGTAACAGTACCTCATACAGTACGGATTCGAACAACACCGACGCGCATTGCGAATTCCTCGGACACAGATGGGCTGATGTGACGAATGCGGACGAGACGTTCGGTGTATCGATTCTCAACGACTGCAAATACGGATGGGACAAGCAGAAGGATAATGAGATCAGACTGACGCTAATACACACTCCTAAAGTGGGCAGCAACTATACATACCAGGGACGTCAGGATTTGGGGCTTAACAAGTTTACATATTCATTCTTCTCACATTCCGGCAAATGGGGCGCGGACACGCAGTGGGAGGCTGACAAACTTAACCAGCCTATGCTTGTGTATCAGACAACACGGCATGACGGAGCGTTGGGCAAGGAGTTTTGCTTTGCCAGCGTAAACAACGGGAATGTAGCCGTGAAGGCACTCAAAAAGGCGGAACAGTCAGACAAGACCATCATCAGGTTTTACGAACTTACGAATGAAGGTCAGGATGTGGAGGTGGAATTCGCGTCCGACATCCTTTCGGCAGAAGAGGTGAACGGTGTGGAGGAACATCTTGGAAATGCGGATTTCTCTGGTAAGAAACTCAGATTCCATATAGACAGATTCCATCCCAAGACATTTGCCTTGCAGTTTGCGGGCAGCTCTGTCGCTTCAGGGCAGAGCAGTTCTCCGTCGTCTGTCGCTGTGGAAATGGCATATAACATAGACGTAATGAGTACGAACAGTGATAGGGCTGACGCCGATACTGAATATGCATATCCCGCGGAGCTTATTGAGGACAACATAATGGCTGACGGCATAACGTTCAGTATGGGAAGCAGGGATGACGGTCAGAAGAATGCGGTAAGGTGTGACGGACAGTCCATAGAGCTCCCGTCGTTGCCAAACGGCAGGAAACTGTATGTTCTCGCATCGTCGTTGAACAAGGACGGAAGTACGGCGGACTTTCTCGTCGACGGCAAAAAACATTCGCTGAGAATAGAAAGCAACAGTGGAAATGTAGGAGTGTGGAGCAACAGCAGTGACATAAAAAAGGAATACAGATTGGAAAACACGGCATTCACTGCCACTCACTCTCATGTCACCGGTGAAAACAGAGACGGAATATACGAGTTCTTATATATGTATAAGTATGTTATCAATGTCGACGCCGGGTGCAAGACGCTCACCCTTCCGACCGATTCTGACATTATCATATATGCCATAACACTGTCTGATAATGTAAATGATGACACACGCCCGTTGTCAGAGGTTATAAAGGTTCTGAATCATACGGATACTGAAGATACATATAAAGAGGTGGAACACGCGGATCCTGTGATTACGCCAGTTGCCATAAAAGCATCTTCATATACAAACAACTCCGAGAGACCTGAGATGGCTGCTGACGGTGATGAATATACAAAATGGTGTGACAACAGTTCACAGGTGAAATGGATAGAATACAGGTTTGATGCTCCGAAGGCTGTCACAGGATGGCGCGTTATGAATGCCGGAATGGAGTCTGAAGATTACATCACGTCTGAATATTACTTGCAGAGATACGTGAATAACGGATGGGTTGATGTTGAAGGTGTGTCCGAAAACATTACAAACACCACCGACATAGTGCTTGACCGTCCTTTCGTCACGACAGCTGTGAGACTTCGGATTGTATCTGCTGAACAGAATAAAGGCGGAGCAGCCAGAATATACGAATTCAGTGTGTACGGTCATGAACCCACAGAAGAGGATGAGAGTCTCACGCAAATAATCAGCAGGCGTCCGACTTATGGCTACGGAAAGCAGGTTGCGGGAATATATGGGTCGAGTGGAATGGTGAATGAGTCTGAGTCACCGTACAATATACTTGACTCGGACCGTACAACAAAATGGTGTTATAACGGCAGCACCTCCAAGCCGTATGTCATTGTTGAACTTACTGATATATATAATGTGGACCGTTTCGATATTTATGATTCGAGGACAATGGAGGATTTTGATAACTCCGATGAATATTCGATATCTGTAAGTATGGACGGAAGTGTGTTCACAACTGTGGGATATGAGAGCGGTGTCGCGTCTGAGTCTTGCCATACGTGTATATTGCCGGAACCTGTCAGTGCAAAGTATGTCAAGCTGGAGATGGGCAAAGGAGGCGGCAACGCTGTGAGAGTGTATGGATTCGACATATGGGGAATATTGGCGGAAAAGGACGAATCTCATAATGCCCGTATTCCCGTAAGTCGCAAAAAGACGATTCTCGGTTCGTATAACATTAAAAACTTCAAGGAAACTGCGCTTAATCTGATTGACGGAATAAAGGACAATACCGCACTGACGTGGAATTTCAATAATAACGGCGCGTCTAATCCGACAAATTGGATGGTGCTTGATCTCGAAAAAACATATAACATCAGAAGGTTCGTTATTTATGATTCGCGGACATATGGTGTGACTGACAACATAAGTGGATATCGCATTTATGTGTCTGATGAGGCTCCTACAGATGATGAAATGGCAACTTTCCATAAAACAACGGGCGGAGCGAAATGGACAAAAGTCACGGCTGTAACATCTGACGACAGCAATATTAAAACGTATGAGCCTGACGTTCCTGTCACGGCACGTTATGTTAAGCTTGAGATTCCTTATTCATGCGTGACAGATTCCGCACAACTATACGAGTTCGAGGTTTATGGCGAGCCCGTCTCTACAGGGATTTCAGATGTCAATGACGATAATGACATTAGTGTCTATCCGAATGTAGTTGACCGTGGCGACGACATAAATGTTATTGCTCCTTCAGGTTCCACTTATATGATATGCAATCTTGGAGGCAGCGTAGTCGGTCGTGGAAATACGGATAACGGGCGAATCTCAACATCTGCTATGCCATCAGGGATATATATTATAACAGTCAAATCGGAGTCTGAAAACAAATGTGAGAAGATTGTCGTGAGATGACTTCGGTCGCATAATTCAATTTTTACAAGTATATGTTCTGAATTGATTGCCGTCAGATGGTGCGCTGTCCGGACTGCGCATTCAAAAGTCAGAAGGAGAAATGTAAATGGCTGTACGAACGATGAGACTTTTGAATGCTGCCGGAAAGGCAATGCAAGCGAGGGTAAGGATAGCTTGCCCTTGCTTTGCGGAGCGCAACCGGCTTTATCCAAAAAGCGTTCGGGATGATGACATCGGCACAGATGGCATATGAGTGATTTTATTGTATAGTTTATTTTGAACATCCGCTTATATTATATTATTGGTGTCCGTAAATGCAGACGGACACCAATAATTGTTTCCGGAGGCTGCGTTAAAATATACAAAAAAGTCCGTATTTCCTTTTTTTTATATACTTTTGTAGGTATATGGTGCACGCTTGCATTTTAGTTATAAACTAAGTATATTTTCCTGTTATAATTTTCAGCTGGTAATAAATGAAAAGATTGTCTCTATTCATCATTATATATACAGTGCCATTTGTCGCTGTGTTTTCACAGATACGTCGGAATTCAGTCTATCAGACTTATATAGATTTGTATAAGGATCTTGCTATTGAAGAGATGGTCCGGCATAAAATACCTGCCAGTATAACGCTTGCGCAAGGACTGCTTGAAAGCGCAGCCGGGCGCAGTGAGCTTGCGCGTAAGGGCAACAACCATTTTGGCATAAAATGTCATGGCTGGACCGGGCGTCGGGTATATTACGATGATGATGAGAGAAACGAGTGTTTCAGAGCCTATGACAATGTGTCTCAAAGTTTTGAGGACCATAGTATGTTCTTGTCAAAACAGAACCGTTACTCCAGATTGTTCAGACTTTCAATGACTGATTATAAGGGATGGGCGCGTGGATTAAAGGCATGCGGATATGCCACAAATCCCAGGTATGCTGACAAGTTGATAGAAATTATCGAACTGTATGAATTGTATAAGTTTGATAACAAGAAGCATTATGACAAGTTTATCTCAAAACACAGAGCGGAAAGCGAGGTCTCCGAACGGTTGCATCCTATATACAAATATAATAAGAATTATTATGTTATAGCCCGTGCCGGCGACACGTTCAAATCAATCGGTAAAGAGATAAATATCTCATACAAGAAAATCGCAAAGTATAATGAGCGTGATCGGGATGACAAACTTGTACCCGGAGAGGTCATATTTTTGAAAGAGAAACAGAAAAGGGCGGACAAAGCCTTTAAAAACCGTTTCCATATAGTCAAGGCAGGAGAAAGTATGTATTCTATTTCACAGTACTATGGCATCAGGCTTAAATATCTGTACAAGAAAAATAATCTTACAGATGATTATGAGATTAAGGTAGGTGACAAATTGCTTGTCTATTGATTTTACTACAACCTTGCCATTGGCTGATACTTAAATGGCGTGTCTGGCGGATTGATGGTGACGGTTCTGTGTGGTGCGGGATAATCAGGCATGGATTGTCTGTGTCTGTAACTGGTGACCGGTGAAACTTTTTCTTATAAAAATAATGCCAATGCTTCATACAGGCATGGAGTTTGCTATATGGTAATAGAATTGACAGTTAAATTGACAAAAAGGAGGAGTGATTATGGCATTCATTGATTATTATAAAATATTGGGTGTCGATAAAAATATTGATCAAAAGGATGTGAGAGAGGCTTACCGTAAAAGGGCAAAGCAATTTCATCCTGATTTGCACCCTAATGACCCTAAGGCAAAGGCAAAGTTCCAAGCTCTTAATGAAGCCTATGATGTGATAGGAGATCCGGAAAAGAGGAAGAAATACGATCAGTATGGAGAGAAATGGAAGGAGGCGGATGCCTTTAACAGAAGTGGAGGCGATAGTGGAAAAGGTGGGTTCTATTGGGATAATGATGTGAATTCGCCTTTCGGAGACTTCAACTTCAGCTCTTTCGGTAACGGACAGAGATTCTCCGACTTTTTCCAGGACCTTTTCGGACAGGGCTCACGTACAAGAAGGACTTCAAAAAGTACGCAACATTCTGGAGAGATGAACGCAACTGTTAATATTGACCTTTATACCGCGCTTTTGGGAGGAGAGGTCATAATACAGCTCGGTAACGGAGATAAGGTTAAGTTAAAGGTGAAACCTGAGACTCAGAATAACACGAAAGTGCGTCTAAGGGGAAAAGGATATAGTAGGGGAGACGGCTCTTTTGGAGACCTTATTATTACATATAATGTCGTTTTACCACAGAATCTCAGCGAACATCAAAAGGATCTAATAAAACAGATGCGTGACAACCGGGTATAAGCCAATGACCGGTCTCCGATGTAATATATGACTTACAATATTCATTTCATAACAGTTGGTATTAGCTAAAAGGCTTTTACAGGTTTGTAATTACCGGATACCGGTAAACTGTTGAAAGGCATCTTGGCTGACACCATTAGTGTAAATGGATGTTAAATAGTGTAATATTTACAATTATGTTTTGCTTTTAAATGGAAATAAATTACTTTTGCAGAAAAATAAAATATGTTTGAAAAAGAGGCATACAACAGATTGGTGCGGAATGGAGTCAAGCCTTCTGTACAGCGCATGGCGATAATGCAGTATCTGCTGGATCACAGAACGCATCCTACGGTGGAAGATGTCTACAAGGATTTGTATCAGAAAATTCCTACACTGAGTCGCACTACGGTGTATAATACATTGCGTTTGTTGTCAGAAAACAATGCGGCTCAGATGATAACCATAGACGAGCACCGGGTATGTTATGACGGTGAGACAAAGCCTCACGTCCATTTCTACTGCAAGAAGTGTAAGTCTATCATGGATTTGGAATCTCAGGATATGGCTGAATTCAAGGCAGAAACTTGCGGACATCGGGTCGACAGCGTTCAGGTTTATTATAAAGGCGTATGTTCCGAATGTTTGAAAAAAGAAGACAATGATTGATTACAATAACATTAACAGAATTTAAAAAGCAGTATTAATTATGAAGAAAAAATTTGTTTGTACGGTTTGTGGATATATCCATGAAGGTACTGAGGCTCCTGAAGTTTGTCCGTTATGCAAGGCTCCAAAATCAAAATTCAAGGAGTTGGATGAGTCTGATAAGGCTGAATTCGCAACAGTTCACACATTAGGAGCAGCCCGTAAGGAAGACGCCAATGAAGAAATGATAAAGGATTTGAACAATCATTTCAACGGAGAATGTTGTGAGGTGGGCATGTATCTGGCTATGAGCCGTCAGGCTGATAGGGAAGGTTATCCTGAGATAGCTGAAGCGTTCAAGCGTTACGCATTTGAGGAGGCTGAGCACGCAAGTAAATTCGCAGAGTTGTTGGGTGATGTTCTGAAAGACACAAAGAGCAATCTTGAGGCTCGTATAGCAGCTGAGCGTGGAGCATGCGAAGACAAGTTCCGCATTGCCAAGAATGCTAAAGCAGCCGGAATGGATGCAACTCATGACACAGTACATGAGATGGCAAAGGACGAAGCACGCCACTGCGCCGGATTCATGGGACTGTATAAGAGATATTTCGAGAAATAAATATTTGTCAGATTTATTACTGTCCGCAAATAAATCTTTTCAAGTGAAATAATAATGGCTGGTTTCCGGTAATGGAAATCAGCCTTTTTTATTGTTGCAAACGTACACCGATGGTTTTGTTTTCCACCATTATATCAATCCCATGTGTATAATTTGACATAAAAAAATATGCGACCATAAAATATTATGAGTCGCATATTATCTATTATTTTACATTTTCTTATGTTATGCTTCGGCCGGAGTTTCTTCCGTTGCTGCTTCAGCCTCAGCCTTTGCAGCTGCCTGAGCGGCTTTCTTCTCTGCCACTTTCTTTGCTATAGCCTCATTCACTTTCTTTTCTGCGTCAAGCTCTTTTGCTGCTGCGTCCTTCTTGCTCTGCTCCTCTTTCTGACGTATAGCATCGTTTGTCTTCTGTTTGTCTGCTTTCCAAGCTTCAAATTTTGCCTGTGCTGCAGCCTCGTCGAAAGCACCTTTCTTAACGCCGCCACGAAGGTGTTTCATAAGATACACTCCTTCTGACTTCAAGATGTTGCGTACAGTGTCTGTCGGCTGTGCTCCAACCTCAACCCAGTAAAGTGCGCGATCAAAATCCAAATCAACTGTAGCCGGATTGGTGTTAGGGTTGTAAGTACCAATTTTCTCAGTAAATCTACCATCACGTGGTGCTCTTGAATCAGCGATGACGATGCGGTAGAAAGCATAACTCTTACGTCCGCCACGCTGCAATCTGATTTTTGTTGCCATTATAATTATTTTTATGTTTGTACTAATGCTATCAACTCGTGATAGCGGCTGCAAATTTACACCATTTATATTTAACATTGCAGTATGCAATGCCAATTTTATAAATTATTAACTATACCGTTTCAAAAAGTGTTAGAATAAATAAAAAGAAAACAGTGCTCCTGTAAGCCGGGTTCTGTTCCGTTCGTAAAAACGGCATCTGTCATTTATCTAGTCCATAAGTCGCCTCATGGATCAAGCGTTCTACCCTCCGTCGCCAAAATAACTTTGTCAGACGGGCAATCTTCAAACGACGGTATACGCGAACTTGCAGTTTCCAGGAGGCACAGCCCGATAGTCACCCATCGGCTGGTAGTCTCTTACACTACCTTCTCACCCTTGCCTTATGATAATTAATCATCTGTCAGGCGGTTATTTTCTTCTGCCTTACCCTGCTGTTGCCAACAGCTTCTATTTTCAGAAGTGGAATGCCCTACACTGTCCGGACTTTCCTCCCGCATCGAGTTGATGCCGGCGACAGACCGGAGCACTGTTTTCATTCTGCAAAGTTAACAAATAAGTGTGTTATTATAAAAGAAAATGTCACAAAGTTTCATAGCCGAGATGTCATCGGAGTGTCTGTAAGCACTGTCTCATGCGTGATTCTGTTCACTGTCATTTTTCTTGCGCGTCCCTCATCGGCAGGCTGCTCTTCATCATTCATGTCGATAAGAAGCCCTCATCTTACAGTCTACGTTAGCTGAAAAAATCAGTCCGCATTGCCTGTTTAGAGACATTGCGGACTGTTCTTAGCTTCCATATGCCTGCAATAAAAGGTCTATGGATATAATTTGAGTACCTTATAATATATGATTAATTCCGAGGATGTAAAGCATCAGGTATCCTAATGACATACCAATCACACCTATTGTAAGTCCTATTTTTACCATTTCATTTTGTTTTACGAGTCCCGTTGAGTGGGCAATTGCATTAGGTGGAGTGCTTATCGGGAGTGACATTGCCATGGATGCTGCGATTGCAATACCTATAAGTACGGTTGGAGTTCCGCCAATACTGTCAAGAGACGGTCCCATACCTTTGCATACTACAGCCAGAATAGGTACAAGAAGAGCTGCCGTGGCTGTATTTGAAATGAAGTTGGATAAGATGTAGCATATCAGTCCCGATGTAATCAATATTGCGACAGCAGACCATGAACCGAACGGAATGCTTTTGATTACGTTTTCAGCTAAGCCGGACTCATTAAGTGCAAGTCCAAGAGCGAAACCTCCGGCAACCATCCAAATAACACTCCAGTTTATTTCCTGTAAGTCGCGTGCTTTCACTACTCCGGTGAATGCAAATATTGCAATAGGAACCATTGCTACCGTATTGGCTCCGACACCCGTCCATCTGTCAAGAACCCACAGCAAGACTGTCAGGATAAAAGTAACGGCGACGACAATCGTGCGCCAGTTGTGTTTCACTTCTCCTTCTATTTCCAGATGGATGGTTTTCTTTTTGAAAGGGAAGAATGTTTTCAGTAAGTACCATCCGATTACAAGAAGTATAAGTGCAAATGGCGTCATTACCATCATCCAGTCTCCGAAGCCTAATCCCATGTTAAGTCCGTTCGGGTCATTCAGATACTTTATTGCAATGGCGTTCGGAGGTGTTCCTATTATTGTTCCCATGCCACCGATATTTGCCGCCACAGGAATGGCAAGAGTCAGTGCTACACGTCCTTTGCCTTCCGGAGGAAGGGCTTTGAATACAGGGGTCAGGAATGTAAGCATCATTGCTGCTGTTGCAGTATTGCTGACAAACATGGAAAATATACCTGTTATGAGCACAAAGCCCAATAACACGTTTTCGCTTTTTGTGCCGAACGGTTTTAACAGTGTGCGTGCCAGCAAAACATCAAGTCCTGATTTTGTGGCGGCTATGGCAAGAATGAATCCGCCCAAGAACAGTATTATTATCGGGTCTGCAAACGTTGCCATAAGTGCTTTGTGATCCAATAATTCACTTTTGTCTATATCTGATATGAGAAACCTGAATGCGTTGTCTGATGTTGCCAAAAGGAGGATGCCTATTAATGAAACGGACGTCGCCCACGACGATATCGCCTCCGTTACCCACATAATGGTCGCGAATGCAAAGATTGCGATTATACGTCTTTGAATTACGGTCAGACCGTCAATGCCGAAGGCATCGAGCGGCATGTTCCATATTATTACCGTTACTATGACGGCGATTGCAAACAATATAGCTTTCTTGATTCTAAAGCTACCGTCAAGAGTGTACCTTTTTTCTACTGCCATGTTGTTGGTTTTTTAATTAGGTTTAAAAATATATTTATAGACTACACAAAGGTATACAAAAAAGCCATTATAAAAAATTTTTTTCACCTTATTTTTGATATTGTCATATTATAATGCCTTATTGCCTCGCAAACAGTATAAACAAAAGCATTTCATGCCACTCAGGCAGTAAGAATGAAAGGAAGTATGTAAAATGAAAGCAGGAAGAAAACCTCTATCGTTCCCTTCCTGCTTTCATTGACATTTTATTTTATATCTGTTGATTGTCTCCTTACTCTATTTAAACAGTTGCCTGTTTCTTTTTTCTGATATATTTCACTATAAGATATATTATTACCGCCGCAATGAATATGGAGACAGTTACCCATGAAATGACATTACCGTATTCATTTATCTTCTCGTTCAGCTGCTCTTCCGGAACTATTGCATGAAGATACCATCCTAAAGTTGCGAGCACGCAGTTCCAGCAGCCTGCTCCTATTGTAGTGTACAATAAGAATTTCCAGAAGTTCATCTTTGCCAGTCCGGCAGGAAGTGAAATCAGCTGTCTTATCACGGGAAGCATGCGCCCGGTAAGTGTCGCCACCGCACCGTGGTCGGCAAAATATTTTTCGCTCCTCTCCATTTTCTCCTTACTGAGCATGCAAAGTTTTCCCCATCTGCTTTCTACAAATCGGTATATTATAGGACGTCCCAGATAATAAGCCAGGACATAGTTCGCAATGGCTCCCAAGTCTGCTCCGATGGTTGCAAACAAGATGACGAGAACAATATTCAATTCACCTGCGGCGGCGTGATATGCGGCGGGTGCGACAACGATTTCTGAAGGAAAAGGAATAAAGGTACTTTCTATAAACATTAGAAAAAGAATCGCACCGTAATTGAGATTGTCCAATAGTGTGGAGATAATGTTCATTTTCTTCTTTCATTTAAGTTTGTTATACATATAATTATAATACTCGTTTACATCAAGTTCTCTTGGGAACAGAAAGCCAAGTACATTACGTGCCTCGTCCGCCTCCTCGTCGCATGCTTTCTTAAGGTTTTCAAGAAATTCCTTCTTTTTGTCCAGCTGATGGCAGCAAAGCGCAAGATAAGATAATCCCTTCTTATCCGTATCGGCTCTGAAAGCCGGTGCCGCCTTGAACATTTTGTATGCTATGTTTATATATCCACAGTCAAATGCGGACATTGCAATGTAAAGAAAGATTCTTCTTGAGAAGTCCGAGTCATGTATTGCGGCACGGAAACAAGCCTGAGCCTCAGGCAGACAGTCATGCTCAAGATATATGTGTCCGCGTAGAACTTTCGTCTCATTCTTGTTGGAAAAAGGATTGTTCTCGGCTTTCTTGACGTATTCCAGAGCCTCTTCCTTTTTCCCTATGGAAGAAAGAGTGAGCGCAAGTTCCTGAAATATTTCTATTATGTCAGACTCATTATTCCCGATTTTGCTCTCCGCCTGTCTGTATGCGGCTATGGCTTCCTCGGGGCGTGCGAGATTTATGAGTGTATTTCCCTGAAGGATGTACCCGCTGTGGTTCTCCGGACAAAGATGTGTGAATCTTCTGTAATATTCAAGTGCCTCGTCGTATTTGCCCAACCTGAAAAGCGCATTCGCTTTATTCAGCAGAGCCTCGTCGTCATCAGGGTTTATTGCTATGGCATATTCGCTGCTCGTTATTGAGTCGTCTATCTTTTCGTGCATCATCTGCGCTGAGGCAAGCCTGTTCCACAAATGGTTGGAATAAGGGTCCTCATTCAGCATGTTTTCAAAAATGAGCTCGCTCGTATCGTAATTGCCTTGCCCTAAGGCAATGCGTCCTTTCAGTTCTTTATAGTCCGGCAGATCCTCATCGTCAGACATTTCCATCCATTTCTCAGCCAGATCATATTTCTCGTAGTCTACAAATATTGTAGCCACATCAAGTATGAAGTCGGCTATGTCGTCCTCGTCCACATGTGTCATGCGTTCCTTCAGGTAGTTGTCTGCCTGTGAAGCCCTGCCGTCAACAATCATTATCTCGGCAATAAGATAGAAATAGTCAAGGTCGCTTTTGTCACATACCATATCGGCATACTTCTCTGCGAGTGCGCGGTCATGTTCCTCAAGCAATGCTATTCTGGCACGGAATATGACAGGCATTGTTGAGTTCGGGAAGAGTTTTATGGCATATTCCACAGCTTCGATAGCCTGAGAGATATTGCCTTTCTCATAATAGAACTCGGCAATATCTGTCAGTTCCTCAGATTCCATATATATGTCTTCATTTACGAGTCTGGCTTCCTCGTATTTCTTTATGATGTTTCTGAAGCTTATGCTGTCAAAGTCCTTTTCGCCGTATGCCATCATTTGTTCTGTTTGGCCCAGGTGTCTTTTAATCCTACAGTCTTGTTGAACACTGGTGTGTCTGCTGTAGATTCAGGGTCAGCCATGAAATATCCGATGCGCTGGAACTGGAGATACTCTCCCGGCTTGCGCTCGGCAGCATAGTTCTCAACGAAACAGTTGGCGTTTATTTTCATGCTCTCAGGATTAAGCAGTTCTCTGAAGTCACGCTCGTCAGCCGATGGGTTCTCCACGCTGAACAGTCTGTCGTATATGCGTACGGTAGCCTTCTTGCAATGGTCGGCAGACACCCAATGCAGAGTGCCTTTCACTTTGCGGTTTGCCCCTTCGCGTCCGCTTTTCGATTCCGGGTCATATTCTGCCTGTATCTCGACGATATTGCCGTCTGCATCCTTTGTGCATCCGGTGCATTTTACGATGTATGCGTTTTTGAGTCTTACTTCCTTGCCCGGTGACATTCTGAAGAATTTCTTCGGAGCGTCCTCCATGAAGTCATCGCGTTCTATCCACAGCTGCTTCGAGAAAGTGATGCTGTGTGTGCCGTCTGCCTCATTTTCCGGATTGTTTATGGCAGTCATTTCCTCTGTCATGCCGTCCGGATAATTGGTTATGACGAGTTTTACGGGATTGACCACAGCCGAAACCCTTATCGCGCGTCTGTTGAGGTCTTCACGTACGGCAGCCTCAAGCAGCGCCATGTCGTTAAGGGCGTCAAACTTTGTGTATCCTATGGAGTAGATGAACTTGCGTATGCTCTCCGGAGAATACCCCCTGCGTCTCATTCCGCACAGAGTGGGCATGCGCGGATCGTCCCATCCGCTCACCTTCTTCTCGTTGACCAGAGCGAGCAGCTTGCGCTTGCTCATCACTGTATAGGTAAGGTTCAGACGGTTGAACTCAATCTGTCTTGGTCTGAAATCGCTGATATTTTCAGTCTCACCGTTCATTTCTTTCAGAAAATCTATGAACTTGTCATAGAGCGGGCGGTGCGGCACGAACTCCAGTGTACAGATGGAGTGGGTTACACCTTCAAAATAGTCGCTTTGTCCGTGTGCGAAATCATACATCGGATATGCATGCCATTTTGTTCCCGTACGGTGGTGCGGCGTATGTATTATGCGATACATTATCGGGTCGCGGAAGTGCATGTTCGGGTTAGCCATGTCGAGTTTTGCCCTTAACACCATGCTTCCCTCGTCAGCCTCGGGTGTGTTCATTTTCTCAAACAGAGCCAGACTCTCCTCTATAGGACGGTCTCTGTAGGGTGACGGTCTGCCCGGTGTGGTAGGCGTGCCTTTCTGTTCGGCAATCTGTTCGGAAGTCTGCTCGTCTATATATGCATCGCCTTTGATAAGAAACTATTTCTCAAAAACCGCAT
>OGXH01000731.1_pt1 | contig 23897 bp, 28 predicted proteins | sample 1576241 | NCBI WGS metagenome assembly OGXH01 (sample SAMEA3541529, study PRJEB24748) | human gut metagenome | biome: human gut; feature: human-associated habitat; material: faeces | place: China | collected 2012
AAGGATGCAGACAGCCTGACTTTATTGCAGGGTGATGTGCGGTTTCATCAGGTTGTATTCGGATATACGGAAGAACATAAAATATTGGATGGCATCAGTCTGTTTGCAAAGCCGGGACAGAAGATCGCTTTTGTGGGCTCGACGGGCGCAGGAAAGACGACGATCATCAACCTGATCAACCGGTTTTACGAAATTCAGAGCGGGACGATCACTTACGACGGTATCGATATTCGCAGAATCAAAAAGGATGACTTGAGAAAATCGCTGTCGATGGTGATTCAGGATACCCATTTGTTTACCGGAACGATCGCAGATAATATCCGTTACGGACGGCTTAATGCAACAGAGGATGAGGTCAGGGCGGCTGCGAAAATCGCGAATGTGGACTCCTTTATCCGTCGTCTGCCCAAGGGGTATGACACGATACTGCACAGCGACGGCAGCAATCTATCCCAGGGACAGAGACAGCTGCTTGCGATTGCCCGGGCAGCAATTTCCCGGCCGCCGGTGCTGATTCTGGATGAAGCCACCAGCTCCATCGACACGAGAACGGAGCGGCTGATCGAAAAAGGCATGGATCGCCTGATGGAAAACCGTACCGTTTTTGTCATCGCACATCGGCTTTCAACGGTGCGAAACTCAAAGGCAATTCTTGTGCTGGAAAAGGGCACGATCATCGAGCGCGGAGACCATGAGGAGCTGCTGGGGCAAAAGGGCCGCTACTATCAGCTGTATACCGGACAGTTTGAACTGGAGTAATGCCTACGGTGCCGGTTGCACGTGTTGCAGTTTCTCTGCGCGCACTTGACACAAACTTGACATGCGCAAAAAGCGTGCGCAGAAATGAGGGAATATATGGAAAAAGATATCAGACAAAGTCTGCAGGAGCATATTTTCAGACTGGAAAACCGGCGCAGGGAACTGATGCGTCCGGAATATTTACGGCTGGGGCTGACGATCGGGCAGGGACAGCCGCGGATTTTGATGTACCTTTTGACAGAAGACGGCTGCAGTCAGCGGGAAATTGCAGAGAACTGTCACCTCGATGTGACGACGCTCTCGCGCACGCTGGACCGGCTGGCGGAAAAAGGGCTTCTGGAGCGGCGCATCAATCCACAGTCGCGTCGGGAGTGCCAGATCTTTCTGACAGAGGAGGGAAGGGAGACGGCAGCAGAGGTCTGCAGCTGCTTTCGCGAAACGGAAAAAAAGATGTGCAGCGGGCTGACTGAAAAAGAACTGAAAGCGCTGGATGCCGGAATCTGCCGGATGCTGGAAAATTTGACCGAAGCCTGAAGCAAACTGGAATCTTAATAAAAAGTTTATACACATATCCGCCGCCAATGTTTTACAAGGCGGCGGATTTATGATATCCTGAGAGCAGATGCGAATTTAGGGCAATCGGAATGAATTGGAGCAGGATATGAGCGACAAACAGGATTTTTCGGAAATTGGAGACAGAATCAAGGATGCAGTACAGGATGCGGTAAATTCAGGTGACTTCGGACAACTAAACCATGTCATCAATGATTCCGTAAACGGAGCGCTGGATGAGGTGCGCTGGCAGGTCAATCAGGCGCACGAACGGGTTTATAAGCGAACGGACAAAACCGTGGAATACAAATCCGCCAAGCGCAGTATCGCTTCTTCCTACAGCACATCGCAGTCGCCATACAGACGACAGATGGAGCAGAAGCAGCGTTATACGACGGCGAAGCAGTATCAGCGCCCGGACGGCACGGTCGTTTATAAGAACACGATCAACGTGCCGCAGATTTTTGTAAAAAAGGGTAAAGTCAGTGGTGTTTTACTGAGCGTATTTGGAGGGATCGGGCTTGGAACCTTCGGGCTGACCGCACTGATCATGGCGATCATTTGGGCAGCAACCTCCAGCGCGTCTCTGGGTGGGATGACCATATTGTTCGGTCTTATGGCAGCAGCCTGCGGAGGTGTATTAAAACGCGGCGGAGGACTCTGCAAACGGCTTGGAAGAGCAGAACGATATCTGAAGCTTGCAGGGGAGGAAATGTATATCCGAATTTCTGAGCTTTCTGAAAAAACCGGATGGACTCCAAAGAAGCTGGGACGGGATATTCGGACGATGATCGAGAGTGGCATGTTCCCGGAAGGACACATGGATGAGAAAAACGATATTTTTGTCATCGATGACGAGACATGGGAGCAGTATCTTGAGGAAAAAGAAGAATATGAACAGCAACTTGCGGAGAAAAAACGCAAAGAGCTGACAGCGGACGTCGGGCAAAGTGCTGGCGGAGCAAACCGTGCAGATGGCAAGGCTGCCGGACAGAACCAGACAGCTGATGGTGCAGCGGCCCACAGTGAGGAAGCGCTGACAAAAGAGGCGCAGATCGAAAAAGACGGCCAGGCCTACATGGAGCGGCTTCGGGAGTTAAACATCCAGATCCCGGGAGAGGTGATTTCCAACAAGCTTTACAAGCTGGATTACCTGCTGAAAAGAATTTTTCAGACGCTTCGGGAGCATCCGGAGAAGAGCGACCAGATGCGGCGATTTATGGAGTATTATCTTCCTACGACGGTCAAGCTTGTGGAATCCTATGCAGAATTTGACAGCGCCGGGGTTGAGGGCGAGAACATCCGCACCGCTAAGGAAGAGATCGAAAAGACGATGGATACGATTAACGAAGCGTTTGAAAAGCTTCTGGACGATCTGTATCAGAACGCGGCATTTGAAGCGTCAGCAGATGCAAGGGTGCTGAAAACAGTGCTGGCGCAGGACGGGTATATGAAGAGTGATTTTGAAAAACAGGAGGAGTAACCGATGAACGAAGATATGGAAAAGATGCTGCAGGAAGCGCCTGCACCGACCCTGACTCTGGAGCCTTTTACAGAGGAAAAGGAAGAACCGGCAGTTGTGGAAAAAGAAGAAGCGGTGCAGCCGGTTGATGAAAAAGAAAAAATAAAGGCGATTTTAACTCCCCAGGAACAGAAGCAGGTGGATGCCTTTGTCAAGCAGATTGACATCACGAATTCCCAGATGGTGCTGCAGTATGGCGCAAGCTCCCAGAAGAAGATCGCAGATTTTTCAGAATCAGCTCTGGGCAACGTCCGGACAAAGGATCTTGGCGAGATCGGCAACGAGCTGACCGCCGTTGTGAACGAATTAAAGAGCATCGAGGACGGTGACGAGGAAAAGGGCTTCCTCGGACTGTTCAAAAAAGGCGGCAATAAGATCGCAAATATGAAAGCAAAATATGCCAAAGCAGAAGTTAATGTGGATAAAATTTGTAAGGTGCTGGAAGGACACCAGATTCAGCTGCTGAAGGATGCGGCAATGCTGGATCAGATGTATCAGCTGAATCTCACCTATTATAAAGAGCTTTCCATGTACATCCTTGCCGGAAAAGAAAAGATCCAGCAGGTAAAGGAGCAGGAGCTTCCGGAACTGATCAAACGCGCAGAAGAAAGCGGACTGCCGGAGGACACGCAGAAGGCGAAGGATCTGGCAGAGCTGTGCAATCGTTTTGAGAAAAAGATTTACGACCTGGAGCTGACGCGGACAATTTCCATGCAGATGGCGCCCCAGATCAGACTGATCCAGAGCAACGATACTGCAATGTCTGAAAAGATCCAGTCCACGCTGGTCAATACGATTCCGCTCTGGAAGAGCCAGATGGTGCTGACGATTGGTGTCGAGCACTCTGCGCAGGCAGCCAAGGCACAGCGTGAAGTGACGGATATGACCAATACCCTGCTGAAAAAGAATGCGGAAACCTTAAAGCTTGCAACCGTTGAGACGGCAAAAGAGTCTGAACGCGGTATCGTAGATATTGAAACGTTAAAGCAGACGAACGAAACCCTGATCTCCACGCTGGATGAAGTGCTGCAGATTCAGGAAGATGGCAGAAACAAACGCCGCGAAGCGGAAGCAGAGCTGACACAGATCGAAACAACCATGCGCAACAAACTGATGGAGATGAGCAGAACGAAACAATAGAATGCGCGCTCTGTGAGCATTCCATTGCCGGAAATAAAGGAAAGGTCAGGTGACTGTTTGGGAATCCGAAAAAAACTGAAAGAAAAGCTGAAGGAGGCGCTGCAGGCAGTGCTGCCCATCATCGGGCTGGTGCTGCTGCTATCCTTTACGATTGCGCCGATTTCTCCGAGTATTTTGCTGTGTTTTCTGATCGGAGGGATATTGCTGATCGCCGGAATCGTGTTTTTCACGCTTGGCGCGGAGCTTGCAATGTCCCCGATGGGAGAACGGGTCGGCACGGCGATGACACAGTCCAAAAAGCTGTGGGTCGTTGTGGCGCTGTCTTTTTTGCTGGGCTTTATTATTACAATATCTGAACCGGATCTGCAGGTGCTTGCACAGCAGGTTCCGGCTGTTCCGAATCTGACATTGATTCTCGCAGTTGCCTGCGGAGTCGGTGTGTTTCTTGTGGTGGCGCTTCTCCGTATGCTGTTCAGCATCGCGCTGCCCCCTTTGCTTGTCTGCTTCTATGCGGTGATTTTTATTCTCGCGTTTTTTGTTCCCAAAGAATTTTTGAGTGTAGCCTTCGATTCCGGCGGTGTGACCACGGGACCGATGACGGTGCCGTTTATTATGGCGCTGGGCGTTGGTATTTCTGCAACGCGAAGCGACCGCCATGCAGCGGATGACAGCTTCGGTCTGGTTGCGCTGTGTTCGATCGGTCCGATCCTGGCAGTCATGATGTTGGGGTTGATTTACAATCCGGACAGCGCGGCGTATACGCCTCCTGTAATCCCGGAAATCACAGATTCAAAGCAGTTGTGGAACCTGTTTGCGGTAGAGCTTCCTACATATATGAAAGAAATCGCACTGTCCCTGCTTCCGATCGTGCTGTTTTTTGCAGTGTTCCAGGCATTGATCCTGAAGCTTTCGGGCAGAAACCTGACGAGAATCCTGATCGGTCTGGTTTATACCTATATCGGTCTGGTGCTGTTTTTGACCGGCGTAAACGTCGGCTTTATGCCGGCGGGCAACTATCTGGGACAGGTGTTGGCGGGGCTTTCCCATCCGTGGGTAATTGTGCCGATTGCGATGGTGATGGGTTACTTCATCGTAAAAGCGGAGCCTGCCGTTTATGTCCTGAACAAACAGGTTGAAGAAATCACGGACGGTGCGATCCCGGCGCGTGCAATGGGTACGGCGCTTTCCGCAGGTGTGGCGATCTCCCTCGGAATTGCGATGATCCGCGTGCTGACCGGCATTTCAATTCTCTGGATTCTAATTCCGGGCTATACGATCGCCCTTGTGATCTCGTTTTTTGTACCGAAAATCTATACGGCGATCGCATTTGACTCCGGCGGTGTTGCTTCCGGACCCATGACGGCGGCATTTCTGTTACCACTGGCACAGGGGGCGTGTGTGGCGCTCGGCGGTAACATCGTAACGGATGCGTTTGGCGTAGTAGCGATGGTTGCGATGACGCCGCTTATCACGATTCAGGTGATGGGGCTGTATTCCAAACTGGCAGAAAAGAAAAAGACAGCAGCGGTTCCTGCGCCTGCCTATGCCTTCGACCTGCTGGATGACGATGCAATCATCGAGCTGTAATACGCGCGGGGAGCGCGTATTACAGCGATGGCAGCACGGAGAGGCAGGAAGGAAGCAGAGGATATAGGAGCGCCGTGCTGCAGAGAATATACGCAGCGCAACGCTGCGGAATGTGAGGATAAATGAGCGAATTATATTTAATGGTTACGATCAGTGACCGGAATTTTCACCGCCGGCTTCTGGCGTTTTATAAAGAATACGGCGTGACTGTGACGATGGTGACGTTGGGAAGGGGAACGGCGACGAGCGAGGTGCTGGATTCCTTCGGTCTGGAAGCGGCGGAAAAAGCAATCCAGTTTGCATTCGTGACAGGCAGAGAATGGAAGGAAATCCGCAGCGGGCTGGAAAAGCGGCTGAAAATTGATATCCCCGGAACCGGAATCGCCTTTGTGATTCCAGTCAGCAGCATCGGCGGCAAGAAGCAGCTGCAGTTTCTGACGGAAGGGCGTGGATTTGAAAAAGGAGAGGAAAGCACATTGAAGGACACAAAGTATGAACTTCTGGTAGTGGTGGCGAATCAGGGCTACACGGAATATATCATGGAAGCGGCGCACAGCGCGAACGCGGCGGGCGGAACGGTCATTCATGCAAAGGGAACCGGCATGCAGAAAGCGGAGCAGTTCCTCGGCTTTTCCCTTGCAACCGAAAAAGAGATGATCCTGATTGTCGTCAAGAACTGTGACAAAAATGCAATTATGAAAGCGATCATGGAAAAGGCGGGGCTGGAAAGCAAGGCAAAGTCGATCGTCTTTTCGCTTCCAGTGACGGAAACTGCCGGAATGCGGCTGGTGGAAGACGAATAAAAGAAACTTTAAACCTGCCCTGGATAGTAAGTTTGCACAGAAAAATGGTCTGGGTTTTGTATGATATATTTACAAAAGAAAATTGACAAAGCGAAGAAATTACAGTAAAATATCGATTAGTTGTAGGGAAGAATAAGAGAAGGGGGCTCTCTTTCTCTAAGAATGAATTTACAATTTTGAGAAGAGAGTGTTGCAACACGCGATGCCGTTGTGTACAATAGAACGGTGAGCCCATAAGTCAATTCATGACAAGATGATTTACGAAACAACAATGGAGGGAAAGAAATGACGAAGGCACAAATTCTGAAAAAGGAAATTTTAAGTCAGTACAGAAGTGTAAGACAGTTTGCGATGGATATGCAGATTCCTTACAGCACATTGGTAACGGCGCTGGAGAGAGGCATCGATGGCATGGCATATGGCACCGTAATCAAAATGTGCAATAAGCTGAACTTAAATCCAGTGGACTTCAGCTCTTTGGAAAGAGACACCACCATCAGCGAGCAGCTGCTGGAGAACCGTGTCATGCAGGCATATGTAAAGCTGAACCAGGAAGGACGTGACAAGGTCATGGATCTGATGGAAGACTTTGGGCAGATTAAAAAATACAAAGCGAAATAATCGCTGACAAAGCAGGAGACAAAGTATGCACTATGATTATCTGATTGCAGGAGCTGGGCTCTTCGGCGCTGTATTTGCACATGAGATGCACAAACAGGGACGTAAGGTTCTGGTAGTGGAGAAGAGAGATCATATTGCCGGGAATATTTATACGGAAAAGGTTATGGGCATCAACGTACATCGGTATGGTGCCCATATTTTTCATACTTCTGATGAAGAAGTTTGGAATTATGTAAACCAGTATGCCCGGTTCAACCACTATGTCAATTCTCCGGTTGCAGTTTATCGGGATGAACTCTATAACCTTCCTTTTAATATGAACACATTCAGCCGGATGTGGAATATTAAGACGCCGAAAGAGGCGAAGGAAATCATCGCAAAGCAGACCGGGGAGTTTGCCGGGATTACGCCGCAGAACCTGGAAGAGCAGGCACTGCAGCTTGCGGGATGCGACGTTTATGAAAAGCTCGTCAAGGGCTATACGGAGAAGCAGTGGGGACGTGACTGCAAAGACCTTCCGGCGTTTATTATCCGCCGCCTGCCACTTCGGTTTACCTATGATAACAACTATTTTAATGACCGTTTTCAGGGAATCCCCGAGGGTGGTTATACGCAGATTGTTGAGAAACTGTTGGAAGACATTCCGGTTCTGACCGGTGTTTCCCTTCAGGAATACCAGACAGCCAATGCGGCCAGGACTGCAGACGAACAGGACAGCTGGGACAGACTGCTCTATACCGGTATGATCGACGAGTATTATCATTATCGCCTCGGGACGCTTGAATACCGTTCCCTGCGGTTTGAAACCGAAGAGCTTCCGGAAGAGGATAACTATCAGGGCAACGCAGTTGTCAACTACACGGAACGCGAGGTTCCTTACACCCGCATCATCGAGCACAAGCATTTCGAGTTCCAGACCGGAGAAGGAACCGTCATCACGAGAGAGTATCCTACGACCTGGAAAAAGGGTGACGAACCGTACTATCCGATCAACGATGAGAAAAACGGCGCACTCTATGCACAGTATGCAGAGCTTGCGAAAAAGGAAGCAAATGTCCTGTTCGGCGGACGCCTGGGACAGTACAAATATTATGATATGGATAAAGTTATCCGGAGTGCACTGGACATGGTAAAAGAGGAGCTGGCACGATAAGTCCTTCCTGTGTTTACCGCGCCATTCGCAAAACGCATCTTCGATGCTCGCCGCGCTGGCTGCGCCATCGCTTCTTTTGCTCATAGAGTGGCGCTTCCTTCGTGTCCTGCGTCAGACGAATTTTCATGCAAGCATGAAATTCGCCCGTCGCAGGACACGAGTAAACTGTGTAAAAATGTATTGACGAAAGACCCCAGTCTATGGTATAGTCGAAAGGCAAGATAGATCTGAGGTCTTTTTTTTGTGCGCAAATTTTGAAAGTTTTCAGAAGGCGCGGGCAAGAAGGAGTGACCCAGGCAGACGACCTCATACCGCCGTTTGACGGGATTTTGAGGGAGTGCACGAGAGACGCGCAGAGCGACGGACGGATGTAAAAAGTCGCTGACAGAGCGATCTGGCGGAAGTTTTTTACAGCAGGACGTAAGAAGGCGCGCGAAGAATAAGAGCACGCACGGAGGTGGAAAAATGCGTACAAGAATCACACTGGCATGTACAGAATGCAAACAGCGCAACTATAACACAACCAAGGATAAGAAGGCGCATCCTGACAGAATGGAAACCAAGAAATACTGCAGATTCTGCAAGAAGCACACAACGCACAAAGAGACAAAATAATTGCCGTGATGTGTCCTGAGGGACCGCTGTCGGCGGCGCGTTGCTTTTGAAAGGAGTTTGCAGAGTATGTCAAACGAACAAAAAGTGTCCAAGACGCCTAAGGCACCCAAAGTAAAATTCTTTGACGGTGTCAAAGCCGAGTTCAAGAAGATCATCTGGCCGGATAAGGATACCCTGTTAAAACAGTCCGTTGCTGTCGTATTTGTTTCCATTGTTATGGGCATTATTATTTCGCTCATCGATGTAGCAGCGCAGTACGGTGTCAATTTCTTGACAATGTAAGTGAGGAGATTCTTATGGCAGAAGCAAAATGGTATGTAGCTCATACCTATTCCGGATATGAGAACAAGGTCAAAGCTGACCTGGAAAAAACCATCGAGAACCGGCATTTAGAAGATGAGATCCTGGAAGTTCGCGTCCCCATGCAGGAAGTTGTGGAGATGAAAAACGGTGCGAAAAAGACCGTTCAAAAGAAGCTGTTTCCGGGATACGTTCTTGTAAATATGATTATGAATGATGACACATGGTATGTTGTCCGCAACACCAGAGGTGTGACCGGATTCGTTGGACCGGGGAGCAAGCCTGTTCCGCTGTCTGAAGCCGAGATGAAGCCGCTGGGCATCAAATCGGACAATGTCTCCATCGATTTTACAGAAGGAGATACCATCGTAGTCGTTGCCGGCGCATGGAAAGATACTGTCGGCGCTGTTTACAAGATCGACTATAACAAGCAGACCGTAACCATTAACGTAGAACTGTTCGGCAGGGATACCCCTGTAGAGATCAGCTTCTCGGATACCATAGAGCAGTGAGGTTTCTCCACTCCGCTTCTGACCGTTAAAATGACAGTGGGCGTCTGAAGTCTGATAGTCTGATAGTCTTACCATCTGATGAGGCTTCAATCACTTTTTCTTCTGCTCTCTTTTTTGCATACATTCTCCCTCATTCTCAATATATCGCCATATTTCTATATCCCATATGAAACACAACATATGGTATGCCTTTATGGTATTTGACACAATAAATTGTGCGTGTTACTATATATCTGCTATAAACTTACGGAAACGAGGGATTCATATGAACCACTGGTACGACAATACAATCAGTCAGGGCATCCTGAAAGAAAAATACTATCACAAGGGAGAAAAGACTCCTGATGAATTCATGGACCGGGTGAGCTCCATTTTTGATCCGGAGCTGAAAAAGCGGGTGAGAGGCTACCTGGAAGACACCTCCTTCTGCCCGGCAGGCCGCACCCTTTATGCGGCAGGGGCCAAGGGGAAATTCAAGGTATCCATGTCCAACTGCTACATCCTGCCTTCCCCTGAAGATAACCTGGAATCCATATTCCGGGCCAACTATGAAATCGCCCGTATCTTCTCCTACGGCGGCGGCATCGGTATCAACATTTCCAACCTCCGCCCTAAGGGGAGCGAAGTGAGAAACGTGGCCCGCAGCTCCACCGGTGCCGTTTCCTTCCTGAAAATTTTCAACGTCACCGGCGAAGTCATCAGCCAGAACGGACGGCGGGGCGCTATGATGGTGGGCCTGAACTGCAGCCATCCCGACATTTACGAATTCCTTCATATCAAACAGAACGAAGAAAAGCTGTCCTCCATGAACATCAGCATCCTTTTCACCGATGAATTCATGGAAGCCGTGCGGGACGACAAGGAATATACCCTGAGCTTCACCGTGGAAGCCACCGGCGAAAAAATCGAAAGAACCATCAAAGCCCGCGAATTTTTCAAAGAATTCTGCGAAACTCAGTGGGACTGGGGCGACCCCGGTGCCATCTTCATTGACCGGATGAACAAGAACCACCTCCTGGCAGGCTACGACGAATACAACATTGAAATCACCAATCCCTGCGGCGAATTCGGCGGCAATGCATACAACGCCTGCAACCTGGGCAGCGTGAACCTGTACACCATGATTGACGACAAGTTCAGCGCCCGCCCCGTATTTAACGAAGAACGGTTCAAAAAGACCGTGTACGACGGCATCACCGCCCTGGATGAAATCGTGGACTACGGCTATGAAGCCCAGCCCCTGGATGCCAACAGAACCTGCATCGATGACTGGCGTTCCCTAGGCCTCGGCCTCTTCGGCGTGGCAGACGCCCTCATCGCCATGAAACTCACCTATGGCACCAAAGAAGCCAATGACTTCATGGGCCGCGTCATGAAAACTATGCTCCTCACCGTCCTCCGCTCCTCCTGCGACAGGGCAAAGGAAAAAGGCACCTTCGGCCACTACCGCTGGGAAGCCACAAAGAAATCCCCCATCATGGACATGGTGAAAGACCTGGATCCGGAGCTCTATGAAGACATCCATCAGCATGGCCTTCGGAACGGCACCCTTCTTGCCATCGCTCCCACCGGCACCATCTCCCTCCTCATGGGCAGCTTCTCCGGCGGCTGCGAACCGCTCTACAAGATTTCCTATGAACGCACCACCCACAAAATGGAAGAAGTGCACGGCCATTTCCGGGTCTACGCCCACAGCATCAAAGACCTTCTGGAATACCACCACCTGCCCCTCACCATTTCCGATGAGGAAATCGTGGCCCGCTTCCCCTGGGTCATCGAAAGCCACGACGTCCCCTTCATGAACCGCGTCCGCATGCAGGCAGCCATGCAGAAATACGTGGATAACTCCATCTCCAGCACCGTGAACCTGAAAAACAGTGCCACCCCTGAAGACATCTACCGCATCTACCTCTCCGCCTGGGAAAGCGGCTGCAAAGGAATCACCGTATTTCGCGACGGCTGCCGCAGAGGCAACATCCTGGGCGTAGGCAAGGAAGATAAAAAAGAAATGGAAAAAGAAAAAGTGGAAGGTAAAAAAGAGGACAGTAAGGAAAAAGCTAACATAATAACAATGAAACCTGTAGATAACACCCTGGAATGTCCCAAATGCCACTCCCACCACGTCCACGTAGAAGGCCACTGCAGCACCTGCGAAGAATGCGGCTGGTCCGCCTGCGGACTGTGACAGAAACGCAGCATCCTGCGAAATATAAAAGCCCCGCTCTGCTCTGTGCAGACGGGGCTTTATAGTGGAGAAAAAGGTAAGCATGTAACGCCCCCCTTGCGTCCCCTTTAGGGGAAGAGGGCCGCGTTAGCGGCGAAGGGGTGTACGAGGGAAAGAACCTGAATGATGCTCCATCCTTGTTATACGCCCGGCTGACTTTGCATACACATTGGTAAGGATAGCTCATTTTCCATCATAAAATCAGCCGGTTCATCATCCCAATCAAAAAAAACCCGTCCTCTAATAAGAGGGCGGGGTTTTTCTGTATTGCTGATTCCACAATTAGAATGGTGATAATGTGTTAAAGTAATAAGAAAGAATTATCTTTAGAATATATAAAAAGTCATGCGATTCTGCTATCATATAAATATAGAAAAAGCCTGTAGGAATGTTAAACGATGTGACTCTCATTATATATTATATACATGATTACGAATGTCAATTTTTGATGGAGGATGGGATGAGTTGTATTGGGTTTTGCATAATTGTTTATTTATTTCGGCATTGATAACCTTTTGCCAGGTGTGCGCGGGACAGAGCTTGCAACACGTGTCTTTGATACTTAGATATGACATGGGAAATTATCCAACCAAACCAGGGCAGAATATTATAATAGAAAATTATGTAGACAGAGATAAGGATATTAGCAGAATCGGTGAGAAGGATGCGTGAAGTTTACGAGTTGATTTTCGGCTATTCTAAGAAGCATAATGATTTAACATACAGAGAACAATTTTTACTGGGAGTATTCGCAGATAAAAGCGTGGCATTCTCCGCCATTAATCTCTATTTGAATTTGCCGGGATTTCAAAATTTCTCAGTCAATGATTTCAGGATAAAGACTTTTATTCTTGATTGGGGAAGCCCCTGCTTAAATCAAGCTGATTTCTCTTGCGAGGATGTTTTTGTGTTGGGATATGGCTATTCCGTTGATAATGCATATGATGTAGGCGGAAGTTTAGGCATATTTTCGAGCTTAGAACGAGCTAATGCAATGCTGGAGCTTTATAAAACCTGGGATATATTTATTTTCCATAGCCAGCCGGCTATTGGTGGTGAATTTTACATTGATAAATACAAAATAAATGAACTGCATTGGAAAGAGGGATTTGTATAAATAAGTACGATAGGCAAAAGGGAAAATTTGGAGATAATACAGGGCAGATTGTAACCCTGATTATATTTATGCTATTTGTTATCCTTTGCCTTATGGGAATTATTTAATAAGAAATCAATATGAACAAAGAAAGATAGAATCTAAGGAAATAAATATGGAGCAGATTAAAAATAAGGTCAAACGAGCAGCAATCTTACTTGCAGTTCCCTTAGGTGCTTTTACAATAGGATTACATAGCTGGGATATTTATATGTTCTTTTGGGGGAATGAAGTGAGGCAGGAAATCAGCAATTTACAGAGTCATGTACCGAAAATCACTTTATACCAAACCGGTATTCCTTTGGAAAGGACATTACAATATTCGGCTAAATCGGCCAATTTTGTTTACGGGATGCATTCCTATAATTTGTATTTAAATGCAGAGGATACCAGAAATTATTATCATAACCAATTCATTGAAGCAGGATGGACGTATGTAGGAGTTAAAGATAATTATATGAATGGCTCACTAATCGGAGAGTCTTTTCAATACAGTAAAGGAGAGTACAATTTGAGTCTTGCTTTCCGACCATCAATAAAAGCTGTAAATTCTTATTCAAGTCATTCGACGCATCCTTATTATTTAATATCAATAGAGCATAAGAGATAAACTAAATTTTCTTACAGCTTTTTGCTATTATCGCCTGTTAAGACCGGGAAAATGCCAGATCCTTCAGAATCATAAATCGTAATCTTGGGAGATAGCAGATGAATCATAAATTGTCATTGACGAGCCGAAACATGAGAGGGCTTTTTACAGGAATAATAATTGGGATTTTAATATCTTTTGCTTTATCGGCATACATGCTGGAAACGTTGATTTGGGGAGATTCTTTTACTGATTCTGCACGGAATGCTTATGAAAGTTTTCTATTTATTAGGGACCCTGAAGGAACTAAATGGGATGATTTTGAATATATAAAGAATTTTTTAGCGATTCCATAACGCTACGACGGAAATTATCTTTTCAAGAAATGCCTGAAAATCAAATATTGGATACTTATTATCCTCAATTGTCATGGCAAAGGAATTTCCAAAACGCATATTTGGATTATGATAATAAATTAATTCGATTTGAATATAGGTCTAGAAGGAATATAGGAGCGGTCAGGGCAATGGGAAATGGCTATTGTCAAATTGATATCCATTCTTCCTGAGGTATATATCTTTTAATCGAGCGAGCGCATCATATTTGGGATGGAGGATGTCCTATGAAATGGAAAGAATATCTTAATTCAACGACCTATATTGCGGCCTTTATTACGATATGGATTTTTTTCCTGTTGTTTCTTCTTTTTATTCGTCCTGCTTTAGGGGCCATGTTCATAGACCGTTACCCCAAAGAGGTAACTGAAATTTATTATAATTGGTATAGAATGTATTTAAACGAGCAGCAATCATTGGTTTATTTTAGAAAACCGGTATTAAGTGACCTGGGCATTGTGGCAGTGTATCAGTATAATTATGGACATGATGATGTGAAATTGTATCAAGAATATAATAAATGTGCTATAAGAGAGGGCTGGATTTTTGACAAAACGCTTAAAGATAATGAATGGTTATATCACAAAGATAGGCTGAATATGGTGATTTCCAACATAGCATCGAATAAGTGGCAAGTTTACATTTTCGATGAAGGTTACAATAAAACGGAGATTTTTGCTAGAGCTTTACATAAAGAAAAACAAATCTTATTACCACAGATTGAATGCAGAAAATAAAATGTAAAATGATTCGGCATGCTGATGGGAGGAGCAATGATGATACTAATAGTAAAGAAAATATCGATAAAAGAATCAAAACGGCCGTCAAAAAGGGGAAATAAGTAATGACTCTAAAGGAAATTCTTACACAAGTCGGAGGATTCATCATTATTCTATTTGCCATTAAATATCCCCAGTATATGGGTGTAGGCTGGAAACCATATAAAAAGAATTCACCTACCACATTTTTTATTAGGGTGTTTTCTATTCTTATGCTTCTGGTCTTGATTGTTTATGACGCTGTTATGATAATGAGGAACTTTTAATGGGATTTGAGCTCGCTTTGGCCAGTATGGTTTGGGGAATATGGTATATAGTAAAATTCAGCACTATACAATCTGGAAAAAATCGTATGATTTTCATAGCTTACGGAGTAATTACCACTATATTTTTTGGTGGTATGGCATACGCATTTCTGGATATGATGATAGACGGGATATTGTATTATTTTTGTATGTTTATAATTATACTTTTTGACGTTAAGGTATTCTTTGATTTAAAGAAGTTCTACTAGAAATCAATATTTTGTAATGTGTAGTTAAAACGAGGCAAATTATGAAATATCTATTACAGAAAATTGGTGCAGCAGCAATTCTCCTCTTAGTAAGTATACTTGGATGGAAATTTGTGCTTTCGAGTGATATTGAGAAGAACAAAACGGATTTTTATGATAATATTCCCGTGGTAAAAATTTTTGATGAGGAAGAGATGCTCTCAAACTGCTTACAACTTACAGTACGGGCACCCAGCCGGATTTATGGAAATGGATACTTTAAAAGTCAAAGGGGAAGGGTGGAAATTTTAGCATATTATTCCACCATTCTAAAAAAACAGGGCTGGATAATGAAGGACGTCCACACCAATCGTGAAGAAGATTCCGGAAAGACTATCTGTACCTATTATATGTTTTTGAATTCTAATGATTATGTTATTGAACTTGGAATTTATGAGCCGGGCATGAATGCTGCCGATTTTGATTATTTCATTGTCATGACTAAAAATAAAGGGCTGGTATCTGCTTGAGTTTAGGTTCCTTTGGGGAATATGCTTATTGAGCGCAAGCTCATATTATGTGCAGCTTATTGATATACACTATATCAGGGGGAAGCAGAATGACCCAGTATAGCACCAAGCTAATAGAAAAAGCGAAAATTGCATTAGCAGCTATTCTTTTAATGGCTATTTGGGGATGGGGATTGGTAGAATATAACAATTATATGGCTAAACCTGCCAAGGAAGAATTGTATAATCAAATTCCTGATATCAAACTGATAGGCGGTGATACATATTTAAAAGAGCGATTACTAATTTCAACAAGAAATTATAAAAAACCAATGGGCTTTTGTACCTTATATTCTTTAGAAAGTGGTGATGATGTAATGAAATATTATGATGAAAATTTAATTAAAGCGGGTTGGGATAGAGGAATCTCTAAGAAAAATCTTAATTTTAATACATCAAGAGAGGGCTCTGAGCTGTACTATTATCATAAAGGTGATTACACTATAGAAATCACCTATTGGGAGAAAAAGCCAACATTTGAGGATTCGATAAAATATGATATTGTTATTATGAAAAGTAAAAGCTTTATTACATACTAGGATGTTAATTTTGTGCAGTTTTATGCAGATAAATGCTGTGGTTTTGAAAGGAAATCAATAGAAACGCCCACCGGCAGCAGGCAGGTGGGCGTTTATTGTATTTTTTTATTTCATGCAGTCTTACAGGAGTTTATTGAAGTCCTGGTTCAGTTTCTTTTCAGCAGCGGACAGTTTGTTTTCTGTTTCTTCTGTCCATGTTTCATTGTCGGACAGGTCGTCTTTGGCCATTTGAATCATTTTGTCCAGTTCTACCGGCTGGGGGCCGCCTTTGACTTTTCTATTTCTTACGATGGAGGCGGGGTCTTTGGCGTGCTGCCATTCTTCTTCTGTCATGGGGAAGTCCCGGGGGAGATTGGGGTCACCGGCGGAGACTTTGGCATAGACGGTCTTGGCGTCTTCGTAGGTGAAGTCTCTGGGGGTGATATGATGGGCTCTGGCGTAGGTGACGATTTCGCTGGCGAAGTGGTGGCCCATGCGGAAGGGAATGCCGTGGTTTTTCATGAGTTCATCGGCGATTTCCTGGGAGCAGGTCCAGTCCAGGTTCAGTTCTTCCCGGGAGCGGGAGGGGTCGATGACCAGGTTGTTCAGGATTTTGTCCATGGCGGTGAGGACTTTGGAGGCCTCCGGCATGATGTCTCTGGCACCGTTTAAACGGCCGTCGGCCATGCCGGCGGGAATGTTATGGGAGCGGAACATGGCTTCCACGGACATGCCCAGGAGGGTGGAGGCGTCGGTGCGGCAGCTGTTCAGGAGGCCCGGATTTCTTTTCTGGGGCATGGCGGAGGATACATAGGTATTTCCGCCGCCTTCTTTCAGGATGATCCAGGGGCGGGGCTGGGCGTACTGCTGCATGATTTCTTCGATGAAACTGGTGGTGTGGATGGCGATGCAGTTGGTGATGCCGCCGGTTTCGATGGGCGCTTCCTGTGGGAAAATCTGGCCGGCGTCGTAGGTGTTGTAGGCGAGGCCGTCAAATCCCAGGTAGTCCGCCATGCGGTCCCTGTCCAAAGGCCAGCCGGTGCCGTTCAGCACGGTGCTTCCCATGGGGGAGCGGTTGAGGCGTTTGTAGTATTCCCGCACCCGCTGCATGTCACGGTTATAGGCGTTGGCGTAGGCAATGAAATAGTGGGCCAGGCTGTTTGGCTGGGCGGCTACGCCGTTGGTGTAGTTGGGGATGAGGGTGTCTTTATTTTCCTCTGCCAGCCGGATGAAATCCGCCTGTACCTTGTTCAGCTTTTTCGCCATGGTGAGGAGGTGTTCCCGCTGCTCCATAATGCCAACGGTGGTGAGCATGTCCTGGGAGGAGCGTCCGGCATGGATTTTTGTCACATCGGGGCCGGCGGCCTTGATGAGGTAAGGCTCAAAGGTAATTACATTGTGGGGACGGGGCGCACCGGGCAGGTTTCCATCCCGGAGGACCTTGTCGATGCCTTTGGCAAAGGCATGGCCCTCTTCCGGCGTGAGGAGTCCTTCGTCTGTATTGATGACATCGGAGGCTTTATTAATCTGCCCCAGCCAGTAGAAATTGTCTCTCTGGAGCTGGGCGGCAAACACGGAGCCCGTGGAAATCAGGGCGCAGAGGGTAAGGGCAAGTACAGGTTTCTTCATCATAGGACCTCTTTTCTATATTTTTATATACTTATTATAATGGATAGGAAGCGGAGAGGAAAGGTGGCTGGTGGGATGGTGTATTAGTGTACTAGTGGGCTAGTGGGCTAGTGTGCTAGTGGGCTAGTGGGATAGTGGGATAGTGGGAGAGTGAGGGGGCTTCCGGCTTCCGGCTGTCAGCTTCCCGCTGTCGGCTTCCAGCTGTCGGCTTTCGGCTGAGCTCGTCATTCCTTCGCTGCGCTCAGAATGACGAGCTCGGCGGGAAGGAAAGTATGTAACGTTCCGTCGCGAAGCGGCATATATATTCATCGCCCCAAGGACGATATTACAACCCTTCCCCCTTTGGTACTTCGTACCACCTTTCCACCCGCAAGCGGTGGCACAATGAACTCTCCGGCCTTTAGGCCGGTCAATCTTAAGAACCTTTCGCGCCCGAAGGGGAACCCTCTGAACCCGTTGGGCGCAGAGCGCCCACCTTTGTAAAGCAAATTTCCTTGACAAGTCTCTTTTCTTCCTGTATAATGATTCTCGTTGTGGTGATACTATGTCTATAGAAAATATCGTTGAAAAGGGAGAGCTCCTGGACCGATACGGGGCGCTCCTGACAAAGCGCCAGAGGGATTGTCTTGATTTGTATTATAATGAGAATCTGACTCTGGCGGAGATTGCGGAACATTTTCATATTTCCCGGCAGGCGGTGCACGATGCCATGCGTCACGGGGAGGAGCAGCTCATGACTTATGAGTCCGTTCTTCATCTTGTTTCCATGAAAGGGGATAAGGAGAAGGCGGCCAGGGAGCTGATGGAAATGATTCCGGATCAGTATCACACGAAGGCTCGTGTACTGATTGACTGTTTATGGGAATGAAGGTGACCTTATGCCATTTGAGAGTTTAGGAGACAAGCTGCAGTCTGCGTTCAAGGATCTGCGGGGAAAAGGGAAGCTTTCGGAGAGTGATATCGACGGGGCCCTCCGCGAGGTCAGACGGGCGCTTTTGGAGGCAGATGTCAATTTCAAGGTGGCTAAGGATTTCATTGCCCATGTCCGTGAGAAGGCCATGGGTGAGGAGGTCTTCGGCAGCCTGAAGCCGGACCAGACGGTCATCAAAATCGTCCGGGATGAGCTGACGGAGCTTCTGGGGGGCACCCAGAGCAAAATCACCCTGTCCTCTACGGGGATGACGGTGATTATGCTGGTGGGTCTCCAGGGGGCCGGCAAGACCACCACCGCCGGCAAGCTGGCGCTCATGTTCAAGAAGAAGGGCCACCGGCCGCTCCTGGCAGCCTGCGACGTATACCGTCCGGCAGCTATCAAGCAGCTGGAAGTCTTGGGCCAGCAGACTGATGTGCCGGTGTACCGAATGCCGCCGAATGTGGACCCGGTGCACATCGCTTCTTACGCGGTGGATACGGCAAAGTCCTATAACCGGGATATCGTCATCCTGGATACGGCAGGGCGCCTGACCATTGATGAGAAGCTCATGGCGGAACTTCGGAATATCAAGGCCGAGGTTCATCCCCAGGAAATCCTGCTGGTGCTGGATTCCATGACCGGCCAGGATGCGGTGACCACGGCGAAGGCATTCGATGAAAACCTTGGCATTGACGGGACCATCTTGACAAAGATGGACGGCGATGCCAGAGGCGGTGCAGCTCTTTCCATCAAGACTGTCACCGGTAAGCCTATCAAGATGATTGGCGTTTCCGAAAAGCTGGACGGCGGGCTGGAAGATTTCCACCCGGACCGTATGGCGGGACGTATCCTGGATCTGGGCGATCTGGAAACTTTGATTGAAACGGCCCAGAGAAATATGGATGCCGAATCCCTGAAGGATGCGGCAGGAAAGATTCGGAAAGGTGAGTTCACTCTGGACGATTTCCTGCGTCAGCTAAAGCAGGTGAGAAAGCTTGGTTCCTTCCAGTCTATCCTGGGCATGCTCCCGGGGATGGGCAAGTTCAAGGACCAGCTGAAGGATATCGACCTGGACGGCAAGGAAGTCAAGCATATTGAGGCTATCATCCTTTCCATGACCCCTGCAGAAAGGGCGAATGTGAAAATCCTGAACGGCAGCCGCCGCAAACGTATCGCCAACGGCGCCGGCGTGAAGATCCAGGATGTGAACCGCATGATGAAGCAGTTCGCTGAAATGCAGAAGACCATGAAAAAGATGAGAGGCAAGAAGATAAATCCATCCAAGTTGGGAAATCTGTCCGGTTTCCCCGGGATGTTCCATAAATAACCGAGACCAATTCAAGGAGGTGAATTTCATGTTAAAAATTCGTTTGACCCGTATGGGTGCTAAGAAGAATCCTTTCTACCGTATCGTAGTTATCGATTCCAGAGAAGCAAGAAACGGCGCTCCCACCGATACCATCGGCTGGTACGACCCGGCTAAACTGGACGCTCCGGTAAAGATCGATGAAGAAAAGGTTCTTTCCTGGCTTGGAAAAGGCGCTCAGCCGACCGACACCGTTCGTTCTATCCTGAGAAAGAATGGCATCCTTGCTAAGTTTGCAGAAGCAAAGAAATAATGGGGGCCGCGTATGAAAGAATTAGTGGAAACACTTGTCAAGGCTCTGGTCAAGAACCCTGACGCCGTCTCTGTTACTCTGGTCCAAAAGGGCAGCCTGGAGATTTATCAGGTCCATGTTGCCCCGGAAGACATGGGGAAAGTGATCGGCAGAAAAGGCCGCATTGCCAATGCAATCCGCACCGTTGTCAAAGCAGGCGCCCTGCGTGAAAACCGCAAGGTGGCTGTGGATATTATTTGAGAGGTGCCTCAATGGAAGAAATGCAGATTCTTGTCCCGGTGGCTGTGAAATCCAAGCTCACTGAGACATTAAAGACCACTCTGCTCAACGAAATCGGGCAGAATATCAGCCGTGTCGAACACGATATGGCTCAGCTTGAATTCGAAGCAAATGGCAAGCTGGCTGAACAGGCCAAAATCAACATTCAGGCCGTCGCTCCTCTCCGTGCCCAGTACGAAGCCCAGAAAGCCCGTATGCAGCAGGTGAAGGATAAGCTGAATGCTGACAAGGAACACCTGGAAAAGCTGGCCATCGGTGCTGAACTGAACCGTCAGCCCATGAACAGGATCGTCACCGTCCATGTGGGGGATGACATGAACGCCTTAACCGGCGGAGAAATCCTGGTTGAAGATGGAAAGATCATCGCTTTCCGCAACTGATATGAAACCCGATGAAATGATAATCGTCGGCCGAATCGTAGCCCCGCATGGTGTGCGGGGTGATTTGCGTATTCTTCCCGATACGGACAGGCCGGAGATTTTTAAAAAACTCAAAACCATCTATATCGGAGGAAAACCTTTCCGCCTCCTGTCCGCCCGTCCCCACAAGAATGTATACATTCTCCATGTGGAAGGGGTGGATGACAGGAACATGGCGGAAACCCTGATTTCCAAACTGGTGGAAGTTCCTTTCTCGGAACTCCCCCGAAGGGAAAAAGGGTCCTACTACTACTTCCAGCTCATCGGGCTTAACGTAGTAACGGAAGACGGAAAGGCTGTGGGGACTGTGAAGGAAATCATAGAAACCGGAGCCAACAATGTGTACTCCATCAGCACACCGGAAGGAAAGGAAATCCTGATTCCGGCCATACCGTCATGTGTTCTTTCCATAGATATAGAGGCAGGACGTATGACGGTGCGCCTGCCGGAGTGGGAATAGCTTATTTTGCGACGACCTGCTGCCTTTCATAAAAGGGGCGGCGGAAAGTCCTTCGAGGCTGTCATCTTGAAAATTGATATATTATCCCTCTTTCCGGAATTCGTGGAAGCATTCTTTCACCAGAGCATGATCAAGCGGGCTTTGGAAGCGGGACTGATAGAAATGGCTGTGACCAATCCCAGAGACTTTACCAAAAGCCGCCACAGACAGGTGGATGACACCATTTACGGCGGCGGTGCAGGCATGCTCATGATGTGCCAGCCCCTTTTTGATGCCTGCCATCATGTGCTTCCTGAAAAAGGACCAAGGGATCGGGTCATTTTCCTGTCACCGGCAGGAAAGACCTTCACCCAGGACCGGGCCAAGGAACTGCAGCGGGACTATGACCATCTGGTCCTCATCTGCGGCCACTATGAAGGCGTGGACCACCGGGTGGAAGAACACCTGGCCGACGAACTCATCTCCATCGGAGACTACGTTCTCACCGGCGGCGAACTGGGAGCCATGGTCATCAGCGACGCCGTGGCCCGCATGGTGCCCGGAGTGCTGGGAGACGCAGGAAGCGCAGCCAGCGATTCCTTCTATGAACCGATCCTGGAATACCCCCAGTACACCAAGCCCGCTGACTACAACGGCTGGAAAGTGCCGGACGTACTCCTTTCCGGCCACCATGCAAACATTGCCCGGTGGAGAAGGAAAGAAGCCCTCCGCCGCACCATGACCTGCCGCCCGGACCTTCTGGAAGGGCAGGAGCTTTCCAAAGAGGACAGGAAGCTCATGGAAGAAATCAGGGAAGAAAAGGAGGAGTGACCATGGCACCTGTATACATAGGTCTCATCCACTATCCTATTTACAACAAACACATGGAAGTCGTCACCACGGCACTCACCAACTACGACCTCCATGACATTGCCAGGACGGCAAAAACCTATGATGTGAAGAAATATTTCATCGTGCATCCAGTGGAAGCACAGCGTGAAATGGCCCTTCGCATCATGAATCACTGGAAAACAGGCGGCGGCGTACACTACAATGCCAATCGCAAAGAAGCCTTTGAAGAAACCGAACTGGTTCCTACACTGGAAGATGCGATTTCATGGATTGAAAAAGAAACCGGCAAAAAACCGGCTATTGTCACCACCGACGCCAGGGTGTATCCTAATACTATCTCCTACGCAGCCATGCGCAGGAAAATCCACGACGAGGATACCCCCATCTTCATTCTCTTCGGTACAGGCTTCGGCATGACCAAGGAAATGATGAAAAAATTTGATTACATTGTGGAACCGATTTATGGCGCCGGCACTTACAACCACCTCTGTGTGAGAAGCGCCGTGGCCATCATCCTCGACCGCCTTCTGGGCGAACCCTGGTGGAATAAAAAGGAGGAATAATTTACTATGTCCGGACATTCCAAGTGGGAAAACATTAAGCGCAAGAAAGGCAAAACCGATGCCATCCGCGCCAGAATTACCACCAAAATTTCCAAGGAAATCACCATTGCAGCCCGCATGGGCGGCGGTGATCCCGTAGGCAACATGCGTCTGAAACTGGCCCTCACCAAGGCTAAACAGAACAACGTGCCAAAGGAAAACATTCAGAGAGCTATCGCTAAAGGCGTAGGCGCTGCCAGCGGTGCAGGCTTCGACGAAGTCACCTACGAAGGCTACGGCCCCGGCGGTGCAGCAGTCATCGTAGAATGCAACACTGACAACAGAAACAGGGCGGCAGCCGACATCCGCCATGCCTTCACCCATCACGGCGGCTCCGTAGGCACCCCGGGATGCGTATCCTGGATGTTCAAGAAAAAAGGCTCCATCATCGTCAGCAAAGAAGCTGCCGACGAAGACACCGTCATGATGGTAGCCCTTGACGCCGGTGCAGAAGACGTGTCCTCCAATGAAGACAGCTACGAAATCACAACCACCCCGGAAGAATTCCTCACCGTATCCGATGCCCTTGAAAAAGAAGGCATCCCCGTAGAGGCCTCCGAAGTGGCTATGGTTCCCGATAACTACGTCAAACTGGAAGGCGACGCAGCCCAGACCATGGCTCACCTCACCGCTGAACTGGAAGACCTGGACGATGTACAGGAAGTGTACACCAACGCCGAACTTCCGGAAGATGAGGAATAAGAAACTAAAAAGACTCCCTTCGGGGAGTTTTTTTAGTGGGAAATTTTGAGGGTGAAACGGTCAGACGGATATACGGGGGGAGAAGTAAATCCCGTAACATAAGGCTCCTTCCTCAGGTGGCAATCCTGCATAGGATTGCCAAGTCGGGCAAAGTTG